>LWDU01043027.1_pt1 | contig 323718 bp, 261 predicted proteins | sample 727161 | NCBI WGS metagenome assembly LWDU01 (sample SAMN04566230, study PRJNA314399) | hydrothermal vent metagenome | isolation source: deep sea hydrothermal plume seawater | place: Mexico: Gulf of California, Guaymas Basin | collected 2004-07-11 | reverse complement strand
AGGAACCAGCCGAGGAACCAGCCGAGGAACCAGCCGAGGAACCAGCCGAGGAACCAGCCGAGGAACCAGCGAATTCCGAAAATTAAGACGCTTAGAAAGTTTCTAGGGTAGAAAAACGCTTGGCTCTAAGAATTATCTAAATACTTAAGGGATTGATTTAAACCGTTAAACAGCAATGAAGTACTTCCTATTTTTATTGACTTTCATTTTTCTTATAGGATGCGGTGGCGACAAGGATTCTTCAAAACAATCAGAAGAAAAGAAAGTTATCGCGCCGAAGAAAACAGCTAATCAAGGACGAGTTGAGTTGATTGAGCCTATTCCAACTGATCCGAATTATATTTATGAAATCATTGAGAATAAAGCAGTCATTACAAAGTATAATGGGTCTGCAGAATCCTTTACTATTCCCGCCACTATTGAGGATGTCCCGGTAACCGAGATCAGGGCCAAGGCATTTGCGGGCAGTACTACTTTAAAAAGTATTATAATTGGAGAAAATGTAACTGTTATTGGGCGTTGGGCATTTAGTGGATGTACTGGACTCTCCTCTATTGAGATTCCAAGCGGCGTTACATCTATTGGCGAATTGGCTTTTGATAATTGTTCAAATCTGGAATCTATCAATGTTGGTGATGATAATCAGTACTATTCAAGTGAAGATGGTGTCCTTTATGATAATGGAAAGACAAAAATAATTCAATGCCCTCTGGGTAAAACCGGTTCTCTGGCTGTGGCAAGAGGTGTGAGTTCTATTGATAACTACGCCTTCCGGTCTTGTGGTAGAATCACAAGTGTTGTATTCGGAAATGATATCAAATCAATAGGGGTCGGAGCATTTTATAATTGCGTAGGCTTGAATGCGGTCACGTTACCTCAATCCATAAATTCGATTGGGGATATGGCTTTCTATAAATGCACTAATCTTTCGAGTATTACAATGCCGGCCAATATTACAACGATAGGGGTACAAATGTTTGGTAATTGCTCAAGCCTCAGGCAAGTAAATGTTCCTGAAGGAGTCATTTCGATTTCCAAGGGAGCATTTTTTGAATGCGGGGATCTTGCTGAAATTACAATTCCTTCAACTGTCAGATCTTTGGGGAGGGGAGCATTTAGCCGTTGTGAGAATCTAGAGAGTGTGACCTTTTTAGGTGATGCGCCGTCAGCGAGTCAGGATTCCTTTGGTGGCAGTGAACCAACTATCTATTACAGTTCTGGAAATCAAGGTTGGGGAGATACATTTGCCGGTTTAGCTACTGAAGCTATCTCTTCTGAATAAGATTAACGAAGTTATTTTTTACTCAGGTTAAGAATGTGAATTTCACGGAACTTGACCCATCCTGAGTGACCTTCTGCTCCATAAGTCTGAATTCCTATGGTTCCAGATTCGAGTAAATCCTTACGGGGAGATGGGTCCTTATACTCGACAATTAATTTCTCATTTAGCCATGCTTTAATTAATGGCCCAACGGCGCGGATTCGGAGTTTATTCCATTGTAACGGTTTTCGGATAGAGTCATCCTCATCTCCCTTGTCGAGCCAGCCGTTAAGGTGAAGGCCTACCGGTTCGTCAGCGACTCCTCTTCCTATGTTTAATTGGTAAGGATGGCCAAGAGCTTTAGTTTTTGATTTCCTGAAATAGACGCCACTATTATATTTTCCGTGTTCATCAATTTTAAATTCTAAACTCAAATCAAAATCTTTGAAGGTCCCTTCAGTTAATAGAATTCCACTGCGACTTGGATCGCCTTCTTGACCGCCAACGATCACGCCATTTTCTACTTTCCATCTGGCTGAGCCAATGCTTTTCCAGCCGTTTAAATTTTTACCATTAAATAATTTAATGTGTTCACTTTTGGTATCTTCCGAGGATTGAGCGACTAAAGATATTGAAATGAGTAAAAGTAATAAGATCCGCATATTTAAAACACTTTTGATTTTTGTAATAAATTAGAATGAGTTGAGTACGGTCTTACTGATATTATGAGATAATTTAAAGTAATTAGGAGATTGTTATAATATAAGGAGCTATTGATCCCTAAAAGGGATTAAATACATAGGTAACAGAGCTGGAAATATTTAAGACAAGAACTAATCATGAATATTGTTGCGAGAGAATATGTTTATGCTTTAATTAGTAATAGTTATTGGACCTGCACTGACAGAATTTAAATTTATATAATAATGAAACATCATATTAATCTTTTTGTTGGTTTTGTAATGAGTGTAGGATTCACTGCATCACCTGCCAAGGCTGCGGATGCGGATGCGGATGCGAATGCAGAGCACAATCTTTCTGATTTCAAATTGGGAGATCATGTTTCAGGTGAAGAAAGAAAATTGAGTAAGCTTAAGGGTAAGGTCGTTGTCCTTGAGTATTGGGGCACTCGGTGAGGACCCTGTATTGCAGGAATGCCTCATCTGGTTCAGATGGACAGGAAATATTCAAAAAAAGGAATGGTTCTTATTGGTGCCGAAGTACAAGGTAGTGCTCCCGATGCCATTGAAAAAGCAGTTGATGATCATAAGCTAAAATTCACTGTTACCAAAGGTGTGAGTGGACCCAGCCTAAGTAATGGCATTCCTCATATGGCTGTTTTTGGAGTTGATGGCAATCTAGTGTATCATGGGCATCCAAGTAACCCAGAAACTGAAAAAGCAATCAAGACAGCGTTGAAGGATGTTAAGGAGGGGGAGGCGTCTGATTCAGAGGATTCGGGTACGGATCCGTTTGCGAGGCCTAAATATCTTGTCAATGAGAGGACTTGGTCTAATGCTGACGGTCGGAAATTGGTGGCAGCTTTGATTTCGTTAGAAGGAGGAATGGGGAAGTTTCGTTTCAGAAATGGCAGGGAATTTGATTATGATATCTCGAAGCTTTCTACTGATGATCAGGAGTTAATCCAGAGTAAATCAGGATCAGAAACTGAAGAGGAAGAGGAAGAGGAAGAGGAAGAGGAAGAGGAAGAGGAAGAGGAAGAGGAAGAGAAGAACAAGTTCGATTTTTAGTCATCTTCTATCTTAACTGTTGATTATCTGAGGTAATATTTTGATCTCATAGATTAAGCAATTAGTTAAAAAGTTTGTCGCGATTTGCTTCAAATGAAGCAATGTCTCGAATGCCAGATCAAGAGAAGAGGGAACAACCCATATCAAAATTGTGGGATCCAAAGTTTCCTTTTAGACCAGATAAGTTTCCCTTCTTTTATGGTTGGGTGATTGTTTTGGCTGGCACATTAGCTGTTATTTTCAGTATTCCTGGTCAGACAATGGGTTTTGCAGTGTTCACTGACACCCTGATCGAGGAACTTGGTCTTAATCGAGTTCAGCTAAGTACGGCCTATTGTGTGGGTACTGTTGTCAGTGGATTGAGCCTTCCTTACTTTGGAAGACTTTATGACCGTATAGGTGCTAGACGTATGATTGTCTATTCTGCAATAGCGACTGGTATTGTTTTACTCTATTTGAGTCAGGTTCGAAATATATTAGATTTCTTGAGCTCTTTAATGTCTTTGTCGAGAGCCGTCATTGCATTTGTGATTATCACTTTGGGATTTTTCATGATACGCGCTTCTGCTCAAGGAGTTCTCACAATGACAGGAAGAAATGCTATTGGTAAGTGGTTTGATCATAATAGGGGCAAGGCCTTTGCTGTGAGCGGTGTATTTACTGCATTCTCTTTTTCTTTTGCTCCGCGCGGACTTAAGTGGATGAGCGATAAATTTGGATGGTCAGGAGCATGGATGATCCTAGGTCTGGTGACGGTTGTCATAATGGCAGGTCTTGGATGGTTACTGTTTCGGGATAACCCTGAAGAGTGCGACTTAATCATGGACGGTAATCGAGGAGCAAAAACGAAAACTAAGATCCACGAAGACGCTGTAGCTCATAGGGATTTTGAACTTTACGAATCACTAAGGACATGGTCCTTTTGGGCTTTTAATTTATCATTTAGTTTTATCGCCCTTTATACTACGGCAGTCACTTTTCATATAATATCAATTGGAGAGAGCTTAGGAAGAAATGAAGTCGAAGTGATTGGATATTTTGTTCCGATGGCAGTTGTTAGTGTGTTATCTAATTTGTTTATGGGTTGGATCAGTTCTAGGACCAGGCTCAAATATCTTCTTGCAGTCGTAAATGCTGCCGGATTTGTTTCTGTTTTAGGAGTCATTCACTTAGATACTAATTTGGGTGTTGTTTCATATATTATAGGTAACGGAATTGCTGGTGGTGGATTTGCTTGTCTTAGTGGCATTGTATGGCCTCGGTTTTACGGTCGTCGCTGGCTTGGATCTGTGAGTGGTGTGAGTATGTCTAGCATGGTCATTGCTAGTGGCATCGGCCCACTAATTTTTGGAGCTTCTTTCGCACTCTTTGATGCTTATATGCCTATACTTTGGCTTTGCTCTTTATTGCCTGCTCTTTTAATAATAGGATCTTCCTGGGCTGATAATCCTCAAAAATATTCTGGCCGTGCCTGATCTGCATTTTTCAGTTTTATTTATTCTCTTTCAGTGCTGACGAATGAGAGTTATGATTTTTGTGTATATAAAATGAAGAATAGAACAATACGGTTAGAAATTTTAGTAACGATTTTTGCTGTTGGTTTTCTTTTGAATGCGTGTGGTAATGAGTTAAGGGTCTGGACGTCGTCGGATGGAAGAACTTTGGAGGCTGAGTTTGTTGCAGGAACAGATAGAAATGTGACCCTGAAACGCAAGACGGACGGTAGACGTTTCACTCTTCCGCTTGATAAGATTTCTGAAGAGGACAGGAAATGGGTTGATGAAAAATTGGAGGAACTCTCTGGCCCTGAAAAGAAGGAGCCTAGCGGGATTTTTGTGGATCGCTTGAACGACACATGGGAAAAGATGGAATATGAGAGTTTGAAATTCAGATTTTGGGGAGGGAAGAAATTAAAAACAAATAAGAGATATCCTTTTGTGGTTTTTCTTCATGGAAAAGGTTCAGGGGGAACCGATAATGAGAAACACTTATTTAGTGTCCCTAGGAAATTCACTTCAAAGGATTTCTACAAAGATAACCCTTCATTCATCATTGCTCCTCAATGCCCAAATGATGGACAAGGTTGGCGAGGTGAATATATAGATGACGTGATTGGCCTAGTTAATGCTGCAATTGAACATCTCCCAGTAGATAAGAATCGAATTTATATTACAGGTGTTTCTATGGGAGGCTTTGGAACATGGGAAGCGCTATCCAATTCACCTGATTTGTTTGCTGCTGCTGTTCCTGTATGCGGGGGAGCAAGTCCTCGAATCGCTAAGAAAATCAAAGATGTTCCAATTTGGACTCATCATGGTGTCGCAGATAATGTTGTGAGTGTTGATTATACTCGTGGGATAGTAGATGCGTTAAAAGAGGTTAAAGGAAATATCAAGTACACTGAGTATGATGAGGATTCCGGTATTAAACATGATGCCTGGAGGCCATGTTACGGTAATTCGGAAGTTTTTGATTGGATGTTCTCTCAGTCAAAGAAGAACCGATAGATGATAACTAATGGGGCAGATTAAGCAGATGGCTCGTCTATCTTTGTAATGCTGACGGGGCAGACTTTTAATTCGGCCGTATCAGTGACAGGATCATATCCACTTCCGGTAAGGATATTAACGGGCACACTTGCAAAGCTAAAGCTCGTAAATACAGTGCCTCGAGGTGAACAGTCAGTTAGTCTAGCCTTAATTTGGATACTTCCCCTTCGGCTCTTCATTTCTACGATTTCTCCTTCATCTATGTCCCAATCAGTAGCGTCTGACGGGTTAATCTCGAGGCTCTCTTCATTGAGTAAATAATCAATGCCTGCGCTTCGCCCCGTTTGGGTTCGGGTATGATAAGCTTCGAGCCTGCGGCCAGTAGTGAGCCATACAGGAAAATCTTCATCAATGACTTCGGCAGGATCACGATATCCTATTAATTTAAATAAACCTTTACCATTTTTGAATTCTTTTTCATGTAGTCGTGGAGTCCCAGGATGACCTTTTTCAGGTACTGGCCATTGGTACTCACCGTCACCTATCTTGTCCCAGTCTAGCCCTGCGTAAATTGGACTGAGTGAACAGAGTTCGTTGAAAACATCTTTAGCAGATTCAAAATGATTGAATTGGGTATTACCCATTCTTTTTGCGATCTCAGATATTATCCACCAATCAGGTTTTGCTTCTCCTGGGGGTGGGACTGCTGCACGAAGACGCTGAACCCTTCTTTCTGTGTTAGTTTGAACCCCGTCAGTCTCAGCAAATGCTGTTGCCGGGAAAACAATATCGGCGAGTTGAGCGGTCTCTGTCAGAAATAAATCAATGACGACAAGATGTTGAAGACTTTTAAGAGCGTTTTCGCAATGGTTTGTATCTGGATCAGTGACCACAGTATTTTCACCATCAATTAACATAGCATGTATTCCTTCAGGCCCTTTGTTACCACATAAATTAAGCGCCGCTACCTTTGTTATTCCTTTTTCGGCATCGATCTGAGTTCCGTAAGCCTTTGAGAATTTATCAGCATTTAGCTGATCCCCGCAGGCTTGAAAACCAGGAAAGTTGCCTGGAACAGCTCCGCAGTCACCAGCGCCTTGGATATTATTTTGCCCGCGCATCGGATTTATCCCGCCACCTTTAATTCCGAGATTTCCTGTCATTAACGCTAAGTTGCAGAGTGACTGAACATTATCTACTCCACAGATGTGTTCTGTGATGCCTAAAGTATAATAAATGGCTGATGGTTTACCTTCTCCGAACCATAATGCTGCTTGTTCTATTTGTTCTGCAGAAACTTCACAGATGCTAGATGCCCATTCAGGAGTGAAATCTTTTACGTGATTAAGAAATTCCTTAGACCCTGATGTTCTGGATTCGATGAATTCTGTATTAATGAGTTCTTCTCGGGCGATGACGTGAGCCATTGCGAGGAGAAGAGCAACATCTGATCCGACTCTGATTCTGAGGTGAAGATCAGCTATCTTAGCTAACCGAGTTTCTCGAGGATCAACAACTATCATCTTGGCTCCGCGAGAAACTGCTTTTTTGAGTCGCGTCGCGGCTACTGGGTGACATTCGGTCATGTTCGTTCCAATGGCGAAGATGACATCAGGGTATTCCATATCGATGAGAGGGTTGCTCATTGCTCCTCTTCCGATGGTGGCCACCAGACCGGCGACAGTGGGAGCGTGTCAACTTCGACTACAGTTATCTATGTAATTAGTGCCGAAATTGGATCGAATAAATTTCTGCATTGTGTAGGCGGCCTCGTGAGGGGCTCGACCAGATGCGATCCCATAAACTGATCGCCTACCATTCTCCTCCAGTACTTTTTTAAAGCCTTCTGCGGCTGCATCCAGTGCCTCCTCCCATTCAGACTCTTTGAAAGTACCATCTTTTTGCCTTATCAAAGGTTTTTGGAGTCTGTCAGGATGATGTACGAAATCAAAAGCGTATTGTCCCTTAATGCATAGAGCGCCTTCATTGGCTGGTCCATCCATGGCTGGGTGTATTCCTACAACGCGATCGCCTTTGCTAAGTATGTCTACGGTGCAGCCTACGCCACAGTATGGGCAAACTGATCTTGTCTTTTTTATTTCTTCAGGTAATTCTTTGGCTCGGAGTGCTTTCTTGTCTGAGAGAGCTCCGGTAGGGCAGGTCTGCACGCACTGGCCACAAAAAGTGCATTGAGAGTCGCGAAGGTCATTTCCAAATTCAGTTGAAATTTGAGTTTCAAAACCTCGATTAATGATGTTGATTGCATGATCCCCTTCTTGCTCTGCGCAGACTCTCACGCAGCGATAACATGAAATACAGTTATCGTAATCACGTAATATGAAAGGGTTCTTATCATCCTGATTGGTCTTCCCGCTTTTTTTCCCGCAGAACCTGTCGGTTCTAGCTTCATACCTTTCGATAAGGTTACCAAGTTCTTGGCTTGCGTAACCGGATAATGGGTCAATGTCTAGGTTGCGGTTCTCACTAGCAACCATTTCAAGAAGTGTTTTCCTGTATTGCTCAATAGCATTTGTCCTAGTCTTAATAACCATTCCATCGGTGGCCTTTGTAGTACAAGAAGCGACCGGATTTTTAATACCTTCAACTTCCACTACGCATAGCCGACAAGACCCAAACGCTTCGAGCCTTGGATCGTAGCAGAGAGTAGGGACTTCTCGGCTACAGTGATTAGTGACTTCATATATTGTTTCGCCGTCCCTTAATTCTACAAGCTCTCCATCAACAGATACGGTTAGTATCCGTGCGGTCGCAGGAACATCTTTAGCAGAAATCATTTGAGAGGAGCTAGTAATTAACCACGGAAAACGCCAAATTGGTACCAATTTTAAAAATTAATTGAGAGTTGCTAGATTTATTTTAAAACATAAATAATATCGTATTTAATTGAGCTAAAGACGGTTATTTTAGAACAAAAAAATGGCCAACCGTTCAGATTGGCCATTTTTAAAATGAGAATAGAAAAGTAGATTGCTCTGGAATTTAAAGATCGAGTTCTTTTTCCACTGCTGAACTGAGGGCAGGGCCTCGTAAATTAGAGGACACAATTTTTCCGTCTTTGCCTACCAAGAAAGTGGCAGGAATAGATGTTATTCCATATTTCTTTGCTAGAGCGGTGCCCCAACCTTTACCATCAAAAGCTTGCGGCCAAGGCATGTTTTTATCTTTAACAAATGATTTTAGCTTTGCTTCATCCTTGGCGTTATCTAGTGAAATGCCAATAATCTCAAAGCCTTTATCGTGATAGGCTTTATAAGATTTAAGAACATTTGGTAGTTCTGCGATGCAAGGCCCGCACCAAGTGGCCCAAAAATCGATCAGTACTACTTTTCCTTTCATGTCTGCAAGGTCAATTTCTTTGCCTGCCAAGCTAGTGAATTTTAGCTCCATCACTTCACCGACTCCTGGCCTGTTCAACTCTCCCCCTAACTGGTCAAGGAATTGTCCGAAGCGCTCAGCCTGTGGATGTCCCTGTATATCTTTTTTTGCTAATGACAATGCAGTCCTTGCTTTGTCCTTTGCTCCTGATGTCATGTGAAGTGCAAACAGTTCTTGGAAGACTCCGAAAAATTCTTGGGAAACAAGGTCAGCTCCTTTAGCAAGATTCTTGTATTTTCCACCGAGTAGTTCAGCTTGGCGTTCTGTCATTTTAAGCCTAGCATATGACTCTATAAGGAAATCAGTTGCTTCGTTAGCATCAGTAGCCTTTGGATTCTTTTGCAAGTAAGCCTCGATTGATTCGGCTGCTTGTTTTGTATGTTTTTCGATTATTTCACTCGCAGATTCTGCAAGTATGCTCATTGGCAATGAGATTATGAATGCTGCAGAAGCAACGATGGTTTTATTTATCATGTCTTTGGTTTTATTATTGAGGTTCTTTTTCTCTCTGGGGCTATTCGATTTCTTATCTTTGGTTATTAATTAAAGCGTTAATGAAATCAAATTTGGTTTGTATCAGCCGAATTATTTATTTACGTGATCATTAATTGCTTCTGGAAAGTATTTCTGAAGACTGTCAGTAACGTTGGGGGCTGCTATTCCAAGTCCGCATGCGCTCGTGGCTTTCATTACTTCACCAATTTCATTTACTTCTTTAACCCAATTAAGTGCGTCGAGTCCAGAATCTTCTTCGCTTAGCCTTTCCTTGAGTCTTTGGGTACCTATTCGGCAAGGGAAGCATTTTCCGCAGGACTCATGTGAGAAAAACTCCATTGCGCTATGAGCGACTTTGACCATGTCACGACTATTATCAAAAACGATAATTCCACCTGCTCCGAGGAAAGATCCTTTGCTCTTGATAGATGGTTCATCAAGGGTCACTTCTAGATCCTCTTTAGATAAGAATCCGCCGCTCAGTCCTGCCATTGTGACGGCTTTGATTTTCTTTCCTTCTGGTGCGCCTCCGGCCCAGTCATGCAGTAATGTTTTAAGTGGTAACCCAAAAGGAACTTCGTAGTTTCCTGGTCTATTTATGTCACCTGAAAGGGAAATGATTTTTGTTCCAGCATGATCTCCGATTCCTAGAGATTTATACCAGTCAGGGCCTTTTCTTAGAATGGGAGAAACTGAAGCCAGAGTTTCAACATTATTCACTACTGTCGGCAGGTTTTCAAATCCATGAGTGACTGGGAACGGGGGCTTGTTGCGTGGGAAAGGATGTTTCCCTTCTAAACTATTTAGAAGTGACCCTTCTTCGCCACATATGTAAGCTCCTGCACCTCTGCGAATCTGTAAGTCAAAATCAAAGCCTTCGACTCCAAGGATTCCTTTTCCTAGCAAATTATTTTGGATGGCTTCATCTATTGCCTTTTGAAGTATCTCCTCAGTCTCAGGGTACTCATAACGCAAGTAGATGAATCCACGATTTGAACCAGTGGAATAAGCCGCAATGGTCATACCTTCTATGAGTGAGTGAGGGTCATGATCCATGATGGCTCTATCCTTAAAACAACCAGGTTCTCCTTCATCTGCATTGCAGATGATTGTTTTAGGCGTTCCATTTGCTTCAGCAACTGATTTCCATTTTAACCCTGTTGGGAATCCAGCTCCTCCACGACCTGCTAATTTGGATTCTGTTATGATGTCTCGAATGTTTTTTGGGGAAGATTCAATTGCCTGGCGCATAGCCGCATAGCCATGATTCCTCTGGTAGCCATCTAATTTGGATCGATTTTCTTCTCTAATGTATCGGAAAATACATTCTTCTGAATTTCCTGGATTTGGTATTGGAAGTGGAGACGTGCGGCATTTGAGTGATGTTGAGTTCTTGCCCACTAGTACCTGTCTTCCTTTAATTACGGGCACCATTTCATCGCAGCGACCAGCGCAGGGCATTGGGGTAGCTCCTTCAGATTTTAATTCATCAAGTAATTCTGTTCCGCCGTTTAAACAACATACATTGCCCGTACAGACTCGAGGAGCTTGCTTGCCTGGAAGTTCTCTAGAGAAATGGTGGTAGAAACTTATCGTAGCAAAGAGTTCCGCTACGGGTATTTTGAGTCCGGCGCTTATGGTTTTGATTGAATCTTCAGATATGTAATCGTCTCTATCATGAAATGCATGCAGGACAGGAAGCAGTGGTGCTGTTTCATTTTTCCATTTTGCGATTATTTCTTTATCAGTCACTAGATCAAATTATTCTCGTTGTTTTGCTTTAATGGTCAGTAGCGTATGAGGATTTATAATGTACTGCTAAGTTTTTCTTGTCTTTTTTAGACAAGCGTCGTTGGGCCCATTGACTTAATTTTCCTTTCTGAAGGGTTTAATGACTTGGATATTTACTCGGATGAGGCCTTCTGAAATTTTGTAATCAAGTTGCCTTTGCTATCGAATTGACGGATCGATGCTGTCTTTTTTAATTTGGTAATCCACCTTTCGTATGCGGATTTCCTTAGTTCTAATAATGCTAATTTGTTTACTTCGTCACGGACTATAGGGTCATTTAAAGATTTGTTTTGTCCTAACTTTTTATCCTCTGCCTTGAGGAGATAAAATGCATAATTATCTTCGAGTACTTTGCTGACTTTTCCAGAGTCGAGTGCGAAGGCGGCAGTTTTTAAATCGTTCCGTAATTTAATGCTCTTCTCTCCTATAATGCCCCGGTCGCCGCCTGAATCCGACACGCTGTCTTTCGAGTATTCTTTTGCTAATTTTCCAAAGTCTTCACCGTTAATTGTTTTAGTTCGAATCTCTGTGATGAGTTTTCTTTGGTCTTCTAATTTAATGGTCGGATCTTTTGTTGCTTTTGGAATCATTATTGTTCGTATTCTTGCAAAAGTTTCTTCTCTGAATTTATCTTTATGCTTCTGATATGTTTCGGTTAATTTTTGAGGGGTTACGACTGAAATTCCCTTTGCTCGGCTCGATCTCATCATTTCGACAGCAATAATCTTTTGTCGCATGTCCCTGAATCTTTTCATTGTCATTCCTGTATTCCTGAGATCTGCAATGAATTTATCTCGATTTCCATTGAAGGGTTCTCTTCCGATTATTTTCTTAATGTCTCGATCGATAATGTTATTCTTTATGTCGCCTCCCAATTTTACAAATTCAGAGAGTATGAGTTCCCTTTCTATGAGGCTGTCTAATGCATTTTTGCGGAGAGATTTTAACATCTTGTCTCGTTCTTCTCCAGCAGGTTGAGAGCGAATTATTAAGTCCCTAGTATTGGATGTCGCTTGTTGAATTTCTAATTCTGTGATGACTTGACCATTGACGACGGCGACCAAAGAATTGAAAGCACGTGGTTCAGCACTTTTGATTGCCGAGTTCAAGATGAGCGTTGCAGTAATGAGTAAGAATGAGCGTAACATTTATTAATGAGTAGTTAGGTAACAATAAATAATAATTCTAGTAGTATTGTTAGACAGATATAAAACTGTTTCTATTCAGAACTTCTTTACTAAATCTACTGCCTTTTTCAAGCGTTCTTCTAGATCAGTGCTTTTAATTCTAGGAAATCTTCCTTCTATTAATATATATTCATTATTCCGCTTTAGCATTAGCTTTTCTTCGACCATTTCTACTGATTGTATTCCGCTGCTAGCTGCTGCTATTTTCAGCTCAGAACACCGAATTAAATGATTAACCGGATTTGGTAATTTACCAAAACGATCTTGCCATTCTTTGATTAGAGAATTGAGCTCTTTTATGGTTTCGAGTTCGGCTATTTGTCTATAAGAAGCAATGCGCAATTTGGGTTCAGTGAGGTATGATATGGGGAGGAACGCAGGTAAAGAATGTTGAGGGGATTTTAAGTATGCGGCTTCGTTGGTGTTAATGAAATCAATGTGAAGGTAACAGTCGGCGAGGCCTTGTGATGAGTCGCCTTGTAATCTTAGAATCGATTGTTTTAGTAGTTTGCAGTAGAGCTCAAATCCAACTGATGCGACGTGACCGGATTGTTGAGTTCCTAGAAGATTTCCTGATCCTCGAATTTCAAGATCTCGCATTGCTATTTTAAATCCTGAGCCCAGCTCTGTGTATTGACGTATCGCATTTATTCGTTTTCTTGCATCACCCGTGGCCATGAGATCCTGAGGTAACATTAGAATTGCATAAGCTTTTCGGCCGGACCTACCAACCCTTCCTCTCAACTGATAAAGATCGGCTAGCCCAAAACGATCAGCGCGGTCAATGATGATAGTGTTTGCATTTGGAATATCGATGCCGCTTTCTATGATGGTTGTGCATACGAGGATGTCGACTTCGTGATTGACGAAACGATGCATGATCTCTTCGAGGGCAGTTTCATCCATTTGCCCATGTCCCACTTCAACGCGTGCGTCTGGAGCCATTTCTTCGATTTTTTCTCTGACTCCCTCAATGGATATTATCCGGTTGTGCAGAAAAAATATTTGCCCCTTACGTTTCAGTTCTCTATTAATTGCTGTCTTTATAATTTTCTCATCATAAGGAGAGATGGCGGTTTCTACTGGTGCTCTTCCTGGTGGAGGAGTGTCGATAGTAGACATGTCTTTAACTCCCATTAGGGATAGGTATAGGGTCCTAGGGATAGGTGTCGCAGAAAGTGTTAAAACATCGACAAGCTTAAATAGTTCTTTGAATCTTTCTTTATGTTTAACGCCGAACCTCTGCTCCTCATCTATAATTGCTAATCCAATATTTTTAAAGACAACATCTTTTGATACTAGACGATGTGTTCCCACTATAACGTCTACGCTGCCACTGAGAATTTTTTTTAACGTACGCTTCTGTTGCGACTGTGTTCTAAATCTAGATAACAGATCGATTTCAATCGGGTATTCTGAAAATCGTTTTTTCAAGGTTTCATAATGTTGTTGTGCAAGAACTGTCGTGGGGCACAGGAGGGCGGCTTGTTTTCCACTCATCACCGCTTTAAAAATTGCTCTTATTGCGATTTCTGTTTTGCCGAAGCCGACGTCGCCACAAATAAGTCTGTCCATGGGCATTTCAGATTCCATGTCCATTTTTGTTTGGTCGATAGCTAAGATCTGATCGGGAGTTTCTCTATAAGCAAAACTGTTTTCAAATTCAATTTGCCACTTGGTGTCAGGAGAATGTGTGTAGCTTTTAAAAGTATTTCGTTCTGCGTGAGTTTTGATGAGATGGGAAGCGTAATCTAGGATTGATTTTTCCACTTTGGCCTTACGACTAATCCATCGTCCTCCTCCGAGTCTATCGAGGGGAGGGGCATTTGTTCCGGAACCCATGTACCGAGATATCAAATGAGCCTGTTCAAGTGGAACATAGAGTTTGGCCCCTTCAGTATATTCTATTACTAGAACTTCTTCGAAGGTTTCGCCTTCACCTTCCATTTCTATTAAGCCTCTGTATATCCCAATTCCCTGATCTAAATGAACGATCCGATCCCCCTCGTTTAATTCTCGGAAATCATCAATTAGTCTTCCCGTAACTTTTTGTTTTTCACGATTAAAGGATTTTCTTAAACGGGAAGATTCGTACCTTCCAAAAATTTCTGCAGATGATAGGATTGCTATTTTGGCACTTGGAATAATGAAGCCATTGGGGATATTTCCTAATTGGGTTACAGGATAATCAGCTGAGGTCGAGTGGTCGAGATCTTCGGTGAGTTCATTGTAACGTTGTACCTCTCCTTCATTATTGAAAAACATAAATATTTTCCAATCTTTAGAGTTCCATTCACTTAGTGTTTTTGAAAAATTTTTATATCTCGCTTGTTGCAGAATAAATTCACCAGCTTCAAATGACCCGAAAGGCACTTCGTGACAGGCGATTGAGTAATCCTCCTCACCTTCACGTTCTTCAGCATCTTCTGTTATATGAACATTGCATTTGTCTGGAGCTTTGCCTACTGAGATAATGATGTCTGAGATGTTGATGTAGTCTTTTAATCGGCTTTGCGTTTCCCTCGTTTCTCCTGAAAGTAAATGTATTGATTCGATGAGGTTAATAGAGGATTGAGAGTCGATATCAAACTCTCGGATTGAGTCAATCTCATCACCAAAGAATTCAATCCTTACGGGGTCGGGGGATTGCAAAGGAAAGACATCAATAATTCCTCCTCTCAATGCGTATTGGCCCCTTTCAGTTACTATTGATGAACGCTCGTAGGAAATATTTTCTATTCCAGTCACTAATTTTTCCAAACCGATGCTTTGTCCTTTAATGAGTGAGATTTTTTGTGAATCTAATGTAGAAGGTGATGGTACCTTTTCCTCAAGGCTCTTAGCCATTGCGATTACAATCTTTGCCTTATGTTTTGAATCGTTAATTAATTTAAGGAGCCCAAGGCGCTCAGCATTAATTTCTTGATCCGGTAAGGTTTCACTAGAGCTGACTTGTTCAATGTCTGGAAAAAATAAAGGTTCTCTTGACCATAAGCGTATTCCTTGAGCGAGTTGTTCCTGAGAGAGAAGATCCTTTGCCAATATCCATACGCTTTTATTTGAACTTGCTATTAAATGTTCTGAAATTAAGGCGCAAATGAAGGGTTGTGCCGGCTCCACTATATGATCAAACACTACTAGTCCATCACCGATCCGTCCTAACCTGTCCTTAAAACATGGTATGGCAGCAGTGTGCTTAAGTAATTGATTTGCCGAATTGGCGTGTTTAGTAGCCGACAAAACGGGATGTTAACTTAAAGCGCTTTTTCCTACCTTCTAGTCCTCTAAGTGTTATTTCTTGAGAATTTATTTGAGCTTGGATATGCTGACGCCCAATTTTTTCGCAGCCTGATCCATTTCTTCTCCTGAAGCATTCATTAGAGTTTCTAGAGCTTCATTTATGGAGAGTTGATCATTTTTGAGTTTTGAATTGTATGAATCTGATCTGGGTCCAAGAGGAATGTCTTTAGGAAGTAAGACGTTAGCCGTTGCAAGGAGGCTGGCTCTGTATAAGGTATTTTCAAGTTCTCTAACGTTCCCTGGCCAGCTATAGGATTCGAGTAATTCAATGGAATCTGAAGAAAGGCGCAGTTTGGGCGCTTTTTTTTGTTCAGCATTCCGTCTAAGAAAAAATTCCGCAAGTAATCTAATATCCTCACGGCGTTTCCTGAGAGGGGGAATGTGGACACGCACTACATTTAGTCGATAAAAGAGGTCTTCCCTGAAAAGTCCTTCTTCTACGCAAAGCTCAAGATTTTTATTTGTTGCTGCTAAGATTCTTACATCAGCGCGTAGAGTTTCATTTCCACCTACTCTAGAAAACTCACCAGACTGAAGGGTGCGAAGAATTTTGCTTTGTGTTTGAATGGGCATGTCGCCGATCTCATCAAGAAATAGCGTTCCGCCATCGCACTGTTCGAACCGACCCTTGCGCAAGGAATGAGCACCAGTGAATGAACCCTTTTCATGTCCGAAAAGTTCTGACTCCAATAGATTTTCAGGAATTGCGGCACAGTTAATTGTGACAAATTCACTTCCTGATCTTTTGCTATGCTTGTGGATTGCTCCAGCGACGATTTCTTTCCCTGCTCCACTTTCTCCAGTGATTAGGACAGAAGCATCTCCTCGAGAGGCCCGTCCAACCATTTTGAAAACTTCTTGCATTTTTGGGGCGCTGCCGATGATGGTTTCATCTGGTGTGCCATTGTTCTTGATGGGATCGATTTGTTCAGATGTGGAGCTGATTGCATCACTTGCGGCTAAAGCTTCTTCTACAACGGGTCGTAAATCATAGGGGAGGGATTCTTTGCGTAGAACATCGTAGGCACCGAGTTTCATTGCTTCTATCACCGCATTAGTCGGGGGGAAACCTGTTGTAAGGACTATCTGAGAGTTGGGATCGTTAAGTCGAATTTTTTTGATTAGCTCCATCCCATCTAAGGGTTTGACGAAGAGCTCAGTAATTAATAAGTCAGGACGATCTTCTAGATACCCATTAAGGGCAGTCTCTGAATTGTTTAAACAAATAATATCCGTGGTGGGAGTTCTTAGGTGTTTATCAGCCCAAGATAAAAAATCATCATCAGGATCAACAACCATGATGGTCTTTTTAGCGTCAGCACTCATTTAATTAAAAGAATCACTGTATTTTGCGGCATTCAGCATATTTAACCAGAAGTTTTTTGTTTAGACTGAGGGAAATTTAGGTTGAGTTGTTCTCATTTTTTCTGCAGAACCTTGCAGCTTATTGTTTACGGATTATGAGAACGATTAATCAAAGTTCTCCGTATCTGCGTTCCCGATTACTGAAGTCTTTAATGGCTTCTAGCAAGTTTTCTTTCTTAAAATCTGGCCACAATTCATCACTTATGAACAATTCCGCGTAACTTATTTGCCAGAGAAGAAAATTTGATAGGCGTTTCTCACCAGACGTGCGGATGAGCAGATCGGGGTCTGGTGTTTGGGCGGTATAAAGGTACTCACTAAATATTTTTGTGTCGATAGTCGAAGGGTCTAACTTGCCATCATTTATATCGGATAGAATACCTTTGACTCCGTGGATTATTTCTTCGCGTGCGCCATAACTGAGAGCGAGAATGAGAGTTAAGGCTGTATTATTTTGCGTTTCTTTAATGGATTTTTTTAGTTCCTTTAATGCCCCTGGTGATAGATCTTGAAGGTTTCCAATTGCTTGAAGACGAACGTTGTTTTCTTTTAGTTCTTTGGATTTTTTTTTCAGAAATTGCTCAAGCAATTTCATGAGCGCATTTACTTCAGTTTTTGGACGGTTCCAGTTTTCTTTTGAAAAGGCATATAAGGTAAGATATTCGACTTTGGCTTCGATGCATCCTTCGATCACAGCCTTTACGGATTCAGCGCCAGCCTGATGCCCTTCCCACCGCTGAAGTCCTCTTGATTTTGCCCACCTTCCATTGCCATCCATTATGATGGCGATATGTTTAGGTGTTAATGTTTTTTGAGTGGACATTTACAGGTAAGGATAAATGAGTCGGGGTATAATTGAAATATAAAATTCCAAACTAACACAACGCGATCACCTTAGTTGTTAATCCCGTAATAATGTTTCCCTACGGTCTGGACCAACGCCAACGATTCTAATTGGAGTTTCGCATAGTTCGGAGAGGCGATCGAGGTAAGCTTTTGCCTTTTCTGGCATTGTTGCAATGTCAGGTGCTCCGGCGGTTATCTGATCGATCCATCCCGTCATTTCTTCATAAATGGGTGTGCATAGTTCCCAGTCTCCGGAATTCGCTGGAGGAGTATGAATTATTTCGCCTCTTAGTTCGTAAGAGGTGCAGATTTTTATTGTATCTATACCGTCTAGTCCATCGACGTTAGTGAGAGCAAGATGATCGGCTCCGTTAAGTCTACAGGCGTACCTCACAAGGACTGCATCGAACCATCCGCAACGTCTTTTTCTACCTGTTGTTGCGCCGAATTCCCTACCCATTCCGTGCATGCGATCTGAAAATTCCTGATTTTCTGTAATGAAGGGGCCGGCCCCTACTCTTGTAGTGTAAGCTTTTGCTACCGCGGTCACATTGTCAATTGATCGAGGAGATACTCCAGACCCTGTGCAGGCTCCACCTGCTGTGGTATTGGATGAGGTGACGAAGGGGTAAGTTCCGTGATCTATATCTAGATAAGTTCCTTGGGCTCCTTCAAATAGGAGCGATTTGCCAGCTAGGATTTGTTCGTGCAGGTAGGTCGTGGTTTCAGTTATAAAAGGTTTTAGTCGTTCGGCTGCTGTTTTTATTTGCTCAATAATTTCATTGCTATCTATTGTTTCTGCATCGCTGTTTTGTAGAGCAAGGTTTGCCTTATTGACTTTAGATATGATTTTCTCAGATAAGGATTCCTGATTAATAAGGTCGGCCATTCGGATACCAGAACGTTCTGCTTTATCGATATAAGTTGGGCCAATGCCTCTTCCTGTGGTTCCAATCTTTTTGCCTCCGAGTCCAGATTCTCGATAAGAGTCAAGGATCCTATGATATGATAGAGTTAGATGTGCTCTGTTACTGATAGTTAAATTTTCAGGAGTGATTTTAATGCCTTGCTGTTCTAAGTTATCAAATTCCTCAAGGAGTGATATTGGGTCGATAACGACCCCATTGCCTATCACGCATTTCTTTTCTGGCCATAAAATCCCAGAGGGTATTAGGTGGAGGACATATTTTTCGCTGTCGTGTATTACAGTGTGTCCCGCATTATTTCCTCCCTGAGCTCGTACGACAATGTCAGTATCTTCTGTGAGAAAGTCGACAATTTTTCCTTTTCCTTCATCGCCCCATTGGGCTCCTACAATAATTGTGTTGGGCATAAAATTAACTGAGCTTATTTACTCATTTGGAAATTAAATTAAATCCTATTCTTTCTTAGCTTTAATTTGGATATTTAAAGGGTAATCTTAAAAATATAGTGGTCACTTCGAATCTCCAATCAGTTTGGCAAACTCAGAAAAGAAATACTTGGCATCGTTTGGTCCGGGTGAAGCTTCGGGGTGATATTGAACGCTGAAAGTGGGGTGGTCATTGCTGCGAAGGCCTTCAACTGTGCCATCATTTAAATTAAGGTGAGTCACTTCGGCACTTGCAGGTAGTGAATCAGCATCAACGGCAAATCCGTGATTTTGTGATGTGATTGCCACTGCATTTGTTCTCAAATCCTTGACTGGTTGATTGCCGCCGCGGTGGCCGAATTTAAGTTTATATGTTTTGCCTCCGATGGCATGAGCCAGTACTTGGTGGCCTAAACAAATTCCAAATACAGGAATTTTCCCGAGCAATGATTTAATTTCTGCATGGATGTCACCTAGAGCTTCTGGGTCACCGGGCCCGTTAGAGAGAAATACCCCGTCAGGATTCATGGATAGGACGTCCTCTGCCGAGGTTCTTGCGTTAACGACATCGACAGAAAAACCTTCACGCCGTAAGCATCGGAGAATGTTTTTCTTTATTCCAAAATCATAAGCGACAATTTGATATTTAATTTCAGTAAGACTCTTATAATAATCTTTACCGTTCTTTTCTTCGGGTTTTGTTGTGGGGTTTGCTAACACCCATTCTCTACTCAAGGTGTTATCGGGATCCCAGCGATAAGGTTTTTCAGTCGTCACTTCCTGAACAAAATCCATTCCGACGACTCCATCAGATTTTGTTGCACGAGAGCAAGCCTCTTCTGGGGATATGTTTTCAGTGGTTAGGAGAGCTTTCATTGCTCCGCGCTCTCTTAAGTGTTTTGTTAGAGATCGAGTGTCAATCCCTTGAATTCCGATGATGTTATTATTCTTTAAATATGATTGCAGAGAACTTTCAGATCTCCAATTGCTAGGTTCTTCACAGAGCTCCTCAATTACAAATCCTTTTACGTGGGGGCAATTGCTTTCTGTATCAATATCATTGACCCCATAATTACCAATCAGTGGATAGGTCATCGTTACAATCTGGCCTCGGTATGACGGATCAGTTAGGATTTCCTGATAACCCGTCATTGATGTGTTAAAACAGATCTCTCCGCTCTGTTCACCAGTAGCGCCGAAAGCTTCACCTACAAAATGGCGACCGTCTTCAAGGGCAAGGATTGCTTTCATTCTTTTTAAATAAAATGGGAGAATTTATGATTCGATGATTTATTACAGAGTTTTATAATGATGCAAGTAATGACGAAAGAAATCCTTAAATCCTTTAACTCTTATTATTGGTAATGATGGTTTTTATTTCTTTTAAAGGAATGTTTTGGGTTCGAAGACGTATCGTGTCTATGATGGCCTCATTATCTTTAAATTTTAGATTCCGACCATAAATTCTACCTCCTTGCCAGGTCAAAATGCAACAAGGCAGGCCAGGTGGGGCCTTTTTAGATGCAGGTCTGAGGACTAGGGCATCAACCGAGCCAGTCAGGTCAAATTTCCGTTCACCGAAGAGAGTGGATCGGCATACCATCTCAACGTCTTCTTCGTTGCTAAAGATTCCGGTAAGATTACATTCGAAAAAATCGCCATTAGATAGAAGGACTCCATTTCTTCTACCATCTAAGAATTCATCAAACTTGTTTTCGATAGGGTGATAAAACTCTATCCGTGAAATTGTAAGTAATGGTATCACTTTGCCACTGTGAACACCTCCTAGCTTGAAGATAGATTTATTTGCAGATTGAATAGGTGAATGAAAAATGGTGCCGTCGATCAGAGCTATTTTCGGATGCAGTATTTTTTGAGATCCGAGTTCTTCTAGAGTTCCTATTTGTAAATGATCGAAAATTGTGGCCCAGCGTCGACGTGGTTTGCGACCTTGTCCGACCAAGCAGGCAATGGCATCTTCACCCATTTTATCTGGAAATGATCTAAGTTGTCGCCAGAATTCTCCGTCCGCTGATACGAAGCCAGTGATTTTACCGCCTTCTCGGGTCAATCGTATCCAGTGTCCAGGTCTTGAATTGCTGCGTGAATCGATTTTACTAATAGTTTCTCCTTCTTTGGTGTAATGAATGGATGCAGGGCGTCTGTGCGAAAGGGCAAGGAAAACGCTTTCTGCATTAGGGTCAGTTCCTTTGCGGATCATGATCCCGCTTTTTGTTTCCTGCTCGTAAGTATCTATTCTGGTGATTTTAGTTGTGACGTGTGTTTCGGTTTTGGAAATTGGACGATAAGCCATATAGAAAGATCCAAATTCTTCATTCCGTTCTGGTGATGAAGTTTCTACTAGGATGCTCCCGTTTTTTACTTTAACAGATCCTCCTCTTGGTAGCGGGCCAATGGCTGCTTCTATCCATGGAAGAGGCAGGGGGCCGTCCTCATAAGGTTTAGCAGAAGTGTCCGATTTTGGTGCGTAGAATATGATTCGGCTCGTACAATTAAGATCTACTGCCTTTTCTATGCCTGCTGACCCTTCGCTTTTCTCCAGGAGAGTGCCTGTATGATCTCGGGTTTTAACCAGTTTAGTGCCTTCTGATTTAATGAATCCGCCCCACGCTGAATTGTTAGTGCTTTCAATGTCGACTCTGAATTCTGAACGTCCTTGCGTTGATAAGAGAAGGAGAAATAAATTCGTAATGTATACAGCTGATTCGAGTTTTCTGTAATGCATTCTATAAAAGACTATCTTTGGTAAAGTGGGACGTAATGGTAAGGCATTGCTAAAATCATTGTGTAGACTGCAGTAGAATAAATGGGTCCTGGGCTGCTTCCATCGAGTTCTTTATTCCAGTATTTATTACCATCGTCATCGGTCCGAGCTCTTTCTAATAGTGTTTTATTCAGTGTTGAATACCAATCAGCCCATACCTTTCCTCCTATCATGTACTGAGCAGGAGCTGCATAGAAATTTCCATACGTGAACCATCGATCTCCAGGCTTAAATTTAAGGTTTAGATATTTTGAACCGGCAGCGACTGTCGAGTCATCGTATTGACCGCAGACTTGAAGTGAATAAATTGCAGCGGCTGTTCTTGCGAATCCGGACCCTTGAGCGGGCTGATATCCGAAACCTCCATCACGTTTGTTGAAGCATTTTTTCACGTAATTAACAGCATCATCAATTGTTTTTTGAGGTACGGAAAGCCCACCGTTTTTGGCGGCCCTTAGAGCGACAACGGCCAGAACGGTTACGGAAATGTCTGCATCTCTGGCAATTGGTTGGTATCTCCATCCTCCTTGTGGATTTTGACTGCTAACAATCACTTTGATCATTTTCTCAAGTTTGTTTTTTAAGGTATCATCATTTGTTTGGCCGTAGAGTTCGGCTAGTGCAATGCTCGCAATGCCGTGGAAGTACATGTATTGCCCACTGTTTTCATCACCTATCAATCCCTGATCATCTACTTGGGAGAGCAGATATCGAACGGCCAGATCGACATTCTTTCCGTAAGGGCCTTCATTAGGTAAGTTTCCGGCAGCTTGAAAAGCCATTAACGTGTAGGCAGTCATAGCAATTGGATACCGCGCCTCTTCACCGGTTTCTCCTGCCCAAGCTCCTGTAGGTGATTGCTTTGAGGCCAGGTAGGCGAGTGCCCCATTAATCACCGTCTCTGTTGCTGCATTAACTTTGACGGGATCTTCTAATCGGCCTTTGGAAGGAGCTCCGATTCCGAAATTTAGCAATGAGAGGAAAATTACTATATTTACTGATACTCTTTTAATAATATTTGTAATAGAGATTCCCATTTGTCGTGCTTCTCAGGCTAAAGGATTATTCGATCTACAGTTTTTATTTGTTCGTCGCTTTATCTGACAAGTTTTTAAGATATTGCTGAATGAGTGAACCGTATTCTGCTGGGTAAGCATCTGATTTGGACTGGTTTAAAGTGCCCCTTTCACGTTTTGGTAACCCGATAAATTTGCTAGTTCCTCTTTCATCTCTCTTTGGTCCTTTTGCTCCACCAGTTCCAGCGTAATTGCCCTGATCACCATTCCCTTGCTCAGATGGTTGACCTTGACCTTCACCCTGACCTTTGCCTTCGCCTTGACCTTTGCCCTGACCTTTGCCTTCGCCTTGACCTTCGCCTTGACCTTCGCCTTGACCTTCACCCTGACCTTCACCCTGACCTTCACCTTCGCCTAGACCAGCTTGTGCAAGGGCAACTGCTGCTGCTGCTTGTGAAAGTGCGGCTGATGCTTCTTGTGATCCGCTTTGTGCGGAGGCTCCTTGGCTTGAGGATGCGGCGCTTTGGGCCTGACCTAGCGACCCTTGCGCTTGATTAAGTGCGCTTTGGGCGGATGGTGGCAATCCGTTGCTACTAGGCGCCCCTGAGGCAAGTGGGCTAATTGCATCAGACGCTTGTCCTAAAGGCGCTGCTGCAGATGCGATTCCTGCAGCGGCCAATTGTTCAGTAAGTTCTTTGATGGCATTTTGCTCAGATTGGAATTCACTCGGGGACCCCTGACCTTTGCCTTCGCCTTGACCTTTGCCTTCGCCTTGACCTTTGCCTTCGCCTTGACCTTTGCCCTCGCCCTGACCTTCGCCCTGACCTTCGCCCTGACCTTCGCCTTCGCCCTGACCTGCGCCTTCGGCAGCTTCTCCTAGTGCATTTTGTGCTGCTTCCATTTGTTCAATGGCTCCTGGAAGGTCTCCAAAGGCTAGTTCAGTGGCGGCAATGTCAGCGGCAATTGCAGCCTGAGTCAGAGCTGGATCTGTTGGCGAATTTGTAGAGGCTTCGCTGACAGCTTCTGCTAATGCTTTCTGACGAGCGGCCAGTTCATTTGAAGCGTTTTGTGCTTCTGCTAATGTTTCCTGAGCCTCAGCAACTGCGGCCTGAGCTTCAGCAATTGCGGCAGCGGCTTCAGATAAAGCAGAAGGATCAGTCGGAGATTGTTGGCCTAATGATTCCGCCAACTCAGCTGCGCGTTCTTCGAGAGATGCTTTGGCTTCGTTCAAGTCGTTAAGGGCTCCGCTCTGTTCTGGAGTCGCGCCTGCTGGGTCTCCCTGAGCGAGTTCATTGGAAGCGGTTTCTTGCTTTTCTGATGCTTCTCCAAGTTCGTTAGAAGCTTCGGGGGCGCTTTCGGCTGCCTCGGCTGCTAGATCACTAGTTTGTTCTTGTAATCCTTTCTGAGTTTCTGCCAGATCCTCTGAAGCTTGTTGGGGATTTTCTCCCTGATTTTGTTGAGGGATAGAATCAGCAGTTGATTCATTAATCTCGGTTTGATCTTCAATCAGAGGTTCAATTTTTTCTATGAGATCATTGATGTTTGCAAGTTCTTCGGCGGCATTTTTTAATTCTTCAAGTTCATTTTCTATTGCTTGTTCAGCTTCCCCGAGCTTGTCGATAGCTTTTTGTTGGGCTTGTGGAGAGTTTTCGCCCGCTGCAAGATCGGCACCAGCTTCGGCCATGGATGCCATCGCTTCAGCAAGAGCAGCAGCAGCTTCAGAGATACCTTCTTCTTCTGCACTCGCTGCAGCTTCCCCTGTCTTCGCTTCTAGCTCGGCCTGTTCAGCTGATTTTTCTTGGAGCTCTGAATCGTTCTGTGCTTTTTCTGCCTCTGCAGTTGCTTCTTTAAGAGATTCTTCTGCTTCCTTGATTTCCTTTACTTGGTCTAAGAGATTCTCAATAGATTTGATCTTGTCACTAGGAATTTCAGCGACTGCTTCAGATTCTGTGATTTTTTCTATTAGTGCTTCTCTGGCTTCGGCAAGTTTTTCTAGGGCCGCTCTTTCACGAGGAAGAGCGTTCTCTCGACGCTCCGCGACTGATTTGTTTTCTTTTAATGCGTCACGGGCTTCTTGCATCTCCGGGGTGGATTGTTCAATTGCTTCTGAGGCTTGAGGGGCCACTTCTGCTAGCTCTTCTCCAAGGAAGTTTGTGAGGTCTGCAAGTTCTCCCTGTTCTTTGGCTAACTTTGCAGTTTTCTTTTCTGCTTCCGACTGACCCTGATTTTGCACAAATTGGTTCTTGGCTTGGTTGAAAGTTTGATCGAGCCTTGCCTGGGCCTGTTCGACTCTTTGATTTAGTACCCTACTTTCCCTTTCAGTTTCTTGTTCGAGCTGCCTTGTCCTGCGTTCCTTGAGTTGTTTCTTTTGAGTGAGGAGCCTCTCTTTGGCCCTTAACTGATTCTCTTTGCCCCTTAACTGGCTCTCTTTGGCCCTTAGCTGGTTTTCTAAATTTCTTATTTGCTGTGGATTGTTTTGCTCTTTCGCCTTTTCTAATTGCTCTTTCGCTTTGTCTAATTGCTCTTTCTCCTTTTCTAATTGCTCTTTTGCCTTTTCAACATTTTTCGAAGCGATCTGTTCTTGAGAATTTAAGGCGTTCTGTTCAATTTTTTCCACTTTCTTGAGTTCCTTTATGCGTTCCTCTTTATTAAATTCGCTGAAGCGAATGCCCTTTTCGAGTTGTTCTATTCTTTTCTGAATGTGTAAAGGGAAGTCCTTAGTAGAGATTTTTGAATTGTCCTTTTTATCAAGTTTTTCAGTTCCTTGTTCAATTTCTGCTTCTTTATCAATGATGTCTTCTAGGCGCTCCAAAGCTTCTACCATTTGTTCCAGATCACCTTTTTCAGGTTCAAGTATCTTGGCCAGTTTCCATAGAGTGTCCCTTGATTTCTTTTCAAAGGACACTGCGCTCATGACTCTCTTCCCTTTGATTTCGTCAACGGCCTTCTGGAGAGCATCATTCAGTTTGGATTCGTTTGCATATTGGAGTGCTTTTGTTGGCCTTTGGTCAGGAGATCCTACTGTGAGCTTTGAGAGGTCTTTGAGTTTATTAACGACTGAGGCGACTTCTCCTCCTAGGGCTTCTTGTTCGGCGGATTGGAGCTGAAGGGATATTTGTTCAGATCGAGTTGGGCTACCTGGATTAAATGCTCCTGATGATGCTAAGGATATGGCTTCATGTAGATTGGTTGTTTGCCGATTGCCTAGCTCTTTAACGAGTCGAGCTAAATCGAAAAGAGCTACCTGAGATTGATATTCCAGTAAGATTCGATGCAACTGAACAATGACTCCTTTCTGACCAGCATAAGCGTTCAGAATCTTCACGCTTGCGCCAGCTGAGTTAGGATCCTTTTTATTGTCCTCTCTTGCTCCGGTGAGAAGGTTTACGATTTCCTTCATCTGATCCTTGGAAAGTTGCCCGAGAACCTGTCTAATTGCTTTAATTACTTGCAAGTCGCTGCCTTGTAAGCCATTACGATTGAATTCATCAATTAATAAATCAAGCTGCTCCGCTGTCCGTTGAGTCGTATCTTTGATGCGTTGTTGTTTCCGTTCTTGATTTAGAAGTAAGTTGCCTGGAAAGGCTCCAGGAGCTTGAAATTGTAACAGCGAGAATAGGGCGACCACTGCTAATAGATAATTTAATGGCGCATTCATAAATTTATTTAATGTAAATGGTTTCTGGTAAATACCAAATTTCAATCTTCTTTAATCGGTTTCTCGGAGTTTTTACGAATTATAGTCTCTAAGTCCTTATTTAATATTTCTTGATCAGTTGTTGCTTCATCTATACTGCCCAGTGCATCTGAGGTTCTGCCAAGTAAATCAGCACGTTTTTCTTCAGGGGTTACAACTCGAAGTAATAAGTGTTCGCTGCTGCCAATGTTTGGGCCGGCTGTGTTTTGATCTGATGCTTCTAGCCAATATTCTATCTCATCACCTTCAGCTAATCCAGGGTTCAAAGAACTGAGGTCCCAGTCAAATTGATCACTGATTTTTTTTGGCTCGGTTTTGAGATCGGTGATTGAGATCGATGTAGGATCAGACCCGCTTCTCTGGTAACGAAGGTTCACCGTAGCTATCCCGAACCTGTCATTCGCTTCATATTTTATTAAAAACTTGGCTTTTCGTGTGACAAGTTCTTCGTTTCTTTTGGGATAAGTGATACGAATTTGGGGCGCCAGATCTGATAATAGGGTAACTTTATATATTGAGTTACTGGATGATTTCATTTCATCTTGATCTGTCAAAGAGATGCTGAATCCAGAAAGGTCATTGGAAGGAATCGTGAATGTTACGCTTCCTGCCGATTTGTTTGCGCTATCAATGATGAGTGGAGTTCCTTTATCTTCTTCAATGAAGCGAATTGCTCCTGACTTGAGCTCTTTTGTTGAGGAAATGTTAAGGGTGACTGTGCTTCCTGGGAAAAAAGTAAAGTCTCCTGGCACATGTTGAGAGGATTCTTGTTTGGTGAATTCTGGATATTTTTGAGTAGCGGTTAGTCCTTTGATTTGTGGCCGTTCTAAAGCGATGACTTTATAATCTTCAGTGCGCGCGTCATCGATTGAGGCGTTGTAGGTGAATGATTCGGGGACGTCTTCAATGATTGCTGAATACTTTCCATCTATATTTTCATCTTTGGTTAGCGGTAGATTCATTTTTTGATTTGAAGAGTAATGAATCTTTAGAATACCTTTAAGTTCACTGCTTTTTTTTGTCTCCACGAAAAATTCCATTGTTACATCATCACCAATTCCAACTTTCTCAATTTGGGGAATCTTAACAATTCTTGTGTCTCGTGGGATAGCGATTTCTTTGCCAAAGGCTCTTTGTAGTAGGGTAGGGATGGAGTCGCGGTTAAGAAAAGCCCAGCCGCCTGATGCACTCAAAACGATTAGCAAGAGAATGATTGCTCGGGCCGTTTTTTTAAAGTTTACTATTTTATTAAATCTAAAGCGTCCAGATTCGGTTTCGGCTTCTCTGATCATTGAATGGATCATTTCAATGGGTGCGTTTTCCGGGATTGTGGCTTTTCCTTTATGGAACTGAATAGAACTTATGAGTCTACTGTCGAATTTTTTGTAATGCTTTTCTACAGTGAGAGCCAATTCCTCATCGTTTTTCCTTTGGGTGACCAAAGAGATTATTGCCCATAGACCGCAGATCCCTGATAACAATTGGATGGAAGTTAAACTGGTTTTTCGTGTTTGTAACGACAGCTCATTTATCAAATCGATAAATAGTAAAGCTGTGAAAAGTCCTAAGATGATAGATATTGTTAGTGCTGTTCTCCGATAAAGTTCAACAGCTACAATTGAGCGTCTTGCCCTTGCAAGTCGGCGCTTCAGGATCTTGCTCCTGCCAATCTTATACGACTCTTTCGTTTGGTTGGGCACGTTTTTTATTTTAGTTCTGCGAACTTACGCAGGAACCATTCAATGGTAATTGGCAACAGTAGAAGTATGAAATAAAGAGGTGAATTCCAGAGTTCTGATTCTCTTGTTATTTTGATGGTAGTGGGGTCAATGTTGACGATTTCAGGTAATTTATAGAGGTCCTCTTCGCGTAAGAATTTTCCGTTAGTTATGGAGGAAATTTCTCGCAAGTTTTTTTCATTCATTGCTGTTTCAGAAAATTCTCGATCAGCTCCCCGAACAGTAAGATCAATTCCACTGGAGGAATCTTCTGTAATTTTTAGTCTGTACTTTCCTGGATCTTCCGCTGCGAATTCTGTCCGATAAGAGCCGGGTTCGCCTGGCACTTTTCTAAGTGTGATTTTTTTTGATGGGCCACTAGAATTGCCTCTAGATTCGAGTGAGGCTGTTATGGATTCTTCGTCCCTAGGCATAAAATTTTCATCAAGTAGCCTTGCGAATACCGTAAAGTTCTCTCCCTCTTTCGCTATTGCGCGGTCTGTACGCAGCTCGGATTTTCGTGAGCCTGTGGCGAGTTTTCGACCTGCCATTCTTTGAACTATTTGTCCCCAGAATCGAGTGTGATATAGATCTCCTGTATTTTTTCTCCACCGCCAAGTATTTTCTGTTCCGACCCAGAGGACTTCACCTGAACCGTACCTTTGCATCGCGACGATCGGATATTCTCCATCAGGATGGAGGAGATAACTTTTGGCAGCGGGTTTAGCCTTGATGGTTTTAACTGACCAGAAGATAGGAGGTAATAGGCTCCAGCGCTTTTCCGCTTGTTCCGGCTCCTCTTCGAGATTTAGAAAGCCTTCATCGAGTCCGGTCTCAGTTATTTTTAGCTGTATGGGGCGCTGAGAAGATGAGCTATTGCCACCGAGCCGAGTGGGTGCCAGTTCGACCGGGAGTAGTCTTTCGAGTTCAGTGTTCCTGTAAGAGGAAGGGGTGAATCGTTTTCCTGCAAGGATGATTAGTGACCCACCACTGTCTGCTACAAAAGAGGAAATATTAGTGATGGCGTTTTCAGGAATGTCTTCTGGATCGATGTCTCCGAAAATGATCAAGTCATATGAAAAAAGATCCTTACGATTTTCTGGGAAATTCTCAATGTAAGGAGTGTCTTCTGATCGAGCTACGGCCGGATCAACTCCTGCCAGGTAACAGTCCAGATCAATTCTTCTTTCTCGTAAGAGCATGGACTGAATGTATTTGAATTCCCACCGAGGGGAACTTTCGACCATTAATACCTTCAATGATGAATCGAGGACTCTGATTCCTCGTGATAATTTATTGTTAGTGTCTAATATTTCTCCTCCTGACGTTTCTATTCTGGCTTCTATTTCATAGTTGTTCGGTTTGCCTGGCACGACGGGAATCGTAATTTCTTGTTCTCCTTCTGAATTCAGGATGATTTCTTTTTCTCCTGCTTTAACTCCAGCCAATGTGACAATTAATTTTGCCTTTTCTCCGTTCATTCCTCGGTGATTTAATTTAACAGTGACCGGGATTGCGTCCTCCGCGAGGGCAACTGAAGGGAAATCAATGTTTCCGATTGAAATGTCCCTTGGATCAGTTGTTCCGACCCCGTAAGTGAAGACTTTGATGCCCCTTTCCCGCAAAGATTCTGCTACCGCTAATGGAGCCCTACCTTCGTTGTGTGCACCATCAGTGACGAGGAATATACCTCCAAGATCATCCGCGCTATGCCTTCGCAGAACTTCATGCATTGCATTGCCTATTGAAGTTTCAGGTAACTGAGGATCTTCTGCTGATTTCGAATCTCCAAGTTTCCCAGCGAAGCTGTATTTAACTAATTCAACCTTATCAGCTAAATTTTTCATCAAATTTATTTTTTCACTGTTCAGTGCCTGAGCGGCGATCGTTGACCTGGCTGTTGGAGTGACTGGAGCAGAGTCAATCGCAGCTTCAATGCCTGCGTCTGGTTTTAGTTTCCCATTAGTGATAGCTTCCCTTGCCCTGTCAGCTACGGATTTCCGTGGGTCTGCTATACTCATACTTGCTGAAGAATCAATGAGGACGGCGAGTGTTCTTTTGTGCTCTCGTTCAAGATTCAGTTGTATGACTGGCCTTAAAAGTAGTCCAAGCAACATAACAAAGAATGCTACTCGCATGATCATCATAAGATTGCGTCGACTAGAAGGGACGTCTTGGGGGGTTGACCTGTAAGCGAGCCAAGAAAGAAAGCCCAGAAATAAAGCGACCAGTATTATAATGGTGGATGAAACGAGTGGAGCGAGTTGAATCGATGTCTCTGTCACCGAAGCGGATTCTTCGGTAGGCAGGCCAAGTAATCTTAGTAATATCGAATTCAACTTATTTTTCTTGGCTAAATTTTTGAGATAGGAATAACTCGAGTACCGTAATGAGGACAGCGATCAAAAGTAGGATGGGCCAGAGTTCCGCGCCTTTTCTTTCCCGTGTCAGTGCAGCGGTTATCTCTTTTGGATCTGTAGTTTCTATAAACTCCAGTGACACTTCTCTTAACCGTTCTTTTTGGGCTTCGGACAGTGATTCTGGATTTGATTCTCTAGGGTCGCCAGAAGCGGAGAATTGAATTGATTCAAATGGGTCATGAATTGTTAATGAATAAATACCGGACTCATTAATTTCGTTGTATTCTATAGACGCTCCGTTCGCATCCTCATTGGCACTGATTTCTGATGCTGTCGGTGAGTTACTATAAGATATGGTAGCTTTTTTGCCGATCCATGAGCTGGGGCCTTTGCGAATAAAAGTTTCTCCCACATTAATATTAATCCCGGCATCTTGTTTGGAGAGAATACTACCAAAGACACGGTGCACGATAGGGAGGAAAGCTGGTTGCACAGGAAGGTCATTCCAGTCTGTATCCGCGGTGCTGCTGAACTGGTAAACTTTTCCTAGCCCGTAATTTGATTCCACGACCGCGGCCGATCCGTCACTGTATCGAAGTGCGACGGTTGATTTATTATTGTTCGTTGTATTCTCCAATGACAGTCTGTAGGCTTTCAGTGTTTTTACATTAGAAAGAGTTCCTGCTCCAGGATCATTCCATAAATCGACTAATGGATGATTGTACCCACTGGCTTGAATTGTGAGAGTATTATCTTTTCCTTGTTCAGGTATAATTTCCCCGAAAGCTGCTGGCAATAGTCCCGCCTTTTCATGAAGTATTTTGTTGTAAAATGTTGCATCGATATTGTCTCCAGGGAAAACAACTAAGCCGCCTCCACTCTCAACGAAATTAATCAGATCAGGTAAAAATTCCTCAGGGAAATCAGAAACGTTTGCTAGAAAAATTGCACGATAATCATCGAGAGAGGTACTTGGAAGATCACCGGCGCTGACCCGGTCAGCACCAAGAAAAAATGAGTCAGTCAATTCAGGAGGAACTGGAACTAAAGCATTTTGCAGGAAAAACGTTTCTGATTCGGTGAGGTCCCTGCCGGGTTGGCCATCTACGAGTAATGCTCGTGCTTTATTGATCCCGCGGATGACGATTTCTCTTGAGTTGTCTATTTCTAACGCATCATTAATGTTAATCGTTGAGCTGATCTGCTGATATCCCGGGTTAGTGAGTTCAATGAAGGTTGTAATTGTTCGTGATTCGCCAGCAGGAATTACTTCAATGATTGTCGGGTCACCTATGGACTCTTTATTGATGCTCATTTGAACTTCTATGTCATTGGCTTCAACTTTACCAAAATTAGTAACTTCAACTGCCAGTCGGACCGGTTGATCAACTGATGCGATAGGTGTTTTTTGATCGAGACGAGTAATTGCGAGGTTCTCGTCTGGATCCTTTCCGACCAGCACGATGATTGTATTTATATCTTTTTTGCTTTGATCAAGTGATCTTGTGATGGCCTCGTACTGTCGCCACGCGCTCGCTTCGCCATCCGTAATAATGACTAGTTCTTTTTGAGAGGATGGTCTGTTCTGTAATGTTGTTATAGTAGATTCAATTGCCGGAAATAAGTCGCTTCCTCGATGAGTTGCTTTCGACTCTTCAAGTGTTCTTTTTGCTCGAGCTGTGTCGTGAGTTGGTTCTTTTATCCCTTTACCTGATGAGTTTGCACCCAAAATCATCGAAGTCGCTGAACCTTTTGGTAAAGTATTTAATACTTCACTTGCTATTTTCTGTGCAATGCTGAATCGGTTCTCTTGTTCAGCCTCGTCCTTCTTTAGCATGCTTGCGGAGGAATCTATGATAACGGATGCGGTCACTTTGGAGCTGAGGCCCTTTGACTTTAGCCAATCAGTGGCTGGTCTCGATGCGGCCAGCGCAATGAGTGCAACGATGGCCATGCGAAGAAGGAGAAGGATCCAGTCTTCAACTTTCATTCGTCTCTGATTCCGTTCCAAGCTGACTTGCAAGAATCTCATCGCTGCCCACTGAATCTTTTTAAATCGCCTCCTGTTCAGCAAGTGAACGATAATTGGAATGGCCAGAGCGGTCATACCAAAGAGCATTGCAGGGTTGAGGAAGGACATTATTTGATTGCTGTTTCTCGACGGAAAGTTAGGTATGTGCCGAGGGCATCATTGAGTGGCTTTGATGTGTCACATTCAATGAAGTGACTAGAGTTACGACTGAAACCTTCTTGAAGTTTTTTCTGAAAATCAGAAAATTCTTTCATATAACTTTTTCTAATTTCAGTGGGTCTCGTTTTGATATTATCAATATTTTCCAATCCTTCAAATTCGACTAACCCATTGAAAGGAAACTCTATTTCGTCATGGTCTAAGATTTGTAGACCAATGACTTCGTGTCCTACGAACCTGAGATGTTGGACAGATTTAAGGACCGCCTCTTCATCATCAAAGAAGTCACTAATGACTATAACTAGACCCTTGCGGTGTGATCTGTTAGCGATTGTGTGTAGTTGGCCTGGCAGATCAGTTTCCCCCTTAGGATTGAATTGAACAAGTTTTTCCAATATATTGAACAGGTGATTTTGAGTATTTCCTCTTGGTAGCTCTTCTCTAATTGAGTCATCAAAGAGGGACAAAGATACTGAATCACGTTGTTTGATTATCAGGAAAGCTAGGCAGGCCGCTGCGACTTTAGCATAATCGAGCTTGGAAGTTTCGCTTGATCCATACTGCATGGATTCACTTCCATCCACTAAGATATGGGCTACAAAATTGGTTTCTTGTTCGTACTGCTTAATGTAATAACGATCAGTCTTGCCAAGGACCTTCCAATCCAAGTGCCGAACATCGTCGCCTGGTGAATATTCCCTATGTTGAGAAAATTCTATCGCAAATCCCCTGTAAGGAGATTTATGCTCTCCAGCCATATATCCTTCGACAATGAACCTTGCGGCCATGCCAAGTTTATCAGCACGGGCTAATGTGTCAGCGTCTAGTAGCTTAATGGAATCGTTGTTCACTTTGTGAACTCTTGATGGGATTGATGGAAATTAGATTTCCAATAGTTTAGGGTCTGTAGTTAATGTTGTGGTATTGCCTCGATGATCTTGGCAGTGATTGCATCAGAATCGAGCCCTTCGCTCTGAGCTGCAAAGTTTGGAATCAGGCGATGCCTGAAAATGGGGGGAGCGACAGTAGCAACGTTACTGCAACCGACATGATTCTGCCCGTTAAGTAGGGCATGGGCCTTGGCTGCAAGTATCAGAGAGAGGCCTGCTCGGGGTCCTGCACCCCAACCGAGCCACTTGTCACAAAATTCCAAAGCGTCATCGCTTCCTGGTCGAGTGACGCGTACTAGTTTTTCAGCGTAGCGCATGACATGTTCTGATACTGGTACTGAGCGCATTATATTTTGTATTTCTAGAATATCTTCACCTGTAAGAGCTGGTTCAGGGCTCGTTACGGTTGATCCAGTGTAGGTCTTCATGATTTGAAATTCCTCTTCCTCATTTGGATATTCGACTTTAATCATGAACATGAAACGGTCCAGTTGAGCTTCCGGAAGGGGGTAGGTTCCTTCTTGCTCGATTGGGTTTTGAGTTGCAAGGACAAAGAATGGATCTGGTAAAGAGTGGTCTTCTCCGCCAATAGAAACTTTTCGCTCCTGCATAGATTCTAGCATTGCAGCTTGGGTCTTAGGTGGGGTCCGGTTAATTTCGTCTGCGAGTACGATGTTAGAGAAAATTGGGCCCGGTAAAAATTTAAACTGCCGTTCATTAGTGCTCGGGTCAGAGTAAATCACCTCTGTTCCGGTAATGTCTGAAGGCATCAGATCCGGGGTGAATTGGATTCGCTTATATTCTAAATCGAGGGATTCAGCTAAACTAGAAATGAGAAGAGTCTTAGCTAGTCCAGGAACGCCAACAAGCAATGCGTGATTCCTTGTGAAGATCGCTATGAGGACTTGTTCGATAACATCGTCTTGTCCGATGATTACTTTTTTGAGTTCGCTTTTAACACGTTCGGCTGAGCTTTGTATTTTTTCGACTGTGGATGTGTCGACAGATTCGGTAGACATATGTTTAATGAGGGACGGTAAATACTTTGTTAGAATTTCTGATTCTTGAGATTGTGATATCAAGATATTGCCCTGAGAGCAAGTTCATTCGCAGTTTAATACTACAAATTATGATGAATTATCACATTCAGAATTGATCCGTTTAGACTTTGTTCTTTCTTAATAAGAATTCCTCTAAATGTTAATAAGAATTCCTCTAAATGTTTTGAATTAAGAAATATTATTTTCTTTTTTTAATGTGCCTCTCCTTGAAATTCAGTCGTGCCCACGCAGATGGTGCACAAATTAAGTAGAGGCGAGGGGAGTTGAACCCCTGTCCTCATGAGACTCTGCTTAAGCGTCTACATGCTTATTTGGTGCTTATAACAGATAAAATTCGCGCAAACGTTAGATTGGAGCGTCTGAGCTAATGGTAGGCCTTTTTTTGCGCTTTTTTTTACGCTTTTTTTTACGTCGAAAATCAGATTCGGTTTGCACAGTCTTGATATAGGACTCCATTTTTTTTGAATTGGTGCGTGCTGAAAAAGCGGTAATTGCATGATCTTTTGTGGAGTCCATCCATGCGTGAAGACTTTTTTGAAGTTCTTTGATTTTTTCGGTGTGTTCTTTGGAGTTAATAAGATTAACTAGGCAGTCAGGATCTTTTTGGATGTCGTATAGTTCTTCAATTGTTCTGTGTCGCATTACCTGCACTCTTGCATTGATAGTGGGGTCCTGTGTCGCTAGAGCCAGCATCCTTTTCCATGTTGCTGTCCCGTTTGTTGCAGTGGCCATATTGCGCTGCCCGTTAGACCATGGATTAAACAGATAAAGATAATTGTGAGTTTGAATTCCTCTCATGGGATTTCTTATCCCTCCTGAATTTTCATTATACTCCTTAAAGATCATGTTTCGATTTTGCTGATCTTTTCCTTTGATTAGATCAACAAATGTCCTGCCTTGAACGCCAGTCGGAATTTCCAGATTAGCTATATCTAGAATAGTTGGTAAGAAATCAATTGCTGATACCATGTGCTGATTATCCACCGACCCTGCCTTAGCGATTCCGGGCCAACTTATTATTAACGGAGTGTGTGTGCTATGGTGATAGAGTTGGGTCTTTGCAAAAGGGAATGGCATTCCATGATCGGAAAGAAAAATAATCACAGTCGATTTTAATTCTCCAGAATCTTCTAGAGCTTTTAATGTCTGGCCAACGCAGTCGTCGGCCCTTCTTACAGAAGAATAATAAAGGGCCAATTCTTCGCGGATGACTGGATCGTCATGTAGGAATTTCGGGATAGGTATTTCAGATGCTTTATATATCCGTGAAGAGGGATGAGTGTCTCCTGGTTTCCAGAAAGGTTTATGTGGATCAGAAACATTGATGTTTAAGAAGAATGGTTTTTGAAGTTTGATTGCTGAATTTATTCCTGCCTTGGTGGAAATGTAGTAGGACTTAGGATCTTTGGTGTGAGCTTTTGATCCGTTAGGGAGTTCAGTGAGATCGGCATCCCAATCGTAAGGCTGATAAGGTGTTGAGTGACTCACTTTGCCTCTTATTGCAGTGAAGTAACCTCCGCCTTTCATTAAGTCGGATATTACCGGATAATTGATTGGCTTTACTTGGTAGAATCCTTCGACACCACTATTGTGAGGGTATCGCCCTGATAGTAAGACGTTTCTTGAAGGATAGCAGTTACCTACCTGGACATGAGCTTTGCTGAAACGGATCCCTGAGAAAGCAAGTTTATCTATGCTCGGTGTAATGCTTTTTAATTTACATCCAAATGAGCTGACCGAATCACAGCTCATATCATCGACGGTTATCAGTAATATATTTGGCTTCGAGTTGCCCTGACCTAAGCATGAACCTAGGCATATAATTAACAGAATCAGTGATCGTATCAGTTTCATTGATTAACTGTATTTTTTATCTGGTTACTTTTAATCTAAAATGTCGGGATGGCTCGCTATCAATACTGGAAAGTAAGGTGAGTGTTACTGTGGATGAATGCTCATTATCTTTTGTTTCTTCAGTTTTGAGCTCTCCGAGTTCACTAATGTTTTTCCATTCCTTGAGATCAATGCTGGTTTCTATATTGAAGTTCAGATTCTCATCTGAAGTGTTTTTCTTGTAGTTGAAAACTATATTTTCTGTGTTGAGGGAAACGAAAAAGATGGAAGATTGAGTGTTAAATTTATTTTCGCTAGTTCCTACTGCATATTCAAGAAAAGCGGTCATTCCATCTGCATCTTTGTCGATGTTAGGATCTCCGGTGAATTCATCGTTTGTTGAATTTGGTGAGGGTTCAATGGCGGCCCAATTATTTGGATCATCTGGATCAGGAAGAGATCTGGGATCGATTAGACCTAGGGCTTTTCCATTTCCATCAGCGCTTTCCGGCCATGGACTCTTGTCATTATATTTAAACTCACTAATGCTGCCGTTTTCGCGGTCCTCAAGTTTTATGGTTTCGCCTCCATTACTCAAAGCGGTTCCTTCCTCAAAAGTTCCAGCTATAGGTAATTCAGTGCCGAAAGACTCTTCGAATGCTTTGAGATCACGAATGATCAGTGCGCGTTCTCCTGTTCCTAATGATTTAATGGATCCGTTACTAAAATTAAAGGAAATGCCACTAGTGAAACGAATGTCAGTGAGATCCAATGATTGATCGTTACTGACATTCATGACCTCAATAAATTCAGACAACCCATTATTCTCGGGATGATAATGTATTTTAGTTATAGCGAGTTGAAGTTGGGCCGGGCTAGGAGATCCTTCATAAGAGATTGAATTATTTGATAGACCATTGTGATCTAATAATTCTAATGTTTCTCCTCGATTGGAGAGGTGCCCTTTGTAATTGCCGATAACAAAGAGCCCTTCTCCTCCATGAGGGCTTTTTGTGCGGGCACGGAATTTCTTTCTGTCACGGCTTACATAGACTGTTCCATTTGAAGGGATGACTGTTCCGGGGGGGATGTTGAATTCTACTGCTCCCCTAAGGCTCCAATCTGAGATATCTACAGCAATATCATTTGGATTTTTCAGCTCAATGAATTCCTCGTCCTGGTCATGCGATTCGGGGTTGAATTCAATGTCACCGAAATCAATTTTCGGTTCATTACTTCCATTGGAATCGGGTATACCTGCATACAATTCAGGTACAATAAGAAAATCGCTGCTGCCAACGGATCCATTCATTCCATGTATCGCCAGCACGTTGGATCCGTTTCTTAGTTGATCCAAATGGCTACTGATATCATAGACCTCAAATTCATTTACATCGGCTTCACCTGAACTGGTCGTTGCTGTTGAGTTCCAAGAAGGGTTAGGAGGGGCGTTCTTCTCGGCGACTTTTTTCCCATTAATGTAAGCGATGAATCCATCATCATGTTTCATGAGTAATTCTAGTTTTTTGTAATTACTCGAATCTGTTATGCTGAAAGGGATCCGCACGTATGCTGTCGCATTAATTCTGCGCATAATTTCCCTAGTGTCGGTACCAATGAGAGGCTTGTATTTTGGGCTGCTGTCAAATCCAACTCCTGTTGTCCCTGAAATCCAGGAAGAATCATCAAATTCTTTTGCAAGCCAATTCAAATCCTCTGATCCATCAATGGGAATTTTTGTTTTAGACTCTGCTCCTGTAATTATTAGAGGTGTAGAATCATAGGACAGTTGTCCAGACTGTGGTTCTGGCAGTCTAGCAGAAGCTCCGTAAATATAGTTTCTTCTTCCTGGCAGATATTCATTTTTCCAACGGACAATTCCTTCTGACATGTCTTCTACGTCGCGATGATTTGATGTGTAAGAGACTGAGCTTCCTCTGCTCTGAACCCATGAGCCCCATTTCACGAAATCTAATCTGGCATCCGAAGGGATGATATCTGGTGGATCTATTAAGGCAGATTGTTCGTCAATTCGGCGCTCATAATATCTCTGATCATAAGGTGTATCGGGAGCGCTTAAGAATTTGTCACTTAAGGTTCTAATCCTTCGCATGAGCATTTGACTAGTTTCCGGTCTGGACCACATTTTTTGTACCAAGCTCACGGAAGTACCGACTCTGATTACATCAGTGCTGAAAAGTTTATTATCGAAATATGTGTCGGTCCCATTCCATTTCCTGCCTTGGGAGAGATCAAGATCCCACGGCAATAATGCCCACTCGTCACTTCGTCCAGTGTCACGATAAATGTACCAGTTCTTTCGATGCATGTCGGTGTTTCGTATGACGCAGTTGACCGCGGCCATGTTGACACACATTGGCAGATTAACGTTGTCATAAATAAAGTGCCATTGTTCTGTGGTATTTCCTGAATTGATTCCTCTTATGAAGTTAGTAAGATCCTGATTATTTTCTTCTTTTCTGTTTTTCTTTTGAACTCCGCTATTGCCATTGTCCCCGGATGATAATGTGTTGCTGTAAACTTTGTAGAGAGCTCCGTCTGGATTGAGCCCTGTCCTCTCTAGATAAACGTCATCAGCATCTTCTACAAAATCAGCAGTGCTGAAGAATTCACCATTCTGTTGTACCCGAACAGTGAATGCAAAGTGACCATGAACGCCGGACTCTCGCATAATTTCCCATGCCAGCACATGCCTAATCTTAGATTTATCTGCCCAGTTAGTTAGAAGGTCAATGTCCTTTACCCTTTTCTCATCGGGGTGCCACTTGAAGCGTTGTGTTTTATTGAAATCAAGGTTGTAACTTTTCTTGATGAAACCACCAGTAGATTGTCCGTGGCGGGAGAAAAGAATATTGTCATAAAGTTCGCCCAAATAGAAAATAGAACCTCTGGTTCCACTAGTTGATCCAGCAGCATTTGGACTCTTAATAAAGGTTTCTACTACGGTCAGTTTTGACTGTACAGACCGATTTGAAGCTACGGTTCCCACGTATTCATGAGAGTCTTTAATAGAAGAGAATTGTGGTTCTGAACTTTGAAGTCCGAGTTCATCAATTGCTTCGAAACGCCACCTGATCATTTCTCCTTGATCAAAAGATGACTCTGGAATCGTTGCTTTATAATTTCCTGATCCGACAGGAGTTTCTGTCATTTGTACTGATTTCTCTTGGTCAAACATGACTCGGTAAAACATGTCCACTTTTGAGACAGTAGCATTGGCTTCTATAAGAGAGGCTTCGATGACAAGGTCATTTCCAGGCATGGGCCGGTCTGGTTTCTTGGTGTAATTAGAGAAGATTGGGCCCGAAGCTCTTCCATCTGAGTTTGGGTTTCCCGGTGTAGGATTAGAGAAGTAGCCTTCATAAAGTTCTCCTACCTTGCTCATCCCCGCGATCAATTCTATTTGGACTAAGAGATCAGATCCTCCGCTTGAACTGTTCATTCCATGAACGGCTAATATGTTCCGACCTTCATTTAAGAAGTTTACGTAATCGGAAAGGTCATGATCCGATGGGTTATTTAAAATGTCTGAGTCTGGACGGCCTGATCTTGAGGACTTGGAATTCCAATTAGTGGGAGAAGGTGAATTATACGAAGCAATTTCTATACCATTAAGAAAGGCAACGTATCCGTCATCGATCTGGGTTTTTAAATTCAGTGTTTGTAATGTGCGTCCGGTCGCATCGAACTCAAAGAAGTAACGGAAGAATCCTGAAGCATTCTTACTTCGCATTTCTTCACGAAGATCTGTCGTTATGAGACTATTAAGGGTTCCGTTAGAACTTTCCCATCCCAATCCCCCTGGTCCAGACTTCCATGAAGAGTCGTCAAATAAAGGATCTGAACTGTTCCAGTTATTTGGCAATTCTCCTTCAGATTTTGGGATGAGATATTTTGCAACTGAATCTGTTGAGATTAATGACTCTGGAATAATATTTCCAAAGCTGCTAATGCCGTAAGATTGATCTTCGTTCTGGGCAGGAAATGTGGGAGAGAATTCTGTAATCTTTTTTATTCCGTCAGGTGAAACTAATGCGAGGTATTCACCTTTAGCATTCAGCTCAAAATCAGTGTGCAATGGAGATTCTGGATCGGTCCGATCTTTTCCAGAAGCGAAGACAATGATCCTTGAGTTTGGTGTCATAATGATCCTTGGAAATGTCCATTGAGTAAGATCATCTTCATTGTCCGTTAAATGGTAGCCTCCTAGGTCTGTCGGTTCATTTCTCTCATTTATTATTTCAATCCAGTCTGTGAATTCCCCGTCTTCATCCGGAATCGTTGAGTCGTTAGAGGCCATAAACTCAGAGATTGCGAGTTCGGCATTAAGTTGAATCGTTGAAAAGATTAGAATTATGGAGAGTGGGGTGATGAGGCGAAACATGGGAATTAAACTGATTCTACTATAATAACTTTAACACGAGCTGAATCCGATTGAAATCACATATTCAATAAGTTCCAGGGTTGAAATGCACTCCTTTTGCATTCAATTTAAATCATATAGGATGTTTAATGTCCTGTTTTAACCTCTTCTATTTCATATGAAAGCTTTCATTGCTCTTACTATTGGCCTGAAAATTATACTTTGCCTTTGTGCGACATCTTCCGCTGAGCAAGTTGTTTTCAGTGAGATTCATTATAATCCCAAAGGAGACAAGCCTGAATATATTGAAATTCAAAACCTAACGGTAACTCCCAAGGATATTTCACGTTGGAAGATGAGTGAAGGAGTAGAATTTGAATTTCCTGACTTTGATGAGGCTGAACCAGATAGAGCGTTTCTTAAAAAGTGGGAGCGTATTCTTCTTTCATCCGTGGATGAGCAAACTCTGAGAGAAGCGTACTCAATACCTGCTTCAGTCAAGGTTTATGGTCCATGGGAAGGGAGTTTGAATAATGGGGGCGAGTTGATTGTCTTAGAGGATAAGAATGGAGTGATAATGGCTGAAGTGGAATATAATGATGATGGATCAAAATGGCCCATTGCGGCTGATGGGGCCGGGCATGCTTTGAGACTTGTTCATGAGAACCGTGGAGCCAAGCACTGGAAGAACTGGGGCGTGAGTTTGGCTCCTGATGGAACTCCTGGAACAGGTCCTGCTGAAGATGCAGGCCAAACTACAAAGATCATTGGGTTAGGTTCAGTGTGGAAATATGATCAAAGTGGTGTGGATAATGAAACCTCATGGCGAGGTGTGGAATTTAACGATTCGTCTTGGAATGAGGGGCCGGGCATTTTTGGTAAGGAAGGAGCGTCTAATAAAATGCCAGACCCTGGTTTTCAAACACCTTGGACGACCGGTGGTAAGTACACTTATTATTTAAGAAAAGATTTTAATTGGAGCGGTGCATTCCGTTCTGCAAAAATCCTAATGGATGGGGTCTTTGATGATGGGATCGTGGTGTATCTCAATGGTCAGGAAATTGGCCGAAAATTAATGCTGATAGGTTCAGTTAATTGGCAGACTCCCGGTCAAAGAGGTGAGGCTAAGTATGGCTCAATTATTCAGGGTGATATTACAGGTCTCCTTAAAGCAGGTAGAAATGTTCTGGCTGTCGAGATCCATAATGAAAGATCAGGAAGCTCTGACATAGTTTTTGGTGCGGATGTTTCTATTGCTACAATTCCTCCTGACCTTACCGAGTTATTAACTGTCAGTGAGGTTCATTTTGATAATAATGGCACGGTAGACTGGGTTGAATTATATGTGCCCGGACAACAGGAAGTTTCTCTTAGTGGTTTCTCATTGGCTTCGTTAAGAGATTTTTCTGATGCTATTGCTCTGGAAGGAAGCGTTACCGCTGGTGGCTACAAGAGTTTTGAAACTGACTTCAAAGTTGAGAATAATGGGAACCTAGATATTTATCTTATTTCAGGAGAGATAGTTATTGATGCGCATCGATTTGATAGAGACCTAGAGGAAGATTCTTTTCAATCCGTTCCAGTATATTCTGGTACTCCGAGTTTTCGTAAGGAGTGGTACGGAGGAACTGGTTACACTAGAGATGAGGCTAATAATCCGGTCAGAAGTACAGATATTGTGATTAATGAGATCATGTATGACGCTCCTTCGGATGGAAGAACTGCGGAATTTATTGAGTTGTATAATAAAAGTCAATCAGCAGTAGATTTGAGCGGGTGGCGGTTTGTGGATGGAATTGGATTTGAGTTTCCTTCTGGTACAACTATTGGCCCTGGAGATTTTCTTGTTGTTGCAGCTGATGAAAAATGGATGCGGGAAAATTATGGAGACATTCCTGTGATTGGTAATTTCTCTGGGCAATTGAGGGACTCTGGTGAGCTTTTACGTATTGAAGACTTGATGGGTAATTTGGTGGATCAGGTCTATTACTATCCTTCTGGTGATTGGCCTGAGCGTGCGGATGGAGACGGTAGTAGTATGGAGTTAAGGCATCCGGACATGGATAATGATTCACCAGTTGCTTGGGCAGATAGTGATGAGTCTCAAAAATCTAGAATGCAAACTTTTACCTACACGGATATTTTTGATAGAGTGACATGGAGTCCCTTAACGAGCGGGCAAGAGCTTCATATGCATTTGGTGGGTGATGCTCATATGCAAATCAAAAATGTTTCACTGAAGTTGAACGGGGCAGGTTCGAATTTGGTGAAGAATCCATCTGTCATGTCCCCTGACCGTAGTAGTGCCAAGGGATGGGTTTGTCAGGGTACGCACTGGGGAAGTTTTGTTGAAAGTGGAGTATTGAATCTTGTTGCTGATGGGCATGGAGATAATAAAGCAAATAGAGCCGAAGTGGATCTCGGGAACCTTAGCTTTGATAAGGATTATGTATTAACATTTGATGCAAAGTGGGTCTGGGGTAAATCAAGGCTGATTGTGCAAACTCTTGACCATGGTTTTGGGACATCATTTCATATTCCCATTCCAAATAATTTAGGAACTCCAGGAAAACCTAATTCACAAAGCATTCAATCTGCTGCGCCTACTCTTGTCGGTGCTTATCATAGCCCTGCAGTGCCTGAACCTTCGGAGCCTGTGAAAATTACAGTGAGAGTAGATTCATCATTAAATTTGAACACAGTAAGAGTTTTTCACCGTGCAGATACTAATAGCGGTAATGAAAGTTGGTTACGAGCAACAATGTATGATAACGGCTCCTCTGGTGGTGATGTTGTGGCAGGTGATGGAATTTTTTCTGCTACTTTAAATAATTATACCAAGCAGGGAAATATTGCGCAGTTTTACGTGGAAGCAAAAGCTGTCGGTGGAGGTGTAAGCATGATGCCGAAGTTAGGGCCAGAACGGCCAGCAATGTTTATTATAGATGGGCGGGAAATGAAGGATAATTTGCTTCGAGAGCGATTCATTATATCAAATTACGATAGGAGAGCATTGGGTTCAGGTGACAGTGCTACTTATAAGTATAATTTTCCGCGCATGTCGAACCATTTCTTTAACGCGACTTTTATAGCTAACGAAAGTGAGATATTTTATAATGCTGAAATACGAAAGAGCGGTAGTCCGTTTACGCGGGACGGAGGCAGCTCATTACCTCATGGTAAATGGAAGCTCCCAGGAGATAGGCTTTTCCGTGAGCGTCGTCGCAGCGTTTTTGACGCTTCAGGTACATCTGAAGGAAATGGAACACCTCGTTTTTATGATGATCGAATTGCTCGTGAATGGATGTATCAATTAGGTCATCCTATTAATGAAATGGAATTTGTTCATTGGGTTGTTAATGGAGATGGATTTAAGCTGCGCGAAAATCATGAGCCTATATCGAGTGATTTTATGAACCGTAATTTTGAGAATGGGAATGAAGGTACCTTGCTCCGTATTGATGATGAGTGGAGGTTCACTGATGACGGTGGTAACTCCAGACAATCCCGGAATGCTGACTGGTCATATAAGAACAGTGATAATCCCATCCAATATCATAGTGAGTGGTTAATGAGATCTCGTGAACAGGACCATGACTATAGTAATTTCATTGAGTTTGTACGTGCTATAGGTACGCGAAAATTTGATGAAGAAACGATTAATCGGATGGCTGACAAGGATATGCTTTGCATAAACGCTGCCGTCCGAGGCTATGACGCTGATTGGGATACAATCACTTTAAATCGCGGTAAAAACGCTTATTTTTACAGGCCCAAAGGAGGTAAATGGATGCTGATTCATTGGGACGGAGATAGGGTTTTTGGTAATTCAGGTGAGACAATTATTGGGGGGCTTAGCGGTATAAGGACATACTTTGATAAGCCATATATCAAACGATATCTTAACTATTACCTTACTGAGCTTTTGACTAAGCTTACTAAAGGTTCCGCGAGGACAGAAGCTTGGATGAAGTTTGAAACGGAGGCTGTTGCAGGAACCGGCATTACAATGACTTCAAGTCATTATAAGAGTTGGTTTAACAGTAGAGAGAGTAGGGCTAGGAGTCACATAGGTAGTCCATACAATACTAAATTTAAAATACTCACCAGGAATACACCGACAACGAAATCTGTCATTAGCTTGAATGGTACTAGCCCATCAACAGTGTATGATGTGCGGGTAGTAAATCAAGAGCATGCAATTTCAGAGTGGACTAGTGCTGATGATTGGAATTTAGATAACATTTTTTTAAGAGAGGGTGAAAATATTATCGTAGTTCAAGGAGTGAACCACGAAGATGTAATTGTTCACACTGAAGAGTTTAAAATAGTAAAGAATCAGGATTCCCCTCCAGTAATATCGATACAATCGACTCCCGCTTCTCGCAATATAATGACAACTGAGTCAATTGAGTTTGATTTGGGTGAGAGTTTTGATCCTGAAGGAACAGAATTAAGCTTTGCTTGGTCCGTTTCTCCGGAGCATGGGGTTACACTGACAGTTGGAGATTCTAAGGCTGTTATGTCATTTGCGATCCCAGGTCAATATTCAGTTAATGTTAGGGCTACTGATGGTGATGGCAGTGAATCTGTTGCCGTTCGAGAGGTCACAGTATATGGATCTCAAGGATTTAGTTCCTTTAAGTCTAACTATCTTGATAATTTTTGGGAAACGAAAAATATTGATATTGAAGATAATACACCTGAACGATCTTCTTATTCTTTGGAAACGGTTGATGGACAATTACACATAAAAATAATAAATGATCGGGATTATCCTCTTGGCCTTCCTGATGTATCTCTTCCACCTTCTAAGAATTATGTAAGTTTGGGAGATGCATGGAAATACAATGATAAGAACCTGGACTTTGGAGTTGATTTCTCTCGTATTGATTTTGATGACGCGTCCTGGTTGAGCGCACCAGGAATATTTGGTGTTGATACCAAAACTTTCCCGGATCCTGGTCTTCAAACCCCTCTGAATAGAGATTCTGCAAATAATTTACTCACTTATTATTTCAGAAAGAAATTCGATTTCAAAGATGATCCGATAGGTTCCCAAATTACTCTTGAAGCGATTCTGGATGATGGAGCTCGTTTTTGGATAAATGGTCAGGAAATAAAAAGAGTGCGGCTGCCAGCGAGTCCTGCAGAAGTAAATTGGAAGAGTAGAGCGAGTGGGAACGTACCTTCTAGGGATGAGGGAAAGCTCTTGCCTGTGATTACCATTGATGGTTCTGGTATCTTAGTGGAAGGAACAAACGTGCTGGCCGTTGATCTTCATAATTATAGTTCTGGAAGTTCTGATATTGCGATGGGGACAACTCTTGATATTGCTGCACAGCCGTCAGGGGCTGGTGGGGGTGGTATAGAATCTACAATTCATCCCTGGATAAAGCGGGACATACCAGATGATGAGGATTGGCTTCTTCAGACAGATCTTGAATTGTACGGTTTACAGTTCGGTGATTTCGTCACTGGTCTAATGGTTGAAGTGGAGCGTGATGATAAGCGTTTCCGGTATGGTTTTGGTAATAAAGGAGGAGATCAACTTTCTGTTATTCAGGTAACTCCTGCCGCAACTACTGGTGCTCTTTTCTCCCTCCCTTATACGTTGACAAATGATATGACTGTCAGGATTAAGCGGCAAGCAAATGACCTAGTATTTGAATGGCGACCAAATGATCAATTTGAAGAGGTCTATCGCTTAAATTTGCCAGAAGGAACGAAAGTTATTGATGGCGGTCCCTTTGCCGCGACTCAGACTCCATTAGAACTTAATGTCTTGTTTGACTATGTATTGCTTTCATTGCCTGATTCTGCTTCGTCTATTTTTGATCAATTAGTTGTATCAGAAGTTATGTATAAGCCCGAAGGTGGAGCTCAATATGAATTTATTGAGCTTTTCAACGCAGGTACTTCTACGATCAATTTGAAAGGTTTCCGATTTCCTCAAGGTCAGCCATTTGACGAGTTTGTTTTTAGTGATATTGAGATGCAGGCGGGATCTTATCTGTTAGTAGTTAATGACATAGAATCATTCCAAAGTAGATATGGAGAGGGTTTGAGTTCTATTATTGCTGGAGAATGGGGCGGAGGAAGTTTGAATAATGGGGGGGAGGTCATTACTCTTCTCGATGATAGGGGATTGACAGTCTTATCTTTTGAATATGATGATTCTGAACCTTGGCCAACTTCCCCAGATGAGAACGGGACTTCATTGACGTTATCTGATCCTCAATCCGGAGGCATTGCTAATGCAGAAAATTGGTCGTCTAGTAATACTACTGGAGGGTCTCCAGGAGCGACTGAAACTGTTACTGCATTTTCTGATTGGTTGAAGGAACGAGGAGAGACTAATCCGTTGGCGATTAAACAGGGTGAAGTTTTGAATAATTTATTCACTTATGCTTTCGGGTTAGATGTTTCAAATGCGAGGCCGGAAGATGCAGTTCCTTCGCCTGAATTGGTGAGTTTAGAAGGTGAAGATTATTTAACTATTAAATACCATAAACGCATTTCAGATCTGGAAATAACTTACGAAGTAGAATTGTCGAATGATGGTACTAATTGGTCGAGTGAAGAGCTGAACTTAATTGCTTTGCCTCCCAAAATGGTAGCTGACGGTGTCGAAGTTGTTATTTTCCGAATGGAGAATCCATTGAAATTATTGGATAATGCTTTTTTTCGATTAGTCGTTAGTTTTCAGTAATTCTAAATGTTTGTGATTATTTTTCTAGTAAGTTTAGAAGTTCATTTTTTATTGATTTACTAACTACTGTTGAAAAATCTTTAACGCTTACCTTATTGCTGGATTCATTATGAATGCTGGTCATTTCTGCATCGCTAATTCCGCATGGGATAATTTCTTTGAAGGGTGAAAGATCACCTGAAACGTTAATGGCAAATCCATGCATTGATATCCAGTGTCTAACTCCTACCCCGATTGAAGCTATTTTACGGTTGCTGCACCAAACACCGGTTAACCCCTTACGTGTTGTCGCTTTAATCTTAAATTGGTTACATGCATCTATGAGAGCTTTTTCTAATGATCTCAAATAAATATGGAGGTCTTTTTTATATAATTTTAGATCCAATATTGGATAGCCAACTAATTGTCCTGGGCCATGGTAAGTGGCTTGTCCGCCGCGATTAGTTTCAAACACTGGATAGGGTAAGTCTGATGCTTCCTTTTGTAGGCTGCTTTTATCACGAGTGCGGCCAATTGTATATACGGGTTCATGTTCAAGTAGCAGAATAGTATCATTTACCTTGTTCTCTAAACGATCCGTTACAAATCGATTTTGAATTTCGAGTGCTTCACTATAAGAGATACGCCCTAGCCACTTTTCTTCAATAACTTGAGAATATTTCTCCATAAGATTATTTCAGATAAGAACTTGTTATATATTAGATTGGACCTGTTTTATTTCCTGTGGAAATGTTGACACCTTCAGTTGTATACAAATGAGCTAAGCCTACAGCGATAGCGTCAGCAGCATCAGAAGTTGGAGTTTCTTTTAAGGATAGTAGGGCGCGTATCATAAAAGCGACTTGTTCCTTTTTGGCTGCTCCTTTGCCGACGACGGCTTGCTTAATTCTCTTGGGTGCGTATTCATAAACGGGAATACCATGGCTGGCTGCAGCTATGATTGCGGCTGCTCTAGCTGCTCCCATAGTAATGGCAGTCTTATAACTTTGTACGTATATGACTGACTCTACAGCGCATTCTTCAGGTTTATATTTTCCAATGACTAGGTTGAGTTCATTACGGATATTTACCAAGCAAGATGATTGTAATGCTTTTTGTTGATTGCGAATGACTCCAAACGTTAGAGCTTTAATAGTATCCTGCTCCTCTTTTTTTTCTATAACAGCGAAGCCTGTTTTTCTTAGTCCTGGATCTATTGATAGGATTTTCACGGAAAAATTGTATTAGCTTACGCATCTATTAAGAAAAATGTAAACATTATCAAATTTATCGCCTTCTTCTTCGGCCACCACCTTTTTTCCTTCTACTGAAGACTTTTGCTAATCTTTCTGGTGTTGGTGCATCTTCATCAAGGAGGGTTGTATAGTGATAGTTGAAGCCCTCTACTTTTCGCCGTTCAATTTTTTGCTCAATGAAACGTTCTACTGAAGCGGCATGGTCAAGTTCGTCTGCAGCGAGAAGGGTAAATGCATCACCTTCTCGATTTGCTCTTCCTGTTCGACCTATACGATGAACGTAATCCTCAGCATTTTCAGGAACTTGGTAATTGATGACATGCGAGACATTGCTTATGTCGATGCCTCTAGCCGCAAGGTCCGTTGCTATAATGACATCGAAGTTACCTTTTTTAAATCCTTCCAAGGCCTTTTCTCTATCCTTTTGGCGGATGTCAGAATGCATAACAGTAATTGAATATTGACCTTCTTCATCGCCAAGAAATTTAGCCAAAGTATCAGCATCTCTTTTTGTCCGAGTGAAAATCATGACGCTTTGAAAATTGGTTTGTTTTATTAGGGCTAGAAGAAGTTCTTCGCGTTGGCCTAAGGCCACTGGATAGAAAGCATGGCTAACAGTTTCAGGAATTCCCTGCCTTTTGCCGATTTCGACTTCGATAGGTTCATTGAGAGCCCATTTAGCGAGGCTGTCGATGGCGGGGGGCATGGTCGCTGAAAAGAATAGAGTTTGGCGAGATTTAGGAGTCTTTCCTACAATCTTTCTTACATCCGGGAGGAATCCCATGTCGAGCATTCTGTCAACTTCATCAAGAACCAAGATCTCTACCATATCCAGTTTCACTACTCCCTTCTCCATTAGGTCGATAAGTCTTCCTGGGGTCGCAATCAAGATATCAACTCCAGATTTAATTCCATCGATTTGTTTTCCGTAACCGACTCCGCCATGAATTAGAAGGCTCTTTAAATTCGTGCCACTTCCTAATAATTCTAAATTATCCAATACTTGCGAGGCAAGTTCTCTAACGGGCTCAAGTATTAAGCATCGCATTGCTCCGTGCTCACCTAATTTGTGAATGATAGGGAGAGCAAATGCTGCCGTTTTTCCTGTTCCTGTTTGTGATGCTCCTATGACATCTTTTCCCTCAATAGCAAGGGGGATTGCTTTCTCCTGAATAGGTGTTGGAGTATCGTATCCAGCACTCTCGATGCCAGTAATGACCTTCTCCGATAGGCCTAGTTTTTTAAATGCCATGTTGCGCTCAACAAAATGGAGAGGAGGGCAATCGGCAAGGTGTTTATTTCACCCAAATGGTGTCTAAAAATTGTTAAGTTGAGGCTTCGCCTCTTGCCATCACCACTTTGCCTGTTCTTACAGTTTCAATAATCTCAAATTTTGAAAGTAAATGCACTGCAGCATTTATTTTTTCAGAATCGCCATGAAGCATTGCAATAATTGAAGATTCGGTGAGATCGACCGTTTTACAGTTGAAATGCTTTATAATTTGTAAGATTTCGCTTCTCTCGCTTGGAGCGCATAGGACTTTAATTAGAGCCAGTTCTCTTGTTACTGAGTTCTTTTCCTGATGCTCATAACAGTGAATGACGTCGATCAGCTTATTGCATTGTTTGATGATTTGCTCTAGGCCAGCTGGGTCACCACTAATTCCAAGAGTTAATCTTGAAAGTTGCGGAATTCTACCGCGAGAAACTACAACAGAATCTAGATTGTATGCCCTTCGCGCAAATACTTGGCAGATTCTCATAAGAACTCCAGGCTCGTTATTGACGAGCATACTTAGGGTGTGCCCGTCAACGATGTCGGGGGGAGGTGGGAGTTTTGAATCAGTTGTGACTATGTTTTTAGCCATAAAAATTTTAATTATTTTTTATTTAAAGTTTAGGTAGAGCCGACAGGTTTTGCCATTTTGTGTTTTGGAGGTTCCGTCAACATATCTTCTAAGGCAGCTCCCGCTGGAATCATTGGGAAAACATTTTCTGTCTTTACGCATTCTGCGTTAATTACACATGGTCCATCATTATACGAGATCGCTTTTTCCAATATTTTTCCAACGTCGGCTGGTCGTTTAATATTGAATCCTTTGATGCCATATGCTTCGGCAAGTTTAACAAAATCAGGATTGCCCTCCAGATCAACTCCCGACTCTCGGTTATCGAAGAAAAGTTCTTGCCACTGCCTCACCATGCCAAGGTAATGATTATTGAGTACTAGAATTTTCACGGGCAACTTGTGTAGGGCGACAGTTGCTAGTTCACACAAAGTCATTTGATATCCTCCGTCTCCAACTACAGCGATCACAGTATCTTCGGGCCGGGCAAATTGAGCTCCTATAGCTGCGGGAAAACCAAATCCCATAGTCCCTGCCCCTCCTGAACTGATCCAATTGTAGGACTGATCTGTTTTATAAAACTGTGCGGCCCACATTTGGTGTTGGCCCACATCAGTCGTAACGATAGCTTTACCTTTAGTGATTTGGTAGATTTCGTCGAGTACTTGCTGCATCCTAAGTCCACCTTTTTTTCGGTAAGTTAATGGATATTTTTTCTTATAAGAATCAAGATTTTTGAGCCAATTAGAATTTTCTAGTGGTTTTATGTGCTTGTTTAATGCGGTTAGTGCAGCCTTTGCATCGCCTATAATCTCTACGTCAGGGGCGATCATTTTATTTATCTCAGAAGGATCAATGTCTATGTGAATGATTTTAGCGTTCGCGCCAAACTTATCTGCTTGTCCGATGATACGATCATCGAATCTTGATCCTATATTTAGGATGAGGTCGCATTCAACGATTGCCTTGTTGGCATATGCCGTTCCATGCATCCCGAGCATTCCAAGAGACAGTGCATGTGTTTCAGGGAATACGCCTTTCCCGAGTAGAGTCGAGGTGACTGGGCAGTTCAGAGTAGTGGCCAACTCCATTAGCTCCTTATCTGCTCTGGCTATCATGGTGCCGTGACCAGCTAGGATAACAGGTCTTTTGGAATTTGAAATAATTTCTACTGCATTAAGGACTGAGTCTTCATTAATTTTAAATGCACTTTCAGTATCGTAGCCTGGAACTTCAAAGTGAGGGTCTAAATCTCCAGTAAAATCACTCTGACTAATATCTTTTGGGATATCAATTAATACTGGCCCTGGTCTGCCAGTCGTTGCAATGTGGTATGCTTCTTTAGTTACACGCGGTAAATCATTCGTTTCTCTCACTAAGTAGTTATGCTTTACCACCGGCATCGTGATGCCAAAAGTATCAGCTTCCTGAAAAGCATCTTTGCCCAGCATCCATGTGACCTGCTGACCGCTCAGGATGATCATTGGAATTGAGTCCATTTGGGCCGTCATGATGCCTGTGATCGTGTTGCCAGCACCTGGACCGCTAGTGACAAGAACTACGGCAGGTTTACCAGTGGCTCTGGCGTAGCCATCAGCCATATGGCATGCTCCTTGTTCGTGCCTGGATAAAACGAACTTAATATCTGATTCTACGGTTTCCAGTGCATCAAATATAGGTAAAGCTGCGCCTCCTGAATATCCGAAAATGTACTCAATACCCAAGTTATTTAGTGTGGTGATTAGTGCTTGTGCGCCATCCATTTGTCTTATTTATAGTAAAAATTGCAATAAATTCACAAAACATTCGATTATCAATTGAAGAATTCAATAAAAATCATCAAAAAATCATCAAGATTACATAAAAGTAGATTCGAATCATGTCAAAATTAGCATAAAATAAACAAACAGATATCCGTGGTTAGAATTAATGTGGGAAAATTGACTTTTATTGGATTAATTGTAAATGCTATTAACATTTTTCGAATGTCCTCAATTATCGGAAATTCTTGATTCAGTTTTGATTGAGAAGGTTTCCAAAAGATCAAAGTATCGATCATTCAAGAGAGGCGACTAAGTGGCCATGAACTAAATTCAACATATGACGAACAATTATATTGTAACTTCATAATGGAATCATCAGAAAACCAAATACAAAGATTATAGTTCCTTATATTTAATCTCTATTATCATTTGTGGTAATATTTTTTTCCGAACGTCGCTTGAGCCAGAAAAGTATAAGTCCCAATATGCTAGAGCATAAAATTAGTATTAAAATATTCTCTATTTTGTTACCTGATTGAATTTTTTTCTCTTCCCCCTGACTTTGTGGCCCTCCAGGGTTATCCCGTCGATTGGGCTCAGGCTCACAGGCTCAGGCTCAGGCTCAGGCTCAGGCTCAGGCTCAGGCTCAGGCTCAGGCTCAGGCTCAGGCTCAGGCTCAGGTTTGGGTTTGGGGTTAGGGGATTTATCGGCAGTCTTAAGAATTTCAGGAACGATAAATCCCCCCTCTACTTTGGGGGCGATTCGACTTTCTTAACTACCGGTTGCTGAGCGTTTAGTGTTACTTTCCACGTGTCTTCTATCTTTATTAATGAGACTAAATCAAGTGCAGAAATTTGTTTATCGCCATTCGAGTGACGGGTTCTTACTAAAATATGACAATATTCATTTCCACCTACTGTGTCTTGAGCCAAGCTCAAAAGCTTAACGGCAAGGCTAGCAAGGATTTTGTCGAGTATTTCTTGGTCGACTTTAAAGCGTCGTTGAATTCCTTTGTGGTAGCGTACATAGAAATCGACAGGTTCTAGCTTTTCGACTTCCCGGAGATTTGCGCAATCTACTATTCTAACTCTTGCTATTTCCTCATCAAAGGTCGAGGAAGCCTTAATTTTAAGAATATAGCGGGTTTTGAGGTTTTCCAGTGATAGAGGTTCAATTGAGTTGGCTGCTTTTTCCCAGTCCTGCCCCATTGCATTTTTCAAGTAGCTGAAAGTCACTTGGGTGGCTGGATGCTTGCTAATTTCCTCATTATTATCAGCTAGCACAGAAGTGCCTGATAATAACAGTGTTATAAGTAATTGAATGTATCTCATTCAGTAGCAGTTTTATTACTGAGGCTAGAGACTATACTGTTCAGACAGAAATGTCTAGACTGTCGATTATCCCTTATTCGACAAGTTAAATGCGATGTGCTTCATTCGCTAGGCTTTAGAAGAAAAAATAATTGAGCTATACGATAAAGTGGGAATTGGAGACAGAGATTATATGCGCTCTAAAGATCAGGCTGGAGTTGGCTGGAGTCGTGTAAAAAAGGAGGGATTTTTTCAACGGGGGCTACTTTCCCGTGGTCCAGTGGTGCTGATTTGTGTCATTTGTATTTGTGTATTTATAAGCCAATATGTTTTTCGTTTTGGGTGGGTAACCGGGATGGGTCAAGAATATCCATTAGGAGCAACATCAAAATGGTTACTTTTAAAGGAGGGGAAAATATGGACGCTCGTTACTTATATTTTTGTGCATGGTGATTTTTATCACATACTTTTTAATCTGATACTTATATGGTTTTTAGGTAGAATACTTGTACAATTAATAAGTAATAAACACTTTGTTAGCATTTTCTTATTGTCAGGAATTTTAGGCGCTCTGCTTCACATTTTAACGACTAACATTGATGCGCCTTTGGTGGGGGCTTCGGCTGGAGGTTTTGGTATATTAATTGCGACAGCTGCAATCATTCCCAATCAGGTTTTCAATGTACTTCTTTTCTTTGTTATTCCGATTCGTTGTAGAATTAAATACTTAGCATTAGGATTCGTATATGTTGAGATTGCATTTTTTCTCATTGATAGATCGGTGGGTCAGGGAGTGAATATTCCAATGGTTTCAGGAGTAGCGCATGCTGCTCATTTGGGAGGAGCTTTGGCGGGTTGGCTTTATATTAGATCTTTTAATATTGGCGGAGTCAGAGTTTCACTAGGATTTTTAAAAAAGATGAGAGGGAAAGCGGAAAAGAAATCCTTGAAGCGTAATTTCAAGAGAAAGGGAAAAGTTGTTTCAGCCAAAGTTGTAACGGAAGTGGATGGTAAAGTTTTTGAGTCTGATGAATTTACTGTCGATATAATTAATCCATTGCTGGAGAAGATTAGTCAAAATGGGATGTCTAGTCTGACTCGCGAGGAACAACAGACATTGGAAAAATATAGCAAGGAAATTTCAGGAAAATTGTGAGAGTAATTAGATGAGGGTAGTTGGAGGAACATCTAGTGGAATTCCGTTAAGAGTGCCAGATAATGGAGTGAGGCCAACGTCTGATCGTGTGAGGGAGGCATTATTTTCAATTTTAGGAGAGTTTGTACTGGGAGCTTCATGTGTTGATCTATTTGCGGGTTCAGGATCATTAGGGATTGAAGCTTTGAGCAGGGGGGCTAAGTCATGCATTTTTGTGGATCGTACTCGCGATTCATGTGAGGCTATTTTGTTGAATCTTAAAAAAGCAAAATTAATAGGAGGGACTGTCAGAAAAGGGGAGGTTGAGTCTTTATTAGGAAAAATAAACGGTGAACATAAATTGGTGTTTGCTGATCCTCCATACAATGTGCATGGCAGTGTTAGTATTGTTGAACAGTTGGCAAAGTCCGACAAATTAGTAAGGCTTCTTTTGCCTGGTGGTATTCTAGTTCTTGAATCCTCTAAAAGTGATGTTGATTTTCCCTGTCATCAAGAAATCAACCTGTTAAATGTTCGAGAATATGGTGACAGCCAATTGATTTTATATCGGAGAGATACCAATATTAAGAGTAATGAAATATGAGAGTTTGGATTATTCTTTTGATTTATAATTTAATACTTCCTCTTATATTATTAGGTGCTCTTCCTGGATATGCTTTGAAGATCGTCAGGCGAGGAAACTATGGTAATGCATTTGGTGAAAGATTTGGTTTTTTCTCGAGAAAGAAACGGCAAATCCTCCTCAATCTTGATAACCCTCTTTGGATTCATGCAGTTAGTGTTGGAGAAGTTAACATAGCAAAGAAGTTGATTCTTTCTATTAAACGAATGGATCCTACAATTCCTATAGTTCTTTCAACTACCACGCCCACAGGGGCATCCATAGCACATAGTTCAGAGGCCTCAGTAATTATATACCATCCTTTAGATTTCTTGTTTGTTTCTACTCGTGTTTTTGATCTAATTTCTCCAAGAGCTTTAATTTTGACTGAAGCGGAAGTGTGGCCAAATCTTGTAAATAAATCGGTGAAGCGTGGCGTAGAAGTGTCTTTAATTAATGCAAGATTGTCACAGAGATCGAAAAGAAGATTTAAACAATTCAGCTTTTTTACGAAGCCTATATTTAGCTTGCTAAGCAGAGTATGTGTTCAGCAAGAATCTGACATAAAGAGTTGGGAGTCTATGGGTGTATCGAGACATAAAGTTTTTCTCACGGGTTCCATTAAATTTGATTCTGAAGGTATTAATGAGCCTAATAATGTTGCTGCATTAAAGGACCTGTTGAACAAACTCTTTGGGGGGAAGAGTAAAAAAGTAATTCTTGCAGGAAGTACGCATCCAGGAGAAGAATCCTTAATAGGAAAGGTTCATTTGGAACTTCGTGATCAATTTCCAGACCTATATTATTTGGTCGCTCCGCGACATGTTGAGCGGAGACATGATTTAGTTAATGAGTTACGAAACAAAGGATTAAATCCTGTGTTGCGTACCGAATTAGAATCACAAGAAACGGAATCATTAGATTCTTATGATTGTCTTGTAATTGATACTACTGGCGAGCTTAATGCTTGGTATTATGCATCAGATATAGTGGTCATTGGCAAAAGCTTTCTTGCTAATGGAGGACAGAATCCCGTTGAAGCTATTTTTGCTAATAAGCCCGTATTAGTGGGTCCCAACATGCAGAATTTTGCTTCATTAACTTCTGATTTAAAGGCTAATGGCGGAGTCATACAGGTTGAAGATGAGTTTGAATTAATTGAGAAAATTTCAGAGTTTTTAGCAAATCCAGAAATTGGTGTAACTCTCAGCCAAAAGGCTAATTTGGCTCTATCTTTACACAAGGGTGCATCTGATCGTACTGCGAAGCTAATAATTAATTAACTGGTAGGGCTCATTTGTTATTGATTAGCCCTTGCAAATAGATCTTCTACCGATAAAGTCCCATTTCGCCAAGCGAACGACCCGTTCGTCTAGTGGTTAGGACTCCGCCCTTTCACGGCGGCAACACGGGTTCGAGTCCCGTACGGGTCGCCAAATAAAAACCACTCATTGAGTGGTTTTTATTATTTTTGCGATTATGTCCATAGAAAAATATATAGCTGATTTACCACAACCACAAAAAGATTCTGTAGAGGAGATAGTATCTGTCATAAGAAAATATTTACCAAAAGGATTTCATGAACAAATAAATTATGGAATGCCATCATGGGTAGTACCTCACTCAATATATCCTGAGGGCTATCATTGTTCACCTGAGCTTCCTTTGCCATTCTTAGGAATCTCATCAAGAAAAATTTTCATTTCATTATATCATATGGGTATTTACGCTAATGAATCTTTGATGAATTGGTTTATCAATGAATATTCAAATCATTGTAAATACAAATTAGACATGGGGAAAAGCTGTGTCCGTTTTAAAAAGTTAGAAGACATCCCTTTTAAACTCATTGGTGAGCTTTGCACCAAAATGACTGTAAAAGAATGGATTGATATATATGAAAAAAATATCAAGTCTTAAAAAAGTTCGAAATTAGGACCGAGAGGTCCGCCATTGTAAGTAAAACAAGATCGATTACTTACACAATCAGATATAAATGATATGGCACAGGATGGAAGCTTTAAGGAGACTATATAAGATTTGTTCTATCATAACCAGATTGATATTATTTACTCGAAATTTGGTTGAACTTTTAACTGTAAAAAAAATAATGGAGAGTCGGAAAAATATTTACCTGAAACTGATAATCGGATGTTTTTTTATTGGGTTATCATCGACAGTATTGGCTGATTACGCGACCGAAGTAATAAAAGATGACCCGGTAGCATACTGGCGATTAGATGATGATCAGTCTCCGGCAAGAGACTCGACGGAAAATGATTACAGTGCGTTTGAAAGTAATGGAATCAATTATAAGGAAGAATCTCCGTTCCTTAATGATGATAATTCGGCCATTTCGTTCTTACAAAATGGGCAACTCATCACTGATTCTTTTGAAAAAATAGACGGAGGCGGGTTCACCGTTGAATTTTGGATTCAATTTAATTCTTCGCCTGCGGGTTTCACCAATCTCGTAGGTGATGGAGAAGGCGGCATGGATTTTATGCTCATGGTTTACGCCGGGAGTGGAGGTTTTATCCGTCCGCATGTGCAAACCAATTCCGGATTTGCTTCGATTGATTCGGTAGACAGGATCACAGACAATGGTCTCCACCACATCGTCGCCACCTGGGACGAAGTTAGTGGAGAACTTCACTTATACATTGACGGGGAATTAGCGAATACCACCGTCAGTGCGGGAACCATTCCGACTTCAGGACAACCCATTAATTCCGATAACCCAATCTATATTGGACAGGATGGCCGTGAGCCGCGCGCTCCTGACGCGTTAATTGATGAAGTGGCGATATACAATTACGCGCTTTCGGCCGAACGAATTTTGGCGCATTTTAAAGTCGTTGAGGTTCCCGAGCCGCCGGAACCTCCCGAGCCCCCTGCAGATGCTGGGGGAGTCGCGGTCGGGGACTCGACGTTGATTGGTGAGCTTGATTATAGTGACAGTTTTACGATTGGACAAAATGCCCTGAGTGATGCCCGCAAAACTTATGCAGCGCAAAGGTTCCCACTCCCGGTCGGCGTTGAGGTAATCGAAAATAGTCATGGGAATCCTACAGTTTTCTGGCCTTCAAATGCTTGGTCCATTGCTACGGACATGGCAATTAACCCCGGCGGGTTCGGTTACTTTGGTAGCAACGGAGCAGGAAGCGATTCCGGTATGACTCAACGAGGAGGGGGTGGAGACTGGAGTATTCCCTACGGGATCCGAGACGTTTTTATTATCCAGAGCGATTTCGTCCAACTTCCTGACCGAGTTGATTTTACGGTCGGCGGAACTCCTAACACAATTGGTGGAGCTGATAATTTAAATATATTCTTCAGGCAAACTGGAACTTCTCCGTGGTTTGAAATTGGAATCTACAATTCCTTGATAGGGGAAAAAGATACTGGACTCAGTTCAGATATAGCTGTTCGCAATGGGGCCCTTAATACCGGTTGGAATAACTACGCTTTGCTCGTTGATGTGGGGAACGAAATGATTGAAGTCTTTGTTAATGAAGAATCAAAGGGTGTCATTGATCTTAATGTGATACATGATGGCGCATATGCTGGGATACTGGACAATAGTTATATTGGAGTTGGAGGGGCCGGTTCGGACCGACTTTGGAGTGACAATTTTCAGGTCGGATCCCCAGGATTAAATACAGAACTGACTATTACTGAGATTAGTTACAGTCCGATTGATGGTAGCCTCTCGGTCAGCTGGAACTCAAATCCAGGAAATAATTATGCTTTGGATTTTTCTTTTGATCTTCTGACATGGCTAGAACTCAACGACGAGATCGTTTCGGATGGAGAATCAACGACCTACCAAGAACAATTATTAGAAGCGCTTCCTGAGAATAAAAGGTCAGTGTTCTTTAGGGTTCGAGAAGTTGAATAAGATGCGCTTAATTTTATTTTAAAAAGAATAAATGATAGAGAATATAATTAATCGATCTTATCTAAAAGGTGCTTTGGTGTTACTTTTCAGTTCAGTCATTTTTGCTTTTCCTGCACCATTTAGACCAACTCCCTGATTGGGTCACTTTCTGTCATTGCGCTTTTTAGCTCATTTGAAAGACTCTGGATTAACCTGACTTGGCCCAAATCAAAAAGCGAATGCATAATCGTTGCCATCATATGCTGTGGACGGTAAGGAGTCGTAATTGCTTTTGTTGCATGAGCATCAGACTTACCGATGACTTGGCCCATCTTGAGTCCTCCTCCGAAAAAAAGTAAAGGAGTCAGCTCACCGTAATGTTCCCTCCCTCCATTTTTATTTATTCTTGGTGTCCGTCCCATTTCGCCTGTCACTACGAGTAAGATTTTATCTTCTAGGCCACGTGCCCGGACATCATCAATGAATGCGGCAACGGCATGATCTACTTGAGGCGCTAACCAGGCAAATCCGCCAAGGCCCTTGGGGCTGTTATTGTTGCTGTGATGATCCCAGCCACAATCACTTACGGTAATGAATCCGCAACCAGCTTCGCATAAACGACGAGCAAGGAGTAACTGTTTACCTAAAAGGTTAGAGGCTCTTCTCATGTCGCCCCACCGTGTCACTTCCTTGATGTTAAATAATTGGCTAGTGTCATATTTCTCAATAGTTCGTGGATCTTCTTTGGAGAGATCGAATGCTCCAGCGACGCCGCCGGTCACAATGTCAAAGGCCTGTTGCTGATAATGACCCATATTTTCCATTAAACCATTGTCTGCGCGTCTCTTTAGTGCATCGAGTTGTTCCAATAATTTTTTCCTGTCCCCGAACCTTTCAGCTGGAAGCTTTAACTCCATATTGTTTTTCAGTTCGCCTCCTCCTTGAGGATCAAAGGCTGCGTGAGATGTGCCGAGGTTACCTGGTGACGTTAGCGTTGGCAGGGCATTGGATTCAAAGTTTCGACCCAATTTCAGTTCTTGATCAATTGACTCGGGAAGTATAACAACATTATTGGGCATGCCCATTTCTGGATCATTTGCTCCTGCAATGCGGGAGTATATTGATCCCATAGTGGCTTTTGTTTTATTGTTCCCGCTGGCTACTTTCTGGTAAGTGTGCGCAGCATTTCCAGAGCCGTAAGATCGTACAATTGAGAACTGATCTGCCCGGGCAGCGAGTTGAGGAAAATGTGATCCGAATGTGATTCCGGGGTGCTTCGTTTTTGTTTCACCGAAAATTGAACGTATTTCGGAAGGAGCATCCATTTTAGGATCGAAGGATTCTATATGCGAAGGGCCTCCGTTAAGGAACAGGAACACGACAGATCTGTCATGCATGACCTTGTTTATAATTGATGAAGAGTCGCCGCGAGCTCTTAATGTTTCTGGTAAAGAAAGGCCTCCCAATCCAAGTGATCCGATCCGGAGAAAGTCTCTCCTCATGAACCCAGAACAGTTATGAGTGGGAGATGGATCCGAAATTGTGATCATTTACTTTGTAATTATATTAAGAAATATAAAGTTGTCTACATCGTGGTCAAATGAAAACGCCCTGATTACTATAACAATCAGGGCGTTCATAAACTTTTTAATCAAAGGTAATTAATTAGAGATCTTAGATCTTTTTGCCTTCAGCATCAAATTTTGTACCTTTCCAGTCACCAGTCTCTGCTCCTCCATCGATCCACTCTTTTAGAGCTTTTAATTCATCCGCAGTAAGAGGATCAGCTTTGTCTTCGGGGGGCATGAAGTCGTCATGAGTTTTATCTAGAGTGACTCTCGTATAGATGAGGCTTTTTGCTGAATCCTTTGCGACAACCGTATCGCCTTCACTGCCTCCCTTTTTAATTCCTTCTGGTGTGCTGAGGATAAGTTTTCCTTTAGGTTTTTTGGTCCTACCGGAGGATGTTTTATAGGGTTCCCTGTGACAAGACATACATTTCTTTTCGAATATCGGTAATACATCAGCTTTAAAATCAGCAGCTGATGAGGTGACCCTCAGAGCAGAAAACAACAATAGCGTAGTAATTAATGGGTAGCGATTCATGTGACTTACATATATACAAAAAACATGATCAAACAACCTCAGATTCGTAATTTTTTCTATTTACTAGATCAGTAGCAATTTGAGTTGCCCTGAGGAGGCTGGAATGATTTGCGATTCCTTCCCATGCAATATCAAATGCGGTTCCGTGGTCAACCGAAGTCCTTATAATGGGTAACCCCAAGGTGATATTTACCGCGTTATCAAAGGCGAGGGCTTTCAATGGGATATGCCCTTGGTCATGGTACATGCAAACGTAGGCTCCCGTAGTTTTTCTTTTTTCTGGAATGAAAGCCGTGTCGGGAACGACTGGCCCTGAAGCATCGATCCCATTAGAGATCGCCGCTTCAATTGCCGGTTTGATAATTTTTTCTTCTTCGTTCGATCCAAAGAGTCCGCCTTCACCGCTGTGGGGATTGAGTCCACAAACAAGAATCTTTTTGGATTCTGGGTATTGTAAAACATTTAAGGCTTCAGCAGTTAGATTAATGACTTCAAGAACTCTTTCGGTGGTTATGCTTGAGCAGGCTTCCTGAAGGCCTAAGTGGCACGTGACAAATGTCGCTGTAATTTCTTTTGAATTTTGCATCATGCAGTACCGAGATGATTTGGTTTTTTCTGCAATAATTTCTGTGTGACCCGGATAATTATAACCTGCCTGATGCAGAGCATCTTTATTTATTGGACCCGTTGTGAGTGCATCCATATTTCCATCAATGACTGTTTTGATTGCCTCATCCAGATAATCCCAAGAAGCTTTCCCTGATTCTTTTGAAATTTCTCCCTTCTTTAGATTTTCAACATTGATTGAGTCAATATCTAAAATGCTAGGTCCTTTGATAGTTTCTTTGTGTTTTGCCCAGTTATTAAATTTGATAATATTTTTTGGAAGATCGAGTCCAATTTTCTGTGCGGCCAGTTTCATTATTCTCGAATCTCCGAAAATAATTGGAGTGCACTCCTTTAAAGATTCTATTTCATTGAGTAGTCGCACACATATTTCTGGCCCGATCCCTGACGGGTCACCCATAGTGACGGCTATCCTTGGCTTGTCTTTCATTGTTGAAGTTTCTGAGCGCTTTCCCTAGATAATCTTTTAAGAATAACCTACGAAAGTATTTCACTAACGATGTTTCCGTGAACATCAGTCAGTCTGAATTCTCGTCCCTGAAATCTATACGTCAATTGCTCATGATCAAAACCAAGTAGATGAAGTATAGTTGCATGAAGGTCATGAACATGGACCTTCCCATCAATGATTCCGAAACCGAGCTCGTCTGTCTCACCGTGAATGTAGCCTTTCTTTACGCCTGCGCCGGCCATCCATACCGTAAAGGCATCAATGTGGTGATCTCTGCCTGTGGTTTTTCTTGATTCACCCATGGGTGTTCTTCCGAATTCTCCACCCCATACAACTAGGGTATCCTCAAGGAGTCCCCTTTGCTTCAAATCAAGTATCAAAGCTGCACTCGCCTGATCGACATCTTTACATACTTTCTCAAAGTCCTTATCAAGGGTTTCACCTGGTCCACCATGAGAGTCCCAATTGGAATGATAGAGCTGCACAAATCGTGTCCCTCTTTCAATGAGCCTTCTGGCAAGTATGCAATTGTTTGCGAACGAAGATTCTCCCTTTTTGGCGCCGTAAAGTTCCATTGTTTTTTCGGATTCCTTTGAGAGATCCATGAGTTCTGGTGCACTGCTTTGCATCTGGTATGCCATCTCATAGGAGTTAATTCTGGTGAGGATTTCCGGGTCCCCAACATCATCTAGCCTAATTTTATTAAGATCACGGATAGTGTCATAAAACTTCCGTTCTCGGTCCCGGCGCATGCCCTCAGGACTCTTTAAGTAAAGTATGGGGTCACCTTTGCCTCGGAAAGGGACGCCCTGGAATGATGTTGGAAGAAAGCCGCTGGCCCATAATGAATTGCCGGCGCGGGGGCCCCTTGGTCCGCTTTGAAGTACGACGAATCCAGGGAGATTACTCGATTCGCTGCCGAGTCCGTACGTGACCCAAGATCCCATACTTGGTCGGCCAGGGGCTTGGAATCCGGTGTTCATGAATAACTTGGCTGGGCCATGATTAAATACGTCGGTGGTCATTCCTCTTAACCAAGTGATCTCGTCGACGATTTTACCCATGTGTGGCATGGTTTCACCAATAGTCATTCCGCATTGGCCATGGCGATGAAATTTTCTGGTAGACCCGAGGAGTTTTTCATTGCCTTTTAGGAAGGCGAAGCGTCTTCCTTCGAGGAGGCTCGGTGGAGGGGCCTTCCCATTCAGTTCATTGAGCTTTGGCTTGTGCTCGAAGAGTTCGAGCTGACTAGGGGCACCAGCCATGAATAAGTAGATGACGTTCTTTGCCTTTGCCTTCAGAGGAGCTTTCCTCGAAGACATCGGGTTACTGGGATCAATCTTCGGGATGTGTTTTGCTTCAGCGTACGTTCCTAAGAGTTGATTCAGTGCCAGGGACCCGAGGCCGACTCCGCAGTTCCCAAAGAATTGTTTTCGTGTTTGTTCTTTAAGATAATTCATCACTACTCTCTGGTTATGAAATTGTCAGTGTTTAGAATGGCCCTTGACACTGCCACTAGCGCAGCGCCCTGGTTCAATGGGATGGCACTTTCGATAATGGCTTCATTGATTAGGGATTTCGCGTCTTCTCCGTCATCTTTGGTGGAAATATCTTTAGCGAATTCTATTGCATAGTTTTTTAAGGTTTTAAATTCCCTGTCATTTGGGTCCCGATTCAATGCGAGTTTGAATGCTAGTCTTATTCTTTCCTCGAGGGTCTTATCAGCCTCCCCGGGAATGCTTCGAATGGTTCTTAGGGCAAGGCCCTGGGCGAACTCCATGAAGGCCGGATCGTTGGAAATGTTAAGAGCCTGTAGTGGTGTGTTTGACCTGGCTCTGCGAGTGCAAGTTGTTTGAAAGTCAGGAACATCAAAGGTGCCAAATAATGGGTAAGGAGCACTCCTGAAAAAGACTATATACATGCCTCTGCGATAACGGTCAGGGCCGGTCGTTGTGTTCCAGTTTTTCTTGTTCTGGGTAAAGGCATATATCCCACTGGGTTGAGGTGGCCTGATGCCTGGTCCGCCAATTTTCTTTGAAAGTAATCCACTAGCGGACAGTGCGGCATCTCTAATGATTTCAGCATCGAGCCTGATCCTGGATTGTCTGGAGAGTAGATAGTTTCCGGGATCCGCTTTTAGGGATTCTGGGCTCACCTTTGAGGATTGGGTGTAGGTCTTACTGGTCACGATGAGCCTGTGCAGTTTTTTCATGGACCAGCCCGAGTTGATGAAATAAGAACTTAAAGCATCAAGTAGATTAGGATGACTTGGTAGAGAGCCCCTGGTCCCGAAATCTTCTTCAGTCTCGACAATGCCTTTACCGAAATAGCGCATCCATGTCCTGTTAACCGTGACCCTTGAAGTTAGTGGGTTCTTTGGGTCTACGAGCCATTTAGCAAGATCGAGCCGGGACCTTTTCTTTGTTTCCGCTTCATTAGTAGGGTTGATAGCTGAAATGAAACCAGGATTGAGCTGTCCGGTTTTTTTGTCAGGCGTGGTAAAGTCTCCTCTCGTGAGTAAGAAAGTTTCACGCGGGTCTTTCCTGTCACGCATGACCATTAAGTTGGCTTTATTTTTTTCATTTTTCTCCGAGTCCTTAATGAGTTCACCTTCAACGACGGGTATCGTTGGTCCGGTATTATTTCTATCCTCGGCAGAATTAAAGAATGCGTACATCTCGTAATATTCGCGCTGGCTGATGGGATCAAATTTATGGTCATGGCATTGAGCGCATCCGATACTGAGTCCTAGCCACACTGCCCCAGTAGTGTTGACTCTGTCCATTGTTGCCTCTACACGGAACTGTTCCGGGTCAGAGCCCCCTTCCTGACTGATCAGTGTGTTTCGGTGAAAGGCCGTAGCGGCAATCTGATTTTTTGTTGCGTCTGGTAATAGATCTCCGGCAATTTGTTCGATAGTGAACTGATCAAATCCCATGTCTTTATTGAGTGCATCAATTACCCAGTCCCTGTATGGCCACATTTGCCGTTCACTGTCACTAGTGTACCCATGTGAATCTGCGTACCGGGCCTGGTCGAGCCAGTGCCTTCCCCACCTTTCGCCGTAATGCGGGCTTTTAAGAAGGCTATCGACTAAATTTTCGTAGGCTCTTTCGGACGGATTATTGACAAATGTTGAAACTTCATCAGGGGATGGAAGTAGGCCAGTCAGGTCAAGAAATAGCCGGCGAATGAGCGTGTACGGATCAGCTCTTTCAGAGAGAGCCATCCTTTCATTTTTTAGGCGCTTTGAAATGAAATGATCTATGAGGTGCTCTTTGTTATTTCTTTTCGGGTTAGTAATTGGACTGAAGGCCCAGTGCCTTTGATAATTTGCTCCTTCTTTTATCCATTGCTTAAGTAGCCTGATTTGCTCAGAATCAAGTTTAGATATTTTTGACTTAGGAGGAGGCATGAGCTCTTCCGGATCCGAATGCATTGTTCGCAAAAGAAGTTCACTCTTGTCCGGATCTCCTGGTATTATTGCTGAGTAGCCGCCCAGATCGCGAATTGCTCCTTCGTAAGTGTCCAGTCTTAGGTCAGCTTTCCTGGCCCTTTTATCTGGCCCGTGGCAAGAGAAACAATGATCCGAAAAGATTGGTCTGATGTCCTTGTTGAATTCGATGATACCCTCAGCAACGATAGGAGTTGCTAGTGTGGCAATTATAATAATGAATTTCATCAAAGGCATGTAGTTGGATTTTTCTCAAATAATATTGTGTCTGAATTGGTCCTATACTGCAAGAGTGCTTAATGTCCAATAAGAGAACTCGATCAATGAGTATTATGATTATAGAATTATTTTATGGATAAATGCGGTATAGGTATTGATATAGGCGGAACTGAAATTAAGGCAGCTTCATTCGATCTTGTCAGTGGTAAAATCCTGAGTAAGGAAACTGCTCCGACTCAGGACGGAGTGTTCACTGATGGGGTTCCTGCTTTTGTTGGATCAGTGAAGGGACTAGTTTCAGATTTATTAAGTGATTTGAGCCAGGAATTATCAGTCATTGGAGTTTCAGCTCCTGGGCTCGTGCAGAAAAATGAAAGGGCCATCGGATACATGCCGGGCAGGCTTGAGGGTTTAGAGGGTCTGGATTGGACCACTGCCCTAAATATGGATATAGAAATTGAGGTAATTAATGATGCTCATGCTGCGCTCCTTGGTGAAGTGTGGCAAGGGTCAGCGAGGTGCATGGACGATGTCATTATGCTGACCCTAGGAACTGGTGTTGGAGGTGCTATTCTTACAGGAGGAAAACTCTTAAAAGGAAGTATTGGTAGGGCAGGGCATCTGGGACATGTGACTGTCGATTTTGAAGGCGAGCCGGACATCTGCTCTACGCCCGGGAGCATTGAGGACGCGATAGGCAATGCAACGATTGCTGAAAGGTCCGGGAAAAAATTCTCAACGACTCATGAATTAGTAGCTGCGTACGCTGATGGGGATGAAGAGGCTAAGGAGATTTGGTTACGATCATTGAGGGCTCTTGCTGCTGCATTAGTATCGCTAGTGAACGTCATTGATCCGGAACGCATCGTGATAGGGGGAGGCATTGCAGAGGCGGGAGAGCATTTATTTAGTCCTCTGGAGAAATTAGTCCGTGAACGGGAGTGGCAGCCGGACGGAAAAGTTGTGACCATTGTGCCAGCAGAGCTAGGTTATTGGGCAGGAACCTATGGAGCGGTTTACAATGCCTTATTAAGGAGCTAAGAGATAAGAGATGAGTTTAACGGAAGATTATATACGTTCGTGTCGTGGGATAATTGAAAGTGTATCTGCACAAGAAAAGCAAATTCAAGAGATAGCTGAGAAGTTCGCTAATTCCATTCTCAAGGGAAGAGTCGTTCATCTTTTTGGATCAGGACATTCCAGGATAATGGTTGAGGAAATGTGGCCCCGGTACGGATCTTTTCCTGGTTTTAATCCGATCGTCGAGTTGTCCCTCACTTTTCATACCCAAGTGTCCGGATCAAACGGCCAGCGTCAGGCCATGTACCTAGAAAACGTTAGTGGTTTCGCGTCACGTATTTTACGTAATTTTGATATTAGTTCAGAGGATTCCGCTCTGGTGGTCTCTTCGGGAGGTTGTAACATTGTTCCCGTTGAGATTGCTGAAGAGTTTCAGAAATCCGGGGTTTGGGTCGCTGGAATTGTCAGTCTGAAACATTGTGAGGGGAGTAAGAGCAAGAGGGAAGACGGTAAAAAGCTGACCGATTTTTCTGATGCTGTACTGGACACTGGTGCGCCCTTGGGGGATTCAATGATAAGAGTCGAAGGGCTCGAAACGCCCGTCTCACCAGGATCAACGGTAGGAGGGTGTATAATTATTAATGCGCTTAAGGCTGAGATTGCCAAGTTATTAACTGAAGCAGGTAAAGCTCCAAAAGTTTTAACGTCCGGGGCCATCGTTGGTGAAGAGAAAGCTACTCAGCTTTTTGAGGCTGCCTATGATGAGCATTCGAGGAGAATGGCCACGCTATATTCTGGTCTTGGTCTTAATGACTAGTGCGAGAATTAGTTAATTTAAATTTTCAGAGGTCAGTGCCCGGAGTGAATATGTCTTTTGAGGTTAACTTTTCAGAAACCTTTTCAGTTGCGGATTGAGTGTTTTTTTCTCTACGTAAATTTTCTGAAGGTAATGGAAGGGATTTTTTCTGGATCGGTGGAATTTCCTCTTCTTGTACAATTTTTTCGTACCATTCGGGATCTCCACATGAATAGAGTGTGCCGTTATTGAGATCCTCCGGTTTAATCGTTTTTGAAATAAGGCCTACAAAATTATCACGCGTTGATTTCCCAATTTCAGACTCTTCAGTGATGAGGTAATTTGCGTATTTTGCTCTGGTCAAAGCTACATAAAATTTGCAGATTTGCTCGTAAGTAGCATTGGCGACTTTTTCGGTGTTATATTGATTTAATTGGGTGTCCGCCTCTACTATGCCTTTGTTAGGCATTGACAGTATCCACTGAGGTTCATGATTTTCATTGTATTTTATCTCAGTTCCAAGGTCCGTACTTAAAAATGTATTGCCCCCAAGTTCCGGTAATATAACGGAATCGAAGGTGAGCCCCTTTGATTGATGGATGGTCATGACTTGGACCGATCCCGGTTCACCAGTTTCACGCAGTGTGAAGTTTTCCATGAACCGCACAAATTCGTCAATGGATCGGCTGCCACGATTGTCGAATATTGACGTTGCTTTTAGTAACTGATTTACCCTCATTGAATTAAAATCATCAAAATTGATGTAGGAAACCAATTCTCTGAGAGTTTCCGTGAATTGATTCTTCCAAACTGATGAACGAATGAAATGTCCGAACCTTTCAATGTCCGGAAACTTGTCCTCCACTATTTTTCTGAATGGTGACATCATTACGTGACCCGATGAGAACTTGTCTCCGGGATGTGCAGAGAATCGGAAGATTGAAAGTAGGGCAATCCCGACCGCATTGTCCTTGGCGATACAAATTTTTGCATCGTTGGTCACTTTTAAATTTGTATGCTCCCTTAAATATTTTGTTATGAGATTGCCGGTTTTATTTTGCTGGACGAGGATACCGACGCTGATTTTATTTTCCGAGGGGTTTATTTTTCTGATTACTTCTGCGATCAGTTCAAGTTTTGCATCAAGCTCCTTCCATCTGGGAGCTTTCTCTGCGGATATCCATGAAGTGAAACCGGGTCTGTCTTTATGAACTGTCGTATGTTTTTTAAATTCCCACCGTCCCTCAATTGAGGGGAACAGGCTCTGTATTTCATCCTTACTCCCAAAGATTGAGTTTACTGTTGTGATGACAGGTTCAGATGATCGTCGTGATTCATCCAGATTAGTTTCCCTAAAACGCTCGGGGCCAAGATTCTTATACTTACGTTTCTGCTCATTGAAAATTCTAGAATCTCCGCCTCGCCAAGCATAGATGGATTGTTTTATGTCTCCAACGATGAATGAACTCCTTCCCGCCCCAGGATCCATTGCGCATTCATCGATAAGATTTTCGATGGCATTCCATTGTTCCCGGCTCGTGTCCTGAAATTCGTCAAGGAGCCAGTGATCGTATTTGGCGTCCATTCTGTATTCCAGTAAGTCAATCAGTCCAGAGTTTAACTTATTCTTCTTGGACAGAAAGTATGGAAAATCAGAAAAGGTCAGTCGTCCTTTTTGTCTCACATTTCTGCCATATTCATCTTCGTATGATTGAAGTACTTCACATAGGCCAAGTGTCCTCATTGACTGAGTTTGCAATGTGATCCCGACTAAATGAGAAATAACGTCCAGAAAAAGTTCAGTCTGTTCGCCGGATATTTCGTATGCACAACCGGCAACATTGATTCGGGCATTTCCTGATTGGATGTCATTGAAGTTTTTGAGAAAATTATTGTAAACTGTCTCGTAATCCTTTGGCACAGGATTGCCGGTTTTGGTTTCAATTACCCACGAAAGGAATGACTCTAATTTTGTGGAGACTTTCTCTCTGATTTCCATTTTTTCATTTAGCTTCAGGAGTCTTTTTATTTTCTCTTTCAATATGTTCTCTTCGAGGACGTTCCATTGAAATTCGTCAGGCCATATGGATGATTTTTTTCCCCAGAGCTCCGGTTCTGGATTGTAAATAAATTTGCTATGCATTTTCTCAATGAATTCATTGAGTCGGGACTGCACTCTGGATTCCTCCTTGCCGAAGGCGGAATATTTTAATGCCTTCAGAAAAATTTCATTTGAGGAGGCTTTTCCGTCAAAAACTTTTCTGAATACGCTTTCCCTTGCGACCAAAGTTTCGTGGTCCGTAAGGATTTCAAATTCACCCGCTATTCCCATTTCAAAAGGAATATTATTTATCATTTTGTATAAAAAACTATCCAGGGTCCCCATTTCAAGCGACGGCATCGCATTAATAAAAATTCGAAGTAATTTAATGGCTTTTTCGCTGTCGAGTTCAGGAACGGCAGTGATGTTACTTATCGACTTGGGATCGTCAAAGTGCTTTGAGCTTCTGGCCAATTTCCCGAGAATTCCCTCAAAAAATTCTCCTGACGCTTTCTTTGTGAAGGTAAGAGCGACTATGTTCTCGGGATTCACTCCCTCATTCATTAGGCTAATGAATTTATCTGTCAGTTTAAAGGTCTTGCCCGTGCCTGCGGAGGCGGGAATGACTTCGTTAATAAATGTGACTGGAGGATTCATATTTATTTCTGCAGAATTTCGCCGGGATCAAAGCTTGAATCACAGTCACCAAAAATTATTTCCGAGTAATTATCATATTTAGGGGAATCAGATGGGGGCCAGAAATTGCAATTGCTGATCTCTTTTGAAACGTTCTCTGCACAGGTGAGGGAACTCTCCATGAGGTCCTCTTTCAAGTCATCCCACATTTCAATTTTCATTGAGCTCTGGGTGTTACCTAGATTAAAATATCCGGAGCCTATGCTTTCTTTCTCAAAAATTAATTTCGCTGCGTGTACGTAAAGCGGTATCTGAAGATTAATCCATTTGCTGCGTTTTTTATCGCTAATATATGTGCGCCAATCCGGAATAGAATCTGAGGAGGATTGAGTGATGTTTTTGAGGTGGGCCTTGTCTGGGTTTATTGCTTTTGCCGAGGTCTTGTAATCAAGGATTCTCCAGGACCCATCATTTTCGTTCTGTTCTATCCGATCAATCGTACCCTTAAGTTTCAAATTGCCGACTTTGATTTCATTGTTTATATGAATTTTAAATTCTGAATGAATGATTTTCCATCCTAGGGACCTTTCATTGGCCTGAATGGCAGAGAACCATTTGAGCCGTTCCTTTATTGAGTTGATCTGGAATGACAATGGAACGGTGCGCTTTGTTCCGAATTTGCGGGTTGCTCTGAACTCGATTCTTTTTTCTAAGAATTTATAAATTTCCGATTCATCCTGACTGTCCCTGATCCCATCATTTTTTCCGAAATCTTCAAGTACCTGATGAACAAATGTGCCGAATTGCATTGCATCCATTTCCATTTCAACGGGCTGGTTATCATTCATTCCCATCAAATTTAGGAGGTAGAAACGGAATGGGCAGGAAAGATAATTGCTGAATTGAGTCACTGATATTTCCTCAAAAATTTTCGCAGCCTTGTCAATTTTCATCGGTTCTAGTTTCCATGCTGAAGTCCATGGGTGGATAATTTCTGATGAATTGATTCTTGAACAAAGACTCAGTGCCCTGTCCGCTAATTCACTGTCATCACACTGGAAAAGTAATCTTGAGGGTTTTAGAGGGTTCCCTTCCAGCGATTCCTTTCCTAGAATGATATCGACTCTCCCGCAGGAATTTCTCCAATTGAGGGTTGCGTTAAAAATATAATTGTCTCTCGCAAGGATGGACTCATTATTTCTTAGGCCGAGCTTGGATCGTAGACTGTCCGGCAGGAAGATGTCTCCGGCGATTCGATCAGGAATAGAGCCTTCATTCATTCCTGTTATGATTAAATGAGGGCTGTTCTCCCAGAGAACTTCGAGCCAGCCCTGAATGTCCAGTGAATCCGGTTCTCTTTTCTCCGGTACTCTCTCACTTTTCAAAGCGCTGAGAATAAAATTCAATTGTTCGCTACCATCCATTGATTGCAACGGACTCGAACGAATCTCATTCAGAATGGAATTGAGATATTCAGCGGTATGACTAAATTCCTCGTCATCCTCGGAATCGAATTCCCTTCCAGAGTATATTGATTGTAGAATTCCAGGTAGATTTTCAATGAGATTATCATGTAATTGATCAAGCCATTCCTTCAGTTGTTTTAGTGCTGAGTTGGTGAGATCCGGATGCTCATTGTCAGCAGAGAATTTCAGGGCCGTATCCAAACTGGTGGGGATATGCTTGTCATTAATGCGATCTAAACTCACGAGAATGTTTGCGGCCGCAAGTTCGGGATCGTCATTATTATTGACGGTGTCTATCTGATCCGTGGTTTCTATCTGGATATCCTCGTTATCGTTATTTATAACTATGTGGTTGATGATTTCCGGGTGCTTGAGGAGTTCAATGGCCGATTCAAATGAGCCTGAAGACATTAGGTCCCTGAACAATGATAGTGTGGCGTATATTTCCTGGTTTGAGCAGAGTTCTCCGGAAGGATTATACACATTCAGATTATGCTTTTTCAGCTCAGACTTGAGGCTTGGAATGAGTTCAGTGTCATTATTTATAATTCCTACCATTCCATGTGGGTCCGAATGTTCGGAGATGATGGATCCCACTTCACGCGATTGTTCGTCAGGGCTGGACACATGCCTGATTGAGCTCTCCGCATTTGGAATATTGATCTTATGATTTGACCAGTGCTCGGTCATTGGTCTTCCCCATTCACTGAATGATGACTGCTCTGAATCCGGTGCATAAATGACAATGCTGATCTTGTGAGATGCAGAGATGCTTTGCAGTGCGTCGGTGAGTATCTTTGGAGGGTCAGGTAAACCAATTAGAATAATTTGTTCAATGTCACCGATGCTGGAAGGGGAATTTAAAAAGGATTTTGATAGATGGCTGAGGCCGTTTTCTTTGAGTGAGGATTCAACGGTGCTCTCCAAGTGTTCGAGCTCCTTCCATCGTGAGAGGTCTACAAAATCCTGCCCTTCATTTTCAATAACATCTGAAATGTTTAATCCGCCTTCGTTTAATGAATTTTTTAATGATATAAAAGCATTTGATGTTCTGAGGGCCCAGTTCATAGAGCGATCAGGAGGAGCTATCGGGAATATATTTCTTAGTTGTGTGAGTTTGATGTTTTTTAATGTTAAGGCCCAGGCTAACGCTTTTTCAGTTTTGTTGGCGGGCTTTTCTGAATCCTTTTCGAATAGATCGAGCGCTGTCTCGGGTGTTCCGAAAATGGGGTGATTATCAAATTTCGAATTTTCCCTGTATCGGTTCTTTAGTTTACGTGCTGCCTGTTTGGAAGGAACAACGACCAGAGTCTTACTGATTAGCTCTTCGAATAATTCCACTACTAAAAATTCATTCGCAAGCTCCACTATTGGCTGGTCCCAGCCTATAAAGAATCTACGAATACCCATGATTACATTGTTGGCCGGCTACGCTCCTTAAGTCAATGCGGCTTGATAAACTAATGGCTGAATTTTATGATAATTCGGAGATGACATTTTTCGCAATGTCACTGAATTCTTTGGCTGTTTCAGAGTCTCCTAAAGCGACTGGATTTCCCGTGTCTCCTGCTTCTCGCGTCTGCATTTCTATTGGGATTTGACCAATTAAAGGGACTCCCAATCTTGAGGATTCTTTTTCTCCACCGCCTTCTCCGAATATCGCATATTTTTCTCCATCCGATGGGCACAAGAAGTAGCTCATGTTTTCAACTATGCCAATGATAGGTACGTTAACTTTACTAAACATAGAGGATGCTTTTCTTGCATCAATGAGAGCCATTTCTTGAGGAGTAGTTACAATTACTGCTCCATCCACTGCGACTGATTGAACGATTGTCAGTTGAATGTCTCCTGTGCCGGGAGGTAAATCTAGTATCAAATAATCAAGTTCACCCCAGAGGCATCCTTTAAGAAATTGTTGAGTGTAGCGTGTGGCGAGGGGGCCTCTAACGATTACTGGAGAGTTGTCATCGAGCAAGAAACCCATTGACATTATCTTGATGCCGTGACTTTCGATCGGAATGATTTCGTTTTGATCGGTGGCCATTGGTCTGGCCTCTTCCTGACCAAACATTAGAGGTATGCTTGGTCCATACAGATCACAGTCACATAGGCCAACGCTTGGTTTACCCTCAGATAAAGAAAGAGCAAGTGCAAGGTTTGCCGCTACCGTTGATTTGCCTACGCCACCCTTACCCGAAGCGACTGCTATTATTTTTTTTACACCAGGCAATGAGGCTTTATTGGCATCGACTCCGGTGGCAGGTTCGGGGGGATTTTTAATATCGAAATCTATCTTTATTCGCCCTATCCCCTTAATGGTTGAGAGGATTTCCTGTGCTTCGTTATGTATGGATTGGGGTATCGAAGGGTCTTTTGTGGCGAGTTCAATTTTTATTGTTACATCGGCGCCTTCAATGGAGACGGATTTAATGAGTCCGAATGAAACTATGTTTCTACTGAAGCCAGGATAATTTACTTTTTCTAGCGTCTTTAGGATTTCTGCCTCATCTATCACGGATGATATCTCCTCCAACTGAATTGCTGGGTCAAGTGAATCTCGCAGATAGTGGATTAAAATTTATACTTAATAGGTCCTCCTGAGATGACTTGGGAGAATGCCTATTTCGTCCCGATATTTTGCAACGGTTCTTCGGGCCAATTTAATGCCTGATTCCTTGAGTTCTTGGACGATTTTATCATCACTTAGTGGCTTTTTCTTATCCTCGTTTTTGACAAGTTCAGCCACAGCCTGTTTCACGCTAGTGTTACTCAATGTGTCACCGCTGTCAGTCTCATAGCCTGGTTTGAAGAAATATTTCATTTCAAAAACTCCGCGTGGTGTCGCGATGTATTTGCCTGCAATTGCACGACTCACTGTGGTTTCGTGAACTCCGACGACTTCCGCTACTTGAGCCATGTTCATTGGGTGCAAATGAGCTATGCCATGATCTAGAAAGTCACGCTGTCGATTTACTATTTCTTCAGAAATTTTGCGGATTGTTTCTTGTCTTTGATGAATGCATTTTATTAAGAATTTCCCGGATTGAATTTTTTCTCTGATATATTCTTTGGCGTCTTTTTTAGCATTGCCTCCAGACATAATATCCTTGTAGACATTACTGATTCTTAAATGGGGAATGGTCTCATTATTTAATGTAACATCATAGCCTGTTGAGGTTTTTTCGACACTCACGTCCGGAGTTATGTAATGATTGTCACCGAGTGAAAGTTCTCTTCCTGGTTTTGGATTTAGAGTTGCTATGAATTCGGCTGCGGTTGTAACTTTTTCGATGCCAATACCGATTTTTCGAGCGATCTGGGGATAACGTTTCCTAGCTAATTGATCTAAATGTAGATCAACGATCCTATATTCTAAGCTGTGTTTTTTATTTAAGTGATTGAGTTGTAGTAATAGGCATTCCCTGAGATCTTGTGCTGCGATTCCGATAGGATGAAATGATTGCACTAGATCAAGCGCTTCCTGTAACTTCATAAAAGGAATTGCGTTTTCTAGAGCTATTTCCTCTATGTTTTGTGATAGGAATCCATCCTCATTAACGCTTCCGATCAGCATCTCAGCGAGGTCTCTTATTTCGGAATTGGAATCAGATGTGTTAAGTTGTTGAATTAAGTGCCCTGACAAAGTTTGCGGTTCAATGATTGAATCCATCATCCGCTGATGACGCTCGTTGTCATCAGCCCGTCTCGGCGTATTTGACCTGCTCTGTTGAAGGTATTCTCGCCATTCTTGATCTAGTTTAGATAATTCTGAAAATTCCTCATCAAAATCCTCCTCGTCCTTATCAAGACCTTCCTCTTCAACGGAAATATCAACGGACTCTTCTTCAAGGACTGGATTCTGGGCGAGTTCTTGCCCGATCATTTGGTTGAGCTCTAAGGTAGTGGCTTGTAACACATTAAGACTTTGCTGCATTTGTGGAGCAATTTTTGCTCGCAGTTCCAGCGATTGAGTCTGTGCGTGTTGTAATTCAAAGCCAGCCATGGGTACCGAATTGGTTCCTTTGGCTTAATGTGATGTTACATTGGTTTTTAATCAAGCAGGTTTCCTGCCAATCTAGTAAGGAAACTTTAATTAATTTTATCTTAGCTGCTAAGGAAGCTTGCGTAACTCTATGATTCTCTCACTGACCGGTGGATGTGAGTAATGCATGAATACATAGAATGGGTGAGGCGTTAGGTTTGAGAGATTATCTGCGGAAAGTTTTTTGAGCGCGGTAATTAAAGAATCTGCATTTCCTGTAACATTAGCGGCGTAAGCATCTGCTTCGAATTCATTCTTTCTACTTAGTATATTCATGAGGACTGAAAGGATTTTGCTTATTGGTTTAAATAGAAGAGTGAAAAACAACAACGAACAATAGACACTTGGTTCATTTACTCCAAAGGCAGATGACAAAGGTTCACTTCTGATGAAAAATCCCAAAACGAAAAACAGAACACCTGTCTGAGCAATTCCAAGAAACAATGTTTGCATGATGTGTTTCTTTTTAAAGTGCCCAATCTCATGAGCCAATACCGCGACTAATTCTGAAGTGCTGTGATTAGCTATCAAGGTGTCGTACAATGCTATCTTTTTGTTTTTGCCAAAACCCGTGAAGAATGCATTTGATTTACTTGATCTCTTTGAACCGTCCATCACTGATAATTCAGTGAGGGGAAATTTACAGGTTTCCGCCATGTCATTGATTGCGGATTTGAGTTCTCCTTCTTCTAACGGTTCAAATTTATTAAATAGGGGTAGGATAACTGCCGGTGCCAAATAAGCCATTAGTAAGGAGAATCCTGAAAGGAAGATCCAGCCCCAGAGCCAGGCATTGTCAAAACTTTCAAATAACCATATAATCAGGCCGAGGACAGGGAGCCCAATCAAGGCTCCAAGAAATAGCCCCTTAATTTTGTCACCGATGAATGTTGAACGTGTGGTTTTATTAAAACCAAACTTTGCTTCGATTTTAAATGTATCATAAATTTCAAAGGGTAAATTCATTAGGCCCGCTGCGATGAATAATATGCTGAAAAACAATAAGCCTGAAGGGACCGGATCGTGACCAAATTCAATGATTTTATGGCTCAGCCATCCGAACCCGCCAAAGATCCAAAAGAACAGAAATAGTATGAGGTCGAAGCTGGACTGGATTGTTCCAAATTTGGTTGTTATCCGAGTATACTCTAGGGATTTTGAGTATTTTTCCTGATTAAAGACGTCCTTAAATTCTTGAGGGAGTTCGAGCCTTAAGCCTTTGATATTGAGCCATTCAGAGAACAAATCAAGGGCAAAAATTCCTACTATGGCAATGAGAATTATCCAGAAAAAGATATTAGGTTCTATGTTCATACTAAATGAAAAGGGAAAGGTTTTTTTATACTAGCGCAATGGGTTCGGTGAGGTCGGCTTTATTTTCATGATAATTTAGATGCTCCATCGAGAGGGCCTCAATTTCAGTCATTGAAACAACAGTGCTGAGCTTTGATCTTAACCGTTTACTGCCCGGGATACCCTTCGAGTAAGCCATTAGTCTTGATCGCATGGCCATTAATGTTTGCCGTTCGTTTCCGTAACGTCCCCAATCAATGGCTTGACGGCAGTGCCTCTTAATTAATTTCCATCTCTCTTCAAGTGGTACTGGAGGCAGCTGTTGTCCGGTCCTAAGATAGTGTTTGGCGTCGCGGAAAATCCATGGGTTTTGCATTGCTGCTCTTCCAATCATGACGCCTGATACAGCAGTTGTTTTTTTTCGATGTTCCACGTCCTTGCCTGTTGAGATGTCACCGTTTCCGATCACGGGAATTGTCACGGCTTCGGCGCATTCGCCAATCACGTTCCAGTCAGCCTGGCCTCCGTAACTTTGTGAGCGTGTTCTTCCGTGTATTGAAATGGCCTGCATTCCTGAATCTTCCAAGATTTTTGATACTTGAACGGCGTTGATGGATTCTTGGTCCCAACCAATGCGTATTTTTCCAGTGACTGGGACCTGGGATCCGATACCCTTGACAATGGAAGAGGCTACTTTTTCCAAGACAGGGCAATCTCTCAATAAGGATGACCCTCCATTTTTGGATACGACTTTATTAACTGGGCACCCGAAGTTGATGTCAATGAAATCAGGTTTTTTCCAGTCTAGAATTTTTTTGGCTGCTTCTGCCATTTTTTCGCCATCAGCACCGAAGAGCTGAACTCCTACAGGTCGTTGTTCATCATCAAATTCAGTGTATTTTCTTGTCCTGTCATCGCGTCTAATGATGCCTTCAGAAGATACGAACTCGGTTACCATTACGTCTGCCCCTAGTTCTTTACAGATGGAACGAAAGATTCGGTCAGTGACACCAGCCATTGGGGCTAGATACAAAGGGAATTTGTCGTTATTGAACCAGGGAAGCATCAGATGTCTTAAGGGAGGCAGCTTACCCTTTTGAGCGATTTCAGGCAAGTGATGCATTTCAAGTCTTCGAAGATTGTATTTTTCTATAAGAATTGAGTGTTGACCTTGATGCTTTGCTCTGTAGCGATTTATATAGTTATTGGAATGGATTCACAAAAAAAAACATTGCTTCGTGAGCGTATTCTTGAACGATCCGTTGAGATTGGGATAAGAATTGCTGATCTCGGAGAATCAACCAAGCCAATACCTCCTGACAAGGGACTTGGAAGGTTGACCCGGCTCGAGGCGATGCAAGACAAGAGTGTAAATGAGGCCGCGCTCGAACGTTTAAAGGATGAGGAGGTCAGACTTCAAAATGCTCTTACGAATATATCGATGCCTAATTTTGGCATTTGCCAAGGGTGCGGTAATGAGATTAATTTTGACCGGTTAGAGGCTCTGCCGGGAAGTACACATTGTACGGCATGTGCGGGTTGAAACAATTTAGCGTCAATATGTCTGATCCTTATCAAGTTCTTTTGTATTACCTTTACACTCCGATCGAGAATCCAGATAAGTTTGCTAAATGGCAGACCGACTTTTGCAATGAGCATGATTTGAAGGGAAGGATCATTATTGCGGAAGAGGGCATTAATGGGACTGTTTCAGGAACAAAAGATTCAACTGAGGCTTATATTGAAGAAACTCTAGGGCTTTTAGAAACTTCGAAAATGGAATTTAAGATTGATTCTAACAACGGGCATGCTTTCAAAAAGCTTTCTGTAAAGGTTCGGCCTGAGATCGTTTCTTTGCACCTGTCCAAAGAACAAGGCATTAAGCCTGAAGAAATTACTGGAGAACGGCTTTCACCTGAACAATTCCTTGCAGAAATGGAAAATGAGGACGTTCTGTTGCTTGATGGTAGAAACAAGTACGAGTCTGATCTTGGGCGATTCAAGGGAGCCATTTGCCCGCCAATTGACAATTTTAGAGATTTTCCTGAATGGATTAGAGAAAACTTCTCTGACGCAAAGGACAAAAGAATTCTTTCGTACTGTACTGGTGGGATCCGCTGTGAGAAGTTGTCGGGATTTTTAATTAAAGAAGGATTCAACTCGGTGGCTCAATTAGATGGAGGGATCATCAATTATGGGAAAGATTCCTTGGCAAAGGGTAAAAATTTCGATGGTCAGTGTTATGTTTTTGACCAGAGGATCGGAGTTGAGGTTAATTCTACAAATCCAAAAGTGATTACAGCTTGCCGCCGTTGTGAAATTTCCACTCAAAGGTATAAGAATTGCGCATATAAACCGTGTAATTTGCAGATTTTTATTTGCGAGAAATGTGAATCAGAAAAAGGCAGATTCTGCGATGAAAATTGTCAATTATCAGCCTGTTCAGCAAAGTAGGAGCGGTCGATCTAATGGAGGCCATCAAACTCTTTATTTTGGCCCAAAAAAACTAGATAAATTCTATTTACAGCAACCAAATGCGCCCACCATTTAGAGCGCAGTTGGATTAGGATAAAAATACTGTAAATTTCGCTTGTGAAATTTTTCACAAGATATTATAGAGTACTTAATTAACCCCTAAATGGCCAATCCCTTTCCGCGTTGGATTAATACATTACCCCTGCAGATTGTCGGTGTCCTTATTATATTAGGCATCGGAGTCAGTGCAGCTGTCACGTATTATTTTACTCCAAAGTACGCAAGGGTAGGATATCAACCCGATCAACCTGTTCCGTATGATCATAAGCTGCATGTGGGGCAGTTGGGGATGGATTGCCGATACTGTCATTCATTTGTTGAGAATTCCGGTCACGCCAATGTGCCTTCAGCGTCGACTTGTTGGAACTGTCATCGGCACGTTAAAACTAACAGTCCAAAGATAGAACCGATCCGTAAGGCAGTTGATAAAAATTTCGAATCATATGACGGGAAGCCAGTCGAATGGATCAGGGTCCACCGTGCCCCCGACTACGTTTATTTTGATCATTCAGCTCACGTGAATCGGGGAGTCAGCTGTGTTAGTTGTCATGGTGATGTTGGAGAGATGCGTGTGGTTCATCATGATAAACCTCATAGTATGAGTTGGTGCCTTGATTGTCATAAGGATCCGGCAAAACATTTAAGGCCCTTGGATCAAGTGTTTAATTTAAAGTGGGAGCCTGAAAATCTGGCCCGGGAGGATTTTAGAGCATATATAGAACAGAGGTTGGGAGCAGATGAAGCTGAGAAATTAGTTCCTGATATCGACAAACCTTTAACGCAACAAATCATAGGATCTGCATTGAAGGATCTTTGGCATATCCGCCCCCCATCAGGCAATAACTGCAGTGGTTGTCATCGATGAGAGCGTATGAATGGAAACAATTTACGATTATAACTAAGAAAAATAAGTGAAACACGTCTGGAAACACCCTGAAGATTCATTAGCTGGGAAGCGGATGTTCCGTAGTCTCAGTGAATTGGAACAGAGTCCGGCATTCGTGAACCGACTCGAGAGGGAATTTCCGCAAGGCGCTGCTGAGCTGAGCAGAGAGGGTGATGAGGATTCTCTTTCACGGAGAAGTTTCATGCGTTTCATGGGAGCCTCAACGGCTTTAGCGGGCATTGGATTAGCCAGTTGCCGTAGACCGGTAGGGAAGATTCTTCCTTATGCGGATAGCGTTGAGTGGATGGTCCCAGGTAAGGCAGTTTATTATGCGACAGCGATGCCCAGGCTGGGCGGAGCTACCCCAATCATAGCTAAAGTGCACGAAGGCCGCCCTATTCACCTGCAAGGGAATGCTCTTCATCCAGGAAGCTTGGGCTCCACTGATCAATTTGCAATTGCTTCGATATTGGATTTTTATGATCCTGAACGTTCACGTTCTTACCGCAAGGGCAGGGGAGATTCTAAGACGATTGAAGCTGATGAGTTTTGGTCATTTGTTTCCGAGAAGAAGAAGGAATGGGCTGGCTCAAAAGGTAATGGATTGGCTTTCCTTCACGGCGCGAGCACATCGCCTACAAGAGCACGGGTTGCTGATTTAATTTACCAACAATTGCCTGAAGTAAGCTTTTACGAATATGAAGCAGTCGATAATAAGAGCCTGAAGAACGCAACTATCTCTTTATTTGGTAAAGAGAATCATGTCAGGTACCAAATTGATAAAGCTCACCGAATTCTTTCAATAGGTTCGGATTTTATGGGAGTGGATCGTGTTTCGGACAGTGCCGCTTCTGATTTTTCTATGGGCCGTAAGGTTGATCATATTGAAGGCGAAGAAAAGCCGGGTCCAATGAACAGGCTCTATGTGGCAGAGCATCAATATACTGTCACTGGAGGAATGGCCGATCACAGACTACCAGTCAAAGTAAGTGAACAAAGTGCCCTAGTTAATGAAGTTGCGAAACAAGTTGCCGAATTGACTGGTGACGCAAGACTAAAGTCTTTGACGGGAGAGAGGCAAGTATCAGATGCTATTAAGACTTGGACAGAAGGGGCAGTTAAGGATCTCTATGAAAATAAGGGCAAGAGTTTAGTGTTAGCAGGTAATAGGCAAGATGAGGAAGTTCATGCCCTATGTCTTGCAATAAATAATGCCCTTGGAAATATAGGATCAGATAAAGCTATTGATATTGTAACTGGAAGCCACCCAGAATCCGGAGCTATTAGTGATCTTGCTCAAGCCATTGATGATGGGAAAATTTCAACTTTGGTAATTAGTGCCGAAAGCGATCCTGTATATAGTGCTCCATCGGATTTGAAGTTTGATGAGTTGGTTTCAAAAGTTGAAACGGTGATTCATCTTGGTGTGAGAAATCTTTGTGCATCTGCTCGTGCATCTGATTGGCATGTCCCTGGTGCTCATTTTCTAGAGAGTTGGGGCGATGTTAGAGCATCTGATGGCACATATTCTGTTATACAGCCGATGATCGCCCCTCTTTTTGGTGGTGTTTCAGAGACAGCTTTCTTACTTAAATTGTTATCTGACAAGGAACCTGCAGCTGGCACGGATCCTGTCCAGGAAGCAGTAAAGGAAACTTTTAAAGTTATTGCTGGAGTGGATTCTGAATCATTATGGAATACGACTCTACGAAATGGATTTCTTCGAGATAGTAAATATCCATCGGCCAATGCAGAACTGAATTACGATTCTGCCAAAGGTATGATTGGTGATAATGTTACCAATTCGGATGGTTACGAAATTGTTTTTACAACAGACAATAAGGTGTGGGATGGACGTCATATTAATAATGGATGGTTGCAAGAGGTTCCTGATCCTATAACCAGCTTGACCTGGGATAATGCTGCATTAGTGGGAATTTCGACATTGAAAAAATTGGCGAAAGATAAGGGTCTGAATTGGAAGAATAAAGATCTCGTCATAGAGGATAAAGCCCATCTCATTAAGGTTGTTAGTGAAGGTGAAGATCATTATTTTCCTGTCCTCCCTGCATATGGACATGCCAAGAATTCGATCAGTATTTCAATAGGATACGGTCAAAAAAATGCAGGGTCTATTGCTGGGACACCACAATCTTCAGGAGAAGATACTGGGAACACGACTGGATTTAATGTTTATCCCCTAAGAGGTACTGGGTCATTGCTGTTTGCTACTGGCGTTAAGGTTGAACTTGTCACTGATGAGGTCGAATTAAGAGAGGGCTACAACACTAATACTTACCCTATAGCCCTTACTCAGGAACATTTCCTGATGGAAGGAAGAGCGCTTTATCGAGACGGAACCAAAAAAGAATTTGATGAAGAGTCCGTTAAGTCAAAGAAGGCCCAAGCCGAGCATTCAGGAGAAGAGCACGCCTCATCATTCCAGTCCAGAGGAATGGATTCTCATATACCAGCAGAACAAGCCATTTACCGCGGTCAGGACGTTAAAGATCTAAGCGATGACGGTGTGCAGCAGTGGGGTATGTCCATTGATTTGAATCTTTGTAATGGTTGCAATGCTTGCACAATTGCTTGTCAGTCCGAGAACAATATTCCGATTGTGGGCAAGGATCAGGTTATCATTGGAAGGGAAATGCACTGGGTGCGTATGGATCGGTACTTTGCTCCAAATACTGACAGTCATGGCAAGTTTGATGAAGAAGAGGAGGATTTTGAAAATGTTCAACTCCTGCCTCAACCGGTGGCTTGTACTCAGTGCGAGGCTGCGCCTTGTGAGACTGTGTGCCCAGTCAATGCTACGGTTCATACTGAAGAGGGGCTCAATGCTATGGCCTATAATAGATGCATTGGTACAAGATATTGTGCTAACAATTGTCCATATAAGGCGCGTCGTTTTAATTTCTTCGATTATAATAAAAGACCACTCGACCAGCTCTATAAAGGACCGCTTTCTGATGAGGACAAGACTGGTGTTGCTCCTAGCCTGAAGTTGCAAAAGAATCCGAACGTTACAGTCAGGATGAGAGGAGTCATGGAGAAGTGCACCTATTGTGTTCAGCGAATCCAGGAAGCCAAAATAGATCAAAAGCGTAAGGCTAGAGACTCAGATGACGTGAAAGTGCCGGATGGCAAGATAAAGGTTGCTTGCCAAGTTGCATGCACCGCTGATGCCATTGTCTTTGGAGATATATCTGATCCTGAATCAAGGGTCAGCAAAGTTAAACAGTCACCTCGAAACTATGAAATGCTTAAGTATCTGGGACTCAGAGCAAGGACAACTTATTTGGCGAGGATTAAGAATCCGAATATGAAAATGCCTGATGCTGATCAGGTGGGAACCGTGAGTAAGAAAATACATTAATATTTAGTATAATGGCTGACGCTCAAACATCTGAACCAATTCGACCGGTCCTCGCGAGGGAACCGTTGGTCACTAATGGCCGGTCAATGAGTTGGGTCACAAATAAGATTTGTGGGATTGTTGAGAATCGTCAGCCAGCACTTTGGTGGTACCTTTTTATTCCATCAGTGATTCTTATGGGAGTGCTAGGATATTGCTTAGCTTACCTAGTTGTCACTGGTGTTGGAGTGTGGGGAAATAATCATCCAGTCGGATGGGGATGGGCGATAACAAATTTCGTTTTTTGGATTGGCATTGGTCATGCCGGAACATTGATTTCAGCTATTCTGTTTTTGACTCGTCAAAAATGGAGAACTTCTGTGAATCGCGCAGCAGAGGCCATGACGCTCTTTGCGGTGATTTGTGCGGGTATTTTCCCAGCGATTCACGTTGGACGGTTCTGGATGGTTTGGTTCCTTGCCCCTGTTCCTAATGCTAACGGCATTTGGCAAAACTTTAAATCGCCACTGCTCTGGGATGTGTTTGCCGTTTCGACATACTTTACTGTGTCGGTAATTTTTTGGTATGTGGGTCTTATTCCGGATCTCGCCACATTGCGGGACCGTGCGAAGAAAGGCATACGTAAATTGGCCTACGGATTCTTTGCACTTGGTTGGAGAGGGGCGAACCGGCATTGGCGTCACTATGAGATGGCATATCTTCTACTTGCTGCATTATCAACACCTCTAGTCTTGTCTGTGCACTCGGTCGTGTCGTTTGATTTTGCTACATCTATTGTGCCGGGTTGGCACACAACGATTTTCCCGCCTTACTTTGTAGCGGGAGCGATCTTTGGTGGATTTGCAATGGTGCTTACGTTGATGATTCCTGCGCGTAAAATTTACGGTCTTCAGGATCTAATTACGCACAAGCACATTGACAACATGGCAAAGATTATCCTCCTCACAGGAACGATAGTTGGCTACGCCTATATAATGGAGCTCTTCATTTCCTGGTATGGAGGAAATAAATATGAACAAGCAGCATTTGAGAATCGTCAATTCGGGTATTACAAATGGGCATATTGGGCGATGTTTTTCTGTAATGTTATTTCCCCACAAGTGTTCTGGTTCAAATATTGTAGACATAATCTATGGGTCGTTATGGCGGTATGCATGTGTGTGAATGCTGGCATGTGGTTTGAGAGGTTCGTTATTATCGTGACTTCAATTGCGCAGGACTTTCTGCCAGGAGCATGGGACTTCTACCATCCGACCAGGATTGAAATATGGACATTTGTTGGAACCTTTGGATTATTCCTTGGCCTATTTCTACTTTTCCTCCGTTTCTTTCCTGTCATCGCAATGTCAGAAATTAAGGGAGTGCTTCCAGAAAGTGATCCTCATTATCTTCCACCTGAGACATTTACTCATGATGCAGAAGGCGAAAAGTTATCCCATAAGGGCTTAAAGAAAACAGCAAAGAAAACAGCAAAGAAAGCCACAAAGAAAGCCACAAAGAAAGCCACAAAGAAAGCAGCTAAAAAGAAGAAAAATTAGATCAAAGTATTGAATACATTAAAGAGAGTCCATGGCTACATAGCCGAGTTTGAAACTGCACGTGATGTTTATCACGCCGCAGAAAAGGTTCGTGATGCCGGGTTCAAAGATTGGGATGTGCATTCTCCCTTCCCTATCCATGGTCTTGATTCTGCAATGGGACTCAAAAAGTCGCAACTTTCATGGTTTGTATTCATTGGTGGAGCGATAGGCACTGTAACAGCATTCTCATTACAGTTTGTTACTCAGGTTTTGATTTATCCTACGTTGGTGCAGGATAAGCCTACCAATATAGGTACTTTGCCCGCTTTCTTTCCTGTGATGTTTGAGCTGACTGTTTTATTTTCCGCTTTCACTGCTCTTTTTGGAAGTATGATACTGAACAAACTGCCAAGATGGAACCATCCTCTTTTTGCGAGTGACCAATTTGAACGTTTTTCAGATGATGCATTCTTTTTATGCATTGAGGCACGTGATCCACAATTCTCAAAAGATGAAACCCTTAAAATGCTCAAGGATATTGGAGGTAAGAGCATTGAACTAATAGAAGACGATATTTAAAGGTATGCGTTATATTTTCCTCGCAACAATTCTTACCGGACTGCTCATATTGGGCATGTTCGGCTTGCGGGGTCATAAGTTTAATGAGACTCCAGTTGAAATTTTTCCTGACATGGATCGGCAGGACCGTATTAATGCACAAAGTAGGTCCGACTTTTTTGCTGATGGAGTTGGATCCCGAAAGCCTGTCAATGGAACTGTTCCTATCGGATTTAGTATTCCTGAGGTAGCGGCGAATGAAGGTGATGCAATTCTTGATGGGTTTTCTCTAAGTGGTAGTTATTTTAACTCTGGCCAAATGGGAGAATATTTTGGCGATGGAATGCCAGTGGAAATTAAAGCGGATAAAGCGTTTCTCATTCGCGGCAAGGAAAGGTATGGAATTTATTGCGCGATTTGCCATGCAGATTCAGGTAATGGGAATGGTCCGGTCCGATCTTTTGGGCCGAACGGAGGTCAGATCCCAATAGCTAATCTTCACGATGCAAAATTCTCGGATCCATCGAATCAGGAATATCGTCCTGACGGTGAAATATTTAGTATTATTACCAATGGAAGAGGGTTAATGGGCCCGTATGGTGGTGCTATTCCAGCAAAGGATAGATGGGCAATTATCGCTTATCTGAGAGTCTTGCAGGACGCAAAAATTTCGGCTGCCGAACAAAAAGATAAGGAAGAGGCAAAAGAAAGCGAAAAAGTTTCAACTGAACAAACTTAATTAATCAATAATTAGAAATGTCCGATCATGGAGTAACACTGACCGACCTTCCTCTTGAGGGGGAAAGGGTAGAGGTTTCTAAGTTCTCAAAGGTGATCAAGATCGCTGGTCTGATTGGAGCCGTTACATTGGCGATAAGCTTAGCTATCTTATTTTTAGGGAGCGGAAGATTAAGGGAATCATTTTCCTATTCATGGCTCTTTGCATGTTACTATTTCTTCACTATCGCTTTGGGTGGTCTTTTTTGGGTATTGCTACATCACGTGTCTAATTCAGGGTGGGGTATCGCGGTCAGAAGGGTCATGGAGCATCTGGCAAACATGCTTCCGTTTTCCTTTATATTTTTCATTCCGATTCTCATTCTAACAGAGCCGCGAGAGGCTCTCTATGAGTGGATGAAGCTTTTGCATACGAACCCTGACGATGTTTTGCTAAAGGGAAAAGCGCCTTACTTGACGATGGGTTTTTTCTTTTTTAGATTTGCAGCCTATGCAATCTCACTTTGTGGTATGGCATGGCTGATGCGACATTGGTCCTTAAGCCAGGACAGAACCGGCGATGTAAAGTATACATTTTTAGCGAGAAGGTTCAGTGCCGGGTTCGTTCCGGTCTTTGCTGTCTGTTGTACTTTTATGGCCTTTGACCTTTTGATGGGACTTGATTACGCATGGTTCTCCACTATGTGGGGTGTTTATATCTTTGCTGGCTCAGCTCTCAGTTCGATGGCAATGATTATCCTCACAGTTACATTTTTGCGGAGCAAAGGTTCTCTGAATAAAGTCGTTTCAATTGAGCATTACCATATTATGGGCAAGCTGATGTTCGCCTTCACAGTGTTCTGGGCATACATCTCTTTTAGCCAATTCTTCCTGTATTGGTATGCAAAAATTACAGAGGAAACAAAGTTCTATATTCTTCGCAATACAGAGGGATGGCATTACGTTAGTCTTTTACTTGTTTTCGGGCATTTTGTCATTCCGTTTGTGTTTCTCCTCCGTCAGCAGGCCAAGAAAGATATGAGGCAAATTTGCGCCGCGTGTTGCTGGGTTCTTTTCGTTCACCTTATTGACATTTACTGGATCATTATTCCTGAGAGAGGACCTTCGATCACGGAGGGAGATAAGCTTATGATCCCTTATGGAATTTTAATTGATGCCCTTGCTTTCATCGCTGTTGGCAGTTGTATGATTTGGATATTTTTAAGATCTATTGGCAAATACAGTATTTATCCTTCAAGGGATCCGAGACTTCTAGAATCGACAAGACTCGTTAACTAATAACAATCTATTAATTTGAATAACACCGTAGACAGTTCACCTCTTCAGCGATTAGGCATCTTCCTTTTAGGATTGATGGTCTTCGGTGCGTTCGGGGTTGTGGCTTGGCTTGGTTTCAAGGTGAGTGGAGGTGATAATGATTCTAATTATGCCAAATGGAGTGAGGAAAGAATTGCCAAGGTAAAAGCCATTAATGATGCGCAAGTGGGAGAAATTATTCCCACTGATTCTGATCTCGAGAATTTTGCTATTAGTCTTGGAGGCAAGAAACCACAAGCAACAAAAAAACCAGTCCCCGGCACTAAGGTCTTCGATGAATGGATGAAAAAACAAGCTGCTGATCAGGCTGCTAATGCTCCCAAAAATGAGGAACCCAAAGAGGAATTAGTAGTTAAATTGATCCTTAAGGCGGTAGGCAATCCTCCCGGCACAATGAAATTTGAAGAAGCGGACATCACCGCTAAAGCTGGTTCTAAGGTGATGCTGACATTTGAGAATCCAGATGTTCTTCAGCATAATTTTGTCTTGGTCAAAATTGGAAAAAAGGAAGCCGTCGGGGCCCTTGCCGATGCTATGCTTACTGATCCTGAAGCCTTGAAAAAACATTTCGTCCCCACGTCTGATGATATCATCGCTAGCACAAAGTTAGTGAATCCCAGTCAGTCTGAAGTTATCGAATTTACTATCCCGAAGGAGCCTGGAGACTATCCTTACATTTGTACTTTCCCTGGTCATTGGAGACTAATGAATGGAACCCTAAAAGTGACTAATTAATAATTTTTAGCAGCTAAGTAATTTTATTCAAATGCCACAAGATAAAGTAGCTCAAGAAGATATTCAGCGTCGAACTGCCATTGATAGGTCAGCGAGGTTCCCTGTGCTCTTCTTTATAACGAGCGCTGCGGCATGGTTGGCCGTGGCAGTAATTCTTGGCTTTGTGCAGCAGATGAAATTGCATTCGCCTGCGTTCCTTGATGCTCCATCATTATTCTTTCTCAACTACGGTCGCTCAAATCCCGCATTCATGAGTGCATTGGTTTACGGATGGGCAATTCAGGCTGGGATCGGAGTAGTGATCTGGTTAATGGCTAGGCTGTGCCGTGCAGAAGTTAAAAATCCAATAACTTTAATCGTCGCTGGCCACTTTTGGAACCTAGGCGTATTGATTGGAGTCCTTGGGATTTTAACTGGTCACGGAACATCAATTGAATGGCTTGCTTTTCCGAAAGCTGTTTGGCCTATACTCTGTGGAGCTTTTTCATTGATTGTGATTTGGCTTATTACAATGTTTCATCGTCGACAGGACAAAGAGGTTTATATATCTGTTTGGTACATTCTTGGAGCATGCTTTTGGTTCCCGTGGATTTTCATAACTGCTAATCTTTTCATTCATATTTTTCCGGGATCAGCTGTAGCGAAGGCGGCGACTAATGCCTGGTTCATGGGCAGTATGATTTATTTGGTCCTTGTGCCGATCGGACTTGCCTGTGCCTATTACTTAATCCCTAAGATTATTGGTAGGCCAGTGCATTCAGCGCAATTGGGTTACTATGGTTTTTGGGGCTTAGCAGTGTTTGGAGGCTGGACAGGTATCCAAAAGTTTATGGGCGGGCCATTACCGGCTTGGATGCCAGCTGTTTCTGGTGCGGCAGTAATATTCATTCTGATTCCTGTTTTCATAATTGTCGTCAACCAACTCAAGACAGTTCGAGGAAATCAATCAGCAGTCAATTCGAGTCCGGCTTTGCGCTTTACCCTTGCAGGCATTTCGTTCTTTATTATTTATTGTGTTTTTTCAGCGTTAAGCTCTTTCCTTGCAATAGGAAAGTTTACTCAAATCAGTCTTACTTCAATGGGCACACAGATACTTGTTGTTTATGGATTCTTCTCAATGACGATTTTTGGGGCAATTTATTTTATGGTTCCTCGTCTCACAGGAACTGAATGGCCAAATCTGAAAAGAATAAATTCTCACTTCATCTTATCTATTTATGCGATGGGAACTCTTTTAATTATGCATTATTTTGGAGGAGTGTGGCAGTCTGGTGCATATGGAAAATTTGATGCACCTCTAGAAAATGCGATTTCAGCTGGCAAACCTTATGCCATTGGAGCCTCAGTTGCTTGGGCTTTTATTGTGTTAGCCAATCTAAGTTTCCTTTTGAATTTAATTTCCATTCTCTTACGATCCGGTCGCCGTGAGATAGTATCTAAATTTGTCGGCCATCAAGAAAGCTCAGGTTAATCGATTAATAGGTAATGAATTCATTAAAACAATTTATTCTGGGCATAACGGCAACGTTTTTTGTGCCTTGGCTTTGTTTGATCGTTATTCCGCATAATAAAATGAAGGCGGAGCCTGTGGAGTGGGCTGACGCTGAAACAGGAAAGTTATTCACTTATCCTGCAGGGAAACCAAATATTTTCAGACAAGGCCAGATTGTTTATGCGCAGGAAGGCTGCGCTCATTGCCATACGCAAATGATTCGCCCCACTTATATGGGTTTTGAGTCATGGAGACCTGACTTTGGAAAAGAAGGTACAGTTGAATTGCCAATAAGGATAAGGGAGACTCGTTCAGGTGATTATGATGGTGAGCAATTTGCTTACTTAGGGATTCAAAGAATTGGTCCGGATCTGAGTAATGTTGGATATCGCCACGATGAGAACTGGCATCATGAGCACTTATATAACCCTCAATCCAAGAGGGATTTTTCGATGATGCCGTCGTTTAGGCATCTTTATGCTAAAAGGAGAATTAAGGGACAAAGGTCTGAGCATGCTTTAGCTAATATTCACTTTAAAAATGATGAAACTAATGAATATGAAGTCATTCCTACCGAAAGAGCGAAAGCATTGGTGGGGTATTTAATGACGCTAAAGAAGGACGATCCATTCTCCAGTAATGTAGAAGATGGATCTGAAAACAATGAAGGTGACGGCAAAGCTAAGTAGCAGAAGATATTAACCAAATGAGCGAGCAACAAGAAAACCGAGACTACGATCACAAACAAAGTGTTCGTGATTGCGCTTCTATTGCGAATCATCAAACGGAAGAAAACTTGAAGCTTCAAGAAGGGAATGAATCTTTTCCTGTTTGGCTCCTTATTGTTTGTGTAGTTATTTTGATTGTTGGGGGAAGCTATGTTGGAGCAAATAGCGGAGGCTTTGAATTTTCGAATAACAATAAGAGTGGATATGAGCCGAGCGTTCCAGCGGGTCTTTCGGGTTTGGCTCCAGAATTGAGTGAATTAGAGAAATATGTAAAAGGTGGCGAGGCTGTTTATAGAGCAGTTTGCAATGGTTGTCATCAAGCAACAGGGGCAGGGCAAGGGCAAATTCCACCGCTTGTAGAATCTGAGTGGATCATCAATGGAACAGAACGTTTTTCTCAGATAGTTTTGAATGGTATTCGAGGGCCCATAACAGTCAAAGGTGCTTCGTACGGAGCACAAGAGATGCCAGCTCAAAAAGGCGTATTAAATGACAAGCAAATTGCTCAGGTCATGACTTATGTGCGATCGAAATTTGGTAATGTTAGTGATTCTGTCGTTACAAAGGAAATGGTAGAAAGTGCTAGGCAAAAATTTGGCGCTCGTCCAAATCAATATACTTCAAGAGAACTATCACCTGAAGACGCAATGCTCCCAGGAGATCAACCGGAGTGGCTCGCTCCAGAAGAGCCTGAGCCCTCCCCTGAGCCTGCCCCTGAAGGAGAATCAGCTCAAATTAATTCAGGATCGAGAACTCACGCATCACTGAATTCTAAAACCACATAAATTCATTAAACTTTAATTATTGCAAAACAATGGGGTCAGGAACATCCACAGCAGAATCAGCAAACGCGCATGATCATGATGATCATCACCATGATCTTCCGTTCCTGAAAAAATATATATTTTCTACTGATCACAAAATCATTGGTTATCAGTATGGATTCACGGCACTAATTTTTCTTTTCATTGGATTTTATTTAATGATGGTGATGCGCTGGAGCATTACAACTCCGGACAAGCCACTGCCAGGCTTGCTTGCTGCTTTTTTGAATGATTCGTGGCTTTCTGATGAGGGCAGAGTCACTGGGGATCTTTACAATATGTTTGGTGCTATGCACGGAACCATCATGGTCTTTTTAGGGATTGTCCCTTTGGCTTTTGGTGCATTTGGTAATTTTGTTACTCCATTACAAATAGGAGCTCCGGACATGGCGTTCCCACGTCTAAATATGGCCAGTTACTGGTTTTACTTCCTTGGAGGAGTCACAATGCTTACCAGCTTCTTCATACCTTCAGGTGCAGCCGAAGCTGGATGGACAATGTATTCGCCCATTGCTACGACAGCTCAACTCGATGAACCAAACCTATGGTACACGGGGCAAACATTTTGGTTATTTGGTATGGTTATGTTAATATCATCTTCACTTCTAGGTGCAGTGAATTTTATAAGCACTATCATTAATTTGAGGTGCCGAGGAATGACATGGATGCGACTACCGTTTTTTGTATGGGCTATGATGGTCACAGGATTCCTTCTTCTTCTGGCATTCCCACCGTTAGAAGTCGCTGCTCTTATGCAACTCATGGATCGTTTAGCTGGGGCCAGCTTCTTTATACCGACGGGCCTCAATTTTACAGGAGCTGGTAGTGTGGATGCTGGGCTGTTGGATGTTGCCGGAGGAGGATCTCCTCTTCTTTACCAACACCTTTTCTGGTTCTTGGCACATCCCGAGGTTTATGTTTTGATTTTGCCAGCTATAGCTATTGTCGGAGAAATTATACCTGTAAATATCAGGAAACCGATGTGGGGATATAAATCGATGGTCTATGCCGTCATGGTGCTCGGATTTCTTGCCTTTATTGTATGGGCGCACCACATGTATTTGACTGGAATGGGGAATGTGGTCTCAACTTTTTTCCAAGCAACGACAGTTATTATTTCCATACCTTCAGTCGTTCTACTTTCGTGCCTATTCATTTCACTCTGGGGAGGTTCGATTCGATTTACTGTGCCCATGCTTTGGGCTTTAGCATTTCTTCCAATGTTCGGTTTTGGCGGGCTGACCGGGTTGCCTTTAGCCTTTAACTTTATCGATCTTCACTTACACGATACATACTATGTTATTGGGCACTTCCATTATATCGTTGCTCCTGGAACGATATTCGGTCTCTTTGCAGGTATATATCATTGGTTCCCTAAAGCCACTGGCCGAATGATGAATTCCAAGTTAGGGCATATGCATTTTTGGCCATCACTAATTGCAATGAATGGAATTTTTCTTCCAATGATGATTCAGGGTATGAGCGGATTCCATCGGCGCTGGTATGACGGCGGTATTAATTTTGAGCAGATTGCCGGGCAGGTTCTTTTTGAACAGGATTCTATCTTTGCGAAAATTTTCAGTCTGGTGCCGGGCATTGAATCTGGAAAGACCATTGAAATGATTGATCTAAATCATGTAATGACATTCTCTGTATGGATTTTGCTAATAGGACAGTTGCCATTTATTTTTAATTTTATTTTCAGCATATTTAAAGGGAAGAAAGTGGAAACTGATAACCCTTGGGAAGCAACTACAATTGAATGGTTGGCGCCGAATAAGCCAGGGCATGGTAACTTTCTTAGTGAGCCAATCGCGTATCGTGGACCTTACGAATACAGTGTGCCAGGGCATGAGAAAGATTTTAGCCCACAGTTTGAAAGAGGGCCTGACGGCGTGATTTTAGGTGAAGAGGATCCAATAGAAGAGTCGGAGGGGGCTCAGTAATTTTATAATCAACGAACTTCAGCAAAAGCATAATATGGAAATTCCTTTCGAAGTTAAACCTAGACCCGATACAGGGCTCTGGAACGCAAAGGTTGGTATTTGGCTCTTCCTCGCCTCTGAGGTGATGCTGTTTGGTGGTCTATTTTCCGGATATCTTTTCCTTAGGTTAGGCTCAGCCGGTGAAGCTGACTATTTTTGGCCTCAAGGTGTTTTGAGTGTGCCGTTTGGTTTTGTGAATACCCTTATCCTGATTCTTTCTTCAGTATTTGTTGTCGTGGCTTGGTTGCAACTTAAGCTAAGAAATTTCGAAAAGTTTCGATTTTGGATGATACTAGTCGTTTTTTGCGCCGGAATCTTCCTGGTTAATAAAGGATTTGAATATTCAGCAAAGTTCAAACATTACGGTATTAAATTATCTGATAATTCGATTGTAGAAGGGCATGGTATTGATGACACGATTCGCTATGAGGGCATCAAAAAAGTGAATGTTGATGTTGGTCGGTTCGAGGGTGAATTTCTTGAAAGTGTTCATGGAGACACGCCCAAATTCCGTGAAGTTATGTCAGTTGATGCTGATGGTAAATCAGTCCTAGGGGATTCGATTGAACTGAGTGAAAATGCGGTGAAGAAAATTGAGGAGCGAAGAAATAATAGTCTCCGTGAAAAGCATCTGGCCTCAAATGAAGAAGCAAAAGCCAAAGATTCTGATTTTAATGCAATTCGTTGGCTTCCTGCGATGGGTGTTAAACAACTATCGTTTGTTGCTGACAAAGAGTTTTCGATTGAAATTAAGCGCAAAAAACTTCGCAAATCTTTTCCTGATTCTGTGAAGTTCAGGGATCAGACCTCGCTCAAAGGAACGATTTCCAAATTGACTCCTGGCCTTTATCTTCAAGCTGTGGATAGAATCGATTTGCGTGCCACTGATTCTGAGGATCCAGAGACCAGTTCTTTGGTGTGGAAATATCTAGGGAAGGAATCTTTGCTCAAAGGTCATTCAGATCAAGGATCCAGTGATGCAAATCATGGAGACGACAAGGATCATGCGGCCATTGGCTACAATGAAGATGAGCAGAAAGTTAAAGATGATAGTCATCCTCATGACCCCAAAAAAGAAGCAGCAATGGCCAAAAAGATTTTTCTTGGTGCTAGGGAAAATGTATTACAAGAGGCAAAAGAGAATAAAAAGGAAGCCGATTTTGGAAAAACTCTTAATCACTCGGTACTCAAGTGGAAAGACGATAAAGAGGGTGAAGTCCTAAAAAGTCACGCTCCTATCTTGGTTCCATGGGAGGACGTTAAGCTTTATTCTAATTTTACACCCAAGTGGAACACATATTATGCAATCTATTTCACCTTGACGGGCTTACACGGGTTGCACGTGTTATTAGGTGCATTGGTGCTGTTATATTTTGCGGTGTTTGGCAGGAAGTTATTTGATAAGGATCCTGAGCACATGACAAACAGGGTAGAGGTTGGTGGCCTATTTTGGCACTTTGTGGATCTTGTTTGGATCTTCCTTTTCCCAATCCTTTATCTCATGTAAATGACTGAACTTATTCCCAAAAGAAAATTATATTAATAGGACGATGGCTGATACACCTGAAGAAATTCTAAAGGACATGAAGAAATACTGGCGGGTAGGCTGGATACTTCTTGCGTGTACTGCTCTGACTGTCGCGGTGGCAAAGGTGACGCCAAGTGTTATTATCGGATTAGGTATAGCGACAGTGAAGGCTGGGCTGGTAGCTTTGATTTTTATGCATCTTAGCCATGAGAAGTCGATCATTTATAAGGTCTTGATATACACTGTCTTCTTTGCAATAGGTCTTATGTTTCTCACCCTTCTTGCCATGTACGATCCAATTATTGCCCCTGTTAACCGAGCATATTAACGTGTCCCTGAAGAAATTTCATATTTTGTTCATTAGCCTTGCAACTCTTTGTTTGGTTGGGTTTGGTGTTTTTTGTTTTTTAGGAGACTTTAAAATAGAAGAGGGTGTTTTAGGCGATTCGGAGAGTTTCAAGAATGTTTGCGGAATTAGCAGCATAATTCTTGGCGTTATTACATCTATTTATGGTGTTTGGTTTTACCGCAATAAAATTAAATATTTTGAAATTGCTGAGTCACTTCCAACGAAATCATGAATATTCTTACTTGCCCAATTTTATCCTGCGCGACCTGCATGAGCAGTCGAGGCGAAGCTACAACTGATGCGGCAGGGATGGCTATTCTTTTTATGTTAATTATCCTGATTGTTGTTTTTGGAGGGATATTTAAGTTTATGAGATACTTGTCCCAGTGCGAACGCAAGTCTGTTGGGAGGCGATAAAAATTTTAAATTCAAGATACAAATATGAACATTCTAGGATTGATTAACGAACTCATTGGTCTGCCAGAGTTGGCTTCCGAACATGGGGGCATGGTTGACCACATGCTAGAGATGGTGCACTGGTTAGTCGCTGTTCTTTTAATTGGGTGGTCTGTGTTTTTTGTTTATTGTTTGATTCGATTCAGGCAGAAGAGGAACCCGAAGGCGAGTCATGCCGGAGTCAAGGGCCATGCCTCAACGCATGTTGAGGTTGCCGTCGTTGCCATTGAGGCAATCCTTTTACTTGGTTTTGCATTTCCTCTATGGGCAGTTCGAAGTGCAGATTTTCCTACGGGACCGGATGTAATTAAGGTCAGAGCCGTCGGAGAGCAGTTCAAGTGGACGATGCATTACCCTGGCCTAGATGGTACGTTCGGAATGACAAAGCCGGAACTAATTAGTGGAAATAATCCACTCGGACGTGATCCAGAGGATCCAAACGGTAAAGATGATTTTGTCTATACTGAACTGGTCTTGGCAAAGGATAGAGAATGCATAGTCACAGTATCTTCGAAAGATGTGATCCATAATCTAGCCTTGCATCCGATGCGCATGGCTCAGGATGCGATTCCAGGAAGTATAGCAGACATGTGGTTCAAACCGATTAAGACGGGCAGGTGGGAAACCGTCTGTGGGCAACTTTGCGGTGCGGGCCATTCAGGTATGGTTGGATATATGGAAGTTAAAACACAAGGAGAATTTGATGCTTGGTACAAGGAGAACGCCCCTTCTCCAAACCCAGAAAAATCTTCTGGAGACTCTAGCGAAGAGGGAAAAGCTAAATCGTAGTGGCCGTCATCAATTCAATTCATTGGATTGATTACTTAATTTCTTCTGATCTGTAGATATTCAAAGTAATTTGTACTTAGTTGAATACGATCAGGAACATTGGACTAAGTAATTATAAAGCTTATTCTACTGGAGAATATAATTGTGGAACTAAGCAAAACACCTGAATCATCGACCGATGACAATCTCAATTTTACGAGGCAAGATTTCCTGTTACTTACCAAGGCAAGACTAAGTTTACTTGTCATTATTACTACTGTTTTCGGCTACTTACTTGCACTGAAATCATATGGATATTCCATGGAGTGGTGGAAACTTTTTCATACCGTGATAGGCAGTGCTTTTGCTGCTGCCGCGGCTTCAGTTTTCAATCAATTAATGGAAATTGATATTGATGCAAAGATGGAAAGAACAGCAGCTAGACCTCTGCCTTCTAAAAAAATCAAACCAGCTGTAGCATTCATCATTGGTTGGATGTTAGCAGCTTGTGGGATTATACATTTGGGCGTCATGGTGAATTCACAGGCATCCGCTTTTGCTGCAGCGACCTTATTTACTTACATGTTTATCTATACCCCGATGAAACGACGGAGCGGATCTAACACCTTAGTAGGAGCAGTTTCTGGAGCCCTGCCTCCATTAATTGGATGGACGGCTGCTAATGGGAAGATTTTATTTGTACAGCCATGGTTTCTGTTTGGACTTTTGTTTTTATGGCAATTGCCACATTTCTTAGCTATCAACTGGATGTATCGTAAAGAATATGAAGATGCTGGGTTTGTGATGTGGTCTAATGGGGACGAGAGTGGGAAGAGGACTTCTTTGTTAGCGATTATCTTTAGTATATTTTTGTTGCTTCTAATGTTATTTCCTTTGTTTTATGGATTCGTTAATGTATGGGCAATTGCTGGGCTGGTGCTCGCTGCCGCAGTGATGGTTAAATATTCTATTGATTTTAGTAAGAGTAGACTCAGAAAGGATGCGAGGAGATTGTTTCTCTACACTCTTATTTTTTTACCATTGTCTCTAATTTTATTATTTTTAGGATGGGATTCATAGATTTAATAAATCTCAAGAAAGTTTAAATCCGTATTATTAAGAAGACGAAATGATTTATTGCATCAGTCAAAATTACAAAAATCAGTTAATGGTATAATGAATTATACTACTAAGACGGTCTGCATCTTAATCGCAATAATGCTATCAGGTATTGTTGTTTATTATAGCTGGATAAAAACAGTGCAACGGCAGTTAGTAGAGGGTAAGCCTCCAATGCTTCGTCCGGTGGACCGCTTTAGATCGGATGGTTACAAGGGCAAGCAAGTTGAACTGTTCGATGAAGATAATGTATTGTACTTGGTAGGGTACTTCTATGCTGGGGATGAGAATGAGGCGCTAGCAGTGTGTCAACGGATTCAAAAAATAAGAAATACCTTTCCGGAAGAGGAGAGATTTCTTCTAGTAGGTTTTTCTATGGATCCCCAACTTGATAGTGCTGAGGCATTAACAAAATTTGCTTCTAAGTATGGTTTTACATCAGACGAATGGTCGTTCATTACAGGTGACAGAGATCGTGTCAGAAAGTTCATGAATAAGTTTTTCCGATACCCTGGTCATAAGAAGCCAGATAAGTATCGTGAGACTGATTCGGATCTGTATGCAAGAGAGTTAAGAATTTCTTTGGTACATAAGGGGCAGAATGATGAGAGAGCTTTCATTCGAGGAGTTTACTGGGAAGGGATTCGCAAAGGGGAAATTCGGAATGATGAGTCTTCTAAGCAGGACATAGAATTCATTCTTCAAAATGAAATGAAATAAAAATTGTTAGAAAAATGAATAAAGAAACAAAGATTATTTATTCTTTTGTAATATTGGCGCTCTTGCTAGTGGGGGCTTTTATTTTTTTGTGGAGCCTCAAAACTAATCAGATAAACCGAGTAAAATTACGTTCTAATGATGACCTGGAGCGTTTTGTCACGCGCGATATCAGCACGACTGACGCTGATGGAGTTTCTCGTAATTTTTCTGATCTTAAGGGCAAGGTTTGGTTGATCAGTCATGTCTTTACCCGTTGCCCAGGTCAATGCGCAGGAGTTTGTGTAGTGCTTGATGATTTGCGTAAGGAAGTAAATAATGAGAACCTCTTGCACCTTGTTTCAGTGACCCTTGATCCAAGTCATGATGATGCCTCTCAATTAAAAGCATTTTCCCAGAAGCATGGATTAGTGTCCAAGGATTGGTGGTTTTTGACTGGAAATCCAGATGAGCTGAACGGCTACATGTTGGAAACTTTTTCTCTTTCTGCACAGGAGAAGAATGAAGAGCAACGCAGTGGGCCTGATGATTTATTTGCTCATCGACCAATGGTTGCACTGATTGATCATGAGCTTAAGATTCGTGGATGGTATGACCCATTCGATGAAAGGGGTAATAAGTCTTTGCGGGAAAATTTATTTTCGGCTATTAATGATATGAAGTCTTCCAGAGGATCTTAAAATTTCTGCCATGACCGTTCAGGACCTTCCAGTCGTTAATGCTACACTCAATGCCATTGCTACCTGTTTTATAGTGACTGGCATTATTCTCATTAAAAGAGGAAACAAAAGAGCGCACGCAGCTTGCATGATTACAGCATTAATTGTTTCTGCTGCGTTTTTGACCTGTTACCTAATTTACCACTATTCGTACCCAACTACTACATTTACTCACGAAGGATGGCCTAAAATTATATATTTCATCATTCTTTTCACTCATATTCCACTTGCGATATTGTCCTTGCCTCTGATTATTCTTACAGTTATTCCGGCGATTCGCAGGAAGTTTGAAAAGCATAAGAGACTTGCGAAGTGGACGTATCCGGTCTGGCTTTATGTTTCGGTCACGGGTGTCCTTGTTTATCGTATGCTCTATGTGTGGTTTCCAGCTACGGGAACCTAGTGATCTGAATCTTGTAAAATGGAAGGAGATAAATCATAATAAAAATGTTATGCGCCATTTTTGTACCCTGATTCTACTATTGTTTTTTACGCCTATAATGGCTTTTGCCGAACTTGAATTTGGCAATAAAGAAATCGAAATCAAGGCAAAACCAATTGATGAGGTAGTCTCCTTTGTGTTTCCATTTAAGAATGCTGGAAAGGTACCAGTATCTGTCATTGATGTAAATCTCGCCTGTTCTTGTTTAAGTGCCAAGACTGACAAAGAATCCTATGGGCCTGGAGAAGATGGGTATCTTGAGGCAATTTTTTCAATAGGTAGCTTCACAGGGATTCAACGTAAATCGATGACTATCATTAGCCAGGACGAAGGCAAGGAGAAGGTCAGAGATTCTCTTCTAGCTATTCTGACTATACCTGATGTAGTTACGATTGAGCCTGAACTCATTAAATGGAAAGTGGGAGAAGATCCTGTTGCTAAGACTTTTATATTTAAGGTTCCCTATGTGGATCCAATAAAAATAACAAACGTTAGCTGCACTAGAGAAGGTTTTGATGTTTCTGTAGTGGCAAAGAAAGAGGGGAGAGAATATGAGATCAAAATAAAACCTCAGAAAACATCGAAGCCGATGCTTGGAATGATTAAGATTGAGACTGATTCAAAATTGAAGAAACATTCGCGTAAGCTTGCATTTTTTAGTATTGCTAGAAAAAGAAGATAGTGACAACTATTAAGCAGTTAGGGATTATCATTCTGCTCTCTATCGGATCTGCCTTTTTGATTTATAATGTGCATCCGAAGAGGCCAGCTCTGTATCTCGTGGCTGGACAGCTGCGGCCCGGTGAAGTGACTTTAAGTAAAGTCCTTGAATGGTCAAAGGGAGATGGCGTTGTCTGGATCGATGCTCGGAAGGGAGCAGATTATCAGAAGGGTCACGTCGAAGGTGCATTTTTGTTAAATGAGCAGGAAGATTTTTTCGCGTTACTTGAACCGATATGGTCTAAGATTCAGAACTTATCTGATCTTCCGTTCGTGGTTTACTGTGGATCAGAGGCTTGTGCTGCTAGCAGGAAGGTGGCCGATAGGCTTCGTGATTCTGTTGGGATCGCCGAAGTATATATACTCAGCGGAGGTGATGCGGTTCTCCGTAACGCGGGTCTTATCAATTGAGGTTTTTATCCAGTGGAGGTTACCGTTGATGGTTGGCTTTGACCGGATCTCCATGTTTTCTGCTCGATTTCAGTTATTTCAATGAATTGATGCCCGTCTTCAGTTTTAATCCATTTGAGCCTTACGATTGGAAAATACTCTTCGCCCCATTCGAATTCTTTTTCGGAAAATTCGGCTATCTTGGAATCTCTTGCAGCAAATACAAACTCCTCATCCCCTTGGATAGGAGGTTGAATTTTGAAACATATTTTTGAGCCTATCTGAGGGACCCCAGAGCCAAAAAAGTGTGCTCTTTCCAATTTTGTATAGAAGGTCATTTCTTCAGATTGGTAATTCTGAAGAAACTTACCTAGTGCATTTTCATTAAATTGGATGAAGGAGGACCAACTGACCTTCCAGCCTGACTCTGTGTTTTCTAAATAGACCGGGAAAGGTTCTTCTTGTTGTTTAGTAGTCACTTGAAAGATTCTGAAATACGAATCACCACTCGATAAGGCAGTGTTGGATGTGTTTGATAAGATTACTGCTTCTTCTATAGTTATTGAATTCTCCTTATAATATTCAATTATTTGAGGTAGCAGTTTTTCTGAATTCAGTATGTGACGAGTTCGTTCATTCAGGTTAGATGCTTTAAGAAACTTTTCTAGAGTGAGGTGCGCTGCATCAATTTGGATGATAGGAGTAATGACGCCTTCTTTGTTGATTGGATCAGTGTTCGTCTGATCAACTTTGTCATTCTGAGGAGAGGCAACGCTTGAAATTGTTTCGGGATCAATAGGGGCAACAATGTTGAAGGAAATTGGTTCTCGTTGAATTTCTTGCTCATTTCCTTTCCAGAGCTTGTGGGCAAAGAAGGCTGAGAGAATGATTATAGAAATGGATGCTGTAAATATAATCTTGTTTGCTGTTCTCTTGTTATTTTTTCGGTACGGTTTTGGAATGGGATTTAGATCAACTTCTGTGTTTCTATTTTCGCTAAAAATATCATCCAGGCTTTCGCCTGCTGATGCAGTTGTGTGTTTTTTTTGAGGTGAAACTTTTTTCCGTATAATTTCGTTTGGACTATCATTGTCCAAAGAAGAGTCGCCTTGGTCTGGTGAACTGTTTTGTTCTGAAAGAGGAGCTGTAATTTTAGTTTTACAACTCGGGCATGGGCCTTCGATTCCAGTAAGTTTGGTCGGGATTCTAAGTTTCGCATTGCACTTTGGGCAATGGAAAGTGATTACGCTATCACTAGTTAGTTGCATGACAGAAAGCTCCCTTTTTAATATTACTTAATAATTAAATATTATGAAACATTAAGCAATACAAAATATCGCATTTAACCCCTATTATTATAGGAACATAGGATCATGCTGGAATAGAAATATCAGAGATATACTGAATAATTAAGACTTTATCCCTAATCCCCAGTGCAAGAGCTTCTCTGAATCATTCCAGATACTGCTCGAAGTACTACCAAGGATAACCACAATGACTTCTTTTTGACCGTTCTTTCCTGAGCTTATCAAGCACCGTCCGCTGGCGTTCGTGTAACCTGTCTTGAGTCCATTGCAATATTTAGATCGGTGAAGAAGCTTATTGGTATTATTGAATGTGGTTTTTTTACCATTAGCAAATCGGAAAGGAAGTCTTTTTATCCTAGTTATAGACCTTATGGTTCGGTGGTAGTAAGCGGCCCTAGCTAATATTCCCATGTCTCGGGCAGTGGAATATTGCCCCTTAACGGTTAGGCCATGAGGATTTTTGAAATTTGAATTACTCATTCCTAACCTTCTGGCCTTAGTGGTCATTGCTAGTGCAAATGCTGCCTGTGAACCAGAATGATTTCTGGCGAGGCAACGAGCCACATCATTTCCGCTGCGCACCAGGAGCGCTGCTATGAGATCGGATTTTCTATATGTCTGCCCAGATTGAATATAGATTTTTGAAGGTTCGATCCATGTGTCACTTTTGGAAACTGTAACGCTTTCATTCATGTGCCCTTTCTCCAAAGATAAAAGCGCTGTCATCAGTTTTTGAGTGCTAGCGACTGGCCGTTTCTCGTCGGCCCGTTTTGCGTATAAAGGTTTTCCTGTCCTAGCATCAATTACAATTGCAGCTTTGCCAACGATGTTGGGAGCAGGAGTGCTCGGGCGTATGACTCTGAACGCATTAGCAGCACTACGATTAGCAGCGAAGATTGATTTGCCTGACGATTTATTTGATTGAGCATGGGCTATTGGAGCCAAGATCAGCGCTAAGATTATTGATAATCGAGGCAAATTTCTGAAGATGTACACTGTCGATATAAAATCTTTGTAGTTCAAAATTTGGTCATTCCTTATTACTAACTCTTAGGTTTGGATCATGGGTGAACTGAAGTTAGTAATTGCTATGCCATTAAATAAATTGAAGCTGATAGAGTAAATTAGTAAAGAAAAGTTAAATTTCTTATATTCCTTATTATTAATAGTTAAAACAAAAAAATGGTTGCAGAAAGTAGAATCTTCAAATACTGTTCTTAAGAACACTGTTCTTATGCTTACTGATAGACAACAGCAATTACTCGAGTTTCTAAGACAATACCATTTGGAGCATGGATTAATGCCATCGACACGGGAAATGCAAAACCATTTTGGTTTTGCTAGCCAAACAGCGGCCGTTAGCCATTTGCGTGCACTGGAAAAAAAGGGGGTCATTAAGAGGGTACCGGGTAAGGCAAGGGCCTTGGTGTTTCCTGAACAATTAGAGAGAGGGGAGATTGTAGACGTTCCTATCTATGGGCACATTGCTGCAGGAATGGCTTCAGAAACGGTGCAAGAACAAGAAGGGTGCGTGTCGATTGACGTTACTTCTTTGGGCGTTCCACGTAATGCCAGAACTTTTGCTCTTAAAGTTCGAGGAGATTCAATGATTGATGCTCATATCGTATCTGGCGATTGTGTGATATTAGAGCTGCGTGAGCCGAGAAGGGGAGATGTAGTCGCTGCACTAATTGACGGTGAAACAACTTTAAAGCGATATGTTATCCAAGATGGCTTGCCATATTTGCAGGCAGAAAATGAGATGTATCCTGATTTGGTTCCAGTGAGGGAACTTGTCATTCAGGGAGTGATGGTAGCGCTATTGCGTCAGGGTGAAGGAAAAGTTGCTTAGTCGTTCCTTGCGCTGAAGGATCAGACTTTGATGATTGCTTTCCACTTTTTTTTTGCTGGAGTCGGTGTGACTAGAATAGCGGAGATGATTCCAGTAGTGAAACCAAAGAAATGGCCGTGCCAAGAGATTCCATTTTTCTGGTAGAGTAATGTCAGTATAAGTGCTCCATAGAATATACTGGCAATTAATGCGACTAGACACCATTTAATGTTTCTAGTAAACCATGCCTGCATTAGTAGGAAACCAAGATAGCTAAAAATTAGTATGCTTGAACCGACGTGAACGGTTCCTTCTTTGGCGAATATCCATATTCCTAGTCCCGAAATGACTCCGGATAAAATACTGGTAAAAATAAAACGGCCTCGGCCACTCAATAACACAAGGCCTCCGAGTGCTAAAAAGGGGAGAGTATTTCCTATCAGATGTTGATAATTGACGTGCAGGAAAGGCGCTATGAATATTCCCAAAATACCATCCAGATCTCTTGCTTTAATGCCGTAACTTAGTGTGAAGTTCCACTCAGGGATATTCTGATCAATGGTTGTGATGATCCAAAAAATAATTACTATACTGAATAGTAGAAGCGAATTATCAAAGAATGGGCTACGTTTTATTTTTCCCATGAATTCACAATGATACGGAAACTGGTGTTCTTAAACATAAAAAATGGTCATAACTAGATTTGCTCCTAGCCCAACGGGTCGTTTGCATATGGGGCATGCCTATTCTGCATTGTTTGCGGAGTCTTTGGCCATTGTGGAGGGAGGTAAATTTTTCCTTAGAATTGAGGATATTGATAAGAATCGGTGTAGGGAGGAACACGTTGAAGGTATCTATGAGGATCTTAAGTGGTTGGGGATTTGTTGGGACTCTGAGGTTTTGTTTCAATCGACTCGTTTCGATGAATATAAGAATTCTATAAACATACTTCGCGGAATGGACGTTCTGTATCCGTGCTTTTGCAGCCGTAAAAGAATTGAGATTGAGCAATCTAATGTGGGTCTTGCTCCACATGGACCAGGTTCACCAAAGTATTCTGGAAATTGTCGTGCGATTGAATCTGAAGAAAGAGAGGATCGAATAGTTAAAGGAGAATCTCATTCCTGGAGGCTCGATTGTTCTAAGGCGTCTGCGATCACTGGTGAATTGCAGTGGTTTGACCAATTAGCTGGGAACATGAACATGGAACCTTCAATTTTGGGCGATGTTATTATTTCAAGGAAGGATATAGCAACGAGTTATCATTTGGCGGTGACATTAGATGACGCGGAACAGGGAGTTACGTTAATTTCTCGTGGAGAGGATTTAAGAGAATCTACTCATGTTCATCGAATGTTACAGTGCCTTCTGGGTCTTCCCGTTCCTCAATGGTGTCATCATAAGCTCATTACAAATTCAGCTGGTAAACGTTTTTCTAAGCGTGAAGGTAGCCTGACACTGAAGGAAATGAGAGATTCTGGAATTAAGGCTGAGGATTTGAGGGGCGAATTAGGCTTTTAATTTTTCGATTACTGCACCTTTTCTTTGATAACTTTTGTATAGAAGCTAAAATCACTTCTCGGAAATACTATGACAGAAAATATTAAAATAACCATGAAGACGGACAAGGGTAATATGTCCATTACAATATATGCGGCGGACACCCCAATGACTGCAGCCAGTTTTTTAAATCTCGCTTCTCACGGATATTATGATGGTATTATTTTTCATCGAGTGATACCGAATTTCATGGTTCAAGGGGGTGATCCTACTGGGACCGGCACCGGTGGCCCGGGTTATCAGTTTGATGATGAATGCTCAAGTTCTCTCAGGCATGATAAGCCAGGAATTCTTTCCATGGCTAATGCTGGTCCCGGAACTAATGGAAGCCAATTTTTTATTACTCATGGACCACAACCACACTTAGATGGTAAGCATACTGTTTTTGGGCATGTTACCGAGGGTCAGGATGTTGTAGATTCTATAGAAGGAGGAGATTCCCTTTTAGGTATTGATGTACATGATTCGACGGAGGCATTATTTGCTCAGGAATCATCTAAAATCGAAGAATGGAATAAGGTCCTTAATTAAAATTTGCGATGGCTTTAGAGCGTCACATTATCTGTAAACCTGATGCGGTACCTGAGGGTGAAGGTAAAGCTTTTAAAGTGAACGGGCTGAGTGTTGCTTTGTTTAATGTGGATGGAGAGTTCTATGCTTTAGAAGATCGTTGCAGTCACGTAAATGTTCCTATTTCTAATGGATACGTTCACAAGAGGGAACTTTGTGTCGCTTGTCCATGGCATGGGGCAGAATTTGATTTAAGAACAGGTAACGTTATGACCCCTCCAGCATGTGAAAATATTAATGCCTATCCTGTTTATGTTGAGGAAGGAAATGTTGTTCTTGAGGTCGGGGTCGGATAGTGTCTCAGTTTTTCTTACGATGAGTTTTCGGATTTTGGTAAGACAAATTTTAATGTCATGCCTTGCACGGCAATACTAAATATAACAACGACATAAGTAGCGGTCAGGAGAAGGTCCCGTTCGGCTCCTTTCGGTATCGAAAGGGCCAGAGCCAAGGAAATTCCTCCACGAAGTCCTCCCCAAGTAAGGGCGCGGATGACCCCTTTAGTGAAGGTTCTTCGTTTCTTCAGTAAAAGGACAGGCAATGAAACTGCAAACATTCGAGTGGCTAGGATAAGTGGTATAGCTATGATTCCGAAAACAAGGAAACGAAAATTGAATTCAAGGGCCAGAATTTCCAGTCCGATTATTAGAAATAGGAGAGAATTAAGGATTTCGTCGATCAGTTCCCAGAACGAGTCGACATGCTCTTCTGTTTTCGATGACATTGCTAATAATCTCCCGTGATTTCCTATCATGAGGCCTGCGACTACCATCGCTAGGGGCCCCGAAGTGTGTAAATGATGAGCGAGTGAATAGCCGCCAGTCACAAGAGCTAAAGTGATGAGGATTTCTACTTGGTACTGATCAATATTTTTCAGCATCCAGAAAGCGATCAGGCCCAAGCCAAAACCTAATCCGAGGCCTCCGACCACTTCAAAGAGGAAAAGTTTAGCTATTTCTGATCCGTTAGGGTTCATGTCGCCAGTGATAACTCCAAGTATGCTGATGAAAACAACAACTCCTATTCCATCATTGAATAGGGACTCACCTGTTATTTTTGTTTCAAGTGATTTTGGAGCGCCTGCTTTTTTTAGAATGCCTAGAACAGCGACGGGGTCAGTCGGTGAAATGAGTGCGCCAAATAAGAGGCAATATGAATAGCTTATCTCAATATTTAAGATTCTAAGTATGAAATAGCTGGCGCTGCCCACTAAGAAAGTGGAAAGGATGACTCCGAAAGTGGAAAGGATCGCAATTATCCATCGTTGCTGTGATAGGTCTTGTATTTTTACATGAAGCGCTCCAGCGAAGAGCAGGTAGCTGAGCATGATGCCAAGCAAAGTTTCATCAAGTTCTACATTCGTGACAAAACTTTTAGCGTATTCTGATAGTTCAGGTTTGAACTGTCCGGCGATAATTATAACGAAGGAAAAAAGTAGCCCGAGCAGCATTAAGCCTATCGTTGTTGGTAGCTTAATGTATCGATAATTAAGATAACCGAAAATGGCTGCTAGCGATATTAGAACCGCAATAATGTCAAATGGTTGCATATTTTTAATAGATGAATCATTTTATCTCTAAATGCAGATTCGCTGTGGTCAAGTCTGAGGCTCTTGTGTAAGATTACTTGGGCCTCGTGTTTTTTCAATAATAGGCCAGTATTAATTATGACAGAACGTTACCAGTTTCATGAAAAAATAGGTCAGGGCGGTTTAGGAGAGGTGTATAGAGCAACTGACTTACAATTGAAGAGGGAAGTCGCCATTAAACGTTTAATTCCACTAGATGAGGATGAGATTGCCAAATCGTATGGTGGAGTGTCACCTTCAAATCTGCTAGGCGAAGCCACTACGTTGTCAGTGCTTCAGCATCCAAATATTGTTACTGTTTATGATGTTGGAATCGATTCCGAGGGCTGTTTTGTTGTGATGGAATTGTTGAGAGGTGAGACATTTGATAAGACTGTCGAGAGAGGAGCGCTTAATGAAACGGATTTTAAAAGGTTTGTAGTGCAGACAATGGAAGGATTAGTTGCAGCTCATCATTCGGGGATTATTCATAGAGATCTAAAGCCAAGTAATTTAATGGTGAATTGGTTGCCGAGCGGCAAATTCCAAATCAAGATCCTTGATTTTGGATTGGCTAAATTTAGTAATCAACCAACGGTTCAAACTACAGACCATGGCGATGCTATCCTGGGTTCAATTTATTTCATGGCTCCCGAACAGTTTGAAAGGATCGAATTGGATGAGCGGACTGACCTTTATTCTATGGGGGCTATTTATCACTATTGCTTGACTGGTCAGTACCCTTTTAATGGGTCAAATGCCCCTGAAGTAATGGCCGCTCATCTTCAGGGTAAGGTTCGGCCGATAGGAGAAATTAGAACTGAGCTTTCTGATTGGATCGGTGATTGGATAATGTGGCTAATGAATCGAAATCCTAATAATAGGCCGCAATCTTCGAGGCAAGCTCTGGATATGTTTAATAAGCAGATGCATGCAAATGCAATCCCAGAAGAGAAGGCTCCTGCAGCAACGATTCCGCAGAAGAAGTTAGTAGTAGCTTCTCAGAGCAATGTGAGCACCCCCCCTGTGATCCCTGGAAACGCTATGACTCAATCATCAATTGATGGAGGTGTTTTGAATGAGCTTTTGCCAGATGCGGAAAATTTTCAAGGAGCTGATGTTCCTGTTGATGAAGGTGTGAGAAATTTTTTTCCTGTCCCATTGTGGATTCTCATTACTGTTTCAGTTTTTCTGATTGTCCTTTTGTTTGTGATTATAGAAAGATCCGGAAAAAAGAAGATTGTGGATCAGCGGAATGAATTAATTCTTTCTCTGAATCAATCGGAAGACCCTGAAGGCAATCAAACGATCGTTAATGAATTTATTACATTCATGAAGATGCAGCCGGATACGGAAAAGGGCAGAAATAATATGAGTGGTGCGATCACTACCCTGATGAGATTAAAGGGGGGAGATGAGGTTGATCAGGAAATAGTGAGTCAATTATCCAATCTTTCTAAGAATGAAGTCAAGATTAGGTCGGGACTTATAGGAGTGATTATTGATCGTGGCTATACTGGGGCAGTGGCTACATTAATGAAACAAATTAACGATGAAAGCTCTGAGGTTTCCAATGCTGCAATATATGGGGTTGGAGAACTTGATGATGGAAATAATCTTAAAGCTTTACTCTCAGAGCTCGAATCGGTAACAGGCAAAAAAGCAGATGCTATTGAAAACTCTATAGTGAGAATTTCACTTAAGAATTCTGATTTAGAAAATAGGAATAAGGAGATTCGACGTGTCCTAATAGAAGAGGGTCCGATCGATGAACATCGGCAAAGAATATTAAGGATATTAGGCTATCTGGGAGGAAATAGTGCATGGGATGATCTTAGGAAAATTTTGAACGGTAATGATCATGAAGCTAGAAAAGCAGTCCTACAGAGCTTGGGTTCGTGGCCTAACGGAGATCCTTTGGAGACTCTTAGTAATTTAATTAAAAACGAAAAAGATAACATCATTAGGGCAATGGCTCTGAGAGCTTATACCCCTTTGCTCTCGGCGCCTTCTTACGTTTCTGACGAGAAGAAAACAGAAAATATAAAAGAGCTTTATGAGATAAATTCCAGTCGTAATGATAAACGTAATTTGATTGGTGTTCTTGCTTTGCTTGCCACTGATGAGGCGCAACAGTTTGCGGAAGTTCTCGCTGCTAAAGATGATAACTTAGTCGCATCATATGGTGATCTTGCATCTAAGCGCATTTCGGAGAATCTGAGTAAAATTTCTACGGTAAAAGAAGATTTAAATGTATTAAGATCCAGTAAGGCATTGATCTTTGGGGAAGGTGCATTTGAGTTTGATATAACTGACGGGGCAGTCAAGGGTTGGAGCAATCCTCAATATTACCTTGTATGGCCAGTTAATTTTCCAGAATCAGGTTCTTATGATATTTCGGTTAATGCGGCAATTCCTTCTGAAGGAGGAGGTGAATTTGAAGTTGTCCTAGCTGGGGGAAGAGAGGTTGCGAGAACTGCAAAGAATAATCAGTACACTGACATTCCAGTAGGGACTTTTGAAATTAAAGATCCAGGAACTTATAGAGTTACAATCTCAGGAATCACCATCGATCAAAAATCAGGACAATTAATGAATCTTCGGTCAGTTACTTTAAAAAGTAAGTAATTATTAATTAGCGCTCTTGCTCCCAGGCTGTCACTTTTCTATTCTCGAACTCAACGACAGCGGATGTGTAAGGAATGTATCCGACGCTGGTTGAATTATAGAATGGATCGTAATAGTCATGATGATAGTAGTGGTGGTCGCTATATATCACATTTTGGTTCCATATAGGCATATGTGATGAATATCTCCATTTCTCTACATTTTTTCCGTTGATGTTGCCTTCTTTTGTCCCGTCCGGTTTCCCCCAGGCTAAATAAACTGCATCCATTGGCATTCCTTTTAATATCATCCCCTTAGAAACAGCGCTCTTCTGGGTTCCTGTCAGAGATGCAAACATTTTAGGATTTTCATCAATTCTTGATTGAATTTTTGATGAACAATTGCAGAGGAATAAAGTTAATATAAAAATAAAGATAATTTTTAAATGCATAACTTAGATATAGATTCTGGGATAAACTAATTCTTAATATACTCAATAAGATTTTTCTAACAATACGATATACAAGTGGAAGACAATTTTGGACATCAAATTTCTTATTTGCGAATTTCAGTGACAGATAGGTGCAATGAGAGATGCGCGTACTGTATGCCTAATGAGCTTCAGGAATGGCTGCCTAAGGGCGGAGTGATGAGTTATGAGGAAATATTGAGAGTTGTGAGGATCGCGGTAGGTTTGGGAGTAACTAAGATAAGAGTTACCGGCGGTGAACCTTTAACTAGGAGAGATGTTATTCCTTTTATTAAGCGGTTGAGTGAGATAGGAGGGATTAAGGATTTAGGAATTACTACCAACGGAACTTTGCTTTCAAGGTCAGTGGGGGATTTTAAAACGGCGGCGGCAGCTCTCGCCGATGCTGGAGTTAGAACTGTTAATGTATCACTTGATACTCTAGATGAGCGCAAGTACGTAGCGATTACCGGGCGTCCATATTTGAATCGAGTCATTGAGGGCATTGATGATTTGATTGATTCTGGTTTTGAAAAAGTAAAGATTAATACGGTCTTGATGAGAGGGAGAAATGAGGATGATTTGATTCAGTTAGTGAATTTTTCTCATCAGAGAAATTTGCTTATAAGGTTTATAGAAATGATGCCGGTCAGTAGTACTGATGTTCTTAAGGATTCAAACTTTCTTCCATGCGGTGAAGTTATAAAGTCTCTTTCTGATACTTTTGGGTGCCTTCAATCGAGGTCAGATTACAAAACAAATGGGCCAGCTTCGTATTATATGATTCCAGGAAGAGATCAGTTAATTGGGTTCATTGGAGCCATGACTAATTTCCATTTTTGTGAGTCGTGCAATAAGCTTAGGTTAACGTGTGACGGCAAGTTAAGGCCTTGCCTCGGAAGTCATTTGGAATTTGACTTATTGTCTGAGATCCGCTGTGGTGCTAGTGATGAAAGGATTGCTAATTTCATACGTGGGGTAGTTGTCAAAAAACCCAAAGAGCATGATTTTTTATCCAATTACCAACCAGGCCGTAAAATGATTGCGATTGGAGGCTAAATGCATGAATGAATTATCTCACGTTAATAGAGAAGGTGAAGCTTCGATGGTGGATGTTACAGGTAAACCAGAGGTGTCCCGTACGGCAACTGCTAGTGGTTTCATTGAGATGCAGGCAGAAACGATAGATTTGGTTAATGATAATGGAATTAAAAAAGGTGATGTATTAACTGTAGCGAAAATTGCTGGAATTTCTGCAGCTAAAAAAACATCAGATTTGATACCTCTATGCCACCCCTTGTCGGTGTCTCATATCTCAGTTGATTGCGTGATCAAAAAGAAGGGAATTTTATTGAGATCAACGGTCAAAACTTCCGGTAAAACAGGCGTTGAAATGGAGGCTTTATGCGCTGTTAGCGTTGCGGCTTTGACTCTTTATGATATGTGCAAAGCGGTAGATAAGACGATGGTCATAGGGGACGTTAAACTTGAATCCAAAAAAAAGGATTAATAAAAATGAATGTAGGAATCATTACAGTATCGGACCGTGCAACAGCTGGAGAATATGAAGATCATGGAGGGCCGGCGTTGCAGGCTGAGTCTAAAAAACGTGATTGGCATGTACTCGCTGATGCGATCGTTCCCGATGATAAGGAGCGAATCAAGGAAGTGATCCTTTCATTTGAGGCTCAGGGCTGTAATTTAATACTGACGACTGGAGGGACCGGAATCACTGAACGTGATGTGACGCCTGAGGCTCTTAGAGAGGTCATGAGAGTTGAAATTGATGGCTTTGGTGAATTAATGCGAATGCGTAGCGTTGACATAACTCCGAATGCAATTCTTTCACGAGGCTTGGCTGCGGTTGTTGGAAATTCTCTTGTAATCACCCTACCAGGTAAGCCTCAGGGTGCTGTAGAATGTCTGGAATTTGTTGAAGGAGCAATTGTTCATACAGTTAAATTATGTGCAGGCGAACCAACTTCTTGCTGAATCAAGAGTCAGAAGGAATGTAATTAGTGTTGGTCTTTGGCCGTAAGGGATTTTTTAGCGATTCTGGAAATAAGAACGGTTACGCTAACAGTGGCGATTAAGCCGACCCCAAGAATCACCCAGTTCGCTGGTGAGCTTTCTGTTGCGAGTATGGTTTTTCCTAAGGAGCCTACGTAAGTATATAAAACAGTACCAGGTATCATTCCTGCCCAAGATGAAATTATATATGAGTGTAGGCGAATTTTGGTTAATCCGAGGGCATAATTTAGTAGGAAAAATGGAATGATTGGGCTGAGCCTCGCCCAAAATACAATTTTCCATCCTTCACTTGTAATGGCCATGTCCATTGCGGAGAATTTGTGGTTTTTTTTAAGTTTTCTTTCGATGAATCCCCTTGCTAGATAGCGTGAGATAAGAAAAGCTGCCGCCGCTCCTAAAGTGGATCCGATTGAAACAAGGATCAACCCATTCCAAAAGCCGAAAGTTGCACCGGCTCCAATGGTCAGGGGTGATCCGGGGATAAGAAGTATGCATGCGAGAATATAGACTAATACGAAAAAGAATTTTCCGATGATGCCAAGAGATTCAATATATTGAATTAGTTTGGGTATGATTTGAATGAGATCAAATTGGACTTGGCAAAGAACGATGCTAATTACAATCAAGCATCCCCAGAACCACTTCTCTTTGAGTGGATTCATTATTTAAAGAGCCGGTGCCTTATGTTTTTTATTTGGGCTTATTATATAATAAAATCCAACGCCAGCGAGGAGGCATCCTCCTGCTAGGAATCCCATCGATCGTATTGCTAGAGTCTCCCAACTTTCCTGTGATTGATGTAATTGAATGAGAATGGATGCCAATAAAATTGCAATTCCGTTGAGGATTTTGACAACAAAATTGAACGCGCCCCAATAAATGCCAACGAGACTCTCTCCGCCTCTTTCTTTAGCACAGTCGACAACACCTTCGGCTTCGACCCCTAAGAGCACGGCGATCATGGGGCCACCTAAACCAAAGACCACAGAAGCGGTCATTAAAGGGCTGATGATAAAACTTTTACCTAGCAATCCACAGCAAGCGTAAACAATTGAGAGGGCAATAGAAGCGTAAAGCATGCTTCGTAGCCAGCCGAACCGTTGTTGAATCTTTGGAACGAAGAGAAAACATATGACGGCTATTCCTAGTAATGGGCCTAGTAACTGAGCCACATCACCTACGGAGCCGCCAAGTAATTCGGTAGCAATGAATGGCGCCGCGGCTGTCATTACAGTGAAAGACATTTGTGATCCTCCGAAAAGAGCAATGAGAGCTAAGAATCGCCTATGTCTTAATGCTTGAATAATCCCTGACCAAAGTGAAGACGGTTCAGTTTGAATTTCAGTCGGATTATCTTTTTTGATTATTTTATTAGTTTTCTTTGGGTTAGCAAAGAACGGAAGAATCATCAAGAAAACTGATACGCCACTAAAACTTAATGCAGCCATTGAGTAACCAAGGGGATCGGGTTCATCGGTGAGACTGCTAAGCTTTTCAATTAGCGCTCCACTTACCACGAAACCAATTCCTGAAGCGAGAACGATTCCGAGTCCCAGTAAGTTGGAAAGTTTTGCCCGTACTTTCATGTCACCTTGTGCGTAGTCATCAATGAGGCTCCAGTAAGGGATGGCGTAGAAAGTGTATCCAATAAAGAAAATCAGCAGTCCTATTGTTAGAAGGGCCCAGGCAAATGGTTTTGAATGGCTGTGATTTGCTAGGAAAGTTAAGGTCAGTCCGATCGGAGCCAAGGAAAAGGAGATCCATAATAGAGTTCTTCTTTGGAATCCTTTCCGGGCCCAGGAATCAGTCAATTTGCCAGCGACAGGATCGGTGATCCCGTCAAATACTCGGAAAGAGAAGAATACTATGCCTAAGGTAATGGCCGGAAAGAGTTTTGTTTCAGAGTCGTCTAAGGCACCGTATGTAATAATCCATTGATAAAGGAACCGTGAGAGGCTCATGATTCCTATCTGACCACAGAGAAATAGGAAGTATCTTGGGATGGACATAATTATTTTTGTTAAGCCGACTTGTGCGATTATAAGCTTCTTACGGATTTGGGCTTAGTAATAGTAAAAAAGGAAACTATTCTCGAAGTTCATTGCTGGGAAGTCGTGTTGAGTTAGAGTTTTGTAATGGTCTACAAAGGTTTATTGATTCTGTTTGCTTGGTTTGTGGTTTTATTGCCAATTCATTCAAAGCCTCCCATCATGACTCCTAAGGATGTTCCGATAATAGGAGAATTAGATTCATATTTGATAAAGGAACTGTTGGATTCACCTGACCTTGGCAATGAAGCGGGCATTAAGAATATTTATACTAAGGAAAGTTTTAGGAAATTAATTAACAAACATGATTTACAGATTTTTGGAGGGCCTATGTTGGGAAGCCTTAGCGATAGTGAGGGTTCGGTATGGATAAGAACTGCGGCGCCTGCAAAGGTCCGTTTAATGATTGATGGAGAGGTTAAAGGATCCGTGAAGACATCGCCAAAAAATGATTTTGCGGCGACGATTGAATTTAAAAATTTAGATCCGGATTCGAAATATAAATACAATATAGAGATAGATGGAGTCTTGATCTATAAAGAAAAAGATAAGCCTAGCTTTAGGACTTATCCAGCGAAGGGTGAGGGTGGCAATTTCGAGGTTTGTTTCGGAGGCGGCGCCCGTTATAATCACCCCAAGGAGCATATTTGGAAAACAATTGCAGATCGATCCCCTGCGGCTTTTCTTTGGCTAGGTGATAATATTTATATTGATGATCCTAAGAGTAGGACCAGACAAAGAGTTTATTATTATCGTCGCCAACTAAGGCCTGAATTTAAGTGGATGGTCTCTCGTTCTGCTCAGTATTCTATATGGGATGATCATGATTTCGGAGCTAATGATGTTTCTGGAGGCACTGATATAAATAGTCCTAAATGGAAGATTCCCGTGTGGAATGTATTTAAAGAAAACTGGATTAATCCTGGCTATGGTGGAGGCGAAGAGAACCCGGGTTGCTGGTATTCGTTTAGCATTGGAGATGTTGATTTTTTTATGACTGATGGTCGCTATTACAGGGACTTTAAAAAGGAGAAAACAATGCTGGGGAAAGTGCAGAAAAATTGGTTATTAGAATCTCTAAAGTCGTCTAAGGCGACCTTCAAGGTCATTGCTTCAGGAACTTTGTGGACCGAGCATGCGGATAAAGGAGGAGCTGATTCTTGGTGGGGAGTTAAAGAGGAAAGGGAAGAAATTCTTTCAGTTATTGATCGTGAAAAAGTAGGTGGTGTAATTCTTATTTCTGCTGACAGGCACCGCACTGATGTGTATGAAATTCACAGGCCAAAAGGCTACACAATTTATGAATTTGAGACTTCTAAGCTTACCAATGATCATACTCATAATACAAAAAAAGAAGCTTTGTTTTCTTATAACAAAGGTAACTTTTTTGGATCGTTAAGTTTCAATCTGGACCTTGAGGATCCTCAGGTAACGTTCCGTTGCATTACTATTGATGGAAAAGAAGTTTATGCATTGCCATTAAAGAGAAGTGCCCTACAGAGATGATATTGCATTTGCATGTAATGCTTTTGCTGTCCTTAGTCCATCCACTGCTGCGGAAAGAATCCCACCTGCGTATCCAGCACCCTCGCCCGCAGGGTAAAGCCCTTTTACTGATGGGCTTTGCATTAAAGAATTGCGTGTGATTCTTAGCGGTGAGGATGACCTTGTTTCTGCTGCAGTCAGGACCGCGTCCTTTCGGTTAAATCCGTCAATTTGTTTACTGATGCCGTGAACTGACTGTCGCATGACTTTTACCACGTACTCGGGCAAGCATTCCCTTATGTCTGTCATTATGACACCTGGACGATAAGAAGGAACAACATTGCCTATCTCGGATGATTTGATGTTTTGCATAAAATCGCCGAGTAACTGAGCAGGGGCGCGTCCATCAGAGTCACCGGCTTGGAATGCTTTTTGTTCCCATTCGCGTTGGAATTGAATCCCTGACAATGGGTTTTCTGAATTCTCAAAGTCTTCTGGAAAAATTTCAACCATGAACCCGGAATTTGCGTTAGCATCGGAACGGGCATAGCTGCTCATTCCATTAGTTACAGTTAGTCCGGGTTCAGAACTTGCTGCAACAACCAATCCTCCCGGGCACATGCAGAAAGAATAACAAGTCCTACCTTTTTTCTTATTGTGATGATGGACAAATTTATACGGGGCTGCCCCCAATTTCTCGTGGCTAGCAGCTGATCCGTACAAGGATCGATCTATCATTTCCTGAGGATGTTCGATTCGTGCGCCTATTGAAAATGACTTGCTTTGCATTTGAATTTCATGCCGATGAAGCATCTCAAAAGTATCTCTAGCGCTATGACCTACAGCCAGAATTACATTTTTAGAATTAAGCTCTTCGCCAGTTGAAGTTCTAACACCAACTATCGAACCTGATTCTATGACAATATCATCGACCCGAGATTGGAATTTTATCTGGCCGCCAAGATCAAGAATTTCTTTTCTTATGGATCTGAGAACTTTAATGAGTTTATCGGTGCCAATGTGAGGTTTTCCTTTAAATAAAATATCACTAGGCGCTCCATGTGATGCTAGCTCTTCAAGCACTAGCCGCACAGCTCCGTCGCGATCCTTTATTCCTGTGTATAGTTTACCGTCAGAGAATGTTCCGGCACCTCCTTCTCCAAACTGTACATTAGATTCTGAATCTACCGCGCCTCCTTCTCGCCAAAACTTGGTAACGTCCCGGGCCCTTGGGCCGGCTTCTTTACCTCTTTCAAGGATAATTGGACATGCGCCTGATCGGGCTAAATAAAGCGCAGCAAAGTATCCACAAGGGCCTGCCCCTATGATTAGTGGATTTTGGCAGTGCGATTTTGAATTGGCTTTAGCAGTTTTGAATACAGTGTTTTTTGCAATTTTAATGTCAGAACTTTTCGTCTTTGAGACGATACTTTGTTCTGAGGAACCAGCGTCAATATGAATAGTGTAAACGAGTCTTATATCGGGAGATCCCTTTTTCCTTGCATCGATTGAGCATCGATGAATTTTCCAAGTGAAACTTTGATCTTGTGATACTCGCAATTTTCTGAAGAGCGCTTTCTCTAATTCAGAGTCTTGGTGGTTCAGGGGTAAACGGATCTGTGAGACTTCAATCAATATAATTATATTATCGGGCACTTAAGAGGAATTGTCATACACGCATTTTCTTTTAGATTTTTTCAGTTATGAGGCTAACCATGTGATGATGGATGATGCAATTAGATTGAATCCGCTTTATAAAGAGCGAGTTTGGGGGGGGCGGAAATTAGAATCTATTTTTAATCGTCAGCTACCCAATGAGTTAGATCTAATCGGTGAATCTTGGGACATTGTCGATAGGGAAGGGGACCAAAGTCTTGTGATTGATGGGGAAATGCAGGGCAAGACTTTAAATGAGTTGTGGGTTGATCATAAAGAATTGATTTTTGGATTGGATCTTCCACAGATGGAAAGGTTTCCTTTGCTTGTCAAAATTCTTGATGCGAGGGAAAAGCTATCACTGCAGGTACACCCTCCAGAAAGCATTACTTCTGAACTTGGAGCCGAACCAAAAACTGAAATGTGGTATATTGCTGAAGCGGAACCTGAAGCCGAAATCTATTGTGGCCTTAGTCATGAAATCACTCCTGATGCATTCATGGAAAATGTTAATGTAGGGCTGAGTGATGATATGTTACATAAAATTAAGGTTATTAAAGGAGACTTTATTTTTATTCCGAGCGGTAGATTACATGCGATTGGTGGGGGGGTCGTGATATTTGAGATTCAACAAAATAGCGATACCACGTATAGGGTCCATGATTGGGGGCGGACAGGTTCTGATGGAAATTCTAGAGAGTTGCATATCAATGAAGCGCTCAGATCCATTGACTTCCAAGACGTTAGACCGTGCAAAGGCAGAATGGAAAATAACTTTCTTGTCCGTTGTCCTTATTTTGAAGTTGAGCAATTAAATCTAAGTCCTACGGAATCAATTAATGCTTCCATAGATGAGAACTTTGCAATCATCTCAGTAATTGAAGGGGCATTGAGTTTCGGGCGTTGCGATTTCAGGAGAGGTGATTCTTTTATCGTTCCTGCCCAGAGTGGAACTGAGCCTCTCAGTCTGATTTCTAATGGCCTAACAAAATTGCTTCGCACGACGATTCCAAAAAAGAATTAATTTTCTTTTTTGTTTAGCTGAATCAAAATTAAGAAACAGCTTCCTTGATCGCTTCCAATAAGTTCTCGTCCTGACGAGGGAAGACCGTCCTCAAGTCAATTTTGAACAGTCCGTCTGCGGTATAACCCATGACTGGGTTAGTATTGCATCTTAAGTTTTTAGCAAGTTTGGAGGTTGAAAATTTTTCAGGCTTTAGGTCTATAGTAACTGATGGGATCGTGGACTTCGGCATCGTTCCTCCTCCTATCCTCGATTCACCTTTTCCTGTACAGGCGCTTAGGGGTAATTCTTTGAGGTCCTTGATGATTGCTTCAGCTCTTGAGTTTAATTCATCAGTTGTCGATGAGAGCATGTCTAGTATTGGGATTTCAGTAATTCCTCTTAGATAAGACTCAGTCACTTCTTCTAACATTGAAAGTATGAGCTTGTCGCATCTTAATGCTCTGAAGAATGGCTCTTTCTTTATTCCTTTCACAAGTTTCGAACGGCCTGCGATGATACCGGCTTGTGGTCCTCCAAGTAATTTGTCTCCGCTATAACAAATAAGATCAACTCCCTTTGCTAGAATTTCAGATGGTGTAGGCTCATGATCTACTGGTCCGAATTCATCGGTGTTTACTACTGCTCCGCTTCCAAGATCTTCACAGAAAGGAATTCCTTTCTTTTTTGCTAACTGGGCCAGTTCTTCTGTTTCTGCATTTTCTATAAAGCCTCCCATATAAAAATTACTTTGATGTACTTTCAATATTAAAGCCGTCTCATCACTGATCGCATTTTCATAGTCCTTTACAGTAGTCTTATTTGTTGTTCCGATTTCGTGGAGAACGGCCCCGCTTGCAAGCAGTATGTCAGGTATTCTAAATCCACCACCAATTTCAACTAGTTGGCTCCGTGAAATAATAACTCTTCTTTTATTGCCTCTTACGAAGTGCCTTAAAATGATTACCAGAGCAGAGGCACAATTATTGACTGAGGTCGCTGATTCGGATCCGGACACTAGGGCTAGACACTTTTCAAGGTACGCAGCGCGGTTGCCTCTTTCTCCGGTATTTAAATCTAATTCTAGATTATTATAATTGGTTGCGATCGAACATAACCTTTCAGCAGCGCTGTCGGGTAGTGGTGATCGTCCCATATTAGTGTGAATCAATACACCGGTACCGTTAATGACTGCGGCTATTCTTGTTCTGGAAAGAGAATTAAGTTCGGTCCGTAAGGTATTTATATAATCATTAAAATCAGGAATCTTTTCTGGATTGTTTCTTAGTTCTTTAATTGATTGCCTGACCAAGCTAAGGATAATTGGTCTGGGTAGATCAACTTCCTCTAGCGCTTGTAGAGTTTTTTCGACTGCGGGAAGTCGACTAAGGTCAGCTTTACTCATTTGAAGGATTAAAGGTGCAACTATTATTGGATTATTCCAGTTATCTTCGTCTTAGGTATAATTGTAAGAAGTAATTTATTGGTAGTAAGCCTATCCTGATCGGAGCTTAATTGAATTTTTCAATTGATTGCATTAAAGCTTTTAACTTAGCTGTTTTTTCTGGGAATTTTGAGGCTAAGTTCTTTGTCTCACCTAAATCATTTTCCAGATCATAAAGTTCTTCGGCTTTTATTCTCTTATCTTCAATCGCATATCCATGAAAATGAGCATTTGCCTTTAGGTATTTCCATTTTCCCTGACGAACTCCCGCATTATTGAAATAAAAATAATCTCTTCCTTTTGTTCTCTTTCCAAAAAGAAGATCGGTCTGATCAATTCCGTCGATGTGGCGGTCGTTTGGTATTTTAAATTCGCACAGATTGGCGAAGGTGGGCATAAAATCGATAGTGGCAAAGATAGCAGCGGACACATGACCGGATGGAATTTTTCCTGGCCATCGGACGATGCAAGGGAGCCTATAACCGCCTTCATAGCAGGACCCTTTTCCATTTCTCAGCGGGCCAGATTCTCCCCAGAAAACTGATCCTTTAGGATGTCCCTTTTTCTTCATAGTGTATTTCTTTTGGTTCCAGGGGCCATTGTCGCTTGTGTAAATTACTAAAGTATTCTGTTTCAATCCTAACTCATCAACGGTATCCAATAAGCGGCCCGTTTCGTGGTCGAACTCTTCAACGACGTCACCGTATAAACCGCCCTCTGATTTGCCTCGAAAATTTGGTGATGAGTCGATGATTGTATGCATCATGGTATGAGCAAGATATAGAAGGAACGGTTTCTTGGGATCTCGGACTTTCTTTAGATAATTTATTGACTTGTTAGTGTAGAGGTTAATGAGGTCCCCCATCTTATTTGTTACCAAAGCTGGTTTATTGTTTTCATGAATTGCTACGGTTCCTCCATCATTAGCGCCTAATGGTCCAAAGTAATAATCAAAGCCTTTTGAATTGGGCATGCGTTCAGGTATTGGCTTGCGGTTTGATACATCCCATTTGCCGATACAAGCTGTCTGATATCCAGTTTCACGCATCAGTTCAGCAAATGTGGTTTCTGTTGCAGGCATGCTCCAACCCTTACTTCTTATCGGCTGCCTGCCCGTTAGTAGCGCTGAGCGGGAAGGCCCGCACACGGTCTGAGAATAAAAAGAAGTGAACCTTGTGCCTTCCTTCGCTAGGCCATCTAACCTGGGAGTTTTATTTTTTTTGTTCCCATAGCAGCCAATATCTGCATATCCCTGATCATCCGTGAATATGATCAGTATGTTGGGCCGAGCAGTAAGTTGAAAGGTAGTGAAAATAAAGGCCCCTAAATATAATAGAAAAAGATGATAAAATCTGCGCATGATTTAGTTATTTGCCGGTATATTAGCTTTTTACTATTTATTGACCAATAAAAAGCCACTAATGGGAAAAGCGGAGAGGGAAGGAATCGAACCAACCAGGGCAGCATAACTACCCTCAACGGTTTTGAAGACCGCGGAGGCCACCAGGCACCCATCACTCCCCATTAGTACTGGCAATATATGGAGCATTAATAGAAATTCAATTCTCTGCTGACAAACTTATAATAAAGGGGCAAAATGCATGCTCGATAAGTAAAACATGGCTGATAAACATTTTATACACGACGATTTTTTGCTTTCCAGTGATACAGCACGTCAGCTTTATCATGATTATGCGGCAGAAATGCCGATAATTGACTATCATTGTCATTTGCCTCCAGAAGAAATTGCTGAAGATAAGCATTGGGAAACGATAACCGAACTTTGGCTTGGCGGAGATCATTACAAGTGGCGAGCAATGCGTTCGAATGGGATTAATGAGGAAATTGTTACTGGCACCTCAGAGGATTGGGAAAAATTCTCCGCCTGGGCTAATACAATGCCGAAACTCTTAGGCAATCCTCTTTATCATTGGAACCAACTTGAGTTGGCTCGTTATTTTGATGTTTTTGAATTGTTAAGCTCTGACACCAGCAAAGATATTTACGATCGATGCAATTCAAGGCTGGGCCCTGAAGGTATCTCATCAAGGAGCCTAATTAGAGAGTCTAAAGTTGTAGCTATCTGTACAACTGATGACCCATGTGATTCTCTCGTTCATCATGAGTTTTTATCTAAAGATAATTCTATTGAATGTAAGGTATTGCCAGCCTGGCGCCCAGACAAGGCAATGATGCCAGAGAATAGTGAAGTCTTTACTGAGTGGGTTAATCAATTGTCCTCAGTTTCAAATATTGATATATCAAAATTTGATGATTTTGTTGATGCTCTATCGTCCAGGCATCAGTTCTTTCATGACAGAGGTTGCCGATTGTCTGACCATGGGATTGAAACTTTCTACGCAGAAGAATATACGGAACGAGATATTTCTTCTATTTTTGATAAGGCGCGAGGAGGAGTTCAGCTCAGTGCAGATGAAATTAATAAGTTCAAATCGCACATGCTTTATCTTTTTGGAGTGATGGATTCGGAGCGGAATTGGGTTCAACAATATCATTTTGGCGCACTCCGGAACAACTCTTCCCGACTCTTTGATGAGTTGGGACCTGACATTGGTTGTGATTCTATAGGTGATTGGTCCGTTGCGGAGCCAATGTCTAAACTTTTTTCTAGGTTGGATAAGAAAGGAAAGCTCGCAAAAACAATTCTGTATCCTATTAATCCTAGAAATAATGAATTGGTCAGTGCAATGGTTGGCAATTTTCAGGATGGTAGCGTGGCGGGAAAAATGCAGTTTGGGAGTGGCTGGTGGTTTAATGATCAAATGGATGGGATGATTCGCCAGATTGAAACATTGTCCCAGCTAGGGCTGCTCTCCTGTTTTGTAGGTATGCTTACCGACTCGAGATCATTCTTAAGTTTTACAAGGCACGAATACTTTCGCCGCATTCTTTGTAACAAGTTGGGTAAAGAGATTGAGGAGGGGATTCTTCCAAATGATGTGAATTTGGTTGGGTCTATAGTTAAAGACATCTGCTATAATAATGCTGCGGAGTACTTTGATTTTGGTATTTGACTTCGTTAAGCAGATCATAAATTTGAAAGTTCTGGTCTTATCAAGATTTGATATAGATCACAATTCTCTCATGTTCAATGAGTTACGATGAGGATAAAATTTGGAAGAATTGATCATTATCAGAGCTTTCGAAAACCTTCCAATTATCTCAATTTTAAGCGAGCAGTAACTAGTTTAAAATCAATAAGTTAGGAGCTTGTGAAAAATTTCACAAATAGCGCTTGCGGGATGTTCCGGGTGCTTAATAATTAAGGTTGGTAAGCAGTAATCCTAAGACTTTACCAGAGTTCCTAGTAAGCCCAAATGGCAGACACTTTGCAAGAATTTGAGACGCCCGATGCGGCCACTAAGGCGGCACAGGCTTTGGAGACCTATCAACAAAAAACGGATGATCTTGTTGGCGAGAAACTGACACTTAACATGGGTCCTTCTCACCCTGCGACTCATGGGGTTTTAAGACTCATTCTTGAACTGGATGGAGAAGTCATTACCAAAGCAGACCCTGACGTTGGATACCTGCATAGAGGTGATGAAAAACTTGCTGAAAATATGCAATACAATCAGTTCGTTCCATACACTGATCGCCTTGATTATCTTGCCCCATTAGCAAATAACGTCGCTTATGCTTGTGCTGTTGAAAAATTAATGGGCTGGGAATTACCTCCTCGAGGACAAGCGGTCAGAGTCATTTGTTGTGAGCTTGCCAGAATTTCTGCACATTTATTAGGCGTTGGCTGCTACGCAATGGATGTAGGTGCTATGACTGTTTTCCTATATACGTTCACACAAAGGGAAACCGTTTATGATCTCTGCGAGCAGATCTCTGGAGCCCGTTTCACGACTAGCTACACTAGGGTAGGCGGTCAGACAAGAGACCTGACAGAAGATACGATAAAGGGTGTGTTGAAGTTCTGTGACGAAGTCAGTGAGGTTATTGAGGAGGTGGATGAATTACTTTCAAGGAACCCTATATTTATTGGACGCACTCAAGATGTAGGATTCATCTCTAAGGATGATGCGATCGGGTATGGTTTAACGGGCCCGAACTTGAGAGGTTCAGGGGTAGATTTTGATATGAGGAAAAATCATCCTTACCTTGGATATGAAAAATATGACTTTGATATTCCTGTGGGCAAGATCGGTGACTGTTATGACCGGTATTTAGTTCGTATGGAAGAGATGAGGCAGAGCGTGAGGATTCTGCGTCAGGTGTGTCAAAAAATTCCTAAAGGACCAGTGAACATTACTGATCCAAAAGCGACTTTACCAGATAAGGAGCGCGTACTTATGAGCATGGAGGAGTTGATTCATCACTTCATTGTGGCGACGCAGGGCATTGATGCCCCTGAAGGTGAGGTTTATTTTGGTGCAGAGAATCCCAAAGGAGAGCTTGGATTTTATATTAACTCAAAGGGAGGAGGAGTCCCCCACCGCCTTAAAATTAGGAGCCCCTCATTTGTGAATTTAAGTATTCTTCCCAAGCTTCTACCGGGTCACATGATTAGTGATGTGGTGTCTATTCTTGGCAGTTTAGATTTTGTGATGGGGGAATGTGACCGCTAGTAAACAATATGGAAGTTTCTAGAGAATTAAATAATCAGGCGAACGAATACATTAGCCACTATCCGAATGATCAGAAGAGGAGTGCGTCTTTGCCTCTTTTGCATTTGTTGCAACAAGAATACGGCCACATCAATGAAGAGAGCGTGAATTGGGTCGCTGAAAAACTAGGCATTGAACCTATCCATGTTCTCGAGCTCGTGACGTTCTATCCAGGATTCAGGCAGACTGCTCCTGGAAAGTATCATATTCGAGTTTGTCGTACCCTTTCATGTGCGATGGCTGGTTGTTATGAAACGATGGAAAAGTTTTGTGAAGTTGCTGGTATTGATAGGTCTAAGGTTTCGCATCATAACCCGATAGCAGTTTCTGAGGATGGTAAATTTAGTATTGAATTTGCGGAGTGTTTGGCGAGTTGTGGTACAGGACCTGTGTGCTTGATTGGTGATGAGTTCCATGAATCTGTGAAGGCTGACAATGTCGCCGAAATTATTGAAAAATACGATTAATGGCAGCCCCGAAATACATAAAAGGAAAGGAACCTCACAAGAGTGAGTATAGGATGATTTTCCGCAATGTTGATCGTCGCGGTTGGGATACATCTATTAAATCTTATATTGCAGACGGTGGATATAAAGATCTGAAAAAGGCGTTAAAAATGAAGCCTCAAGAGGTCACTGACGAGGTTAAAACTTCAGGCCTTCGCGGCAGAGGAGGGGCAGGCTTTCCGACTGGAGTCAAGTGGGGTTTCATCCCTCCCAATAATAAAAAACCAGTCTATCTGATTTGTAATTGCGATGAGTCAGAGCCAGGCACTTTCAAGGACCGGTATATTGTGCATCAGGATCCGCATCAGCTCATAGAAGGAATGTTGATTTCATGTTATGCAGTTGGAGCCAAAGTTGCATATATCTATATTCGAGAAGAATTTCCTGAAGGGGCTAAAATTCTAGAGGATGCGATAGAAGAGGCTAGGAAGAAAAACTTCTTGGGGAAGAAAATTCTAGGAGGAAAATTTAATTGTGAAATATATGTGCACCGTGGTGCAGGTGCCTACATTTGCGGTGAGGAGACAGGTCTCATCGAATCATTGGAGGGGAAAAGGCCTTACCCAAGAATCAAGCCTCCATACTTTCCTGCGGCGCTTGGATTGTATATGTGTCCAACTATTGTTAATAATGTAGAGTCTTTATGCAATGTGAAACACATCATTGCTATGGGGGGGCAAAAGTACGCAAAAATAGGCACTCCACGGAACACGGGAACTAGAATTCTGTGCGTCAGTGGTGACGTAATAAGGCCTGGATACTTTGAGGTTGAAGTCGGTAAAATCACAATGGGTGAACTGATTAATGATGTTTGTGGAGGATTAAGAAAGGGTCGTAAACTTAAAGGAGTCATACCCGGAGGTTCATCAGCGAAAGTTTTGCGAGCAGGTGAGAAATATACAATTGGTACCGGTGAATCAGAGAGGACAATTGGCATTAATGAGATTCCAATGGATTTCGATACGTTGGCAGCTTGTGGTTCTATGGCAGGATCTGGAGGAGTTATTGTTATGGATGACAGTCGGGACATGACATGGATACTAAATAATATAAATACTTTTTATGCCCATGAGTCATGCGGGCAATGCACCCCATGCCGGGAAGGTTCGCTTTGGATGAAAAAAATTACTGATCGAATGGTTTCAGGTTCAGGAGTCCCTTCTGACTTGAAGACTTTGACTTCGGTGGGAGATAACATAGCAGGAAGGACAATCTGTGCTTTCGGAGAAGCGTGCGCTTGGCCTACTCAGAGCTTCGTTGCAAAGTTCCCAGAAGATTTCAAGAAACATACGAGCCGGAGAAATGCCGGCAAAGAGCTTAACCCTGAATCGAAGGCGGCAGCGGCCGGCCTTAAGCGTTGAATTTGTTAATGTCTGCTGCAAGCAAACAAACTGAAGATCTGGTGAACGTCCAAGTGGATGGGCATTGGATTCAGGTAAAAAGGGGAACTCGCATGATTGAGGCTTGCAAACAGGCATCAGCAGAAGTTCCTCATTATTGTTATCACCCTAAACTTAGCTCACCGGGAAATTGCAGAATGTGCCTAGTTGAAATGGGCATGCCGCCCCGACCTACTCCGGGTCAAGAAGCAGAACTGGACAATGATGGGCATGCTAAAATTAGTTGGATGCCTCGCCCTGTTATAGCTTGTGCCAATACAGTTGCTGAAGGCATGGGAATACGAACACAGTCAACATTGGCAAAGGAGTGTCGTGAGGGTGTGATGGAATTTCTACTAATTAACCATCCCCTTGATTGTCCTATTTGTGATCAGGCTGGAGAATGCACGCTCCAAGAATATAGCGTTGAGCACGGAAAGGGTGAATCAAGGTTCCTTGAAAATAAGGTTAAGAAGCCAAAGAACGTCGATATTGGACCGAGGATTCGCTTGGATGATGAGAGGTGCGTTCTTTGTTCAAGGTGTGTGCGATTTACACAAGAAATCGTTGATGATGATGTGCTGGGTTTTGTTGATAGGGGCAGCCATAATGTGTTGACGATTCATCCTGATAAACCTTTGGCGAATAATTATTCATTAAACACGGTGGACATTTGCCCCGTCGGGGCACTTACCTCTAACGACTTTAGGTTCAAGATGAGGGTTTGGTTTATGCGCGAAACAAAGTCCATTTGTAATGGCTGTGCCCGCGGTTGCAATATTCTCATAAGTTCGAGAGAAAATAAGATTTATAGACAAACTCCGAGAGAAAATAATGAAGTGAATTCTTCGTGGATGTGTGATTCTGGAAGGCTTAATTATCATCTTCTTGAAAGTGACGCGCGTCTTACTGACCCGATGATGAAGAAGGGTAAATCTCACGAAACGGTTGATTGGCCTCAAGCGATTCGAAGGACTGCCGAGGGACTGCTCAAGTATAAAGGCGATGAAGTAGCAATTATTGCATCTGCACGCATGACGAATGAGGAGTTATATTTGGTCCGTGTTTTGGCAGACACATTAGAAACCAAGAATGTCGATACACTGAAGTGTCATGGTGAAGGGGACGATTATCTTAATCATAAAGATAGGAGACCGAACACAAACGGAGCAAAGGCCATCCTGAAGCTCCGTAGTCCGGGATCGAGAGTTAATTCAATCAAAAAAGGTATCGAGTCCGGATCAATTAAAGCCTTGTTGGTTTACGGTGAAAATATTGAGAGCAAGGGTTTTGATGATGGGGTTTTGAGTAAGTTGAAATTTTTAGTCTCTTCACACATATTGGCTAACCCAACAGCAAAATTATCAGACATTGTTCTTCCTGGTGCAAGTTATGCTGAGAAAAGAGGATCAATGATTAATGCGACTGGTCGATTGCAGTTGTTGAATAAGGCAATCGAACCACCCGGCAATAGCAGAGATGATTGGGAGATTTTGCAAGATCTTAATTGTGCTATGGATGGGAAGGATTTTATATATGAATTGGCGGACCTTTTTTCTGAAATGGCAAGTGTTGTGCCGGTCTTAAAGGGTTTTACCTTATCAGGGATAGGAGAGAAGGGTGCTTCGGTTATTGAAACTGGAGAAACTATACCACTTCTTGAACGAGAAGCGCAGAGAGTTAATCAGGGTCTCATAGTAGGATAAATGGAGATTGGAAATATATTAACTAATATTGAATTGATGCCGATTCTGATTTCTTTCATCAAAATCGTCATGGTGATATTTGTAGTCATATTACCGATGGTGGCATATTCTGTTTGGGCTGAGCGGCGAGTGAGTGCCGTGATTCAGGAACGTGTTGGACCTAACCGAGTAGGTATTCCTTTTACTAAGATCAGATTGTTTGGGCTTGGCCAACCTATTGCGGACGGGATTAAATTTCTTCTTAAGGAAGATTTCACGCCAGGCCATGTGAATAAATTTTATTATTGGCTTGCCCCAGCACTCACTATGGTTCCAGCGCTATTAACTTGCGCAGTTCTTCCATTCGGCAGTGAACTGTTTGGTGAGAAAATGGTAATAGCGGACCTTAATGTCGGGCCTCTTTTTATTTTTGCTATCGCTTCGCTTAGTGTTTACGGAATTGTTTTAGCGGGGTGGGCATCAAACTCAAAATATTCTTTTCTTGGAGGAGTGAGGTCAAGTAGCCAAATGATATCTTATGAAATATCACTTGGTCTTTCTCTTGTTCCTGTTCTTTTAATATTTGGAGAGTTAAACCTTAGTGAAATTGTATGGGAGCAGAGTAAGAATGGATGGCTTTTGTTACCCTTCTGGGGGGACGGGGCAATATGGAATGGGGGAGTGGATCGATTTTTTCTGCTCTTTCCTGCGTTCATTGCTTTTATAGTTTTTACTACTTCGATATTTGCTGAGACGAACCGGTTACCTTTTGACCTGCCTGAATGTGAAACCGAGCTCGTAGCAGGGTATCATACTGAGTATTCTTCAATGAAGTTTGCTCTCTTCTTTTTGGGTGAGTATGCAGCAATGATCATTGGATCAGGCCTGATAGTGACCTTGTTTCTTGGGGGCTGGTCCCTTCCCTTTGGGTTGGACGCATACCTCATGAATATGACTGGAGACCCGGAGCAAATTCCCTGGTGGCTAGGTTTGATCCATATAGGAACGTTTCTTGCCAAGGTAATTGTTTTTATTTTATTTTTCATATGGGTTCGCTGGACACTTCCTAGATTTCGTTATGATCAGCTAATGAGGCTCGGTTGGATCATCTTCTTTGAGCTTGCGCTAGTGAATATTTTTATTACTGCTGGAATTTTAATTTTAACTCGAGGGTCTGCTTCTTAAATATGGCTGTTATTGTAGAGCGTCCCAAATTATCAATTCTTGAGAAGTTTTACTTTCCAGCAATTATGAAAGGTCTTCGCATCACTCTTGGGCATGCGATTCGGATCCTAAGAAGAAAAAAGAAAGTAACGATGCAATATCCTGAGGAAAAGTGGGATAATAATCTGCCGGAACATTACAGAGGCGCTCCTGCATTAGTTACTGATGAGCATGGAAGAGAGCGGTGCGTTTCATGTCAGCTTTGTGAATTTATCTGCCCTCCACGGGCCATTACTATCATTCCTGAAGAAATTCCTCCTGAGGATCAGTGGTCCAAAGTCGAAAAAAGACCTAGAGAATTTGAGATTGATATGATCCGTTGTATTTATTGCGGAATGTGTGAGGAAGTGTGTCCTGAGCAGGCGATTTTTCTTCGCAAAGATTATGCTATCTCAGGCTATACCCGTGATGAAATGGTTCATAATAAGAAAAAGCTTTATGAGATAGGGGGCGTTCGAGAGGGCCTTGTTAACAAGTGGAACACATTAAAATAGAAAGTCTGAATATTTTTAATGTCGCTACTTTTTTACATTTTTTCAGGGTTGATGCTCGGATTTGGTATAATGGTAATTGTTTGCCGAAATCCACTATCTAGTGCGCTTTGCCTTGTTATTTCTTTCTTAGGGTTAGCTGCTTTGTTTGTCACTCTTAATGCCTATTTCATAAGTATAATTCAGATTCTTGTTTATACCGGAGCCGTAATGGTTTTGTTCCTCTTTATCATTATGCTTCTAGATATAAGAGAAGAGAAAAGTAAAGATTGGAACTTTTTGGCAGTGGGAGGAGGAGTAGTTGTTCTTTTTGGATTTGTTGTACAACTAATTTCTGTGCTTGGTGGATATGAGGATGGAAAACAAAAGATGGTGCCGTTTCCAGAGGACTCATCGCATGAAGATGTAAAGATGATCGGGGCTGAGATTTTCACGAATTACAATTTCCATTTACAGGTATTGGGAGTTCTTTTGTTAGTTGCCACCATTGGTGTCGTTGTTCTTAGTCGCCGGCAAGGGAAGGAGGGTTCGGAAAATAATTAATTATCTCATGCCTACTTTAAATGAATACCTTTTGATGGGCGGTTTGCTATTTGTGATAGGGCTTTGTGGAGTCATGATCCGAAGCAATATAATTGTTATATTAATGAGTCTCGAAATGATGCTCAGTGCAGCTAATTTGACCTTAGTTGCATTTTGGAGATTTGGCGGAGGAGAGGGTTTACCTGCGGACTCATATAACGCACAAGTGATGGTGTTTTTTGTGATCACAGTTGCAGCTGCGGAAGTGGCTGTTGGTTTGGCTATAATCGTTGCTCTTTTTAGATCACGTCAAACAGTAGATGTTGAAGAACTGAGGAGTATGAAAGGATAATACAGATGACAACTGCATTTATTATTCTTTTATTACCATTAGTTGCAGCTGCATCTAATCTTCTTTTGTTGAGGAAAAAGGCAAATTTCAGTGCATTTGTCTCAACGTTTTCAGCGGCGATTTGTTTGGTATTAACTTTCGGGCTTATTCGTCAAGACGACTTAAATAATCTTGGATCATTTAATTGGATAAAGATTGCAGATCTTAAATTGGATATTGGCATAGAGTTACACGGTTTAGGCCTGGGGATGATTCTTGTAGTCACTCTCATAGGGTTTTTGGTTCATCTTTTTTCATTGGGATATATGCGAGAAGATGCAGGGAAGGCGCGTTATTTTTCTGGGCTTTCTCTCTTCATGTTTTCAATGACTGGAATTGTTTTTGCCGACAATCTTGCGATGATGTTTATCTTTTGGGAGCTGGTCGGCGTCAGTTCCTATCTTCTCATTGGACATTGGTATCATAAAAACACAGCAGCCGAGGCAGCGAAGAAAGCATTTCTTGTGAACCGCATTGGTGACTTTGGTTTTATGATTGGAATTCTTCTAATATGGGGATCTTTTGGTAGTGTTAATTTTGTAGAGATTGAAGGGTCGTTGAGGAATGGGAATGGGAATTATGACAAAGGCTTACTTAACTGGTCAGTTTTTTGTATTTTTTGTGGTGCAATTGGTAAATCTGCTCAAGTGCCCCTTCATGTTTGGCTACCCGATGCGATGGAGGGACCAACGCCGGTTTCGGCTTTAATTCATGCAGCAACTATGGTGGCGGCTGGAGTCTTTATGCTGACTAAGGTTCTGTTCTTAATTGAAGTTGCTCCTACTGCGGCGTCAGTCATTCAATACGTTGGAGCTATTACTGCTCTGATAGCCGCACTCATGGCTACTCAGCAAAATGATATAAAAAAGATACTGGCCTATTCAACTTTATCGCAACTCGGATACATGATCATGGCGGTTGGATTTGCTGGACTTTTGAGCGGCGGTGAAGTTTTGGGAGAGAAGGCATCAAATGCGGGATTCTTTCATCTCTACACACATGCTTTCTTTAAGGCGCTGCTGTTCCTTGGGTCTGGAGCAATTATTTATGCATGCCATCATGAACAAAATATTTGGAAGATGGGGGGGCTGATTGGGCGGATGAAAGTAACTTCATTCACTTTCTTAATTGCCACGGCTGCACTTGCGGGGATTTATCCCCTCAGTGGTTTTTATAGTAAGGATGCCATAATGACTATAGCTGCAAACAAGCCCTTGCTGCTAGTCATTGGATCTTTCGTTGCTTTTCTTACTGCATTTTATATGACTCGTCTTTGTGTGGTGGTCTTTTTTGGAAGGGCCAGATCATGGTCATCGGAAGAGGCTAAGGAAGTCCCTCTTCTGATGCTTGTTCCCTTACTAGTTTTAACTATTGGAGCGATATTTGCTGGGCAAACTTTTGCTTATAGCTGGTTTGTACCCTCTAAGGACATTCCTCATCCTGAAGGAGTGGTACTTCCTTTAATTCTTACTGCGATTGCTGTTGCTGGTATTATTGCTGGATTTTTCCTTTATCGTGGACGGGACCAAGAGCCTTACCCCGTTCAGGTGTTATCAAGAAAATTCTATTTGGATGAGATATACATTATACTAGTTAGAATTTTCCAAGACGCTGTTGCTTGGGTTGCAAAACAAATAGACCGACTATTAATTGACGGATTACTTGTCCGTGGTGTTGCCCGGTTAGTCACTGAGATTGGGTCGGTGCTAAGGGGGATGCAGTCTGGCAATTTGCAAGGTTACGCATTCTTATTTGGAGTGGGTGTCATTCTTGTCCTTTATATTATTAATGCTGCGATTGGATAGATGGAACAAATGCTTGTATGATTATTGATCTAATAGTTTTTATCCCGGTTATTGCGGCTTTGGCCATTGGTCTAGGAGCAGAAGGCCGAAAGACTGCTCTGGGTGCGGCCGGAGCAAATCTGATCCTTGGTCTCATTGTGATTAGTGAATTAATGAGGAAAGGGGGAGAGGAGTTAATATTTGAGACTTCCACAGTCATACTTGAAAACCCTAAATTAACTTTGGGTTTTGCTGTTGATGGGATGAGTGGAGTTCTCTTACTGCTCACAGTAATTGTAACTTTTTGTGCGGTTTATGTTTCACCTGAGAAGGCTCCGGATGGGAAAGTGAAACTTTATCATATTGCACCTTTACTCATTTCGGCTGGTGCGTTGGGAGCCTTTTGTTCTACAGACTTATTTTTCTTATTTGCATTTCATGAATTAGCACTCATTCCAACTTTTTTGATGATAGGGCTTTACGGACACGGGAGGGACAAGTTAGCGGTTGCTTGGAAGATAACTATATATCTTGGGGTAGGTAGTTTGATTTTGTTGGGTGGATTGATAGCATTGTATTCGAACTTAACCAGTGCTGAATCCGCAACATTCAATATTGCTGATCTTACCGCTATTGCCGAAACAATGCAGTTAGACCAGGAAGTACAAAAGTGGATTTTCTTACCTCTTTTTCTTGGCTTTGGTATACTAGTTTCGCTTTTCCCTTTCCATAGCTGGGCGGCACCAGCTTATGCTTCTGCCCCAACATCAATCGCAATGCTTCATGCAGGAGTACTGAAAAAGTTCGGTTTATACGGAATATTAAGAGTTGCGATGCCCATGCTCCCAAAGGGTTTTGAAGCTTGGGAGGGCTTAATATTAGTTTTATTATTGGGGAACATTATCTACGTGGGGTTCGTGACAATTTCACAAAAGTATCTGGATAGGATGTTAGGTAATTCTAGTGTGATGCACATGGGCTATGCTTTTTTAGGGATCGCTTGCGTTAATCATATTGGCTGGAATGGGGCAGTTCTTATGATGTTTGCTCATGGTATCTCGATTGCGTTGTTATTTGCTTTGTGTGGTTCGCTTAGAGAAAGATTAAGCACACTAGAGCTTTCTGAAATAGGAGGGTTAGCTAGCAAGGTTCCGTTCTTAGCTGTGAGTTTTGGGTTCGCTGCTTTCGCTTCAATTGGCTTGCCAGGTTTTGCTAATTTTGCATCTGAAATAACGATTCTTTTTGGTGCTTTTAATGGCGCTGGCGAAGTGGGGAACCTTCAAAAAGCAGCCATATTAGCTTTGTGGGGTGTTGTCATATCTGCCGTCTATATGCTTCGAGCCTATAGGAATGTCTTCCAAGGTGATTCGGCTCAAGGCCTGACTTTGGTGAGACGCGATTCATTAAATAAGATCCCAATCATATTAATGATAGTCGTACTTTTGTTAACTGGATTTTTTCCTAACTTAATTTTAAGCATGTTACCGAGCTGATAAATTTATGCCTGCATATTATCTTGAGATCCTTATTTTATTGCTTGGCTTTACGATGCTGGGCATTGAGGCATTTTCATCTAATCGGTCCCGTTCAGGAATTGCAGTCTTAGGGATCAGTGGTCTTTTCGTTGTCTTATTATTTTTAATTATTGCAGTCCCTTCTTCTGAAGTTCCCTACGATTATTGGGGGATATACCACGTTGATAAATGGGCTTTGTTTTATAAGGCTATAGCAATATTAACAACTTTACTTGTCCTTGTTTTAGCTAAGGACTTTTCTTCTGCTTTCAAAAAGTACACTTCTCAGAGTAATGAATTTTCAGGAATCGGTGAGTACTATTGCCTTCCTATTTTTGTGTGTGCTGGGCTTATGTGGATGGCTTCGGCAAAGGATTTGATTACCATTTTCGTATCTTTGGAATTAGTTACTATTGGTTTTTATGTGCTTGTTTCTTTTATGCGTAGGAATGTTGGTTCGCTTGAGGCAGGAGTGAAATATTTAGTTCTAGGAGCGTTATCGACAGGATTTTTGGTATATGGAATTGCTTGGATATTTGGTGTGACTGGTCACTTTGATCTTAGTGGAATTGCCGAGGCGCTCAATTCTGGAGAGATTGAGAAGAAACCTATTATCTTTGCGTTTGCTCTTCTCATGGTGGGTCTGGGGTTTAAGGTTGCAGCAGTTCCTTTTCACATTTGGGTTCCTGATGTTTATCAAGGCACCTCAATGCCAATCACTGCATTTCTCTCGGTCGGATCTAAAGCGGCAGGTTTCATTGTTCTACTAAGAGTGATAGAACCTTTCCTTAATTCACCTCTAACTTCGAGCTCTGTAATTTTGATTTTATCTTTTTTGGTTTGTGTGACCTTGTTCTTTGGTAACCTTGTAGCAATTAAACAAACGAATATTAAAAGGTTGCTGGCTTATTCAAGTATTGCCCATGCTGGATTTTTAATGATGGCTTTGCCCGCCATGGAAAGTGGTTTCCATTCAAAATTAATCGGACCATCTCCAATGGAGTCAATTTCATTTTATTTGGCCGGTTATTTATTGATGACCATGCTATGCTTTCTAGTGATAACGATCGTCAGTTCATTAACGGATGGAGAAAACATTGATGATCTTAGGGGCTTAGGCGCGCGTTCTCCTTTGCTGGCTTTTGCAATGCTTGTTGGGGTTGCTTCTCTAGCGGGCATCCCTTTAACTGTCGGCTTTTTTGGTAAGTTCCTATTGTTTAATATAGCGATTCAATATGCCGTATTCTCAGGGTCTTGGTACATCGTTGCTTTTGCTGTATTGGGGGCTTCTGCTGGCTTTTATTATTACTTTAAAATTATCCGAGCAATGTATTGTGGGGGGGCTGAGCAAGACGGCGATCAATTGGCTCTTACGATTAGCACATTGTCTAGGGTAGTAATTATAGTTCTTCTTGCTGGTGTGATTCTTTGTGGGGTATTTCCTAAATTAATTCTTGGGTTCCTATAGAAATAATTGACTGGGTTTGAGTCTATTTTGATGGCCTTTTCCTTATGTTAATTATTCTTTTCAATACGTTGTAATTTCACAGAGCTAGGGTAATATTGTTAATGTGAAGATCTTACTGGTCGAGGATGAGACTGAAATAGGCGAACTCATCAAAAATGGATTAGAAAAAGAAGGTTTTGTATTGGATTACTGCCAGGACGGTGATTCGGGCATGGAGCATGCGATGACAAGATCTTATGACGCTATAGTTTTGGACGTGATGTTGCCTGGGCGCAGTGGCCTTGAAATTCTTAAGGTGATTCGTGCAGGGCACAATAATGTGCCAGTAATTATAATTACGGCTAGAGGTGAGACCGAGGACAGGATTGAAGGATTAGATTTGGGTGCAGATGATTATCTCCCGAAACCATTCTTTGTTGAAGAGCTCATTGCGCGATTGCGCGCAATTTGGAGGCGCTCTTCTGAGACTGGCATGAGTGTACTTAGCGTTGGTTCATTGTCTGCTAACCTTATGAAGAGAGAAGTGGTGAGATTAGGCGTTCAAATTGAGATGACACCTAAAGAATTTTCTCTTCTTGCCTTTTTGATGAGAGCCCCTGGTCGCGTCCTTACAAGAACCCAAATACTTGAACAAGTATGGGGCTATCATTTTGATCCAGGAACGAACCTTGTGGATGTTTATATTAGGAGGTTACGATCAAAAATTGATATTGAAGGAGAGGTTCCATTAATAGAGACTCTGAGGGGAGTGGGGTATCGGATGCAAGATCCTGACAATCCAAAGGAGGGGTAGGCGGTGTCGCTCTCATTTCGGCTTCGAATAGCATTGTGGTCCGCATTGTTGTCTGGGACTGTATTGATTGTCTTTTTGGGATTCACTTCAAACATGGTTCGTAAGACTATGACTGAAGAGGCAGATTATGAGCTGAAAGGATTTACCGCAAACATGGTTTTAACTGCTCAGGCGATGGAAGAAGGAGGGCTACTTCAGACTCAGTTAGTGGGTACTTTGAGTGCTGAAAGGGCAGAGGTTAGATTAATTGAGTTGGCTGAAATTGAAGATTCTGATGTGAGTATCGTTGGCCGATCTCCATTGGCATTGGAAGACTCGCTCATCGAAGGTAATCAGATCTACAAAGAACCGGATTGGCCTGAACCGGGGAAGGAAATTGAATGGAAGCCTGGAGGATCTAACGAGACTGTAGAGTATAAAGATAAAACTTGGAGAGTAATGTGTAGAACCTTTGATGGATACAAAGTTCGCATGGCAATAGACTTAAAGGAAATTCGTGATGAGCTATCTAAACTTATGCGAAGATATTTTGAGGCGTTACCGCTTGCTTTGATTATTATTGGTTTTGGTGCTTGGTGGATAGCTGGAAGAGTTGTTCGACCTGTACAAAAAATTATAGCTACAGCTGAAAATGTAACGGCCCAAGGGTTGGGAGCAAGAGTGCAGGGAGTCAGCTCAAAAGACGAGCTAGGTAGATTGGCTGCTGTTCTTAACCAAATGATGGATAGGCTCGAATCTTCGTTCAGTCAGATGAAGAGGTTTGGTGCGGATGCTTCACACGAGTTAAAAACTCCTCTGGCTGTTATGCAGGGCAAGATTGAGGCGGCGTTGCAGGATCATGGAGAGGGAAGTGAACATGATACGGTGCTAGTTGATGTTCTTGAGAGGGTTGGGCAGTTGAGATCAATAATTGACAGCTTATTGATGCTTTCAAGGTCAGATGCTGGCAGTTTGATTATTGAAAAGCAAAAGTTAGATCTTTCTCATCTAATGTCTGAAATTGTTGAAGATGCTGAAGTGATAGCTGCCGAAGAGGGAATATCATTTCAATCCGAAAATGGGAGCTCTGGTTTTATAGTGAATGGGGATGAACGTCTTTTGAGGTTGGCTATATCAAACCTTTTGACTAATGCGACTAAGTATAATATTTCCGAAGGAGGTAAAATAATAAGTGAGTTGAGAAAAAGTGGGAATGCTTACCAAATATCAATTAGTAACACTGGTCCTGCGATTCAAGATGAAATAAAAGAGAAGATATTTGAGCGATTTTATCGAGTAGACACGGCAAGGGGGCCAAATAAATCGGGATTTGGTTTGGGATTGAGTCTTGCGCGGGTCATTGCTTTGGCTCATGGGGGAGAGCTTAACTTATCAAGCTCAGAGGGGGGAACTAATTGTTTTGTGATGACATTACCTCAGTAGGAAAGTGTAGAAAACCTGTTAAAGATAAGTATATAATTAATGCCTCCAGAAGTTGATTGCCCCATAGAGAAAATGCGCTTGGCTGATCTTAATCAAGCTTCTATCTCTGCATTCCAACGGGCGTATGAACAGCTTTGTAATGGTGACGATTTAAAGATATCCGAGGAGTCTATAAGGCCAGTCTATGATTTGAATCGATATGAAGATTTACCGGATTGTGAGACTGAGGAGATTATTAGCTCATTGCAGGAAACTGTTATTATTAAGCTGAATGGAGGCATGGGAACTGGGATGGGTCTTGAGAAGGTAAAATCACTCCTTCCTGTTAGAGAGGGGATTAATTTCCTGGATGTTATTGTTAAGCAACTTTTGCACTTGCGATCATCTTATTGTGAAGATTTACGCTTCTTGTTGATGAATAGTTTTTCTACGAGTGATGATACCAAGTCTTATTTGTCAAAGTATCCTGATCTTGGGAATCTAGAAAACATTGAGCTCATGCAGAACAGGGTTCCGAAGATTAGAGCTGATAATTTTGCCTCAGTCAATTTTCCGGATTCATCCAAACTTGAATGGTGTCCTCCTGGGCATGGGGATATATATTCTTCGTTACTGGGCACTGGTCTTCTAGATAAGTTGCTTAATGAAGGGGTAAGGTTCGCTTTTATATCTAATTCTGACAATCTTGGAGCAACGTTTGATTTTAATATTCTAAATAGTTTTAAGCAGGGGGAGGCTTCATTTTTAATGGAGGTAACACAAAGAACTGAAGCCGATAAAAAGGGAGGTCATTTGGCTAGAGGGAAAGACACGGGGTCATTGATTTTAAGGGAAATAGCGCAATGTGAGGATAAAGATACGTCTGCTTTCCAAGACATTAGCAAGCATCGCTATTTTAATACTAATAATATTTGGATTCGTCTAGATGCATTGAAAGAAAACATGATGGATTCGGGGGGTGTGCTTGAGCTTCCCATAATAAGGAATCACAAAACAGTTGATCCTACGGACTCTAACTCCTTGCCTGTTTATCAACTTGAAATAGCTATGGGCGCTGCCATTCAATGCTTCAAGGACTCCGTTGCATTAAGTGTTCCGCGTTCAAGGTTCGCTCCCGTTAAGACGTCGGAGGATTTATTTGCATTGCAATCTGATGCCTACTCAATGACTGAGGACTTTCAGATTCAGCTCATACCGGAAAGACACGGGATTCCTCCTATTATCAGTTTAGATGATGATTTTTATGCAAGGGCTGATCAATTAAATTTGGCCACGCAGTTTGGCGTTCCCTCCTTGCTGAATTGTAAAAAACTCCAAGTCGAAGGACCAGTTGTTTTTAATGAGGGTACGATCTTTCAAGGATCGGTGGTTGTGCGCAATAGCTCAAAACAGATAAAGGAATTGCCTGCGGGAGAATATAATGATGAAATTATCGAATTGAATTGATTATTGTCTCCTGTTTATATGATTTCTCTTTTAGATTATAACTTTTCAGAATCCGCAAGGACATGTGTTAATAAAAGTAAGGTAATATAAAGATGAAATATATTAAGCTAGTTTTTTTGGGTGGTTGTATCGGAGGATTTATCTTTCTTCTTTTGGAGGTTATTGTTCGTATTTTTTTTCCTGTTCCCATGGAGCCTGGAGTAGCCTTGACCCTCAACAACGAGATTCCGGGTATTCGTAGTAATGTTCGATATAGCTTTGATGGGTACCGATTGAGGAAAGCTAATTGGGACGATGGCCAGGGAGGTAATTCTATTAGAATTCTTTGCTTCGGAGGAAATGCAACTACTACAGTATTCCAAAAATCTGAGGATGCTTGGTGGGGAAAATTAGCTGAAAGAACATCTAATGAAACGGGTAAGAATATAGAAGTGGGAGCAATGGCTAAGACCTCAACCGGTCAGTTCATACTGCCATCGGTTGTCAACGCTGAGAAGATTGTTGAAAAGTATGAGCCTGATTTGATTGTCTGTTGTTATGGGTTCGGAGATACTTTGCACTATAAAGATTATGTTTATAATCGCGATAAGATTAATGCCTTAAGGAAGGGAGCGCCTAGAGGTTTAAAGTATTCTCTTGCGAAGATTTCGCACATGATGCGGTTAATACGTAATAAGAAGACGAGGCGACATTTGAAGGAGGCATGGAAACCATTGAATGCTCCTAATTATCATAGGGATCTTCTTTTCCATGACAGGCTATATTACCAATCCTGTCCTGAATTGGAATATATTAAGCGTGATGAACATGATCCGTTAAATGAATTCATTGATGGGATTAAAGCTTTCTCGGAACTGGCAACTAAGAATGGGTGTAGATTATTAATCGTTGGCGAACCTTCTATTCATAGCCAAAACCTAGGTAAGGAGGAACTCTCTTTGATGACTTCAGTTTATTACCCAACAAAACCTGTACCAGGCAAGGGCTCAGGCCATCGAGTTAGACCGGAAACGATTGCTCTTGAGTTGAAGCGATTTCATGCCGCGGCCTCTGATTACTGTGAACAAAATGAAATCGAATGGGTTAATCTTCACGGAATGATTCCACAAACCATTGAATATTTCCTTGGTGAAACTGACGTAACGGATGTAGGAGCCAGTGAGATAGCTGATAAATTAATGCCGGCAGTAACGAATATTGTAAATGGCCTATAATATACGATTTTTTTTGCTTCACTTAACCTTTCAAAATAGTTGTTTTTTGATTAAAACAGTGCAAATTTGTAGTTTGAGCAATTGTATATTTAGTAAATATTGAATTGATTCTCAAAGGATGTTGATAAGACTTTTTAAGTAAAATAAACCCATGATTAAATCTCCGTTAAATTACAAGCAGTCATTACAAGGTAGACAATTCTATATTTTTGCAGCCTTCCTTGCTGTCCTAACTTTTCTTTTTTATTCCGCTCCTGAGCTTTTAGCGCAAGAAGCTGATGCTGATGCGGATGATACTGTGGCAAAGAAAACCATGCTTGATAATGTTACGGATGCAGGCATTTGGATGCTCCCGCTGCTCCTAGCTTCTGTCGCGATGGTTGCACTTATCGTATATAATTTCATTCAATTAACAGAGAGCAAATTCAACCCACCCGATCTCAAGGCAAGCCTTCATGATCACATGGCAAACTGTCGTGTCCGTAGTGCCATTGAGGTTGCATCAACGAGTCCTACCTATTTAGGCATGATGGTTGCGGCGGCTTTGCCAAATGTTGACGCGACAGACGCTGACAGTCTAGGAAGAGAAGATGTGGAAGATGCTATTGCGGAATTTACAGTAAAACAGAACAGCGATCGCTTAACATGGATCGGTTATCTAGGAATCATTGGTCAGATAGCTCCTATGTTGGGTCTTTTGGGAACGGTCGTTGGTATGATGGGCGCATTTAATACACTTGCCTCTCAAGGTCAGGCTGACCCATCTGTTCTGGCTGGTGACATTGGACTTGCGATGGTGACAACAGCTTCAGGCCTCATAATAGCGATTCCTTCGATTTTCTTCTTTTTCTTTTTAAGGAATAAGTTAAATGGATTAGTTGCTAGTTGTCATAACGACTTGTCTGAGATGTTAGATGCTAGCTATCAAGCTGTTAATGCGGATCAAGCCATGGCTAAAGTGCCAGAAGGATTTCAATCTTAATAGGCAGAAGGCACATTTCTTTTGAGTAAAAAGAAAAAATTAGAACTAGGATAATAATAAAATGGCCTCATCCAAACTCCAGTCAGTTTTGGAGCATCGGGAAGATGATCCGAAGATGGACATGTCACCTATGATTGATATGGTCTTTCTTTTGCTGATTTTCTTTATGGTGGCCTCAAGAATGGTGACTGTTAAAGTGGATGATCAGATTAAACCGCCAGTTGCTGATGAATCTATTCGGCCACAAAATGCCAAAGGCCGTATCATTTTTAATATTCGATCAGATGGAACGTTCACTGCTGGTGATGGAAAGGTGACCGTCACTGAAGACGAAATAACGGAGAGGGTTATCGCCTGGAATGACAGGTACAAGGACACAGATACTGGAGCTTCTCTTTTGCTCAGATCGCACCGCGATGCGTCGGTCAGAGATGTTAAGAAAGTAACTAAAGCGGCGGCTCTGGGAGGGATTAACAAGGTAGTCTTTGGATCCTTAAAAACTGGAAAGTTTGATTAATTGGCATGGCTCGAAAAAGGAAATACAGGCAAGAGGCTGATAAAGATCCAGAATTGGATATTTCATCATTGGTTGACGTTGCATTTCTTTTGCTCATTTACTTTCTTGTTACAGCCACATTGAGGCCTGATGAGACTGATCTTTCAATTGTTTTACCGACTCAAATCCCTACAGAAAATCCGGATAAAGTTGATCCTGTCGCTATAGTTATTGGGCCGAGTGGCAATATTACTTATGATGGGGATGACATTCCTACTAGTGGGGCTAAGGGGGCTGACCGTTTGCCTGAATTAAGAAGTCGCTTAAAGGAATATAAACAATTATGTGATAATGGTGGCAGTAAACCGATGGTTACTGTGGCAGCAGATGATGACGGTAAAACTCAACGGTTTATAGACGTTGTTAACGCCTTGGCGTCAGTACAGATAAAAAATATCACGATGACTGGTTTCCGGGACGAGAAAGAATAACTTTTCCTTCACCTAATCTTTTTAGTGTTTCTTCGTTTAATAGATGAAGTGGATGAAATTAAACTAGAAATGAATTGGTTAGCTAAAAGATAGATAAAACCCCTTTTAACAGAATATTCATCTGAGGTATACTTTTCATGCTTATATTGTAATATTGTTAAGCCCCAACAAAGCCAAAACCACTACATGGAAAAACAAGTAATGCGCTACCATAGAATTATTACTTTTCACATATTTTTTTGCCTGAGCTTTTTTGTATTAAATATAGAAAGATCAGATGCCCAGAATCCAGTTGATGACAATTACCGTAAGGCTGTTACCCTCATGGAGGAAGCAAAGTGGACAGAGGCGTCAAGTGTATTGACGTCTGTCATAAGTGACCATAGCCAAGACGCTATGAAGTATTATGGCCCGGCATTTGGATTGCTCCACTATCATCTGGGTCTTTGTCAGATGTCACAAAAAAAATACAAAGAGGCTGCTCGACAGTTTGAGATTACATATAAAAATTTCCCGAACAAGTTAGCTGATGGCATCCCAAACACTCGTAACCACTATCACAAAAATGCTCTGTACCGGTGGGGCACAGCTGAACAAGGTGCCGAAGAATATAAAGGTGCATTAAAAATATACGACAAATTCATCAGTGAGAAGCCTGAGAAGGGAACTTACAACGGTGCTGAGCTCTATATCAATATGGGAGTTTGCCATGCGAGGTTAGGCAATGTTGCAGAAGCGACTGATAAAATTCAAAAGGTATATGACAATCATGACAAGTTAAGGGAGCGAGACAAAGGAATGTTACATCTTGCTTTCTTTGATCTTGCCAATCAGTGGATAGAAAAGGCGCTACCAGCTGATGGCATTGCTTTCATGGATAAAAATGATGAACCACTTCGTTTTTCACCTTTTGACAGCTATAAGTATAAATTTAATGAGAGGACTCTTAAGCTTGCGCAGGATGCTTCGAGTGGTGAGAAGAATCTTGATGCATTAGCTCTTAGATTTTTTACACTTGTCCCTCGAACTGAAGACGTCATTTCCGAACTTCAGGACAGAATGTCTTTTGAAAAGGGTGATGCAACAAGAGCCAAGATACAAAAAGAGATTGATAAATATGAAGCTAAGATTTCTGGAGGTACTACTGTAGATATCGCAGCGCTAAGGCTCTTGGCGTATGTTTATGAAAAGAATGATAGTTTTCGTGCCGCATACGCGGTTTACGATTACATGACAAGAAACTATCCAATTGCTAGGTCATTGGATGGCAAAAAAGATCTTCATCCTGATCTTGTATACAATGCTACTAGGTGTGCATTTTCTATCGGAGATTTGCTTTCAGCGCAACATCATGGGATGAATTTCTTAAAGAAGTATCCGGGTCACGAGTTAGAACCAGATGTTCAGAGCATGCTTATGGAACAGTTGTTTCGTAGAGGTGACTATGAGCGATGCATCGAGATTGCTGTTAGTATTTTGCCCAAGCTGCCAGATGATAGTCCGCAACAAGATCTTTGCCTTTTTTGCTTGGGTGGTTCCTATTACTATGATGGGCAATACGAAGAAGCAGATGAGATACTTGAACAGCACGTAAAAAAGTATCCAAAAAGCGGTTATCTTGAAGAATCTAGTTACTATCGAGGAGCCAATAAAGTGAAACTACTTAATTGGTCTGTAGCATCACCACTTCTCGAAAAATGGCTAAAAGATTATCCCGAGTCATCGTTAAGACCCTTTGCTATTTTAGATAGAGCCACCTGTCATTTTGCCACTGATGAAATGGTGAAGTGTCTAGAAAAGCTTGACGAAATTGAGCAGCGTCATCCTGGGAGTGACATTTATGACCGTAGTCTGAATTTACGAGGTGATGTGCTGCAAGCACAAAAAGAGTGGCCAGCTGCTCAAGAATCTTATGTCAAAGGAAAGTCCACAGCGGAAAAAACAGGGCATTATCAGGTCGCTGCTGAGTCATTAAGTCAGCTTGTAGTTGTAGCAAATTCTCAAGAAAAATATAAAGAAGCTACTGACTATTATGATGAATTTGTTATAAGCTATCCAGGCAATTTTCTCGAGCCACAAGTGGTGGCTAATGCATTAGAGGCCCTTATTCATGAATCTATTGGAAGGGGCCAGGAGGGCCTGAATAAAATGGAGAGTATTATCGATCAGCTGGGTCGTCAGGAGAATGCTGATCTTGAGAAGGCTGTTGCGAAGTATGGAAATGTTTCAATTAAATTATTCGGCGAAGATAAAACAATTCTAAAGTTAAAAGAAATGGCTACTAAGCCCGGGCAACCTCAGGCTGTGTTGGCATGGCTTTTAGTTTCTAGAGTTGATATTCTAGAAAAAATCAAAAAGGATAATCCGGCTACTGCTACGGCGGAAATAAACACTGCATTCACAGAGCTTAGAAGTTTTGATAAAAAGGTACTGGCTCCTTATGTTCTTGCAAGGATAGGAGGATTTTTGAGGCCTACTAATTCGGCTGAGTCAGTTCCCTGGTTCAATGAAATTGTTGAAAGGCCCGGCGTGGAAGCTAAGGATTTTGCATATAATGCATTAGCTAAAATTTATTTAAAGGGGACCGATACAAATAAACACGAACTAGCGTTGAAGAATATTGACTGGGTCATACAAAACACAGGAGATAACAATATTGCAGGTGAATCAGCTTATGAGAGAGCCTCGTATTATTCCAAGAGAAAAGATTGGCCTGAGGCGGAAAAGCGATGGACCGAATTTACTGCAAATAAAAAATGGGCTGGGAGTAGAAGCCCCGAAGCATGGTATCAATTAGGTAAGGCTCGGGACGAGCAGAACAAATTTCCCGAAGCTCTTAGTGCGTATGTGAATGTGTATGGAAGATACGGATCTAGAATAGAGTATGCATTACCTGCTGTTGCTCGTTCCGCAGAAATCCAAAATGATCTTGGAGAAAAAGAAAAAGCTTACCGGCTAGCTTATGTGAGTGGATTTAAGTGGGCTAAGTATTTTGATCAATATCAGACTGAATATCAGATATTAAGGTCCATCTATGTTTCATTGGAGGGAGAGTATCGCAAAGAGAACGATAAGGATCCTTTTACCAATTAATAAACTAAGTGTCCGCATTGTTGCTAAATATTTTATTCTTCCAAGCCATTTGAATGAAAAACTACATTAAACCATTTTTAATTATAATTTCCCTTTCCATAGGAATCTCTGTGGATTCATTAGCCAAACCTATTGCGGCAACTCTCACAATGGGTAAGAACAAACAGGACTTTCCTGGTTACGTGACAAAGGCTGACGATAATAACTTATACGTTAGCCAGTTTGAGGATGGATCAGCGGCAGCAGGTTACTCATTGGCAAGTATCCATGAAATTTCATGGCGAGAGCCCGATGATTGGAAGGAAGCGATGGAATTATGGAATCGCAATGACTATACTGGCGGTATAACTGCTTTTGCAGAAGCAATGGTGAGTTATAAAGGACTAGCTGAGTCAAAGCATCCTTTAATGCAAGATTCGATTGGTGCGCAGGCCGTGTTCTACTATATGGAGTGTTTGCGGAGGAAAGGTAAATTTAGCTCGATGATGGAGCCTTATCTTAAGGTTCAAAGAGTGAACTTAGGAGCTAAATGGCAAGATCAAATTAGACTTTTCCAAGGATGGTCTCATTTAGCTGAAGGGAAGTGGAAACCCTTAAATTTAATGATGGAGGTATATGAGGTTAAGGAGATTGAAATTCCGGGCATTGGAGATTTTACTGTTGCTCCGAATGAGCTCCCTATAAAGCCCGAGATTAATGTGCACCATATGGCACAGATTGCTTTCTTGCGGGCAAGATCAACTGATGAGCTTTCTAATCTTCTTAATGTGGAATTGAGTGAGCTTGATCCTGATTCTGATGAAACTCTTGAGCTGAGGCAAAAACTTGCTAGCCAGATAGGAGTGATGCGATCAAAAGCGCTCACTGACTATTCTCGTGCTTTTACTATAAATTATGGACAGGAAAGAGGCCTTGCCTTGAGAGCGATGATTGGATCAATGAAGTTGATCAAAAGAATGCCCAACTTTTCCACTAACTTTGTCATGCAGAAGGAAGCTCATGGAATAGCTAAACTCCTTAATGGTATTAGCCCAAGCAACATGCCTGCTGAATTATCAGATCTTTTACAGGCTCCTGTGGACCCCGACGCTGGAAAATAATATTCCTAATTTTCCTGATATTATTAATTAGATTCTATATGTAATTCATTTAGTCCTAAGCTTTCTTGTTCTTCGAAGAACAAGAAAAATAATTACCCTTTAATCTTAGCTGGGTATTTGAGCATCGTAAGAACATCTCTGGGGCTCATTTTCACTACCTTGTCTTCACTGACGCCAAGAGCAATTAATCTCTTTTTTTGATCATTTTGGCGTCGACGCTTTGCAGCTCCTCCCTTGCGGGGACGGGTGAGGTGCGTTTTCATGTATTTTCTTCTTACGCGCATTTTATCGAGAGGTTAGCTTTAGTCGTTAGTGTTATACAATATTGTATTTGGGCGATTAATCTGCATCAAAAATCAGATTCTTAAAGTGAATTTTATGAATTAATGATTCGCTTTAATTTCATCAAATACTGCAGGAGGCACCATTTTAGCAACATGTTCTTCCCAGCCTTCCGGCCCGATTAGACCTTTTACCATGCTACTGCTTACTTCAGCTAAATCCCTTGGAGGCATTAGGAATACAGTTGTAATATCTTTTTTGAGTTGAGAATTTGTGTGTCTCATGCCCCTTTCAAATTCGTAGTCATGGGCGGATCTTATGCCTCGTAGTATGTAACTTGCTCCTATCTCGGTCGCGTAGTCAACGAGGTACAAATTCTCGAAATACGCGATATCTAAATTATCACTGAGAGGAAGAGTCTTTTTTAATATATTTAATCTTTCATCTACCCCGTAAGTGTAATTTTTTTCAGGGTTTATTCCTATTGCAACGGTTAAGTGATCAAAGAGGGAAAGTCCCTGTTTAATCATCCAAAGGTGCCCATTAGTGAGTGGATCAAAGCTGCCAGCGTAAACCGCTTTTTTTTGTGGTGAGGACATTTTACGAAGATTTAAGATATTGTTGAATAAATTGGGATCGCTTTAATTCAAGATCGCCAATGACATTAATTGATTGTCCGCATTTAATTTCTAGTGATTGTCCAATGCATAATGGTAAAGAGTAGTGCTCCCCATCAATGAATAGTTTCCCTTTTCTTGTAAGAGAATCAATCTTTACAGAGGAAGTGATTCCTGAAGCGGATTCTCGCGTGCCTCGATGTATGAATTGAAATTTATCACTTGTCAATGGTAAGGGGTCGAGACCTTCTTGGAAGGACCATGCAGTTGATCCTGCAGCAGTTGATATGAGGATCCCACTGTTACGATATGTTTCCCCTTCAACTTCGTAACGGGTAGTTGCGGCTGGATTTGGATTGGCAAACAATAAATCGTTAAGCACAGGAGGGCCGACCGATATTCCATCTATTTTCAATGAAATGCGCGACAAGTTTGTCCTTGGCCCATTGTTTACGTTATTAAATAATTCCTCAAAATTATCTCCTGTGCACGAACAGAAGAAACCAACGCTTCTAACAGGATCTGAATTCACACCGAGCATCGGAGTGGTGTCTGTGATATAGTGAGAAGTTTCTAAAAAGGTTCCATCACCTCCAACACTTATGACAAGGTCCGCAGAGCTTATGGTCGATTCGGTAATTTCAGATCTGTACACCATATTTATTTCTGCCCCAGATGCACTTAGTGTGTTTTTTACAGTTTGAATTGTGTTTTTCTGGGTCTGGTGGCTTTCTTGGAATGCTTCCTTAGCTTCAGCTTTCCCAGAAATATAGGAACTGACATTACTGTCCTTGGAATTGCTAAACAGTTCCCAGACGCTTTTCTTATAGATGAGCGCAACTTTCATTGTTCCATTGCTTTAATTCTCTTTGAATTTTGTCTAAATCGCAACTGTAAGAACTTACGGTAGGTTTGACCATGAGTTCAAATACTAATAAATCCAGATTCAGTTATTAAATGATCTCTTATTTTAATAAGGTAATAGACGTTTATATTATCATTGGGGCGAGAGGATCTATTGGAGTTTAAGCTTTAAATATTATTTATAAGATTTAGAGCTCTTAACTCAGAGGCGGTAGCGCATCTTTCTACTTTCGATTTGCCGAATAATTTTTGTGGATCTATTCCTTGAATGTTTTCCTCCTTAATGACCATTTAGATATCTTCACCTGTCAATATTGAATCTTTTATTTTAGGGTAACTTCTCTTAATGGTTGAAATTCAGCGCCTTCCTTGGAGCCTTCAAAGAGTTCATTGTTTTTCATTTGTAACATGAGAAAAACTTCTTCTACTCTTGAATATATTCTATATCATCTGCGTTACTTTTGTGTAACAATGGTTGAACCATGAGGTCATGATTGAATGTAAAAACAAATCATGGTTCGGCTTTAGATATAACAGTATTAAGCTTAAATTTGAGCAGCCCTATAAGCGACTCTTTGCAATTAATTTATTATGAACATCATTAAAGTTTTTATTCTTTTTCACATACTTTTCATTGCTCAGATTTCTATAGCTAAAGATCAAGCTAATTGGGCACATGATACTAGTGACATTGCTCCTGATTCTGCAGTAACCTTCGGTGTTCTTGAAAATGGGCTTCGATATGCCGTGATGCCTCATTCCGAACCTCCTGAAAGAATCAGTATGAGACTTTACGTAGATGCTGGTTCCTTAATGGAAACTGAAGAGCAGCAGGGCCTTGCCCATTTTATTGAGCATATGGCGTTCAATGGAACCAAGAATTTTCCAGCTGGGCAAATGGTTGAGTATTTTCAGCGATTGGGGATGTCTTTCGGAGGCGACACTAATGCACATACCTCATTTAAAGAAACGGTATACAAACTTGAGTTGCCTAAACCTGAAGAAAATTTAATTAAGAAAGCAATGTTACTGTTCCGTGATTATGCAGACGGAATGCTTATGAGTGGAAAAGAAATAGAGAAGGAACGAGGGGTAATTTTAAGTGAATTGATTACTCGAGATTCTGCTGAATGGAGGACGCAAAAAGAAGCATATAAGTTTGCTCTTCCGGATTCATTAATTAGCAAACGATTCCCGATAGGCACCAAAAAAGTAATAAAGGGAGCAGGTCGAAAGACGTTCATGGACTTTTATAAGACTTGGTACACGCCTAATCGTATGTCTATCGTGGTCGTGGGAGCGGTCAAAACGGATGGTATCATTGCAATGATTAAGAAGAACTTTTCATCAATGCCATCACAAAAGTCTACTCTTAGCGATCCTGATCTTGGGAAAATTACGGTTGGAAGAGGGGTAATTACTAAGACGCATTATGAAAAAGAAGCGACTGAAACTAATGTTAGCATTGAGGTCGTAAAACCCTACTCATGGGAACCGGATGACACTAAAAAGAATGTCAGGAACCTAAAGCTTTTCATCGCTAACCATATTATTGATAATCGCATTTCAGAGCTCGCTAAAAAGAAGGAGGCTGTAATAACCGGTGGCGGTTCCTATGCTCAGGATTTTCTGGATTTCGCACAGTTCGCAAGTGTTTATGTGACTACTGAACCTGATAATTGGAAGGGAGCTTTGCATGTTGCTGAACAGGAAATCAGAAGAGCTCTTACTTATGGGTTTAATCAGAACGAATTTGAAGAGGTTTCTGCGACTCTCCGTAACGCATATGAGCAAGCTTTAAGAAGTTCTGTTTCCCGTAAATCAAGGAGCCTTGCTGATGCTCTTACTCGATCTATTTCAGGACAAAAAGTTTTTACTAGCCCTAAACAGGATATGGATTGGTTGAATAAGAATCTTGCGTTAATTACTGCAGATGCGTGTCATGGGGAATTGAAGAAAGCTTGGGAATCCAGTGATAGGCAGATTTTTATAGGCGGTAATATTGAGCTTAATAAAGCGGATAGTCAAATTCAGAAAGCATATTTGAGATCGAAATCAAAAGAGGTCAACCCACCCAAGAAGGAGGACAAGGCAGAATTTGCATATAAAAACTTTGGCAAACCGGGGCAGATAGTTGAAAGGAAAGAGGATGAGGCGCTTGGAGTCGTACAGTTGCGCTTTTCAAATAATGTGAGGCTAAATCTTAAAAAAACAGATTACGAGAAAGATTCGATATCGATAGGTGCAAGGATCGGTTCCGGGATGTTATCTGTGCCCAAAGATAAGCCGGGTTTGGCGACAGTTGCATCAGCAATTTTTACTGCGGGAGGTTTAAAGCAGCACAGTACGGATGAGCTTCGGCGCATTTTTGCAGGGAAAACAGTTAGCGGATCTTTTGCAGTAGATGAAGATGCTTTTATATACAGCGGGTCAACTAACCGCAAAGATCTTGTCAATGCGTTACAATTAATGACTGCTTATATAGTAGAGCCTGGTTATAGGGAAGAGGCTCTGAGGCAGTTTCAAAATCAACTTGATCCTCTTTACACGCAACTTGCTCATACCCCTATGGGAGTGCTCCAGGATAGAGTTGATAGATTTCTCAAGTCCGATGATTTTCGTGCTGGATTCCCTTCACGAACTGAAATCACAAAAAGGACGATAGGAGAGGTTAAGGATTGGCTTTCAGATACTCTAGAAAGTGCATATATGGAAATAGGTATAGTTGGAGATTTTGAGGAGCAAGTAGTGATTGATGCCGTTTCAAAAACTCTGGGAGCTCTTCCAACAAGAAGAGTTAAGAAAATGGAATTTACTGGTGAAAGAAGGATAGATTTTCCAACAAAAGGTCAGTCCAAGGCGTTTGTTTTTGAGTCCGAGATTCCTAAGGGAATGGTAGGGGTATATTGGCCGACTCAAGATATATGGGATATTAGCAGGACAAGACGGCTGAGCGTTTTGGGTGCAGTTTTTGCAGACCGGCTTCGCAGTAAGGTAAGAGAAGAGTTAGGGGAGGCGTATAGTCCATATGCACGGCACATACCCAGTGATACATATAAAGGATACGGATTTTTAATGTCAGTAATAACAGTTGATCCACCTCAGGCTGAGAAAATTGTAAATGTGGTCGAGGGCATTGGAACAGCATTAGCATCTAAAGGAATCACCGAAGATGAACTGGAGAGAGCTATTAAACCATTGTTAAACAGCATTGAGCAACAACTTCGGCAGAATGCGTATTGGCTAAGAACAGTCTCTTTGAGCTCACAAGAATTCCCTCAAAAGCTTAATTGGGCTAAAACAATGCTGAAGGATTACCAATCAATTAAGGTTAGCGATATAAATTCTTTGGCTAAAAAATATCTAAGTGAAGGCAGTTCAGTCAGTGTTAAAATCGTTCCCAAAGAGTCTCCTTTGGATAAGGCCCCTTAAATTCAATTATTATTTTTTCCACTGTTAATATAACTGGTTGATTATTATATATTTATAAGTTTATTCATTCTGGTCAGGTAAGTCTGTTGACGGTAGCAAGACACCTTGCTTTAGTATCCAGCCTTATAGTAACAAAACTGAAAACCAACAAAAAATATGCCCACTTTTGGAATTAATGGATTTGGCCGAATTGGCCGGAATGTCTTTAGAGCTATGACTTCTGAACAGAGGAAGAGCGTTGTAGCAGTGAATGATTTGACTGATAACAAAACTTTGGCGCACCTCCTTAAATGGGATTCAACGTGCGGTAAGCTTAATGCCGAAATTAGTTATGATGAGGAAAGTATAACTGTGGATGGGCACTCTATTAAAGTCTATGAGGAGCGTGATCCTGCTAAGCTTCCATGGGGTGATCATGGAGTCGATGTTGTGCTTGAATCTACTGGATTTTTTACAGCCAGAGAAAAGGCAGAGCTTCATATTACTAATGGTGGCGCTAAGAAAGTTTTAATTTCCGCACCTGGTAAAGATGTGGATCTAACAATGTGCATAGGAATTAACTCTGATCAGTATAATCCTGATGAGCATAATATTGTGTCAAATGCTAGCTGCACAACGAACTGCTTGGCTCCTATGGTCAAGGTTCTTAATGATGCTTTTGGCGTTGAGCGTGGTGTCATGAGCACAATTCACAGTTACACGGGTGATCAAAGGTTATTGGATTCTCCTCATAGTGATTTCCGTCGTGCGAGGTCAGCTGCCGTAAATATCATTCCATCTAGTACGGGTGCAGCTGTGGCCATTGGAGAAGTTATTCCGGAAATGAAAGGTAAACTCAAAGGTGGTGCATTTAGGGTCCCGACACCTACAGGTTCGGTCACCGATTTCACGGCTCAGCTGACTAATAAAACTACAGTTGAAGAGATTAATGCTAAATTTAAGGAAGCTGCTGAAGGAGCCCTTAAAGGAATCTTGGAGTATACTGAGGAAGAGCCAGTGTTAATGGATATAGTTGGGAATCCGCATTCTTGTATTCTCGATGCTGATGTGACACTCGAAATGGGAGGTGATCTTGTTAAGATTGTTGGATGGTATGACAATGAGTGGGGATATAGCAATCGAGCCATTGAGGCAATGAATCTTCTGATTGGTGCATAGCTCTTATATTAATTAGAATTTTTCGACTAAAGGCACCCCTACTGGGGTGCCTTTAGTCTCTAGTGAATCTTTATAGATAATGCCCAAGAAGACTATCCGTAATATTTCATTAAGTGGACGTAAGGTCCTTGTAAGGTGCGACTTTAATGTCCCGTTAGATGTTGAAGGTAATATAACGGATGATACTCGTATTGATGGGGCAGTTCCAACCATCAAGCATTTGCTTGATAATGGAGCTAAGGTAATTCTTTGTTCCCATTTAGGCAGACCAGGGGGTCACAGAAACCCCGATTTTTCCTTGAAGGTTGTTGCCTTAAGACTTGGTGAATTGATAGGCAAGGATGTCTTGTTCGTTGAGGACTGTGTAGGCGAGAAGGTTAATGGAGCGATCGATGATTTAAGTGACGGTGAAGTGTTGCTTTTAGAAAATGTACGCTTTTACAAAGAAGAAACTGAAAATGATGAAGTCTTTTCGAGGCAGTTAGCAGAACTAACCGATATCTATGTTAACGATGCATTTGGGACGGCTCACCGTGCGCACGCTTCAACTGCTGGCGTTGCGAATCACGTGGATGAATGTGTTATGGGTTTTCTGTTAGAAAGGGAACTTAAATACCTTCAAGAAGAGTTAAAAGATCCTGCACGCCCTTTTATAGTTATTTTAGGAGGAAAGAAAGTTTCTGATAAAATAGGAGTCATTAAGGCATTGCTTGATAAGGCAGATACCATATTGATAGGAGGGGCGATGCAATATTCTTTTAGAAAAGCTCAAGGTCATTCAATAGGTGAAAGTTATGCCGTTGATGAAGATATTCCGATTGCCCGGAGTCTCTTGGAAGAGGCTGACAAAAGGAGTGTTAATCTGATGCTCCCTGCAGATAGTCTTGAGGCTGATGATTTTTCTAATGAGGCGAATGTCAGGAACATAGAACCTTACGACGATGGAGGCTCGATTCGCGATGGGTGGGAAGGCTTGGACATTGGGCAGAATGCGATCCAAGAGTTTTGTGAAATTATAAAAGGTGCAGGTACAATTGTATGGAATGGTCCAATGGGTGTATTTGAGATAGATGCTTTTTCCAAAGGGACGAGATCAGTGGCAGAGGCGGTGGCTGCTAGTGGAGCAGTTAGCATCATCGGTGGAGGTGATTCAGTGACTGCGGTTAAGCAGTTTGGCTTTGCTGATCAGGTCACATTTATATCAACTGGAGGAGGAGCTTCTCTTGAATTATTGGAAGGAAAAGTGTTACCAGGAGTTGCTTCTCTTGATGATGTATAAAATTTTCAATGACACAAAATTAGATTAACCCAATTATAACTATGAATCGTAAACTAATCATTGCAGCTAACTGGAAGATGAACAAAACAGCACCAGAGGCTGTGCAATTCATTGAGAAATTTGAAAATTTAATTGGAGGATCTAGCCTCGTTGATATTGCAATTGCTCCAGCATTTATTGCTTTGTCCGCATCAAAGGAATTATTAATTAATAGCGGTACGACTGCACTCGCAGCACAAAATTGCCATTTTGAGGAAAGTGGTGCTTTTACAGGAGAAATTAGTATCGGCATGCTAAAAGATATAGGAGTTGATTACGTCATCATTGGTCACAGTGAACGGCGCTCTATTTTTGGAGAGGATGATGCGTTGATTAATGCTAAAGCTAAATCTTTGCACGCAGCTGGCGTTAATCCTATTTTTTGTATAGGTGAAACATTAGAAGAGCGCGATGGTGGTGAAATAGAATCGGTCCTAAGGAGGCAACTTGAAGAAGGTTTAAAGGATCTTGATTCTGAGAATATGATCCAGACCGTTATAGCTTATGAGCCAGTTTGGGCCATAGGAACAGGCCGTACGGCGACGCCCGAACAGGCTCAAGAGGCTCATGCATTTACGCGGTCTGTGATTAGAGAAATTTTAGGTGATAGTGTAGCTGACCAGATTCGAATTCAGTACGGAGGTAGCGTGAAGCCAGATAACACGAAAGAGCTTATGAGGCAGGAAGATGTTGACGGAGCGTTAGTTGGTGGAGCAAGTCTTGATCCGGAAAGTTTTGCAGATATTTGTAAGAATGCAGCCGCATCAGATTAAGGATATATAGGAAGTGGCTGCTACGAGGGGAAGGGGTCAATTTAATCTAGCGATAGTCATTCCTAGCCATACAAGAAATATACCTAGGAAGCTGCTCAGGCTGACATAAAGGGTTGCCATACCTAAGGATCCTGCGCGGATTAAAGTTAACAATTCCAATCCGAATGTTGAAAATGTGGTGAAGCCTCCAAGGAAGCCAATAATGATAAATAATTTTGCTGTATTATTATTTTCCCATATAGAATAGGCTATACCAATCGCGAAGCATCCTATAAGGTTAATGAGCAATGTTGGATAAGGGAAAGAGGGGTCACCTAAAGATTTTTTAAGTATTGAACCCAAACTCCATCGGCAAATTGCCCCAAAAAATCCGCCGATTCCTACATAAATTAAAGCGATCAGTGATTGCATGGATTGACAAGAGTAACCTCTGATCTAGTGTCTCGTCCAGTATGAGCAAAAAGATTGTTGTCGCATATTCAGGAGGTTTGGATACCTCTGTCTTATTAATATGGCTAAAAAAGCGCTTTGATGCAGAGGTCATAGCTTATTGCGCGGATGTGGGGCAGGGAGAAGAGTTGGATGGGCTAGAGGAAAAGGCACTGAATACCGGAGCATCAAAATGCTATATAGGAGATTTGAAGGAGGAATTTGCTGAAGACTTTATCTTTCCAATGTTTCAAGCAGGAGCCATTTATGAAGGTAAGTACTGGCTTGGAACGAGTATAGCAAGACCTGTTATAGCTAAAGGGATGGTAGATGTTGCAAGGGAAGAAGGAGCTCAAGCTTTAGCCCATGGAGCGACAGGTAAAGGTAATGATCAAGTCAGATTCGAGCTTTCTACGGCTTCCTTGGCTCCTGATCTTGAAATGATTGCCCCTTGGAGAATGGCTGATTTTCGTGCTGAATTCCCAGGCCGTGCTGAAATGATCGAATATGCTGAGAAGCAAGGGATTCCAGTTCAGGCCAGTGCGGGAAAATCTTACTCGATGGATAGAAACCTTCTGCACATCAGTTTTGAAAGTGGGATATTAGAGGATCCGTGGTATGACGCGAGTGGAGATGATTGTCACGACATGTATGTCCTGTCAGCTTCACCTCAAGACGCACCCGATGATCCAGAGTACGTGCAAATTCTTTTTGAGAATGGAAATCCAGTCGGTATAAAATTTAACGGTTTGCCGGAGTTGGCAGAAGAGGTTGGTATTAATTCATTGGGAGAGAATGGTGATTATACACTTTTTTCACCTTATGGAGTCATGATGGTACTAAATTCTCTAGGAGGTAAGCATGGAATTGGTCGAGTTGATATGGTGGAAAATAGATTCGTAGGAATGAAGAGTAGAGGAGTTTACGAAACTCCTGGCGGGGCTATTCTATTTGAAGCGCATCGGACAATTGAAAGCCTTACAATGGACAGGGAGGTGATGCATCTCCGCGATAGTCTCATTCCTAAGTATTCAGAGTTAGTTTATAACGGATTTTGGTTTGCCCCTGAGCGTGAAGCTATCCAAGCTCTTATTTTTGAGAGCCAGAGAAATGTGAGTGGAGAGGTTCGTATGAAGTTGTATAAAGGGAATGTGATTGCAGCAGGAGTGAGGAGTGATCAGAGCCTCTATAATGCGGATGTTGCTACGATGGAGGGAGGTTCTGAAGAAGCTTACGACCAAGATGATGCTACAGGTTTCATACGGCTTAATGGGCTTCGCTTGCGAACATTCTCCAGAAATAGGAATTCCCGATCAGAGGAGAATTAGTATCGGGCTATTGTAGGGTCAATATCATAAGACCATCTTTCTATTCCTCCGGTTAGGCTGTAGGTGTTTTGAAATCCTTTTGATCTCATCTGATGGGTCGCATGTAAAGAGCGCATCCCATGGTGGCAATATATGACGAATGCCATTGATTCAGAACCTTTGAATTTATTAATTGATTCTGCAAAAACTGACAAAGGTATGAGCATTGCTTCTTTGATGTGACAGATGTCCCATTCGTCTTGTTCTCTGCAATCAATGATATGCAATAGGGAGGAGTCTATTTCATTTAACCAATTATTGAGTTTGGATGGACTTATTTCCATTGAATCAAGTTATGTGATTCAATTGAGGTTATGGTTCGACAATGACCATAGTTCCCACAGAAACGTTATGAAAGAATGCTTGTGACATTCTTTCAGGCATTCGGATGCATCCGTGTGAGGCGGGGTATCCAGGTATATAGCCTGCATGCATGCCAACTCCTCCAGGAGTGATGCGCATAAAATTTGGCATTGGCGCTCCTTCATAAATTAGTCCAGGCGGAGGAACGGGTTGCTTGCGGAGATCAACGTCATCGTTGACGATCATGCCATCAGGTGATTTCCAAATCCCAAATATATTTGATACATGGCCGGCATTTTTTTGCAGGATTTTATATTTCCCCGGGGGTGTGCTGTGGCTTTCTCGCCCGCTTGATATTTTTGATATTCCGACCAGAGTCCCACCTCTATAGAATTTTGCTTTTTGTTCTTTTAAGCTTATTCGAATGAAAGGTTCTCCAGAAGCAGATCCTTCGTCCCAAAATGAGACAGTATCTATGGGGCCGCGAAGTTCTGATATTGGAACATTGCCACCCACAGAGCCAAGATATGTAGTGTTTCCATTTCCGAGGCCATATGAGCCGATGGAGCAGCTATTTAGGAATGAACTAAATATGGCGATAAAAAGAAATGCTATTTGTTTTCGTATCACTTGATTAGTTGCTTTTACTTATTAAATAATTAACGTTACTTAATTGATTAGGTCAAGGAGTTGAACATTATGTTTTGGCTTTTTTATTGTATGAGGGAAGCTTAGAGATCTTTAAAAGTAATTGGATTCTATATTTCCCTATCAGATTAATGCCTACATATGATTATCAATGTGAAAAGTGCGAAGAGATCTTTGAGATCTTCCAATTGATGAATGACAAAAAACTGACAAAGTGCCCAAACAATTCATGCGGAGGTAAGATTCAGAGATTGTTAGGCGTTGGTGCCGGTGTTATTTTTAAGGGATCGGGATTTTATGAGACCGACTATAGGAGTGAATCATACAAGGCGGGGGCAAAGGCCGATAAAAAGAAAAGTTCCAATAAGAAGAAAAAATCTGAGAATAAAAAAGGCACTAAAAAATCTGATTAATCTGAATATATAAATAATATTATCTGACCGATCGTATCGGGTATCCATAACTTGTAGTGTTTCGTCCCAGATTTAGAACGGTATTTATCCATTCCTTTAGTCTGTCATTGATATTTGGCATTGTCTGGATCCATATTTTGATCTTATCGCCAGAATCGTTTGAAGATATCGAAGGTCGTAAATTTAATGATAAAGTTCCTAAGGATCTGCTTGATCAGGTTGCAGCTGCAATTGATTCTGGGAATTCATTTGAATGTAGTGAAGAAGCCTTAAATCAATATATAGGTTCGATTATTAATGTAAGAGAATCAGAAGAAATTGAAAAATTTACTAAGTTTAGAGGTTTGTTTGTAAGGCTCCTTGAGGGTGGATTTGATTTAGTTTTTGTTAGAAATATTCTTGGAAAAACATTCACATCAAGCGTGCGTTTTGTCATGAGTTCAACTGATTCAGGAATTGAAATAAGAGTTAAGTCGGGAAGATATGGAATGTTGCAAGTCCCGAGTGGATTTATGAACCTCATACGTTCTGGCATTATGAGCGTTGGCAATGTCCTATGGGTCGAAAAAAAGATATTATCACGGCCATTATTGGTTAAATTAAAAGATGGATGGATACGGCTTGATCCAAGATCTAGAACTTTACCGGAAAATTAAATTAGTTGATCGTTTTGTGAGATGTTCGTTGCTTATAGATATTCAATTGGATTAATTGCCTTTCTATTCAGTGGGTTGATGCCTCTTGCTGAAGAGGCGAATTTAAATCCAACGAAGAACAATTTTGTGAGCAGAAGTAGCTCTAGACAATTCATTGTTCATGGGAAAGATAGCAAGGCGAGGGGGGCTGTTTGTGTCTTCTGCGAAGAGGTTAAAGAGGATTTATTATCTTTAATACGGCAGAGAGATAGGTGGCGTTATCCTGTAGTAATTCAGTTAAGAGGAGATACAACAAATATAAGATCTTCATCAATTAAGCCAAGTATCTATAAGCTTCCTGGGGGATTATACAGGCTCCAAATTGATGCATTCCTTGGCAATTCATTTAAAGCGGAGAGTTTAAGAGATGAGTTGATACATCTTCTTCTTGCAGAAATAATTCTCAAATCTAATCCCGATATGCAGGCCTTAAGTAAGGAAAATATTCTTCCTGACTGGTTGAGGATAGGATTGGCGGAAGCGATAGAGTACCGAAAGAATAGAGAGTCTGCGATGTTGTTTTCAGCGATATTTAAACAAGGTAAAGTTATGTCTATCAATCAGATTTTCGAATCTGAACTTCAAGATATGAATTCAATTTCCGAAGCAGTTTACAGAACTTCTTGTTGTGGATTGATATTAGCGTTGCTCAGCCAGCAGGAGGGTCCAGATAAATTGCGTAAATACATTAGTGGTCTTGCCATTCATAAGGGATCTTCTAATGACTTGTTAGAAAAAGTTTTCCCAGGAACAGCCGAATCTAAGAACAGTATGGAAAAATGGTGGGCTTTGAAATTAGCTGAACTTGCACAGCCAACAGTTACTGATGTTTTATCTCCTCTTAAGACTGAAGCTGAATTAAACAATTGCTTAAAAATAGCGTTTCCAGAAAATGCTAAAGGAGTTAATCAATCGTCTACTCAGGCAAAGAAAATCGGACGGGGTATCCTGTCGATTCTGAAATTTAATGGGAAAGTCAAGAGGTCTCAGGCAAAAATACAAGAGGTGAAAAACAATGGAGGTGAGAGGCTTGAGTTTCACATTGATGAATATCGTCAATTTATTAGTTATCCAGATTTAGCTAAAACATTGAAGATAAATGAGAATAGGTTGTTGTTTTTAAGTTATCGTGCTTTCCCTTTACATAGACCTATAATCCATGAGTATCAGATAATTCTATTACAAATAGTGAGCGGTAATGTTAAGGGAGTAGATCAGAAATTGGCTAGGCTCTCCAAATTGAGGTCATTAATTTTTCGGTCAACTAATGATGCAAATAATTATCTTAATTGGTATGAAGCGACTCAATTAAAGATGCGGAGTGGTGCTTTTTTGGAGTATCAGCAAACGCTCAATGATCTGAATAGACCATTGCCTCCAAGAACTGACAATCTATCTAAATATTTGGATGAGATTGAAAATGAATTCTAATAAAAAAGTGATGAATTCGTGTATTAAATTAATAGTTTTATCTGGATTACTTTACATTGATTTTCTTATATACATTTAGTGATGCAAAAGACTGATTTCCATGGTGCTGTTGAGCAGGTCCTAATCAATGATTCAAGGTATTCTGGTGATTCCTATTATTTTCTTCAGGAGGTATTGCTTAAAGCAGTTGGAATACAAAGAAAGGAAACGGGTGGTGAAAATAAGCATGTTACAGGAGGAGACCTTTTAGAGGTGTTTCGTGATCGTGCCCTTGATCAGTTCGGACCCATGACAATGACGGTCCTTCAAGAGTGGGGGCTTTCAAAGAGCGAAGATGTTGGCGACATGGTATTCAATCTTATTGAAGCAGGCGCATTTGGCAAAAGTGAACATGATAAGCGTGAGGATTTTATGAATGGATATAAATTCCATGATGTTTTTGCGGTGCCTTTCCTTCCTGAAAGCAAAAAATATATTGATGGTAATGGTAACTGTCGTGATTTGAATATTGTTTGATGAGTGAAGTTCAATTCATAGAACTTCCTTTCGAAAAGTTCGTATTGCCTAATGGGTTAACGGTGATCTTGAGGCAAGATCGATCAGTTCCTTTAGTTAGTCTTCAGACTTGGATCGAAACAGGTTCGATACATGAAGGATCTTTCCTTGGGTCCGGTTTGTCCCATTTCGTTGAACATATGTTATTCAAAGGAACTGGACGACGTCATTCAAATGATATTGCAAGAGAGGTAAGTTCTATGGGTGGACAAATTAATGCTTACACCTCTTTTGACCGAACGGTTTACTATATTGACGCCCCTGCCGAAGGAGCGATTGGTTGCCTTGATGTTCTTATGGATGTTGTTTGTAATGCGACTCTACCCGATGATGAATTCATTAGTGAGCAGGAAGTCATAAGGCGTGAATTTTCTATGGGGAAAGATGATCCGGAGAAAGTCGCTAGTCAGGAGATGTTTGCTACATGTTTTCAAGTGCATCCTTACGGAATCCCCGTGATAGGGCACCTTGAAAATTTTAATCAGATAGATCGTTCAAATATATATTCATATTATCGTGAGAGATATGCTCCGAATAATATGTTTCTGGTTGGTGTTGGGGATTTTGATCCTGCAGAGATGCGCGAAAGGGTTGAAGCCTTTTTTTCTGATCATATTCGCCGTTCTGTGGCGCCAGTTTTTATTCCTGATGAACCTGTACAAGTTGGAAGGCGTGACAAATATGTAAATTTTTCTACTCCAGTTTCTAAATTGTGGATGGCTTGGAAAATTCCATCAATTACGCACCCCGACATGGCAGCATTGGATGTGTTAGCTGTTATTTTAGGACAGGGACGAAGTTCTAGGCTGCACAAGACATTAAGAGATGAGCAGGGACTAGTTCATCGGATAGGTGCATTTTCATATACTCCGGCTAGTGCAGGCTTGTTTGCTGTCGGAGCTAATTTAGATGCTAAAAATAGGGAGTCGGCCGAGAGTGCAATTTTTGATGAATTAAAACAATTAAAAGATAATGGCGTCAAGCAAACTGAATTGGATAAGGCGAGACGAATTGCTTTAGTTTCACAGATAGAGTCTCTTGTTACGGTCCAAGGGCAAGCATCTGATCTGGGGTCTAACTGGTCAGTTACTAGGAATCTTAGTTTCACGAAGGAGTATCTAAGGAGGGTATCAAGTGTTGAGTTGGATGACATCTTAGTTGTTGCTCGCAAGTATTTGGATGATAGTTATTTAAGTGTTGTAGAAGTTGGACCGGAATGCTCTCCGAAAGCTTCCAATATTTTTACAGGAAAAAGTTTCTCAAACATTAAGAATTTTGAGATGGGAAATGGCTTGAGGGTAATTGTAGAGGAAGATCGCCGATTGCCTCTTGTTTCTGTGAGTGCCGTTTTCCGAGCTGGGATCATTGCTGATCATTTAGCGAAACAAGGTATCACCGAATTGTTATCAAGGACTCTGTTACAGGGAACCAATGGTCGAAGCTCAGAACAAATTGCTGATATAATAGAATCGTCTGGAGGAAGTATATATACGGGAGGAGGCTTTAATTGTTTGTATGCTAATTTAGAAGTCTTAAATCAAGAAATTACAATTGCTATGGAGGTTCTTTCAGATGTGCTAGTTGTCCCTTCCTTTCCTGTTCAAGCAATTGAGCGTGAGAAGAAGTCACAAATTGCAGCAATTGATCAAGAATTAGATAGTCCTCTTGGAATGGCTAATATTGCTGCTCGCGATATGCTTTTTAGAGATCATCCATATTGTAATATGAGATTAGGTGATAAAAAGAGTGTCTCATCTATTACTGGAAAAGATCTCGCTGAATTTCATTCTCAATATGCGGTTTCTAAAAATAGTGTTATTTCAGTATGTGGCTCCATAGAGGCAAATGCTATAAGAGATCACATTGAGGAATTATTTTCTTCCATGCGGAATGGAGAAGAATACTTTTCAACGGTACCTGATCCAGGGTGGCCCGCGAGTAAAGAAGAGCGAACAGAATATAACGATAAGGAGCAGGCGATTGTTGTTCTGGCTTTCCCTGGAATTAGCTTGTATAGCCCGGACCGCGCTTCAATGATCCTTATTGAAGAAATTTGTGGTGGAATGGATGGAACACTGTTTAAGAGAATCCGTGAGGATATGGGTTTAGCTTATTTTGTTGGAGTTTCTCAGATGATTGGATTCGCGAGAGGAATGATCATGTTTTACGCGGGAACTAGAGAAGATGTCGTTGACCAAGTTCATCAGGAATTGATAAAAGAAATTAAAAAGATTTTCTCTGATGGAATTACAGAAGAGCAATTGGAACGAGCTAAAATGTCTTATGCGGGTAAATACAGCTTAGGAAAGCAATCACATATTGACCGGTCCCAGTCCCGGGCATTAAACGTACTTTATGGCCTCGGTATTGACTATGATGTTTGTCTTTTAGATGAAATAAAATCTCTGAAATCTAAACGAGTCATGGAGGTGGCCAAGAAATATTTTGATCAGGAGGCTTTTGTTTCAGTTAACATTCTTCCTTCGCGGAACTAAATTTTCATATTGTTTTGTATCAGGGGATCAATAATCTCAATCCTAGAATTGCTATTGTAGGTAGCGGAGCAATTGGATCTTATTATGGTGCAAAATTAGCTATTTCTGGAGCTGATGTTCACTTTCTTATGCGTGCAGATTTGGAGCATGTAAGACAATTTGGTTTGCGGATTGAAAGTAATAGGACGGGAGTAGAACATTTAGAGAAGGTTAATGCATATGGATGTACCGCCGATATTGGCTATTGCGATTTAGTAATTATTGCGTTGAAAGCAACCGATAATCATTCTCTTGAAATGATTCTTCCTCCATTATTAAAGGAAGACACTGTTATAATGACGCTTCAAAATGGATTGGGGAATGAAGAGTTTTTGGCTAATAGATTCGGAGGGAAGAGAGTGATTGGTGGGTTATGTTTTGTGTGCATTAACAGACCCTCTCCTGGAACGGTCCATCATATTGCTCAAGGAAGGATAACTTGTGGAGAATTCTCAGGGCTGCCAGTTCCTAGAACTCATGATATTGGATTGATATTTAAACGTGCAAACATTCCTTTTCTTGTTGCTGAATCCTTGCCTCAAGAGAGATGGAGGAAGCTTGTTTGGAATATACCATTTAATGGATTGGCAATAGTCGGAGGAGGTGTTGATACTGCAACTGTGCTAGAAACTAAGAATTTGTATTGCCTGGCGAAAGAATTAATGAGGGAGGTTATGGGGGTGGCATTAGCCCTTGGTTATGAAATGTCTGATTCTCTAATTGAGCATAATCTAAACGAAACTAAAAAGATGGGTTCATATACTCCATCAAGTATGATCGACTTTATCATGGATAAGCCTGTGGAAGTTGAAGCTATCTGGGGTGAAGCAGTTAGGATTGGCCTTGAGGCTGGTTCTGAAATTGTAAGGATGGAATGTCTTTACAATTTGATTAGGATTGCAATTGAGCGACGTGATAATCCTCAAACTGGTTAGTAATATTAATAAACTAACGATTCTTCCTTTCTGATATAGAATTGGAAGAATTAGTTTTATGATATAATTTCGCGAGATCGGGGTTCGCGTTTATCGGTTGAGGCAGAGCAAGGTGATGTGACAAAAGGCCCGCCATTCAATGGGACTGACTCGGAGAAGGCTACGTCTGGCATTTCGCTTGCTTTACCTGCAAGGGGAAAGTCTTTTCGCAATGGGTAATAGGGATATCCTTCCCACATAAGTATGCGACGCATGTCAGGGTGTCCTTTGAATGTGACGCCCAACATATCGTAAGCTTCTCTTTCGTGCCAGTTAGCAGTTGGCCAGAGATCAACAACACTAATTGCTTCTCTATCTGATTCGATGACACCTGTTTTTAACCTTAAATGACAACCGTTCTGATAAGAATAGATTTCGTAAACAACTTCATATCGAGGATCATTCCCCAAATTATCAACTGCAGTAATGTCGACTAGATAATCAAAATTGAGTTTTTCTTTGCAGTAAGATAATATTTCAAATGATTGTTCTAGCTTGATTTTTATTGATATTTCATTGCGGAAATTAACAGTACTAATGATGCTATTCTCAAATCTTGCTCCTAGAGTATCTGCGGCTTCGGTCGAATTCATCTGCGGCGATTGCGGCTTATTTTATTTTACTAAGTAGAGCCTTCTTTTGCTCTACAAAAGATTGTTCAGTTTCAATCTTATTTTGTAGTTTCATTAGGCCTTCGAGTAAAGCTTCTGGCCTTGGAGGGCAGCCGCTGATATATACATCGACTGGGAGAAGTTGATCAATTCCTTGTAGAACGGCATAGCTTCTGTACATCCCGCCAGAAGAGGCGCAAGCCCCCATAGCTATAACCCATTTAGGTTCCACCATCTGGTCATATATCCTTTTTACAGCTAATGCCATCTTATAAGTGACGGTACCTGCAACAATCATGACATCACTTTGCCTCGGAGAGAAACGCATCACTTCCATGCCGAACCTAGAGATGTCAAATCTTGAAGCGCCAGTGGCCATAAGCTCAATTCCACAACAGGCAAGGCCCATAGGCATGGGCCACAATGAATTGCTTCGCATCCAATTAATTGCTGCGTCAAGTTTAGTGAACGTTACATTGCCTTCAATTTTTGAATCATATGCAACTGGGGCAGTATTTTTTGGCATTGGATAAGTTTGCAACTTAAAGGTAGAGACCAACACTTTTCCGGCAAGTACTTTGTGAAATTTTTCACAAAGTTTTCAATATTAATAAAATAGATAAGTGAGGTGGGCCTTTTATTGTCGCGTAGAGCTGAAAACTCTTAATTTTTCGTAAAAACCCTGTTATGCGGAATGACAAATGCCTATAGTAATGAAAGACTAACAACTATCTAATTTTAAAAATAAATAAATGACCGAAAATAGTGACTTTGATGAAGATGCTCCAAGCGAGGGTGCTGTAGAGGATTCAACCTTAAGGATGGATGAAAAGGATAATTTAACAAATGATGACACTAAGACAAGGAGCGTGGAATCTAAGAAAAGCAAAGCAACTTTGAATTATGGAATAGTCGCCGCTATTTTAATTCTCAGCTCATTGGCACTTGGTTTTGTCACAGATTTGAATTTTGCAATTACTCCTTTTGCTATTGGTGTCACTATTCTTGGAATGACTTATTATTCCTGGAAGCGTAGGCGTGATTGTAGTGATAAGGGAATTATATTCTACAGTCACAGTCAGATAATGTATTTATGGCCTATCTGGTTAGGCGCATTTGTTATTAGTGATTTCACTAGTTTTTTTGCTAACTTTCATAGAAAATTGGAGGGTGAAGTGTTTGCTTTGCCGGGGGTGACACTTTTACATCTCGTTGTGATGGCCGTTGTGATCTTTTTCACAAGCGTTAATCTTCGTGGTGTCTGGGCTGCTGTTTTTGCGGTTTCTGCAGTTGCTTTGGGTTTAGCTTTCAGTGTGTGGGATGTTTGGGAGCCAATCCTAAGAAGGCTTGGCGATTTGAAGCTTTATGTGAATTCCGATTTTTATAGAGCTATGGGAGTAGTTATTTTTATTCCCTGGTTATTTGTTGTATTTATTTTTGATCTTAGGCGGTACTTTCATTTCAGGCCTTCTCAGGTTACCATGGTCCACGAGATAGGTGAGGGTGAGAAAACTTTTGATTCTTTTGGTGTGGTCATGGAAAAACATCGTGATAATTACGTCCAACACATTGCACTTGGGTTCGGGTCAGGCGACTTGAGTATTTCCACGCACGGAGGGGATAGTGATATTATTACATTCCGTAATGTGTTGCGTATTAATCGAGTCCTTAAGGACGTTTCTAAGATCCGAGAGAAACGTGGCAGATCTGAAGTGTAATTACCAAAATAATGAATTTCTTTTTGTTGATTATATTTTCTGCTTTGGTGAGCACAGTGTGCCTACTCCCGGCCCAGTCATTTAATGAGTATGGGCAAAGTCCTCATAATTATTGGGAGTCTGAATTAGAAGACCCAATGAGTGAGCTTCTTGAAAGAGTTAGGAAAGGAGAAATTAATTTAGACGAGAACCCAGGCACGCCATTAGTGCGCAGGCTCCTTGAGGAACTTCAAATATCAAAAAGTTCTCAAATACTGGTATTTTCTAGGACTAGTCTTCAGCGAGGAGTCGTGTCGCCAACTAATCCCAGAGCGATATATTTTAATGATGAAGTTTATCTTGGTTGGATGCCAAATGGGAGAATCGAAATTGCAAGTTTAGACTCAGAAAAGGGTTTTATATTTTTTTTCCAACGAGAATTATCTGATCGCAAAGCGCCACTATTTTCTCGTGACAAAGTCTGCATTCAATGTCACGCCGGTAGCGCTACAAATTTCTTGCCAGGACCCTTAGGCCGTTCTGTTTTTCCTGATTCAAAAGGGAGGAGTTTAAAATCAGTTGATACGTTCGAGTTAATAGGGCATGAGGTTCCAGTCCATGAAAGGTGGGGTGGTTGGTACGTTACTCGTGCGCATCAGGATTTAAATCACATGGGTAATGCTATAGCTGTGAAGGAAAATGGTAAACTGAAGCTCCAAAGAAAAGATTCTTCAAAAGGGTTGAATGAATTTTTTAATACAAGTAATTATCCCGTTTCAACCAGTGAGATAGAATCGCTTCTTGTCTTTGATCATCAGGTTCGGATGCAGTTTGTCCTTATTGAATCTGCTTACAAGGTAAGACAAGCTATTTTTGATTCTCTGAAAACATCGAGCAAAGAAAACTCAGCAAATATGAGTGCATTACTAAAAGAGGTGACTGATACCATGGTGTCTGAATTGCTCTTCAAGGAAGAATTTCCTTTAGGTGGAAAGATTGTAGATACTAGCCAAGCGGGAAAATTTGTTACAGAATTTAAGGCTAAGGGTAAGACTGATTCTAGGGGCCGATCGCTTCGTGATTTAGATCTTCAGAGTCGGCTCTTTAAGTATCGGTGCAGTTACATGATTTATTCGAAGAGCTTTAGAGATTTTCCCAAGATTCTTAAAAATTCTGTCTTGAATAGAATTAAGGAAATAATGACTTCGGAATCACCTCAATTGGGATATGAGTATCTTGAAGCCAAAGAAAAGAAAGCTATTTTTGATATACTAAGTGGAACGTTGGCTGAGTTTTAAACGTATCACTAGTGATTCTCATTGTGATGTTCTTTAAGGATATCGCGACCAAAATCACCGTCAAAGTCACGCCATACTGCGTGTACGTGATTGGCTCCACCTTGAGTATTGTCATATTCAAAAAGAAAATCACTGGATTGTATCCGGTAGTAATGACCTTCTCCACGTTGGAGGCTTCCAGCCCAAGCAAAATGAAGATTCTCATTAACGATAATTTTCTTTCTGCCGTCAATTTCATTTAGTATTTCCGGTCTGTATTTTAGAATGTATGAATCGATTATAGTTCTCAATTTCTGTTGTTGATCTTTATTAAGCTTATTAAATGGTATCCCTTTGGGAGGCATGAAAGTTTTACGTTCAGCTACACGCTCCTGTTTTGTAATAATATCTGCTGGTGCTTTCCCAGGAAGAATGGCTATTTTACTTTGATTGGCATCAAGTGATTGGGCTAGTTCTCTTGCCAGAATTTGTTCCTCAGCAAGTACTTCAAGACCCTTAAAAGCGCCTTCTTTAGAGCGTGCTGGATTAGTTCCAAAGAATGATGGAGTGACGGAAAATAATTTACCATTTGCGACATTGATGTTTATCGATAAATGATGCCCTTCAAATCTCCATCCCCAGTTTGATTCGGGACCTGGCTTTCCGAAAATAGATACATAGTATAGTTCGGGGTCACGGATTGGATTTTTGTTTTCTAATTCATGAAGAATTGCTTCGAGGGTCATTACGGTCGTTGCTTGACGATAACCATCGCTACTCATGGCGCTGGCTAGGAGGGCGTGAGCTAGTAGCCGTTGTTGCTGGTTCATGTTTTTGATAAGTAACCCTTTGCGCTTTCCTGAAGGTTTTATGAACTTATCTGGTATAAAATACCACCCTTCTCGATGATCGTCGTTTGGCTTGAAAAGGGCTTCAGTCTTTTGTGCTTTGCTAAGGGATGATATGAAAGTGTTTGCTGCACTTACCATGTCCTGAGCCGGATCATTATTATGTGTTTCATGAGCTCTGAGTGTATGAGTGAATACAAATATAGCGAGGAGGAGGTATTTCGTGAACATAGTACTTTTTTATATGCTAATCTTAGAATTGTTAAGGATTTAATTTGATGCACACCAATTTCTTTTTGTCTCGAGCAAAAAACCTTCCGTCTGACAATGCTGGCATCGCTCTAGTTTCTGCTCCAAGTATCTGACCTCTTGCTGAAGGTTTAAATTCTTTTTCATCAGCAGGTGCGAGTATCATCTCGCCTCTCTCTGTTAAAATAATAAGCGTTTTATTTGCTAAGGTGATACTGCCGGCAGGGATGCGCTTTGAACTCCATTTTATTTTTCCTGTTGAGGATTCTATGCATCGTATTTCTGTTCCTGTTTCTTGCCGACCATGGTAACCGATCAGATGATCTTCAAATCGAACTGGTGTTGCGTAATGAGAATCAAGTTGATTGTTTAGTTCCCATAATTTTTTAATCTGTTTATTTTGTGGATTTATTTTCCACATTGAAGCGCCTACTCCGTAACAGGCAGAAAGGAATATTTGGTCAGGTTTAATTAGGACCGGGCTCGCAGCATTTACTGAGGCATGCATTTTTGCTCGGTGATCTTCTTCAATTAGAATCTTTCCGGAAGTTGCTTCGATGCATAAAAAACCTGTCCTAGTAAAAAGAATGACAATTTCTTGATTTTCGATCTTCGAGGCAATCGGTGAAGCATAACCGGCTTCGTGATCGGTGGCCTTCCATTTAAGTGTACCTTTTGCAGGGTCCAGACCGATGATCCCGCATCCCTTTCCTCCTGCCTGAATGATTAATGTATTTCCAATGATAATAGGGGAGCATGCTCTTCCAAAGAATCCCTTTGACGAGCCTAATTCTTTTCTGAGATTTCTTTTCCAGATTTCTTTTCCAGATTTAGTATCGAGGCAGTGAATCATTCCCTCTGCGCCAAATGTAAAAATTCTTTGATTATCAATGAGAGGCACTGCTCTCGGACCATTATCAAATCCAAAGTCATCGACATAATCAGTTTTATACTGATGAGTCCACAAAGGTTTGCCGTCTACAATGTTAAGCGAATCAGTCACCGCCCGATCACCTTTTCTGTGAAAAATTATGACATGGCCATTGTATACCACTGGTCCGGAAAAGCCATTGCCTATTGAATATTCCCAGTCAATTTTTGGCTCTCCATGGGTAAATTCCAAGGGTACATTTTCATTTTGAGTAGTTCCATTACGGTGAGGGCCTAGGAATTGTGGCCAATCAGAAAAACAATCTTTTGTGAGTAATGTTATAGTTAGAGCGGATATCAGAAGTTCTTTTTTCATCATTTAACCGGGGTACCAGATCTTACGATCATCATTTTCATTTCTTGTGTAATTCCAAGATCGATCAATTAGTTCATGTAGGTTAACTTCGGGGCGCCAACCTAAAAGAAATTTGGCTTTGGTGTTATCAAGCCAAGTAGAGCAGTATGTAGTTTTAACTGGGGCGCTTTCAATGTTTCTGGTTTCTTTAAGGTATTTTGAGACTTGCTCATAATCTACAGGTTCGTCCATGCAAATGTTAAATGTTTGACCCTTTGCTGGAACAGGATTGAGAATTGTACATAGGATTGCTGTTGCGAGATCATCGACATGAACAAAGTTTCTTTTTATGGGAACATCTTTCGAGTCAAGCATAAGAGGAATAGTCCCATCCTTGTGATATTGGTTCGCTTCATTTTCATCTATGAGGTCTCTCCATACAGGTCCTCCAAAGACATCTTTTCCAAATGATAGGCTAAACTTAAAATCATCTTTTTCCATGATCCAGGGTGCTCTTAAGCAGGTGCCAGGAAAATTATATTGTATTTGATACTGTTCTAACATTACTTCTTCCAGTACTTTTGATAGAGCATAGCATCCAGGGTACGCTGTATGTCTTTGAGTTTCGGTCACAGGTACCGAATGGTCATAAAAAAAATGTCCCAGTGAGGCATCACCTCCGACCAGAATGAAATGTTCGAATGTTGAACTTTTTTTGCATCCTTCTAAAAGCCAGAACAAACCCTTTACCGTAACGTCCATTACCGCTTCTGGAGTTTCTTTACAGGTTGCTAAGTGAATAACGTGAGTAATTCCTTCAAGCGCTTCAGTAACAGTCTTTTGATCTGCGATGGATCCTTTTATTATCTCGATCCGGTCAGTGGGATTTAAAGTTCTGTTGTGGCAAAGTGCAACGATTGAAGCATTTTCAAAATTTGATGATTGAAGGATTTCGGCAATGCATGCTTGGCCAACTTTTCCTGTGGCACCTGTGACAAGAATACGCATAGAACTAGAAAACACTTCAAGATAGTTTTGAGCAAGTCAGATAAACGGAAAATAGATAAATATTATCATTATCAACTGCTTATCTATTAATGTCGGTGAATCTTTGTGTGCCCTTAGGAGTGGAATGTTTTAAGTGCTAATTAATGACGGTTTTATTGTCTTTGCCAAGAACGCTATGTCTTTTTCTGAATGGTTTGCAGAAATTGTAATTCTAATCCTGGCAGATCCTTTTGAGACTGTTGGGTATCGAATGGCTGGAGCCAGAATGCCTGCACTGTGAAGATTTCCCGAAACTCTTAAAGCCTCTAATTCGCCCCCGATGATTAATGGAATTATTGCTCCCTGAGGTTTAGGAATCTGAAGTTCATTGCATAGATGCTCTATGTTTCTATGAAGAGAGATCCTCCGCTCTTCACCTACACTTCCTCTGATTAATCTGAGCCCAGCGAGGGCTGCGGCTGCCTGTGAAGGCATGGGTGCGGTTGAATAAATAAAACTTCTTGCACGATTAAGAATTAATTCAATCCATGTCCCGGACGAAACGACAACTGATCCAGCGGCTCCAGCTGACTTGCCAAAAGTGGTCATGAGAAAGTCTACCCCATTAATAATGTTTTCTCTGTGAGCGATTCCTTTTCCGCTTTCTCCAATTATTCCGAAAGAATGAGCTTCATCCAAAAGAAGAAGTGCTTGATGCTGTTTCTTCAGTTTAATTATTTCTTTTATTGGAGAGGAATCCCCGTCCATGCTGAATATTCCCTCAGTAACAATTAGTATTCGTTTCTTCTTTTGATCGTTTTCGTTAATTGAATTTAGGATCTTCTTTAATTTGTCGACATTATTGTGTGGAAATGTTCGAACCGTGGCGCTACTTAGCCTGGAGCCATCTATGAGTGATGCATGACACAGTTTATCAAGAATAACAGTATCTCCTTTTTGAAGTATTGCGCCAAGTGTTCCTAGAGCGGCGCCGTACCCGTTGGCAAAGAAAAGCGAAGAATCTTTGCCGAAGAAATTAGCTGTTTCTTTTTCTATTAAGAGGTGAGGAGTCGTTCCTCCTGACAGCATTCTAGAAGCGCCTGATCCTACGCCGAAAGATGCAATCGTTTCTGTGACTGCTTCTTTTATGGTTTCATGTGACCCTAGGCCAAGATAATCGTTCGAAGAAAAATTCAGTAAGGATAAATTTCCTGAATGGAATGTCCTGCCTGTAGCTGATGCGCCATATTTGAGTTCTCGGTAAAGATTCTCTTCCCGGAGCTTATTAAGTTCTGATCCAGGATCTCGCATTGGCCACGATATGAGAGCTTTATGTATTAGCCGCTTGTTGCGGATCCTTCTATTTCACCGCCTCCTGAATGAGCGAGTTCTTGTAAATTTTCTGGTAGATAATCTTTGAAGCGTTTTTTGTCGATTGCTTTCATATATGCCTCAAATGGAGAGATCATTCCCATCTTAAGTTTTGCAAAGATGTCTTCATCCATAAATTGCATACCTTCAGACTTTCCTCCGATAATGACATCATAGAGTTTTTGTGTAGCTCCTTCTCGAATAATTGCGGCCACGGCTGAATTAGATACCATGATTTCATTCACAGCAACTCTGCCGGTGAACAAGGGGGAGCCTGTATCTTGATTTACTTGGGTGTCGTCACACTTACATAGTAGTTGGGCGACTACTCCTTTTAAAGAAGCTGCTAGCATGGTCCTTATTTGACTTTGCTTGTCAGAAGGGAAAACATCAATGAGCCTGTCTACGGTCTTACGGGCATTATTTGTATGAAGTGTTCCAAATACTAGAAGGCCAGTTTCTGCGGCCGTTAGAGCAAGAGAAATAGTTTCAAGGTCTCGCATTTCTCCGACAAGAACAATATCAGCATCTTCACGAAGAGCTGCTCGTAGACCGTCAGCAAAGCTAGGAGTATTGATGGGAACTTCTCGCTGAGTAACAATACTCATTTTGTTATTGTGAACAAACTCAATGGGTTCCTCGACAGTAATGATGTGACGACGGAAGTTTATGTTTATGTAATCCATTAAGGCGGCCAGAGTCGTTGATTTTCCTGAACCGGTTGGTCCAGTCACCAATACAAGACCGCTTCTGATGTGTCCGAATTCGCGTACAACTTCAGGTATTCCTAATTGTTCTAATGATGCTATCTTTGTGGGTATTAGACGGAAAACACAAGCATAGCCATTACTTTGTTTTAAGTAATTGCACCGGAACCTTGAGTCCTCATTCATTTCATAAGCGAAGTCAAGGTCACCAGTAGATACATAACTTTTCCAGCCTTCATCTCGAGCAATCTCCTTCATCATGTTCTCTAATGGGTCCTTGGTCAGAACAGCTTCGCCTTCTAGGGTAGTGATTTCACCATGAACACGTATCTTTGGAGGTTGTCCTTCACTCAGATGGAGGTCTGAGCCTCCTTTTTCGATCAAGATCTGGAAATATTTATCAATTTGGTGATTCATCAGGCAGGAAAATTATACCTTAAAGTGTTTCTTCATGTTTGGAATATCAGCACAGCGAGAAAGGCATTCCTCTTGGCTAATTAAGCTGGCATTATAGAGTTTTTTCAATGAATCATCCATTGTGATCATGCCAACGCCCTTTCCCGTTTGCATGATTCCAGGGAGCATGAAGCTTTTACCTTCCCGAATGGAATGAGCAACGGCAGGAGTATTCATTAAAAGCTCAAGGCAGAGCTCCCGCCCTTCGCCGTCGGCACTTGGAATTAATTGTTGCGAAATGATTCCCCGAAGGGATTCGCTGACCATGATTCGTATCTGATCTCTTTGTTCATTTGGAAACACGTCGAGGACACGATCGAGTGTTCTAGCTGCATTTCCTGTGTGCAGTGTAGCAAGGACAAGGTGTCCGGTTTCTGCGGCAGTGATTGCCAGAGATATTGTTTCAAGGTCTCGCATCTCGCCCACCATTATAACATCAGGGTCTTCCCTTAGGGATCCTCTTAGAGCTGCAGCAAATGACTCTGTATGAGTGTGAACTTCACGTTGATTGACGTGACAGTTTATCGAATCGAAAACGTATTCGATTGGGTCTTCTAAGGTAATAATATGATCAGTTCTTTCTTTATTAATGTAGTCAATGAGTGCAGCAAGGGTCGTTGATTTTCCTGATCCTACTGATCCAGTGACTAGAACTATGCCATTTTGATATTGAGTCAGAGGCTTGATGCTTTCTGGAAGTCCTAGATCATCCATCGTTCGGAGGTTAGTACTAATGATACGAAAACAAATGTCGTAACCGAGTCTTTGAGATACAACTGAAGCTCTGAATCTACCGAAACTGGTCTGATAGGCAAAATCAACATCTCCGCGCTCGGCAAGGCGGTGTTTTTCTTTTTCGCCTAAGAATCCCATTGCTAGACGCTCAGTGTCTTCGGAGCTGAGGACTGCTGCATTTTCCCAAATCTCTTGCAACGTTCCGAATCGTCGCCATGTCGGTTTCGAATTGGTGGCAAGATGAATGTCTGAGCAGTCGTATTTTTGGCCGATTTTCAGGTAATCATCGACATGAGAAAGAATTTCTACTTCTTGCTCTTGGCTTTGTATTGTGGAGTTTTCAACCATACAGATAAAAGGCGCATAGTTTACACCTTAAGGAAGAAGCGTCCAGCTACTTCCTAATTTTTAGGGAAAAATATTTATTTTCAGTTAATCTTCGCTTGTGTTGTATTCTTGGATGAATTAGCGGATCTGGCTATTTGCCATAATTTTTCTGAATAGCTGTAAATATATCCAAGGTTCTCCCAACTAATTTTGGCAAAGATTTCTATTTTGAACAGGTATTAAAATAATTTTTTTATATAAAAGTACTGATATAGCTCGCATTAGTGTTTATTTGATCATTCCAATCAAATTGGCAGTTAATCTTCGCTGATTTGATTTTCAAATCGATAGAGTTGTCATTTATCAATAATGATTCTTCCTGCAGAAAAATTATAAGGATTCATTCTGACCAAGATGCATTTCCCAATCGACAATGCCGGTTTTTCTTTAATTTTCATAGGGAGGTGAGCGTGTATTACTTTTCCATTTGGCAATGTAGCTCGAACAATGCTTTCAGTTAATTGTTCTATTATGGTAGCTTTCCCAATGATTGAGTCACTTTGATTGATTGTTTTTTGTTTTGGCACGGTCTCCTAATTTAAGATTTATTTTATCCTGCATCAGTCCAATTGACCAGAGGGGCGAGCGTTTGCAATCCATCGTGATGCCAAAAAATTGAAGGATCCTGTGCAGAGCCTAGTGGGCAGATTCGAGTAGCTCCGCAAAGGCTTAGGGTTTCGGCTCTTTGTATAGAAAAAGGATAAAGAGCAATGGTGCTGAGATGTTCTTTGTTAAAATTTAGAGCATCGCCAAGACTCTCTGGTAGAGGTTTGACAAAAACAAAGCGGCCAAGAGGAGATGCGGCGAATTGAGGTTCGTCTTCATAGACAACGGTCCAATCTGTATTTGAATCGCTTCTCCATAATTGTACGCTGGTATCGTTTGAGGATCTAAAAGAATAACTTCGTCGGAGATCATCGATTCTGATGTTCTCTTCCATGGCCCTTCCCATTGGTGGATATTCTGAGTTTAATTCGCTGAGAGCATCAGCTAGTTTCGCCGCGAAGGATCTTGGCTGCTCCTTCGGATGAACATATACATCGTGAGGGGAGAGACACCCTTGTTGATCATATTTTGTTATATCTAACGCGGCTAGTTTTGCGGCTTCCTGGTTTTCATCTGAATCAATCACAGCAATACTGACCTTGTGGTTGTGAGGTATGAAAATCTGGTTGGGAAATAATTTTGATTCTATTTCCCTGACGGTCTCATCTGAACCGAAAACGATTACAGCTTTTGCTGAGTTGAGCCAGTCAATTGATGTTTGCCTGAACCTTGTTATTTCTATTAATGATTTAAGTTCGCTAGGCAATTTCCCGACAAAATCTTCCACTTCTTGAATGCCTTCTGATGGGAGCTTTATTTGATTGAATGCACCAATGAGGAGACCCCTAGTAAGAGTTTGAATGGCAGCGGCTGGGGTATTTCCTGATACGATATGCAAAATTGGGGAAATGGGATGAGCCCGAGTGTAAATATCACCATAAGAAATAAAGCGATCGAGTGAGTCTCGGTGCCCTAATTCTTTTGCAACTAGTTCTAGTAACGTTTCGGCTTCTATGCCGATTGCTTTTGATAAAGCTGTTGCTCTTTTATTCGTGTTCATATTTATTTTTTGAGAGCATTTCGTCAGCGGCCCGCGAGCATCCGCGAGGAGTGGATTTTTCATCACGTCCTAACAGTTCAAAGGTATTACCTTTTCTTTTTGCGAGATCAGTAGTCATTATTGATATAGAAGATCCCAGGTTAGCAAGATCGTATATCGAAAGTAGTCCAATCTCCTGGTCAAGAACTTCCTCATGAGATCCAGGTTTCAAGACTCGAGTTCTGACCCAATGGCAGCCTTTATGAATGTCATGCATTCCTATTGAGTAGAACTGAGAGCTTAATTCAGTCATGCTGTATTCGTTGATAATATTATTAATGGGAACATTAAGATTTTCATTAATCATCGTATAAAAATCTTTTTTGTTTATTTCCCTACTGCTGCCTTTGTAGCCTCCCGTTTCCATGACCCAACTATTTTCTGGCAATTTTGGAACATCTTTTCCTAGTTCGAAAAGATGCAAAAAGGCGAGTGCGGTTCCTGCTAGGATCAAAGGCTGATTGCTTTTTCTGATAACTAATTTCAATTTGGAATGGTCTAAATGGCCGGAGGAATTAATTAAAAATTTACCTCCGAGCGTTGCAAACATGCGAATTAAACTTGAATCTGGAGAAGCTATAGGGCTTTGAGTCAGGCAGATCACAGGAAGATTAGGTAGTTGCAGGTTGATCCATGCAGAGCGAATTGACTTTTCGTATAATTTGAGATTACAGAAATGGTGAGAGCCTCTCATTTCTCCTGTTGTTCCGCTCGTTAAGAAAGTTGAGCTTATTTGTTTTTCAGAGAATGATGTGATTTGCTTGTTAGAATTCTTAAATGCCTCCGTCGGCAATGGGGGAATATCTTGCCATGATCGAGGTTCTTTGTAGATGGATTCACAATAATTTCTTAAAGGTTGGCAGTTTTCTTTTTGGAACAAATGAGCCTGTATAATCAGTTCTTCAAAGTTCCCACTCTTTTCGTTGTCAATAAATGAAAGGATTTGGGATTCGATCTGAGTATAAGTGTTCACAACTAGATATTTCGGGCACTTAATAGACTATAAAAATGATTATTGGTAGGGAGAATTGTAATCTATTCTAACTAAAATATTACTTCTTATTCTTTTAAGTGGCATGGGCATAGCTTTCTGATTAAGGTTAGCACGTAAACGAATCTTTATAATAATTTTTAGAGTTTTTGAGATGAAAGTATTTACCAACAATAAAATTATTTTCCTTCTTCTATTTTGTTTTTCTCTGAACGGAATCGTGAGCGCTGCAGAAATGCGCACATGGACTAATCTAAAAGGTCAGAAGATTAAAGCTCAGCTCTTAGATGTTGATGGCGATTATGTACGGATTCGATTAGAAAATGGTCGCGATTCGAGGGTCCCAAGAAAAACCCTTAGTATCGGAGATCAAAAGTATCTTGAAGAGTACGGAGGGGCAGAGAAGGGAGGATTTGATCCTAAAGCAAAGATAACAGTTCCTGAAAAGGAGATGAAATTTGACTCGAAAACGCTTAAAAAGCGGGATGATAAGTTTGAGCTTCCTGATGGGTATTCTTTAGAATTCGATGTTATTGAGTCTGAACATTTTCTTGTTATGTCTAGTGGAAATGTAAAAGGCAAAGATACAGCTGAACTTGCGGAAAGACTTTGGTATGGAATGAATTTCCAACATCCTGGCTTTGCAGATAAGTGGGGAGATGAAAAGAAAGCTATTTTTCTTTGTGGTGAAACAACGGATTATGAAATATTGGGTAAGTACTATGTTGATCTGTTAGCTAATTCAGGCAGAGCCCAAGACGCTTCAAATACAGCAAAAACTTGGCCCCTTTCCTCGGGCGCCGGCATGTCATTGGATAGTGATACATGTGGCAAGTATAATTTGATGAGAGGAGCTAGAGCCTTCCGGGCAGATGATAAGAGGAGATTTAAAAGGGGGGTTTGGAATCCTTTTCCAGCTCATTGCATTGCTCAGGATGTTCTTAATGTTCAAATGGGTGGAGCAGGAGGAGGAGCAGGTTCAGACGGTTATTTTGCAATCTCCACGGGTCACGGATATTACAAAGAAATACAACTCACAGATGAGACAGTAACTAGCTTATTGGATGCCAACACTTATGAATCTGATGAGGTGGTCAAGTCTGGTGGCTTTGATGACGGGCGCAAGTGGGCTAGAACTCTCAGGGATCTAGTGAAAAAAGAGAAAGTTACACCTAGCATTGCTGAGTTATACAGAATTAACAGGCCGACTCAACTCACGCCTGAATTAACAGTGCTAATGTATGGATTTGCTCGTTATATGCAGAGTACTCCTGAAAGAATCTCAAAGTTTTCCAAAGTCATGGAACGAGTCGATACCGGAAGGTCAATTCCGGTGCCTGCTGAGTTGGCCAAATTGTTTGGCTTTGAAACTCAAAAAGAATTTGAAGATGATTGGATTAATTATCTTAAATCAACCGCTTTTAAGTGAAGCTTATTTGTCGGGCTGAAGAAATACCTTTTGTTCACGGTAGGTGATTACCGCATCCGTTTCTCGCATAAAGTCGGCACCAAATATGGCTCCGTATGCGCGGTTCCCTCCCAGCTGCTTGAATAAGTCCACTGAGAGAAGTTGACGGTTTTCAAACTTCGCTCTTCCCATTGTGAGTACTGGGACCTTGGTTATGGCGGCAGGTGCTTTCCCGCCTATTCCGAAAACGATCTGATCCATGGGACCAACATCACATCCTGCTTCTTTTGCCCACTCTACATGTAGAACAGAGCTCCCCGCTCCAGTGTCTATCATGAACCGAGTTTTTTTATTGTTTAGCGTGCCATCAACAAAGATATGATTACCTAGTCGTTTGTAATCAAAGCTTTGATATTTTCTGAGTTCGAGGATGTCTTCAACTTTCAGGCCTCGGCATTGTCTCAAGAAGACCTCTCTTTCAGGGCTCCAGTCGGTGACATATTTTTGATCTTCATCGGTGAGTCGCCCCGTGGGTATAATTAAATTTTTCTTCTGACCTTCAATTGATATTTCAACAGAGGATGCATTCTTTTTCGCAATTTTTCCTTTGTAGGTTTTGCGGTCTTTTGTTTTGAAGAATCTGTATTCAGGAACTTCAGGTGCCTCTTTTTCACCGTCTTCATTGATTAGATCAGGACGAAAGAAAATTCTTCCTTCTTTGTAAGAAATAACGGCGCGCATTTTACTCATGAATTCAGCTCCAAGAATCGCATCGTAATTTTTTCGGGCGTTTGGAATATCTTTGAACATGTCTGCAGAAAGAAGTACTTGGTCCTTAATCGCGGCCTGACCAAGTCTAATTTCAGGCACTTCAGTTTTGGCGGCTGGAGCTTCACCTCCTATGCCGTAAATTGTTTGATCTAGGGGGCCAACTTTACATCCTTTTTCTTTTGCTGCATCAATATGAAGGACTGTGGAACCCGCGCCAGTATCGATCATGAATTCCGATTCATTTCCGTTAAGTTGTCCACTCACAAAAATATGGTTTCCTTTTAGCGTGAATTTGAAACTTTCATAGCCTCGTATCTCAAGTAGCTCTCTAATAGTTAGCGTTTTGCACTTTGTAAGGAATAGTTCTTTTTCCTTGTCCCACTCTTTTACATATTCTTGGTCTTCCTTACTAAGTTTCTCATAGGATAGAGTAGCTTTTTTGCCATTTGGGAGTTCAAGCGTTAAAGTGTCCTCAGTTTTATCTACTAATAGAGCTTTAATTGTTTTGCCGTCGGCACTTGTGAAATTTCGATATTCTGGTTTGTCAGTTTTCCGCGGAATTAGTTGGCCGAATGAAAATCCTGTTAACAATAAAGATGTTGCAATTAATGCAGTTATGTTGATTCGGATACGCTTCATTATTTTTATTTTAAGGGGTGGAAGGTATATTTTAAGAAAAAATATTTCGTGTAGTATTGATTCAGATTGATAAACAGCTCAATTTAAAAACGTAAAAAGGCTGATCACTCAGTAACATCGAATCTCGTATGATTTTTTCTACTGAAAATACTTTAAATAATTGAGAATTCTTATTTTTTTGAAAGGAAATGCGATTTGCAGGCGTTATTTCAGTGAATAATCGTTATTTTACAGTTCCGATCATTCCTTTACGATTGGTACAAAGCTAATATATTAAACATATAAAAACTAATTACATTTGATACGATGCAGAAGAATACACTTTACCTCATTTTGCTTGGCGTTGTGATGGCTGCGATTGTGGGTTGTGAAAACACTCAGCCAGTTAATAGGAATGTTTTCAGATTAGAAGACGGTCCAAACGGTGTTGCGGGAGGTTCCCGGTACGGTTATCTCGGTACGGATCAGGTCGCTAGCCAACAATTGAAAACAGTAGGCAATGACCAGTCAGGAACTAAGTTCATTAATCCTGTTGGGAGTGGTAATCCTGATCAGACTGTAACTAGTAATAATAGTTCTCAAAACGATCCAAACAAACCTGCAACAACACAACAAAATAATATTACCAAAACGAATCCATCAAAAAAATCTCCGGATCCTGTGGAGCCAAAAAAACCTGAAGGTAATAAGCCATACGCTACCCCTGTCCCGGGAAAAGTTGGGCATGTGTATAGTCCATTCGCAAGTGGCCGGGAAGTAGATGTGAATGGGTTTCCTCCTGGCACAGAGGTCCGCTGTCCTTACACAAAAAGGATCTTTAGGGTTCCTTGATTCTAATTTGGAGTGGAATTCGAATCCAATTCATCTGACGAAGGTGCTGCTCCTTGTCTGAGTAGTGTGTCTGTTATTGGTCCAGGTTTATTGGGTGGATCTGTTGCATTGGCATCTAAACATGTAAAAAGTATCAAGACAGTTTCATTGTGGGCGCGCCGGAAAGAAGCTCTCGCAGAATTGAATGAATCTGAAGCGGGAGATATTATAAGTGATGATGTAGTCGAAGTGGTAGCTGGATCTGATCTTGTCGTATTGGCGACACCAGTAGGAGCTTTAGAGGATTTGGTTGAAATGATATTGCCGCACCTAAAGAAAGGAGCAGTGATAACTGATCTGTGCAGTGTTAAATTTTCTGCTGTTAATTTTGTGGACAAGATAATTGCTCAATCGGCAAGAGATGATGTTAATTTTGTGGGCGCGCATCCGATGGCAGGATCTGAGTCTGGCGGTTTTGAAAATGCTCGAGCTGATCTTTTTAAAGATGCGATATGTGCAATTACTCCTAGCAAGTCATCAACTAAAGATTCGGAGAAAATAGTTGTTAATTTCTGGCAATCGATTGGTTGCAAATGTGTGAAAATAGATTCCAGAGCTCATGATGAGCTCGTCGCTCGAGTCAGTCATTTGCCGCATGTCATAGCTTCGGCTATTGTGGAGAATGTTTTTAAAGGGTCTGACGAAGCGCATTTACTTGCGGGTCCTGGATTAAGAAGTGTGACCAGGATAGCGGGAGGCTCTCCTGAGATGTGGGCAGAGATTATTTGCCAAAATAAGGATGCGATAGGAAATGCAATGGAGGATCACATTGATTTATTGAATGATTTACTTAAGAAGGTTCGTGATGCGGATTATAATGAACTCCATCAGTTCCTTGGCGATGCTAAAGAGAATAGGAATAGATTATACCCACCAATTAAAGATCAGGGATAATCTGTGTTAGTGCCAAAGAAATTATAATGCATTCCAAGAATAATATTATCAGAGTAAAAAAGGCCAAAAATTTTGGTGGGGAAGTTTCTGTTCCTGGAGATAAGAGCATATCGCATCGAGCGGTAATGTTGGCTTCTATTTCTAACGGTCGTTGCAAAATTGATGGATTTCTTCCCAGTGAAGATTGCTTGTCCACATTAGAAGCAATGAGAGCATTGGGAGTTCAAATTGATATACTGGAAGAAGATGAGTTCGGACCAAATGGCCTTATGATTCATGGGGGAGGGCTAAATTTAACAAAGCCTAAATCAGATATAGATTGTGGGAATTCGGGCACTACAATGAGGCTTCTTTCTGGACTTCTTGCAGGTCAAAAATTCTTTTCACGCTTAATTGGGGATGAATCTCTATCGACTCGTCCAATGGAGAGGATAGTATCTCCTTTACGATCTATGGGATGTGGGATTAGCGCGGAAGGAGAAAATGGATGCGCGCCGATTTTGATTAATGGAGGAGGTTTAAAAGGGGTAAGTTATGAGTTGCCAGTTGCTAGCGCTCAGGTAAAAAGCGCGTTACTGCTTGCTGGATTGTATGCTGAAGGAAGGACTAGTGTTGTGGAGCCTTTAAGGACCCGAGATCATACTGAGAAAATGTTAGATTTTTTTCAAGCGGGGACAAATGTCCATGAAAATGAGATTAGTATTGATAGCGGTCAGGTGCTTGAATCTAGAGATTTCGTAGTACCTGGAGACATTTCTAGTGCAGCTTTTTGGCTTGTTGCCGCATCTGCATTCCCTGATTCGCAATTGACAGTAAAAAATGTAGGATTAAATCCTACGCGGAATGGTATTCTTAAAATTCTTGTAAGAATGGGTGCGTATGTTTCTGAATCTGTTGGAACTAATAGCGGCGGGGAGGAAATAGGTAATGTTAGTATTCAGGGTGGAAAGCTTAAAGGAATTGAAATTGGTGGAAATATTGTTCCAAATATTATTGATGAGATTCCAATCATTGCGGTTGCTGCCGCTCTTGCAGATGGAAAGACTATTATCAAAGATGCAGCTGAGCTAAGAGTTAAGGAGAGTGACAGGATTTCAGTGGTTGCTGAGAACCTTAGAAAAATGGGAGCTGATCTTCAAGAGACGAGTGATGGTATGGTAATAAATGGGGGGCATGAACTTCAAGGCGCTGAATTGAAAAGTTTTGGTGACCACAGAATAGCGATGGCATTTGCGATTGCTGGTTTATTCGCTTCGGGGCAGACAATCATAACAGATGCAGGATGCGTGGCGATTTCATATCCTAATTTTGAAGAGCATTTGATAAAATTGACGAGTGTGAATAGTAGAATTTTTGATCGAGCTACCCCAGTCATTACCTCCTTCCCTGATTTTAATTCCAAAGAATAGTTCTCATATCGGATCGCAAACTAATTAATATTTATGCAAGGAGATGAGAATAATGTGATTACCATTGATGGTCCGGCAGCTTCAGGAAAGAGTAGTGTTTCATCTAGAATTTCAGATAAAATAGGTTATCTCCATGTTAATTCTGGCCTAATGTATAGGGCGTTTACTTGGAGCGTTTTAAGATCTGGAATAGATTTGGATAATTTAGATTCTGTTGTCGGACACTTAAATTCAATCAGTATTAATTGTGGCCAATCGGATGGAATTTCTACTCTCACAATTGATGGATTGGATCCAGGGATAGAACTGAAAGCGTCTGAAATTAATGAAAATGTTTCTTTAATTGCAGCTATTGAGGAAGTGAGGACTGTCTTGGTGTCTAAGCAGAGGGGTTACCTTAAAATTGCCAATATTGTTATGGAAGGCAGAGACATTGGTTCAGTTGTTTTTCCTGAGACTCCATACAAGTTTTATATAGACGCTTCGACTGAAGTTCGAGCCAAAAGAAGAATGGCTGAAGGAGAATCAGATGATTTAGAAAAACGTGATAAGATCGATACATTTAGAAAAATTTCTCCATTACTCATACCTGATGATGCTTGTGTGATAGATACGTCTGAAATGGATTTGGAGCAGGTTGTCCTGAAGGTTTTAAATGAATTAAAGGCACGAGGTTTAGCAACGGTGTAAATATTTACAAATGTGGTATTGGATCGGATTTAGTTGTGCTTGGATTCTTTTTCGAATTGGCTTTCGATTGAAAGTCGTTGGGAAGAGTAGAATTAGAGAAGCTTGGAAAGTGGGAGGGGTCTTAATCGTTGCGAATCACACGAGTTATTTTGATCCTCCTGTCGTTGGTGTTGCTTACGGTAAGAAAACAGCGTTTCTTGCGCGTAAAACTTTGTTTAAGAAAGGTTTTTTTGCATGGTTGTATTCTAGATTGAATGCAATTCCGGTTGATCAGGAGAAAGGTGACATCACTAGTCTTAAAAGGATAATTAAGGAATTGCGAAGTGGTAACCCTGTCTTAATTTTTCCGGAAGGGGAAAGAAGTTTGGATGGTGAAATGAAAAAAGGAGAAGCGGGTGTGGGTTTGGTCATTGCAAAAACAAAAGCCCCAGTTCTCCCAATGAGAGTCTTTGGCGCTTATGAAGCTTTGTCGAGGAAATCTAAGGTTCCAAAATTTTTCACACAAATAACTGTTTGTGTTGGGGAGATGATTCAATTTCCTGAAGAACAATTAGCAATCAAAAAAAGAGAAGCTTACCAAGACATTTCAGATAAGGTTATTGATGCTATTCAGTCCATTGAGCTGTCTTAGCCTAGCGTAATTTTCTATCATAAAATTGCTCCCCCTTGGGTGGGCGAATTGGCATATTTAAACCTTCCAATGATTCTAATTCGCTGAAGAGTTGACTCCTTAATTGAGAAATAATCTCATTGTATTGAGAGAGCTGAATAAGGTTGTGTCGCTCGTTTGAATCGTGCTCTAGATCGTATAAACCGTTCCTGTCCCAAACGCCGTGATAGTAGATGTATTTATATTTATTTGTCCGAATAGCTAGGCAGGTGGGCGTTGCTGGAAAATTCCATTCCCAGTGATATTCATACAAAATATGTTTTCTTGGATTATGAATTTTTTTATTTGAAAATATAGAGGAGAAAGAAGATCCATCCATTTTGGGAGACACTTCAGATGGTTTTATTCCTGCAAGTTCAAGAAAAGTAGGAGCGACATCAATATTTTGAATCATATCACTAATAACTGTTCCAGATTTAATTCTACCTGGAGCATAAGCAATCATTGGTATCCTAATAGATTCCTCAAACGCATCTCTTTTGTCATAAAATCCATGCTCCCCAAGAGCAAAGCCATTGTCTCCCATATATAAAAGCATAGTATCTTTTGAGTTCGGAGACAGAGTAGCGATTAGTCGGCCAATATTTTCATCAAGCCCATGTACAGTTTCACAAAACCTCCAATAAAGATCATCGAAAGAAGGAACCGGATCTTTATCAAATTTCCCAGTTTCCATATGGTCGATGCCGTGAATTCCGTACCTTCTTTCTTTGATCCATAATGATTGAGATGAATAGTTTTCTTCGGTATTTGCCATTGTTTCTGGGTAAGGAATAGGCTTTCCATGATATTTCCCATGATGACGAGGAGCAGGTGTGAATGGGTAATGCACTGCCTTATATGATACATATAAGAGAAAGGGTTTATCCTTTGGTCTGAAATTATTATACCAGTCGATGGCTTGCTCAGTCAGGATGTCAGTCATATAGCCTTCAAATTTTTTCCGCTTTCCATTGATGTTTAGTACAGGATTAAAATATTCACCTTGCCCACGAAAGCTTACCCAATGATCAAAACCAGGTCTCGGAGTATCATTTTCATGCCCCATGTGCCATTTACCAATGAATGCAGTGTGATATCCTGATTTTTGGAGATGTTTAGGAAAAAAAACTGTCCCTTCGGGAACTTCTCTTTGATTGTCAACTACACGGTGCCGATGCATATACTGGCCGGTTAAGATTGAGGCTCTGCTAGGGGAGCACAACGATGTGCTTACAAAGGCATTTTTTAGGTGAGCTCCTTCTGAAGCGAGTTTATCCATCGTTGGTGTTTCCAGCCATTTTGGTGAGTCTGGGTGAAAACCCATCAAATCGTGACGATGGTCATCACTTAATATTAAGACTAGATTAGGTTTGGCTCCGAGTAGGATACTGGAAAAAGAGAAGAGTATTAAAATGATCCTTATCATATGATTATGGATGATTATTGATGGAAATGTGGAAGTGGATTATTTACTTAGGAGAAGATAATAACTGGCAAATGGCTGAATAAATAGTAAAATTAATAAGTTTAAGCATTTTGCCGCCTCTTTGCGCTAGCTTCTTATTCTGGTTGCAAATGTTATTATGCTACTATTCAATTGATTCCCCTGTTTATGAAAAAGTGGCAAGTGCTAATTATAACTTTAAGTGTTCTCGGTACTTCTATTTATGGAGGAGAGGATACAGCTGACGATCGATCTAAACTGTCAGGATTGAAATTTTCCGTTGGTTATGTTTCTCGCTCATTTAGTGATTTGCGTTTTTCAACGGGTTCTTATTCGCAGAACTTTTCGACAGTGGAGCTAACTGGGGAACCTTTTTCTGTGGCGTCTTCCGCTGGCGCTATTGCCGGTTCAATTGATCGGAATTATGATGATGGATTTGTAAAAATTGATTCGACCGATTCATTTGGTGAAGTTACTTGGAACTGGGCTTATGAAGATTCGCTTCAGATCGATGGTAATTCCATTCGGTTTACAGATAGTTCGGGTCGAGATGTGACGCATGATTATTCTGATTCATTTAATCAATACCAGTGGAGCGATGATTTAAATGGTGGGGGACCGCTGCTTCAAGTTTCGTATAATTTTGAAGACTGGCACTCTTTTAAGATAGCGGCATCAATGGAGCTTTCCTTTCTTGACGTTTATCGGTCAAAGAATTCGTCAACGTTTGGAGCTCAGCGCATTTCAAATGCCACGCAAACAATAGTCCAAGATACATTTGGTCTAGGAGGAACTGTGCCGCCTGAACCTCCTCACGAAGGAACATTTGAAGATCCTGGCCCACTGATTAATTCGGTTCCCTCAGATAGATCTGTGGCAGTTCAGGACTTTTCCACTGAAACTTTTAGTTTTACCAATCATATAGAAGAATCCTTAGACTTTTCTTTGGTTACATTGTCTCCTGGAATATCAGCGAGTATAATAAGGGAGAAATATCATTTTGATTTTGGATTAGGAATTTCTCTTAATATCATTAACTGGGAGGCGCGTTTCAGAGAGTCGTTAAACGCATTGAATGATGAAAAGAAGGGGCAAGAAATTAATTCATGGGAATCAGTTTCGTCAGGTAACGATCTTCTTTTCGGTGCCTTTTTACATGCAGGTACAGGAATGCAAATCTCTGAAGCTCTTAGTTTTTCTGTTTTTCTCAGGCGTGATTGGGTATCTGCCTTAAGAGCGGAAGCAGGTCCATCAAATTTCGATCTGCAACTTAGTGGGACGAGTGGAGGCTTTCGCGCTACTTACTCATTCTAACTGAGGGTGTAAATATTTCTATTTAGGGAGCCGATTTTTATTCACTCAGAAACAGGTTCTTCAGCCTTAGGAGCAGGTTCTTCAGCCTTAGGAGCAGGTTCTTCGGCCTTAGGGGTAGGTTCTTCAGCCTTAGGGGTAGGTTCTTCAGCCTTAGGGGTAGGTTCTTCAGCCTTAGGTTCAGGTTCAGGTGAAGGAGGAGGATTTTCCGTGAGTGCAATCTTTTCTTCGGTTGAAGATAGTTTAGATCTTGCGATTTCACTAAAGACTGAAGCGAAACTGCTTGTAATTCCGGCATTTACATATGCCTCACTTGCGTCATTGTATTTTCCTTCTTTATATAATAAATCAGCAAGACGAATGGCCGAAGCAGGGGAAGCCGAATTTTCAGGTGCGTTTATTTTTTTGTATAACTCGGCAGCTTTTTTATTGTTTCCAAGTTCTTCGTGTAATGTGGCTAGGGCAAATAGACCGTCATAATAAAGCGGGCTATCTGTGAAGGAGGAGGCGAATTTTGTAAGAGCGGTTTTTGCCCCATCAAGATCAGGGGGATTATTTTCTAAGTGTTTATTTGCTAGTAGTAAGAGGGCATTGCCACCAATTTTAGTTTTTTCTTTGTCCTTGGATATTTTGTCTAACTTAGTGATTGGAGAATCATTGCTTAGAGAAGCAGATACAAGTTCTTCACCATCCTCTTGGAGTTTAGTTTGTTTGAGGGCTTTGCTGAAGAAGACGAATCCTAGGATAATAATTAGAGCGAGTATTACACAAGATAGTGTTTTCCAATTCTTTTCAAAGAATGCTTCGAGAGGATTAACGGAAGGCAGTTCGGTATTTATTTCACTATTAGGTTCCATCTGCTAATTGTCTGATTTATAAAGTTAATATGGGGGTGGATATATAAGTTTTATGCCCCTACTGCGGCCCTAGCATCATCTGCTAAGGGTGTGCTCAGGTAGCGTTCTCCTGTAGAGCATCCAATTGTGACTATAAACTTCCCTTTATTTTCAGGTCTTGAACCGACCTTTATTGCGGCACAAACATTTGCTCCTGTGCTAATGCCAACAAGGATCCCTTCTTCTGCAGCAATTCTTCTTGCCATTGCAAACGCTTCATCATTCGAAACTTTGATGCACTCTGTGATTTGATCTTTTCCGCTTTCGGGTTCTTTAAGATGAAGGTTTCCAGGTATGAATCCAGCTCCGGTCCCTTGAATCTTATGGGGCCCAGGGGTGAGTTCTTCACCTGCTAATTGTTGAGAGATTACTGGTGAATCTTCAGGTTCGACCGCTATTGCCTGGAACTCAGGTTTTTTATTTTTAAGTACTTCGCAGCATCCAGAAATAGTGCCACCTGTCCCTACAGCAGATATAAGGATATCTACTTGGCCATCACTGTCTTCCCAAATTTCGGTTGCAGTTGTTTCGCGATGGATTGCTGGATTGGCCTCATTTTCAAATTGTTGTGGCATCCATGCGTTTTCAGTATTTTCTAGAATTTCCGTTGCTTTTTCAATTGCCCCCTTCATTCCCTGTGGACCTGGAGTGAGTACTAGGTTTGCTCCTAGCAGTGACAATAGAATTCTTCTTTCAAGGCTCATTGTTTCAGGCATTGTGAGGGTAAGATTATATCCTCGTGAAGCGCATACAAAAGCAAGTGCAATACCCGTGTTGCCACTAGTTGGTTCAACTATTGTTGTGTCTGGATTAATTAATCCTTCGGCCTCTGCTGATTCGATCATGGCCATCCCAATACGATCTTTGACAGATCCCAAGGGATTGAAAAATTCGCATTTCAAGGTAATCGTTGCATCAATGCCATCTGTGACTTTGTTTAGTTTTACTAGAGGAGTTCTTCCGATAGTTTCTACGATGTTATTATATAGAGTGCCCATTCTGTAACAGCTTTGTGATTTAATAATTTTAGGGAGATCTTTCCGAACAGAGATTATTAAATTGTTCTTATTAGGTTTGCAAAGAGAAATGGAGAAATGCGATGAAAAATTGTTTGTAATTAAAAAAAATATGATAAATAGGCTATCTTAAATTCATATGAGTCCTTTTTAACCCCTAAATATAATACCCCACACTAATCATGACCAATACCCTAATACCTGAAATGATTCAGAAAAGGATCAAAAAAATCCCAGAATGGGAATTAAACGAAGATTCCATATCGCGTAGTTTTGAGTTTGATGAGTTTCTATTTGCCATCGATTTTGTAAATACTGTTGCCGAAATTGCTGAAGAAGCTCAACATCACCCAGAGATATCAATCAATTATACGAACGTAAAATTAGTTCTGACTACTCATTCTAAAGGGGGGCTGACTGAAAGTGATTTCGAATTGGCTATAAGAATTGATAGTCTTGAGGATTAACCAAATTGGCAGAAGGTATTTTTGTAATTAAAGGTCTCTAGGTTTTTGTAATAATTCTGCAATTCGAGTAAGAAGGCGACCCGCTCCACCTCCGTCTAATATGCGGTGATCAAAACTTAAAGTTAACTCAGCTTCAATTACTGGTTTCCATGAAGAGGATTCTGCGTTCCAGTGAGGTTTTTTTTGGCCGCGTCCTAATCCAAGAACTAAGTTCTGTTCAGGCAAAGGAATTGGTGTTGCCCAGACAATACCAAAACTACCAAAGTTTGTAACTGTTGCTATTCCTGGAGGAGTGCTTGCTTCTTTTGGGAGATGTCTTTTCTTTGCAGATTCTACCAAAGCTGAATATTGTTCAACTAAATCCTTCAATGGTATTTGATCGACGTTTCTAATAACTGGGACCAATACACCGTCATCTACTTCAACGGCAAACCCGATGTCTATTGATGATGGATGTATTATCCGATTGCCAATTAATCGTCCAGCCGTTGCAGTTCTTTCTGATAAAGCAATAGCAAGTGCTCTGATGGTGTAAAGGGTGGGGCCAGGTTTTGGCGAAGATTCTTTACGATGTAATAACAAATTCTCTAAACATACAGGTGACCCAACAGTGGCGAGAGGTCTTGTCCAGCTTCTGCGCATTGAGTCAGCAACGGCAATCCTCATTGAAGAGGCTACTGTGGTCTTTTTTGTCTCAAGATCGAACATGAAAGATTCGAAGTCTTCTACTGTGACTCTTCCTCCTGCTCCAGTTCCTGCAATTCCTGCTAGATCAGCCGCATTTAGACCTAATTCCTGCATTCTTGCTCTTAATCTAGGTGAGATATAAGTTGCCCCCGAAGCTCTTGCTGGAACAGGAAGACCTCGAATAGTAGGTGTTACTTCAGGATTATTGGGATTATCGGATGTGGTTTGAAGTGTCCTAGACTCATTTACCGAATCATCTTCTTTTTTGACATTAGAGGTAATTTCATCGGGATCAGTGTTTTGTACTTCTGATGGATTTTGCTCGAGTCGAGCTATGTTAATTTTATCAGCTGTTGATTTATCAACTTCTAGATAGCCTAATGTGGATCCGACAGGATAGCTGACGTCAACTTTTGCTAACACTTCGACAATCTTTCCAGGGCAAGGCGTAGTGACCTCCATCATGGCTTTCTCAGTTTCAACTTCGAGAACCTCTTCATCAATTTTCACGGTTTGGCCCACTTCAATTTTAATTTCTTTGACGGTGGCTTCAGCAATGGATTCGCCCAGTTGAGGCATTAGAATTGGTATGCGCATCTTTGGCTTTATTCTCTGATCAGTTTACGTAACTCTTCTTCTACCGAGCTGGCCGTTGGTCTGTGATATCGCCAAAGGTCAGGATGATAGGGGATTGGAGTGTCTATCGAATTTAGACGGACAGGAGGGGCGTCAAGAAGGTTGAAGCCTTCTGAACTTATTCTGGAAATGATTTCGGATGTGACTCCGCCCCATGGAAAGGCTTCGCCGATGGCCAATACTCTTCCTGTTCGGGCTATCGATCCTAAAACTGTGCTCATATCGATTGGTTTAATACATCGAAGATCAACTACTTCTATTTCATAACCGTCGTTTTTCATGTTGTCAGCAGCCCGCAAAGCTTCATGAAGCATTGCGCTATATGTCACAACAGTTGCGTGGCGACCCGATCTTACGATGCGAGCGCTTTTCGCTGGTAAAGTTTGTTTGGGTAGTGAATCGGATTTTAAGTGATAATATAAGTATTTATGCTCACAGAAAATGACCGGGTCATCAATTGCGATTGCCTCTAATAGCATTGAATATGCGTCTTCTACTGTGGCTGGGGTCATGACGATAGTGCCTGGATAATGAGCATATATTGTTTCCATGCATTGGCTGTGAAAAGGTCCGCTTCCTGGGGTTCCTCCAGAGGGTAATCGGATCGTTATCGGGCATGGTACAGCAGTGCGCCAAAAAAGTGTAGCAGCTTGATTTACTATTTGATTAAATCCGACTGACGAAAAATCTGCAAACTGCATTTCAATTATTGGTCGCATACCCTCTATAGCTGCACCGACGGCAAGACCAACCATTGCGTCTTCGCTAATAGGGGAATCTATGACTCTGTCTGGGTATTTTTGAAATAGATTCTTAGTCGCCTTAAATGCTCCGCCAAAAGCGCCTACGTCTTGCCCATAAATGAAAACATTTTCATCATTCTCCAGTGCTAATGATTGAGCTTCTCTGATGGCTTCTAGGTATGAAATGCTCACGATTACTTATTTGCGAAATGACGGACTGGAATATGCGTTCCAGTCATGAGAATATGGGTTGGGTCCCTTTTCTGATTCTGCTTGAGCTATTGCAGCATTTACCTCAACGGTTGCTTGCTCTTGAATTTCATTGCATTCATTTTCAGTGCACCAACTTTCTTCAATGATTTTATTCTTAGCTTTAAGGAGGCAATCCTGACCAAGGTCTGAAGACCGCATTTCATTTGAGACATAAGGAGCGTCATCGTGTTCGCCGTGACCTGATAGGCGAAGTAAATTTCCTACAACAATTTGAGGTCCATCGCCAGCACGTGCTAGAGATATGACTTTCTCAAATCCTTCAATGCATTCTACTAGATCAGTGCCGTTGATATTTATTCCATTCACACCATAACCGGCTGCTCTGTCTACTAGTTCATTGCATGCAAATTGTCTGTCAGTTGGTGTTGAGTATGCAAATTGGTTGTTTGCAATAGATATAATTAATGGAAGTTTTTCAACAGCCGCCATATTCAAGGCTTCGTGGAAAGCTCCGGTTGATGTTGCGCCGTCTCCAATGCAAGCAGCTCCAACAACGGTATTAAGTTTTTTTCTTAAGCGTCGAGCAAAAAGCATTCCGCATACAACTGAGATCATTGCTCCTAGGTGGGATATCATTGTGGGCATGCCTTCTTGTGAGTTTCCTCTATGAACGTTCCCATCACGTCCGACTGATGGTCCCTGAGCTGATCCTAAATATGTTCTTGCTGCATCGATTAGGGGCTCACCAAATGCAGCTCTTCCGGCCATGTCCCTTATGAGCGGAGAGTAAATATCCTGTCCTTTCATGAGCTGAGAGGCAAGAGATGCGCTAAAGGCTTCTTGTCCTTTGCCTACATACACTCCACCTACTATTTTTCCTGCCCGATAGATATTTGAAATCCTATCTTCGAAGGTTCTTGCGAGGACCATCCATCGGTAAGTATCAACAGCTATAGTTGACAGTTTTCCGTTTAATTTTTGGTTCTGGTTGGCAGAGTTTGCCATATAATAATTCTAGCATTCTAGCCTTTGTAAGGATTTGGGCAATCCTGATTTAGGTGGTTGGTTGGCTTGTTTCAATCTCAGCGTTAGTAGTGAATTTCATTCCAATGAGCTGACTTATTCCGAATTCTTCTTGTGTGACTCCGTACATAACTTCACAGCGGCTCATTGTTCGTTTGTTGTGTGTGACTATAACAAATTGGCTCTCTTTAGTAAACTTGTCTAAGAGTTTGAGGAATCTCCCGATGTTGGATTCGTCAAGTGGTGCGTCAAGCTCATCCAAAACACAGAAAGGACTTGGTTTAACCATATAAATTGAAAAGAGTATTGCGACTGCTGTCAAAGCTCTTTCTCCACCCGACAGTAATGTTATGGATTGAGGTTTTTTTCCTGGTGGCTTAGCTATAATATCTATTCCACTCTCTAGGGGATCGCTTTCATCGAGCATGATTAGGTTTGCTCTCGCTGATTCTCCAAATAGTTCTTTAAAGACATTGTTGAAGTTTTTTCTAATCTCTTCAAATATATCTGCAAATCGAGTTTTTGTTTCGCGATTAATCTTGTTTATTACCTTGTGAAGACTTTCTTTTGAAGAGGTTAAGTCGTTGTGTTCTTTATTGAGAAAGTCGTAGCGTTCTTGTAGTGATTCGAATTCTTCGATGGCTTCAATGTTAACTGGTCCCATTGAATCAAGTTTTTGTTTAAGTTCATCAATGACAGACTCGACAAAATCCCAATCGGGTTGATCTTCACCAGGTATTTGTGGGATGGATTGGGTGTTGGAATTTTCTTGTTCATCTATGTTCTGATCGTTTTCTTGATCCGCATCGACATCAGATCCAAGCTTCGCTTCTCTATCCGCTCGCCGTTTTTCTCTGAGTGAGCGGGATTTTTTTTGATCTTCAATGGCGCAAAGTAGCGTATGACTGTCAGGGCTAAAATGATCGAGGTCGATGTTGTACCTTTGTCGAATTGTACTGCAGAGGCTTTCGATCCTAAGGTCTATTTGTGTCTTTTTAACTTCTTCTTTGCCTTTTTGTTCAGTCAATTTGGCAATTTGTCGTCGAGTGTCACGAAGTTCATTTTCTGCATTGCTAACGTTTTCTGCTCTGTTTTCTCGTTGATTTGTGACTTCTTCTAGTGCCGTGTCTAGGTTTTGTAATTGCTGATTGAGTGAACTTATTTGATTAATAAATGAAAGGTTTTCAGCCTTTGACTGTTCGATGCGTTCTTTATAGCTAGTGACTTCGGATGCTCGGCGCGATATAGCGGATTCTAATCCGGACATTCTTTCCGTAATGGGTGCCTTTTGCTCTTGAAGTGATTGTTGTGCCTTTTCTTCAACTGCCATTGCCGTTCTTAATTCTGAAAGCAATTCTATAGAGTCAGTTTCCTGCCTTTTTGCTTCTTCGGCTGAAGATTCGATTTCTGATATTCGAAGATTTATTGACTCTATCGATGAGTTTAAATCTTGCTCGTTATCTTTGAGTCTTTGAAGTTTTGTTTCAGCATTTTCTTGTCTCCTTAACAGTCCATTTTGCTCCTGTTGCATATTAAGGAGTTTGGATTCCAAGCCTTCGTGCTCACGTTCAAGAAGTGATTTTTTGCCTTCGAGAGTTGAGTGTGTAATTGTGGCTGTTTGCAATTGGCTTCTGCATGTATCTACTTTCTTTGATGAAGTATTGACGAGGATTTCAATTTCTTGAAACTTCATTTGATGCTCGCCTAAATTGTCATTTAGAGTAGAGGTTTCTGTTTCGAGTTCCTTTATTTCATTCAGTCTAGCCAGCAAAGAGCTAGCCTCACCCGATTCGCCTGCTCCACCTGTTATGAATCCATTGGAGTTGATGATGTTTCCGTCAAGTGTAGCAAAGCTATATGATGGGAAATCTTTCCTTAAAGCTATTGCGGTTTTGATGTCCTTAACAATAAATGTATTTTCTAGTAATTGCTCAATTAATGAGCTGACAGTTTCGGTGGATCGTACTTTGTCGATGGCCCAGGCTTCTACACCTGTAGGTAATGTCATCAATTGACGGGCGGAGGGAGGAGCAACGAAATTTTCTGGAACAATACTTGCTCGACCTAATCGATTTTTTGAGAGGATTTCGATTGCGTTTTCTGCAATTTCTTCATCAGAAACTAGAATTGATTGCAAATGAGATCCGAGGGCAGCCTCTATAGCCGGAATATAATCGGATTCCACTTCAATGAAAGAGCTGAGTAGCCCATAAGCTTTGAATTGGTTTTGTGTATTAGTTTTAAGATTATCAAGGACTGCTTGGGTTCCCTTTCCTAGACCCTCGCCATCTACTAGGAGAGCCTTTAAAACCTGTAGTCGAGATTCTTTTTTAGCCAATTCTCGATGAAATTGTGATAGATTTTCATTCAGAATTTCTTTCTGATTGATTGCGTTTTGAAATTCTTTTTCAGCTAGAGATAGTTTAGTTTCTAAATCTTGAAGTGATTCAGAGGCAATACTCATTTCCTCATTGACTCCAAAGAATTCCGTTTGTCTTTCTGTGTACTCCTTGCTGATTCCTGTGATTTGGCCGACAATCTGATTTATTCTTTCATTGTCAGTTTCAGACATGCTGGAAAAAGAGCCTGATTCAGCTTTAACCTTGGCATGTTGAGCTAATTTATTTGCTTTGGATTCTGATATTTCTTGAAGGTTTAATTCGAGACTGGACCTTTTTTCTCGTAACTCTGCAGTTTTCTTTTCGTGGTCTCTTAATTGTTGTTTTTGATGATCTAAGTTTTCTGTGATTCTTAGTAGAGATTCAGAGGTGGAATCTAAATCGGTCTTCTCTTTGCTTAGCGTTTCTTGTGTCTTCGAAATGTCTTCTGAGTTCTGGGTGATTAAATTATTTAATTCCGTTTGTCTCTCATTGTTGAATTCGATTCTGCTTTTTGAAGAGTTAATTTTATTTTGATTGTCTATTAGTTGTTCTCTCCTTTTAGATATGTCTCCTTCTAGTGAGGATAGTGAATTTCTAGCGTTAATAATAGCTTGTTCTTTTTCACTGATTGAGTTCTGAAATTCAGTAATTTCGCCTGATAGAGATTGTATGGAAGTGCTCAGTTCACTTCTTTCCGCATCAAATTCTTCGAACTTTCGATGACTGAAATGAGTGTCTAGTGTTTTCACGTCAACCAATAGCTCTTGATATCTTCTAGCTTTGCTTGCTTGACGGTTGAGAGAATTTATTTGTCTCTTAACTTCTTCAATAATGTCAGTTACTCTAAGTAAGTTGGCTTCAGTGTAATCTAATTTCCGAAGAGCCTCTTTTTTTTGAGATTTGAATTTTGTAATACCTGCGGCTTCTTCGAAAACAGTCCTTCGATCCTCGGGCCGAGAGCTTAGCAAGAGATCGATTTTGCCTTGTTCCATTATGGAATATGCAGTGCGGCCAATTCCTGTATCCATGAGTAATTCATGAATGTCTTTTAACCGACAAATATTCCCGTTTAGCCGATACTCAGATTTGCCATCTCTGAAAACTCGACGAGTTAAAGCCACTTCATTAAATTCGAGGCCTAAAGTGTCTTCGCAGTCAGATAGAGTTAGTGTGACTTCGGCCATTCCCACTGGTTTCCTTTTATCCGTTCCATTGAAAATGACATCGGCCATTTCTCCACCGCGAAGGGCTTTTGCCGATGTTTCTCCTAATACCCAACGAATGGCATCAACCACATTTGATTTACCGCAACCATTTGGTCCAACAACACCTGTTACTCCAGGATGAAATTCAAATTCAGTGCGATTGGCAAATGATTTAAAACCGTGAAGTTTTAGCGACTTTAAGCGCATATTTTTTAATAGAATAAATTAAATTGTTAAGATTTGTGGATTTTATTGGTAAGCTTTGTGTTTGAACAGCTTAAAAGACGAAAATTCACAATATATGGTTATTATATTGTCTTTAGAGCTCAACATATTGTGTGTATAATGTCGATTGATTTTTCTTAGGAGCTTATTTTTTTATTAAGTAAGTTAGATAGTTGATAAAACTTAGGTTTTAATATTAGACATAGTTTAATGGTATAGAATGAGTTGCAGAAAGAGATATAAAAATTAAAGGAACCAAATTGAATTTCATCGTCATTTTTATCTTTAGCTTTCTGCTATGTGTGGCTTGTGATCGGCCAAAAGCTACAAATACAATTAAATTAGAAATTGCTGAAGAACTTGAGGAGTTGGACATGAGTCCAGAACCTATGCAGCTCCCAAAAGAGGTTCCAGAGCCCATAATTGATAAAAGCTCTCGAGTTACTTTTTTAGGTTATCATCAGATCATTACGCGAGGTAATCCTGGAGAAATGAGGATAAGGGCAACAAAATTCAGATCTCAAATGCAGGTCCTTAAAGATGCAGGGATTCCTGTAATTTCCTTTAGTGATTATATGAAATGGAGAGATGGAACAAAAGAGATTCCTGAGAATTGCGTCGTTATTACTATAGACGATGGGTATGATGATCTTGCAGATGTGGCTTTGCCTATACTTAAAGAATTTAAGTATCCTTTTACATTTTATCTGTATACAAATTTTTTGGGAGGAAGTGGAAGGACTCTGAACGATGAAGAGGTGAGGGCGTTAATCGAAGGAGGCGGTGAGTTGGGTAGCCATAGTGTATCACATGATTTTTTAGTGAGGGCTAAAAGGAAGTTTCGGAATGAAAGTGATTATGAAGATTGGTTAGCTAAAGAAATCAAAGGCTCTAAGGAATCATTAGAAAAAAAATTCGGTGTAACTGTTAGTAGTTTCGCTTACCCCTACGGAGAATATAATGAGAGCTTAGTAAAAAAAATTGCCGATGCAGGTTACTCATCAGCGGTGACTGTGAATGGAGCGAAGTCTGGCTATGAGACGCCCCTTTATGAATTGCCTCGTTACATAATTCACGGAAACAATGATATCAATTGGAAGGCAGGAACTAGTTTTAGAGGGAAAGGGGGATTGGTCGGAGCGCAGAATATAATAAGGAGCAGTGACAAAGCGGCGAGTAATTCAAGTCAGATCAAAGTTTGGCCGGAGAATGGAAATGAGATTATAGACAGACTGCCAAAGATACTTGCAGATGTCTCTGTGTATGAAGAGATTGAACCAGATTCAATTAGGATGAAAGTTAGTGGTTTCGGAGACGTTCCAGTTGCTTATGATAAAGATAGCGGAATTATTTCCTGGGCAGTTAAAAGTAAATTACGCGCTGCTAAATACATGGTAAATTTATCATTTAGTGAGGCAGGTGACAAAAAACGCCATTTTGCGGCATGGTCTTTTTTGGTTAATCGTAATGTTTTTTATTTGCCGGATTATAAACAAAGAGTCAAAGCCGAAAGATCAGAAAGGTTTAATGCATCGAATGATGAAAGTTCATCCAAAACTTAAAATTGATCTCTTATTTATTGTTATTTTGTTTAAGACGGCTCAAAATGTATTAATGAAAACTAGGCAAAGAAAGAAATCGATGAAGTTCTATCAGATTAATATAGGGATCCTTGTCCTTTTAATAGCTGGGTGTGGCATCGGAGAGCGGACTCCAATTTCTTTATTGCCATCAATTGGTGTGAAGGGAGGGGAAGTTCATCCATTGAATGTGGATTTTGCGGATTATCCCGATGCGGAAGACAAAACGAGTAAAGAAATTGAATCAATAAAGACAGAGGACTATGCAATAAGAAAAGGTGATAGCCTTTGGAAGATTTCGAGAGATCGAAAGACTTCGATTTCAATTTTGAGACAATTAAATGGGATTAGTGGTGATTTGATTAGAGAAGGTCAAGTTATCAAAGTGCCATTTGTTGCAGGGTTAATTTTAACAGAGCCGGTCCCTAAGGAAATTGTTATAGAAGAGAAGCCAAAGGAAGTTGGAGCGAAAGCCCTTGAAGGCTTGTCGAGTGGTGATGGGAAAGAAGTAAAAACTAAAGAAAAGGAAGTGCCTGAACTGCTTCCGATTCCAGAAGTTGAAGATGATTTCATCTTACCTATCCCAGAGAAGCCATAGTTCCATTGATGATAATGGATTGTTTAAAATGTTTGTTTAAACGGTAAAAGATAAATTAATGATTAAATTATTAATCATTAAAGATGTAAATAGCTCCTAGCTTTCCATTTATTAAATCTAGGAAGCATATGAGGCGTTCGCTGCGAATATATTTAATTGGCTTTGGATCAGCTTCGTTAATTTTTGTTGCATTAGGCTGTTGGTTTTATTTTTCTGCGGCGAATGGTAAATCTGATTCTAACGATAAGAATTCAGGAGTAATTTATCGCGACAAAGAGGCAGTTAAAAAAGTTTTGGTAAGAGAACCTCTTCCGAGTAAATTTGTTAATTATAAGAGTATTGATACGGCTCGACTATGGAACGGAATTGATTCAAATTCTTTAATGAATGTTACCCAAGGCGCATCCGCATCTGAAGAGAGGGCAGACAGAAAAAGTTATACTTTTGATTTCAATGTTAATTTGCGGGTTCCGTTGCCGGTTAAAGATACGCAAGAGATCTTTTCTATTAATCAAAAATTGAGCAAAATTGTTCCTGAGTTTGATGACATGATCAAAATGGGAAAAGTTTCTGGTTTTTACCACAAACTGTATGATTTGAAGGCCAAAAGATTACAACAGTTTTTGACTCGATTAAATGCAGTGCCTGATAGGCATAATTTCTACGACTGTGAGACGATACTTGAATTAGTTCACCCAAAAACTAAGAGGAAGGTTTTATTTATTCAGAGTGATATGGATGTTGTTTCGGACGGATCAGATGGGGACCGGATGCCGGAATATGATCAATACATAGCAGAGTCTACCAATTACCAGCCTTTCACTAGTTATGGTTGGAAAAAGCAAACAGACAAGCCAAATCCATTGCTTAAGCGATGGGAAAAGAAACTGAGTGAAGAGGTTAACAAACTTGAGCAAGGCAAGTTAAGTTCTTCGAAAGTAAAAGTATCAAAGCAAAACATTGAAACTCTGAAGCGTGAAATTGCTGATATGAAAGCACGAAGTTTTTTAATTGCTCGTGCTGATCCATTTATTGTCATCCCTTCTTGGATGAGATTGTATACGAATCAAAATAAATTTGCACCTTCTGTTGGTGATTACGCCGCAATAATTTTTGAAGGTAGAATTCTACCAGTAATTATTGGAGACACTGGTCCAACATGGAAATTGGGTGAAGCGTCTTTGAGGGTAGCTAAAGAATTAAATCCTAATGCAACTTCTTACAAGCGCCCAGTAAGTGACTTGAAAGTCTCATACTTAATTTTCCCCCAAAGTGCAGACTCACCTTCTGCGCCGGATATGGACAAGTGGTTTGATAAAGTTCAGTCGCTTTTAGGGGAGGTGGGAGGTCTTGGTGATGGAGTTAAGCTTTTTCGGTGGCCTAATTACTTTAATAAAAAAAAGCAGTAAAAGGATCAAATTTTTATAAATCATTTGTAAGAACTAGTGAGACAAGACTATAAGTAACTTACAAATCATAAAACAATCACGAGATCATGCCAGAAGAGGAAGAGTCTAATCGCCCGAAACTAATAGTTCCGGAATCTGAAGGAAATAAATCGCAGAACCGTTTATTGGTTCCGCCATCGGATCAAGAAGCAGAATCTTCCTCGCCAAAACCTCAATTGGTGGCACCAATTGATGAGGCAGAGGAACCTCAAGCAGAGGAACCTCAAGCAGAGGAACCCCAAGCAGAGGAACCAACAGGCCCAGTCAAAGTGGTTGGAATGAGCTCTCCTGCTACTGAAGAAGAGGTCATTGGTCAATTGCCGCAGCCACAAGAGGATGATTGGATGAAGGATGCATACGAACAGGTCGCTGATGCAGACAGAGCTGCGGAGGTAATGAATGAGTCCCGGAATGAAGTTTCTTCTGTTGAAGCAAACGTCGAACAGACAGTCGAACCGGTTTACCAAGCGCCAGTTGAACCTGTTTATCAGGCGCCGGTTGAACCTCCTCTCATGGCTCCTCAGGTGGCGGTGACGCCGCAATTGTATGCCCAGCAGCAGATGAATCCATATCAAAATGTTCAACCTTACCAACAAATATATTCTGCTCCACCTCCAGCAGGAGCCTATCCTTATCAACAGGGTATGCCTACATATGCTCCGCCCAATCAACAGGCTCCTGTGGGTCAGCCAAGGGGCATTCCTGGGCTCGCATGGGGAGTCATTGGTTTAATCGGTGGTGCTGCTTTAGCTTTGCTTATTTTTCATTTTATGCCGATAAGCATAGCTGAAAATTTCCGCCCTGATCTTGTAGAAAGAGGTAAGAATCTAGTAAAAATAAGAGGCAAAGCCGCTCAGGTTCAATCGGTCGCTCCAATTGCTCCGGCCGTTCCTGTTTCTCAACAGGAAGAATCGCCAAGTGAGCCAGAGGCTGTCCCGAATTCAGATCCGGAATCTGAATAGTGCTGAGAGATTACTTTTTCTTTGTTAAAGAATCAGCCGCCGCTAACACTTTTTCTGTGTGGGTTTTAGGAGAAACTTTACGGTCGATCCATGCTATTTTCCCATCCTTAATAAGGAAGCTTTCTCTGGCGCATATCTTTGGGGTAAAGAGTTTGATCCCAAAAGCTTTTACTAGAACTCCTTCAGTATCGGCAATTAGGGGAAATGTGTAATTGTTTTTGTCTTTGAATTTCTTTTGATCTTCGGCTTTGTCCATACTGATACCGATGACCTTGATTCCTCTTTTTTTCAAAGATGACATGTTATCCCGCAAACTGCAGGCTTGGGCAGTTCATCCCCCTGTATTTGCTTTCGGATAGAAAAAGAGCAAGGTTGTTCCTTGCTTGTAATATTTGGCAAGATTAATGGCTTTGCCGGTTTCGTCATTGACGGCTGGGGCTGGAGCATTGGCTCCAACTGCAATGGAATCTGCGGCAGTGACTGTAGGGTGTATAGTTAGAGCAGCGAGTATTATAACTGCTTTAAAGGTGAAGCGTGCTTTTTTCATTATTAGACAATTTGTAGAATTTTCATCTCTATAGTAAACAAAAAAATAACCTTAAATATGAAATCTATTAAAGCATCGGGAAAATACGGTTTGAGGTACGTTATTTTTTATTTATATGCTATATTATCTTTCTTTCTATTTCTTGTGAATTGAATCAAGTTTGTTTGGATAATTAGATCTTTGGTTACTACTATTTTACTTGTGCGGTTACTCCCAATAATATTTTTTTTCTGCCCTCTTTTATTAACCCAAGGTCAAGAGGGTTTCGCTCCTGTTGAAGGTATTCGGAGTAATGATTCAAGATTGCATGCCTTGATGGGCGGGGTTGTGGTTAGTTCTCGCGGTGATCTTAAAGCGAATATTATTCTTCGCGATGGTCGCATTGATTCGATTGGTGAAAATGTCATCGCTCCTGAAGGGTCTAGAGTATGGAATATGGAAGGTAAGCGCATTTATCCTGGTTTTATTGAACCTTGGTTAGAGGGGGAAGTGTCAGATAAATTCACGGGCAGTCATTGGAATAAAAAAGTAATGCCTGATCGGAATGCGGCATCATTGATAAGTTTGGATGAGGACAAATTAAAGTTGATGAGAGGCATGGGTTTCAGCGTTGCTCATACAGTTCCAAAGGATGGAATCTTTAGAGGCAAGAGCGCACTGTTATTACTTCGTGATGGGGACAGAGGTGAGCAACTACTTAATTCATCAGTGGGTCAAGTTCTTGACTTCGATCATGGTGGTGGAGGATATCCTTCGTCTTTGATGGGATCCATTGCATTGGTGAGGCAAACTTTATCTGACGCAAAATGGTATCATGAGGCGATGGCGGCACATCTCAAGCTTCCGTCCAGTGCTGTGCGACCATCTCACAGTCGAGCCTTAAATAAATTAGAATTGACTGACAGATTTCTGTTCGTTGCTCGAGACGAGCTGGATTATGACCGTATTAAAACAGTGAAAAATGAATTTAAATTGGATGTAGTTGTGAAGGGAAACGGGTATGAATATCGACGTATCAGAGCATTGAAAGAGCTGGGATGTAATATAATAATGCCTTTGAATTTTCCTACGCTTCCTTCCATTGACGATCCGGCAAAAGCTTTGGATTATTCACTTGAAGAACTTCAGCATTGGGAATTTGCCCCTTCAGGTCCGGCCTTAGTATCCACAAATGGATTAAAACTTTCTTTTAGTTCACATGGTTTGGATGATCCATTGAAAAGCTTTTGGAAAAGGATTCGTATTGCAGTTAAACGTGGAATGGATCCTAATTATGCGCTCCAAGCATTGACTTCAATCCCCGCCAAAACACTAGGGATAGATGATAGGTGTGGAGATTTGGTGACTGGAAAATTTGCGAATCTTGTAGTTTCAGAAGGGGATCTATTTTTGGATGATCAATCAAAAATACATACGACTTGGGTCGACGGGATTCCTTACCTTAAGGAATTGAGTCCCGAGTTGAAGGTTTCTGGTCGTTGGGAAATTAGTGGTTTTGGGGATAAAGAGTCAATTATATGGGAAATACCTGAAGGTAAAAAAATCAAGGTGAAATACGGAGAGGGTAAAGAATTTTCTGGTGAATGGAAATTAGGGAGGCTCCTCCTGTTCCCACCTTCAGCAATTTTAGGAGAAAAAAAAGGCAATGCTCGTTTGTCGGCATCCTTTAATTCTGAAGAGAAGACTTTGAGCGGAGTAGGAGTGCTATCATCAGGAAAGACACTTTGGTGGAACGCTAAGCGTGTCGAAGGAATTAAAGACAAAAAGAAAGAAGAGGAAAAGAAATCTGAAATTGAGGATGATGTACCTGGTCTTGAGTTTTCTTCCTATCCGGCTGGAGCTTATGGTGTAAGAAATCTTCCTTTAAAACTTTCTGAAAGGATTCTTTTTAAAGGTGCTACAATATGGACTAGTGCCGATCAAGGGATTGTCAAAGAAGCCGATCTGTTAATCGATAAGGGGCGAATTGTCTCTATTGGAAAGGATCTTTCTCTTCCCGAGGGGGTCAAAGAAATAAATGCGTCAGGTAAGCATATCACTCCCGGACTAATTGATTGCCATTCTCATAGTGCTATTAGCAGGGGAGTGAATGAAGGAACTCATGCCGTTACTGTGGAAGTGAGAATCGGGGACTCTCTTGATCCTACTGATATTTCATTGTATCGGCAGCTTGCTGGTGGGTTGACGACTGCAAATTTATTGCATGGCTCTGCTAACCCTATGGGGGGGCAGAACCAAGTTATTAAATTGCGGTGGGGTTCGGATCCTGACGGCTTAAGATTTGTTGGGGCAAAGCCTGGTGTCAAATTTGCTTTGGGTGAAAATGTTAAGCAATCAAATTGGGGTGATAATAACACAACGCGTTACCCTCAAACCCGCATGGGCGTCGAGCAGATCATGAAAGACACCTTTATTGCTGCTTCTGAGTACCGAAAGGATAAAATAAAAGCAGCTAAAGAGAACCGTCCCCATAGAAGAAATTATCGATTAGAGGCGGTTTTAGAAATATTAGATGGTGATAGAATTGTTCATATTCATTCATACCGGCAGGATGAAATATTAATGTTTGTAAGGCTCGCTCAAAAGTTTGGCTTTGTTGTAGGAACTTTCCAGCATGTGTTAGAAGGCTATAAGGTAGCTGATGCTATTGCTGAGATTGGTGCAGGAGGTTCCACTTTCAGTGATTGGTGGGCATATAAATTTGAAGTATATGATGCGATTCCATATAATGCGTCATTGATGAGTAAGGTGGGGGTCGTTACTTCATTCAACTCTGATAATAGTGAGCTTGCATGTCGAATGAATATAGAGGCAGCAAAGGCAGTCAAGTATGGTGAGGTTTCAGAAGAGGAGGCCCTGAAATTTGTTACCATTAATCCGGCAAAACAACTTCGAATTGATAGTAAAGTTGGTTCATTAGAGCCAGGAAAGGATGCTGACTTTGTTATTTGGAATGGGCATCCGCTTTCTACTTATTCTAAAGCGGAGCAAACTTGGATAGAGGGGGTGATTTATTTTGATCTCGAGACCGATAGCATTTTGCGCAAAAGAGCCATCAATGAAAGAGCGAGATTAGTGAACAAAGTAATCTCGCAGAAAATTAAAGAACCAGAGGATGATTCAAAAAATGATAAAAGTAGTAATTCAAAAGAAGAGACTGCTCAGTTATCTAAAAGGCCGAGATGGTTGCCAGTAATGTTAAAGTCTTGCACTACAATTACTAGAGGATTGTATCATAACGGGAAGAGTTTACACACATGTACTAGCGGGAAGTGCTGTCAATCTAATTAAAATGAGAAACTGTTTTATATTGTACTTAATATGGTTGGGACATTTGGCAATTGTATTTGCGAATGACAATGTGCCATCGCTGAAACCGACAGGAACATTAGTTTTTAGTGAGGCGACCATTCATCCTGTCAGTTCTGATTCCTTTATTGGGTCAATGTTTATTGAAGATGGGAAGATAAAGAAGATCGAAAGAGCTAATCCGGATAAGCCAATCAAAGAACGTAAATCAGTGAAGGTAATTAATTGTTTGGGGAGGCATATCTATCCGGGAATGATCGCATCAAATACAGTCCTTGGGTTAACAGAAATTAGGGCCGTTAGGGCAACTAGAGATATGATTGAGTTTGGAGATATTAATCCGAATGTGAGAGCTGAGGTTACAGTGAATCCCGACAGTGAATTGTTGCCGGTTACACGCAGTAACGGAGTCCTTCATGTTTTGAGCGTGCCTCAAAGTAATGGATTAATTGCTGGACAGTCAGCTTTGATGAAGTTGGACGGTTGGACTTGGGAGGAAATGACAGTAAAATCTTCTGTTGGTATGCATTTGCGCTGGCCGAATGTTCCTGATCCTGGGAGGGCTCTAAACGCAAAGCAGAAGAAGGCTCTTAAAGAAGCTTCCGATAAGACGAAATTGCAGTTAAAAAGACTCGAAGAGAGCTTCAATAATGCCAGAGCTTATTTAAATGCAAAGAAGGTAGGGAACTTATTGAAAAAGACTGACTTGAGATGGGAAGCAATGAAAGGTGTGTTGTCAGGTTCTGTGCCGATATATGTTCACGTTAATAGATTATTCGAAATTCAAGAAGCCGTTAAATTCGCCCTTGAGCAGAAGGTAAAGATTGTAATAGTCGGAGGTTCTGATGCGTGGAGAGCGATCCCGCTGTTAAAGAAACATAATGTTTCAGTCATTATTAGTCCTGTGAATTCTCTTCCAGGAAGACGCTGGGAGAATTATGACACGCCGATGGTCAATCCAGTTAAACTTCAACGCGCCGGTGTAAGATTTTGCATTGCGGGTCGTGGAGGATCTATGGACGCACCTCATGAGAGGAATTTACCTTATCAGGCTGCTAGGGCGGCTGCATTTGGATTGCCTAGAGAAGAAGCATTGAAATCAGTGACCCTTTATCCGGCACAGATTCTAGGAGTTGATGACAGGCTTGGATCTTTGGAAGAGGGAAAGAATGCTACTTTCATAATAACTTCTGGAGATCCTTTAGAGGTAACTACAAAAATATTTAATGCTTACATTGGTGGCCGACCAATAGACATGTCGAACAAGCAGACTCGGTTATACGAAAAGTATAAAAAGAAATATCTACAAAAAAATAGAGGTTAAGTAGAGTTCTAATTAGAGTGATATCCTTTTACACTCTTCATCTGATTGAGATCCCTTTTCAAGAATTCTCATGCATTCGACGCCATCAAAGAAATTTGGATGTATTGATTCTTTGCGTGCAATTGCGTTTAAAAAATCTGCTGCGGCGTGCGCAAATGTGTGTTCATATCCGATGATATGACCCGGAGGCCACCAATTCCCTGCATATTCGTGGGAGGGATCTGTCACGAGGATTTTTCTAAATCCTTGTTCTTCTTGTGTATCGGAAGATGAAAAATATTCTAATTCATTCATTCTTTCTAGATCGAAAACGACACTCCCTTTGCTGCCGTTGATTTCAAATTGATTTCTATTCTTTCGTCCGCTGGCATACCGCGTGCATTCGAATGAACCCACGGCACCATTTTTGAATTCAACTGCCATGAGTGAAGCGTCATCGACCGTGACTTCTTCTTTATTTGAATCGCCCGATGGGCGCTCATTAACAAATTTTGGTTTAATGCAAGAAATTGATGAAACTTCACCAATGAGATAACGTGCAAGATCAATGCAATGGGACCCAAGGTCAATGTGGGGTCCTCCACCCGAATGCTCATGCTGTAATTGCCATCTCATTGGCGCTTCAGGATTGGCAAGCCAGTCCTGTTGATAGGTGCTCCGCCAATGATATAGCTTACCGAGTTTGTCATCTTCAATAAGTTTCTTTGCGAGCCTTACTGCAGGGCATCTTCGATAATTGTGATTGAGGTAATGTGTGATGTTGGCTTCCTCTGCAGATTTAAGCATCGATTCAGCTTGTCCTAGATTTAGAGCGAAGGGTTTTTCACAGAAAATATGCTTACCATTTTTAGCAGCAGCAATTGCCATGTCGTGATGCAGATATGTTGGAGTGGCTATGTCAACAATGTCGATATCGTCTCGATTAATAACATTTTCCCAGTCAGTAGAGATTTCCTCCCATCCCCATTTATTGGCAAATTTATTGAGTTCATTTTCATTACGACCACATGCGACTTTCAGTATTGGTGCAGCGTCGAGGTCAAAAAACTTCTCTGCTTGTTTCCAGCCATTCGAGTGGGCCCTTCCCATGAATTGATGCCCTATGATCGCAATGTTTAGAGGTTTAGGCATGGGATTATTGTGAGTAATTAAATTGTTTAAATAAACTAGAGTTCAATGAGAGTAGTTATTTTGTGTAATAAACTTCTTGGGGGATTTGTTGAGAGCTTATGTTTGGCCCTTCATAGGAAACATCTAGTTTCTGATCGCCGCTATTTTCAAAGAAAGTAATACTAATTGGATGCATTCCAGCCCTTAGACGTATCAGTCCAATCGCGCTTATCACTCCATGCAGGCCATCATTATCCACAAGGAGTTGATCGCCTATTGATAGTTGGCTTCCGTCATCAGAGGACAGCTTAAAAGTGTATAATCCCTCGTCTTTAATTTTTATAAATCCGGTAAAGCGCAAGCCGTAATCTTCACCACCTTCAGAAACGAATGCTTGTTCTGTAGGTATTTTAACAATGCCTTCCTTTACTTTTTCTAATGAATTGAAGTCCGGTAATTTATTCCATTTTCCAGAAAATGCTTCGAAATGTATTCCTGGTTTCATCCCTTCTTCAGGGACAGGCGCTAGTAGTTCTAATTCTGATAATATTAGTCTTAATTTTCTCTTTTCTTTTTCGTGGATGTATTCGATTTCGAGAGCTTCTTTAGGGCTCCTATCAATTAGGGTGAATAAATATTCGAACCCATTCTTGATTAAGGATTCATCAATTTTCGTTATGATATCACCTGCAACTAAACCTGTTTTTTGTGCGGGGGATCTATCTGCTACTGATAAAATCTTAGCAGTTGGTCCATACATATCAATTTCGACTCCGATCCAGAACCCGTACCGCAATTCTGGGGATAGCATTCGTGGAAAAACTTCCCTGACTCTGTCAATCGCGATTGCAAAATTTATATTCTCGGAGCCGAGTTGCTTTGATGTGATGGTTCCTATGTGTTCCCCTAGTGCATTAATTAAAGGTCCTCCGGAATTTCCACCACTCACAGCGGCGCTAGTCTGTATCATCCAAGGAAGAAAAGCTGATCCTGTAGAGGTGGAGCGATTAATGCCACTTATTATTCCTGTGGAAACTGAATGATTTAAACCTCCTGGGTTACCAATCGTTAAGATTGCTTCGCCAAGCATTAGATCATTACTTCGGCCGATTGGAAGAGGTTGCAAAGGGCTCTCAGCATCAATTTTTATTATTGCTAAGTCTTCTGAGCTCATTCTGGCAATTGTTTTAAATGGTAAAGGGGGTCTTCCATATAAAATTGCATTACCTTGTATGATTCCACTTATGACGTGATCATTGGTTAGAAGATACCCTGATTCATGAATCACAGAAGCGCTTCCAGCTTGCACATTGTAGATTCCGGGCGTTCCTGATTCTTTAAATGTCTGAATGGAGGCGACCGAAGGGAGTGATTTTTTGATTATCTGAACGGTTTTAGTGATTCGTTCTGGAGCCGGATCTGCTACTACTTCCTGGCCTGAACCCGATATCATGTATGCAGTGTGCGCAACAAAAAATATGAGGATGTTTTTTTTGTGAGAATGATAGTGCATTATTTTCTCTGGGAATTATATAATTTTCTAGGATGCGGATCAGTGTTTTTCAGCTGTTATCAGGATTCCTTTTTAGCAATCCGTTAATTGCTCTTTGTTCGGCTTTTTGATCAAATTTAGGATTCGGTTGCGTGGGGACAGGAGCCTTAACTTTAAATCTCCATTTGCGTAGGTATGAGAGCAAGGACGAAGCTATTTCTGGTTGATCAGTTGTAAGATTCTTACTTTCGCTAATATCATTGTCCAAGTTAAAGAGCTCGGTCCGTCCGTCTTCGAAATATTCTATGAGCTTCCATTTTCCTTTCCTAATTACGCCGCAGGGCCGTGCCCGGAAGAGGGGGTCAGGCTGTTCATTGTGTCTTTGATAGCTTTGCAAATAGGCGGGAAAATGCCAATACAAGGATCTTTCATTAATTTCTTTTCCTTTCAGTAATGGGATTAAACTGATTCCATCCAAGCTATGATCTTTGTTAATTTGTCCTCCTGTGATTTCGCAGATGGTGGGATATAGATCGACTGCCGTGATTGGTGTTTCGCACTTGGATCCGGAGCGGACTACTTTTGGCCAGTTTACGAAAAAAGGGACGCGTATTCCTCCTTCGTAGTAAGTTCCTTTGTAACCTTTGAGTGGATGCATTGAGGTAGCAGGTCCATATCCTCCGTTGTCAGAGTAAAAAATGATAATTGTTTTTTCTTTTATGCCTAGAGAATTAAGGGTGGAGATAATTTTCCCGACTCCATCATCAACACTCTTAATCATGGCAGCCATGGTTGTGTCTTTGTGTAATTTTCCAGGGGCTTTGTTTTCAAAGTATTCCTTGTCTTTGTTTTTTGCTTGGATTGGAGTGTGAACTGCAAAGTGGGTGAGATATAGGAGCCACGGGAGTTCACTTTTTTCATTGATGAACTTAATAGCTTCTGAAGTGAGGGTATCTGTTAGATATTCGTTTCTATCGACCTTGGTGAGCCCTTTAATTTTCCCATGTGGCGGGAAGTATCCTTTTGGTGGGCTTCCCGATTTACTTCCACCAATATTAAGATCAAAACCGTGACGTGTTGGATCGGAACTTAAATGCCATTTTCCAATGGATGCAGTGGCATAACCAGCTTCTTTAGCGGCTTTAGCCCAGGTGGGAATCTCTGGACTTAATGTGTTGGTTCCAGGAATATGAATGAGTCTGCGATATGCAGATTTCCCCCTTGGCCCCGTTCCTACATTATATATTTTGTGGCGTGGGCTGTATTGCCCCGACAAGAGACATGCTCGAGAAGGGGCGCAATTAGCAGCGCCTGCATAAGCGTTTGAGAAAACCATTCCCCCCTTTGCTAGGCTATCTATGTTAGGAGTTTCATAAAAGTCTGATCCAGCGTAGCTGGTGTCCCGCCAACCGAAGTCATCGAGGTAAATGAATAAAATATTGGGCTTATCCTCTTTTGCTTTTGACAGCACAGAGAATAAAAGAAGAAAAGATGCAATTAGGCGCATGTATAAGACCGAGATTTTATAGCTCTTTTATCTTAATGTTGCGCCACTGGACTGTTAAAGGTCCTGCATTTGTTCCTATGCCATGCACCTGTAATCCAATCAATCCTGTTGAATGTGTTTTATAGATAGCTTCATCGGTTAAATCTTCAATTTTATTGCCGTTAATCCAAGTTTGAATTCTGTTTCCTTTAGCAATGATTCGGTACTTGTTCCATTCACCATCTTTAAAGTGTTTATGGGGCTTGAGGCGTTCCTTTGGAGTTAACCAACCTCTTCCCGTTGCTTCACCATAGACATATCCTGCCTCTGCGCCATTTTGTCCGCTTGCTTCAATTTCAACTTGAGGTCCATTTACGCGGCCACCGTATTTACTGGAAGGATTCTTTAATTGTGAGCGGATTTGAACTCCGGAATTGAGTTTGTTATTACATTTAACTTCGAATTCGAGTTCAAAGTCAGAATAACTTTTATCAGTACAAAGGAAAGTATTGCCGCTTCCTTTGGCGGTGGTTCCAAGTATAGAGTTTCCATGAATTTTGTAGGAAGCGTAACCACTCTTTATTGACCAGCCGTCTAAGTTCTTAGTGTCTGGGCCGAAGAGTGTGATAAAAGATTTCTTTGGAATCCCTTTTATTTTATCCTGCTCAAGATTTTTTGATATCCATTTTACAAGGGTTGAACTGCCGTTGCCGTAACCTCCTGGAAGAGGTCTAAAGTCTCGAGTTTGAATCTTAGGTGGATCTCCCCAATGCGCTGGGAATTTCTTTTTGTTAAAGGCTTCGGCTGTTGAGGTTAATAGGATTAATCCAAGATATGACAGGCAGAGGAGTGTTAGGGATTTCATTTTATTTTAATAATATTAAGCTACAAATGCTCTTTAGGTCTATCTAGAAAACATTTCAATTTTGGAAGTGGATAGACACAGAAACAAATGTAATTATCAACTTACGAAAATTGCCATATTATAAGTCAAAAATTATTATTTGATTAAATCACATCATGCCGGAACCCTCATCTGAAAATCAACCTGAAGAAGCCGATTTATTTTCAGACGAAGAGGCGAATTCATTAGAGAACCTGCCTGCGTCAGCTGAAAATCTTGATGAAAATGAGAATGATCTAATTATAAGAAAGTCTAAAAAAACAGAACTCGACAGCAGTCTAAACGACACTGAAGAAGTAAATATTTACAGAGGAAAGGGATCGGATAATGAAGGCGCTGATGCAACTTATGGTGAGTTAACGAAATTGCTTGACTCGAATGTTGCCGGGAAAGAGTTAAATGATTCTGAGGATTTTAATCTGGATGCAGATATTTTTAGTTCAGTGAAGCTTCCTATTGGGTTGGTTCTTGAGCCTCTTTATCAGAAAGAAAGAAGTGGCGTCAAAGTTAAGGCGGGGGTGTTTATTGCGGTTAGTCTTTTTGTGTTCATTGTCTTTTTGTTATGGGGTGGAAAAAATAATGAGTCTGGCGACTCTGATGCTAATTTGAAGGGCCCGTCAAAACATTCAGCTGAACACCTTCTGAAACCATTAGTTCCTATTGAAGGAGAGAACACAGCTGATATTCAATTGCGTGTTAGAGATACACTTGAAAAATTTTTTGGAGCTACCAAAAAAGAAGAACTTTACGGTGTCATAAGGAAGGGCGACGGTGTTTCAGATCTTTTTGCTGATTATTATTCAAGAAACGAATTCTTAGTTCCTAGGCTAAATACTATTGATTCAGTTTTGAAATTTGAAGATCCATCTAATTTTTGGATCGCAAATATCACAGTTCAAGATGACATTCGAGCTCGCTCTGTAATATTGGAGGATTCTGATATTGGGTTCCTAGTGGATTGGGAAGAGTTCGTAAGGTACAGTTCTATGCGTTGGAAGGATTTTATTGATACTAAGAGTCTAGAGGCAATTGATTTTCGTGTTAGGGCAACTCTTGATGTGAATCCGGGTTTTGCATTTCCAGATAGGAAAAAATGGATATGTGTCCGCATAGATGACTGGAAATCAGATGATATTCTATTTGGCTATGCGGCAGTCGGCACTGAATTATCACAGAGAATTCAGAAAGTTTTATATGATGAATGGCAAAAAGATTGTGTTCTTAGGCTTCAGTTTCCTGAAGATTCAAAGGGGGGAATTAATCAAGTGCACATTTTAGATTTGGTTAATGATAGCTGGGTTAAATTTGACTAATTGACTTGGTTGTGATTAATCTTTTTTATCTGGAATAAGTGAGGTTCCATTATTTTAGTTAATAAATTTAAATCGCTTAAATAAAATGGGAATTGAAGATTCGGCAGTGACTAAAGGAGACCCCGTTAAGCAATTTTCGTTAATGTTGGAAAATCGCATCGGTGCTATGCATTCGATGATTAAATTATTGAACGATTCAAAAGTTTATGTGCTTGGTTTTAGTATACAAGATTCCTTTGATGTAACTATTCTTAGGCTAATTGTTAGCGATCCAAATCTTACTGAAACGCTGTTCATTGAAAAAGGGATTCCTTATGTTGTTAATGAAATTGTTGTTATCCAATTGAGCGAAGGTTCGATTTCTCTTACCCAATGTCTTGCAACTCTGTCTGCTGCGGAGACTAACATACATATTAGCTATCCGCTCAATATCAGTGATGAGGGAAGGTCCCTTGTGGCTCTGAGTGCAGAGGATGCAGATTTTGCTTCTGTAGCTCTGCAGAATGGAGGCTTCAAACTTTTATTTCAGGGTGATTTAAGTCGGTAGTAAGATCATTTATAGAGTTGCGATTTTCGCCACTTTATGTGCCGTTTTTCTATGGCCGTTTTTCTCTGCGGCTTTACGCATGGATAACCACTTCGAACCGTTCTCTTTTAGTATATTTCGAATTATTGTGTCTAGATTTCTAGGGTTTGTTGCAATTAATCCTGCTCCGGAATTAGCAATTAATTCTGCGTTCCCTTCTTCTTGTCCAGGGATCATAGAGTCTATAATCATTGGGCATGATGAGGCGAGCGCCTCTTGAACTGATGCTCCTCCGGCTTTGCCAATGACTAAATGATGTTTGTTCAGTAGTTCAGGCATATTGTTTGTCCATTCAATGATTTCGGTTTCATTGTCTGTCTCAGCATTGACTGTGCCTCTTAATCTTTGTGCATGCCTTCCTAGGACGATAGTTAATGAGATGTTGCAGGTTGAATTGTTCTTTATTCTATGAAGTGCTTTGAGTGTCTCTTTGACATGTTTTGTTTTTGCGGCTGGGGTATAAAGTATTCTAAGGGGGCTTGGCGGTTTTCTTTCTATTCGATGCGTGCGGTAATTTTCAAATATTGGAGATACCGGGAAGCCAGTGATGTGAATTCTTTCTTTGGGGATTCCATTTTCTAGAAAGAAATCTGCCGAGATTTGGTCCAATACTAGGAAATGTCCTGAAGTTTTATTGAGCCATGCTCTGTTGATCGACTTTGAGTCAGTTACCATGGTGATAAGCTTGAACGGTAGTGGCTGAGATCCAAAGATTCTCTCTATTAGATTTCCATATAAAGGATAGGTGCTTATGACTGTCTTTGGTTTTGTTTTCTGCAGGTATGCAGCAGTGCCACGGGTGACGGTAGGCATTAAGTCAAAGGAGTCTTCTCCGAATGAAATGTTATCTGCTATGCGGTATAACTTTTCCCATACGCTAGGGCATCGAGTAGTAATAATTCGGTACCCTTTGGTAAGGCACTGCATCGTTGATGGGTGAATTGTGTTGAGTAGATCTATGGCTCCGCTATTTGGGATCTTTAAATTATTGAGTGCGGTAACGATGTTTTGAGCGGCGGTATTATGACCATCACCAAAGGATGCGGTTAAGACTGATACAAAATTATCTTTTCCAAAGGAATTTCCCCTTTTACTTTCATTTTCCTTTAAGTTGTTCCGTTGACTCTGAGGCAAGGTATCTATCTTACTTGTTTAAGGTCAGAATTAATAGATCTGACTAATAATTCTGTATGGATTTTTGTACAGATAGAATGCTATTATATTATCTATGAATGTCGATGGTAAAGCTTACCGAACGGTTTGGACTGATAATGAAATATCCAGTTTTTCTGTAAAAATAATTGATCAGAAAAAGTTACCATTTTTCTTTGAGGTTAAGGAACTTTTTTCTGTCTCTGATGTAATTAGGGCAATCGCTGACATGCATGTAAGAGGAGCTGGATGCATTGGTGTTACGGCAGCTTACGGGATGTGGTTAGCTGCTAAAGAAAGTCGTGGAGATTCAATTCAATTACAGTCTTTCGCGGATGCTCTAATGTGTTCTAGGCCTACTGCAACAAATCTAGCATGGGCTGTTGAGAGACAATTAAGTGTGCTTATCAATGCCGATCCCGCAGATTGGACTGAGATTGCCCTGAAAGAAGCTGAGTTAATCGCCGATGAAGATGCTAATTGGTGCCGCAGTATTGGGGAGAATGGAAAGGAATTGCTTTTAGATATAGCCAAAAATAAGTCTGATGATCAAACGGTTAACATACTTACACATTGTAATGCTGGGTGGCTTGCGTTTTCTGATTGGGGTTCTGCTACTGCCCCTATTTATGCGGCGCATAGAGATGGTTTACCAATTCATGTTTGGGTTGATGAGACGCGTCCATTGAATCAAGGCTCACGTCTTACGGCATGGGAACTAGGCCAGGAAGGTGTTCCTCATACAGTGATTGCAGATAATGTGGGGGGGCATCTTATGAATATAGGAAAGGTCGATATTGTTATAACTGGTACTGATAGAACGACTCGATATGGGGATGTTGCTAACAAGATTGGAACTTATCTTAAAGCTCTTGCGGCCCATGATAATGGAATTCCTTTTTATGTGGCTTTACCTTCTTCTACTTTTGATTGGACTGCATCCGAGGGGGGGCTTGGAATTCCAATAGAAGAACGTAACCAAGATGAGGTCAGAAGGATCGAAGGATTGTCTGCTGCGGGAGAGTTGATTGGCATCGAGTTGGCGATGCCCTGTGTTACATATGCTAATTATGCATTTGATATTACTCCATCTAGACTTGTTACTGGCCTTATTACGGAACGTGGTGTGTGTGATGCCTCAGAAAAGGGGGTTATGGAACTATTTCCAGACAAAAAACAACTTTGCAGCAGTTGATTTAAATTGTTTTTTATCGTGGTTCGACAAGTAGACAACGACAAGCTATATGAATTGTAATGGCATTAGGCAGATTTATTAGTTTTGAAGGTTCTGAAGGATGTGGTAAGTCCACGCAGATCAAGCGCCTATTTGAACGTCTCCAAGGCATTGGGCATGAGGTCTTGCTTACAAGGGAGCCTGGAGGCACTGAGTTGGGAGAATGTATCAGAGATTTATTGCAGCATGCACCTGAAGGCGAAAACATGACTTCTGAATCTGAGCTCCTTTTATTTGCTGCTAGTCGTGCACAGCTTGTGAGGAGAGTCATTGAGCCTAAAATAAATGCAGGGGCCTATGTTCTGGCTGATAGGTTTCATGATTCTACGACAATTTATCAAGGCATTGCACGGGGGCTAGGAGAAGAGATTGTTTCGGTGATGAATGATTTTGCGGTTGGCGATTGTTTGCCTGACTGTACGTTTTTATTGGATATAAGTGTAAGCGAAGGTCGTGAAAGGATTCGTGCTAGGTCTGGTGGGCAAGAGGATCGAATGGAACGAGAACCTGATTCTTTTTTTGAGAAGGTGCGTGTAGGCTACCTTGAACTTGCAAATAATAATCCGGAAAGATTTGTGTTACTTGACGCTTCTAAATCCGCTGATGAATTGGAGTTAGAAATATGGAACAACTTAAATAAAAAGTATGGCGTTGGATCTTGATAGCGCTTTTGAATATTTGAATAAATCGTTTTCTGCAAGGAGGCTTTCCCATGCTTACCTTATTACCGGACCTGCCGGGAGTGGGAAAAATGAGTTAGCCTTGCGTTTGATTTCGCTGGTTAACAAATTTCCGCAAGAAGAATCCTTGGCTAACGTGATCTCTAAGAATGTTCGGCTAATTCAACCAGAGTCAAAGTCGCGGAGAATTAAAGTTGAACAGGTACGTGAACTCGAGGGAATGTTTCATCAGAAAGCAAATAAGGGGTCATATAAGATAGGTATTATTGAAGATGCGGAGAGGCTAGGCGAGGAGGCTGAGAATGCATTTTTGAAGACACTGGAAGAGCCCCCTTTGAATTGTTTGATACTATTGATAACGGCGTTTCCTGAACAGTTACTTGATACTATTCTTTCCCGCTGCATAGAGGTTCCTTTGATGCAGGCTGATTCAAGTATAGCAGCTAATGAATATGGTGATCGGCTTAGGGATCTTCTCCAAGGGATCCGTCCGGACGGCGAAGTTTCAGATGCACTTAAAATTGCTAGAGCTTTTTCTGATATACTAAAGGACGCTAAGGAAAAGTCAGAGAAGGAGGAAGACAAGGAGAGGAAGTTGGAGTCTGAATCGTTTGCGAAAACAACTGATGGGCGTTGGTTAAAGGATCGTGAGGATTATCATAAGGCTATTGCTCAGTCGCGTTATTTAGGTATCCGGTCTGACTTGCTTGAAGTGCTAATTTCATGGTTCGGTGATGCGCTTCGACATAAAAAAGGATACACAAGATTGGACTTTTCACAGCAATCGGAATTTACATTAAGCTTATCCAAAGGGTTTTCGACGGATGAATTAATGAAAAAAATGAGATCTTTGGAACGATTGAGAGATGATCTTGGAACTAACGTTCAAGAGTCCCTTGCGATTGAAGTGAGTTTTCTTGAGGTTTTTGCGAATAATCAAACTGGCTAAAGGTATAGGGATTACCTAATTGGGAATATTTAATTTGTGATGCGAATATTAATTGCTCCAGATAAATTTAAAGGAACCATGCGTGGATCTGAAGTCGGAGAGGTGATAGGAAATGTTTTTGGGGATCATGAATGTCGAATCTTTCCTGTGGCCGATGGTGGAGAGGGGACCGCTGAAATAATTGGCAATGCCCTCGGGGGTGCGTGGGTCAAGTCTCAGGTAAGGGGTCCATTAGGTGATATGGTGAATGCTGGTTTTTTTCTTGTATGTGATGATTGTGGTGGTGGAGGTACTGCTGTCATTGAAATGAATTCAGCTTCGGGGCTTGGTCTCATTCAGGGTAAGAAGCTAGATCCTTGGGTAGCTTCCACTCATGGTACCGGAGAGTTGATTATTGAGGCTAGAAATTTTGGTGTTGATAGAATTATTTTGGGTATTGGAGGAAGCGCAACGAATGATGGCGGAGCAGGAATGGGGCAGGCTCTGGGAGTTCGTTTTTTTAATGATGAGGGATTAGAGATTAGTGAGATTCCTGAGAGGTTGATGGAAGTTGATCAAATTTTTCCAGAAATTAGATTGGATCTTCCTGAAATCATTGTTGCCTGTGATGTCAGAAATTCATTATTAGGGGAGGACGGAGCTACTAGAGTCTATGGTGAGCAGAAGGGGATAATTCAAAAAGATATGGAAAGGCAGGAAGCTAGGCTGTTGAGATTTGCAGATCTTGTGGAATCTGAAATGGGTAATGCCTTCAGAGATGAGCCAGGTGCTGGGGCAGCTGGTGGGTTAGGGTTTGGGCTCATGTCTTTTTGTGAGGCGGAATTGCGATCAGGCTTCGATTTGGTGGCAGAGAGTATAGATTTAGAGGGTGTTATGGCTTCTTATGATTTAATCATAACTGGAGAAGGTTGTATGGATTCCCAGTCATTGATGGGGAAGGCGCCTTACGGGGTTGCAAAAATGGCTAGAAAGCTAGGCAAGCCCGTAGTGGCAATTTGCGGCTGCGTCCATGGTGCGGAAGCTCTTGAAAATGATTTTGATATTGTCCTTTCAATGGTTGATGAAAAAACAGATATGCAACACTCTATGTCTAATCCTCGGGAGGTTTTAAAAAACAAGGTTGATTCTTGCCGACAAATGATTGAGCAATTGGTATTGTGAAAAAATCTATCGTTCTTTTATTTGCAGGCCAAGGGGCTCAAGAAGTAGGTATGGGGTGCTCTTTGTCTGAGGCTTATCCTAAGGTTAAAGAAATTATAGCAATGGCAGATGAGGAGTTGGGTGCTGAACTATCTGAGGTAATGTTTAATGGCCCGAACGATAAACTGATTCAAACTTCATGGTGCCAACCTGCTTTGTATGTGCATGGTTTAGTATGTTGGGAAATGCTTAAAAAAAAATGCCCTTCTTTGAATCCTGTGGCTGCGGCAGGATTGTCGTTGGGTGAATTTACGGCATATTCAGCAGCAGGATCATTCAGTTTTTTAGCCGGATTAAAACTGGTGGCGAAGAGGGGGAAATTCATGGATGAGGAGTGTGCTATGACGGATGGATCGATGGCAGCTATCATAGGGGGTGATGAAGAGTCTGTGCGGAATCTTGCTAAGGAATATGATGTTGATGTGGCAAATTTAAATGCTCCTGGTCAGATAGTGATTTCCGGTTCCCGAGATAATATTCTTTCTGCTGTCAATAAGGTGAAGGATTTTGGATGCAGAATGGCAAAGGTTCTAGAAGTAGCGGGTGCGTATCACTCTAGATTGATGGCAGAAGCTCAGGACAAGTTGGCTCAAGAACTTGAAATCTTTGATATTAATATGCCAAATTTTCCTGTCATATCGAATGTTGAAGCGAAATCTATTGTGGATATCGATTCGATTCGAGCCTCACTTGAAAGGCAAGTGACTGGATCTGTTCGTTGGTATGAGTCCATGGAATTCATTTTAGATTCGAATCCCGAAGCAACTTTTATTGAATTTAGTCCAAAGCCTGTTTTGGCAGGATTAATGAACAGGATTAGACGTGAAGTAGAAGTGCTAACGGTGAGTGATCCTGAATCTTTAGAGGAAGTGACAATAGCCTTATCTTAAGGTTGATTGAGTGAGCGTACATTACCTTCGCGTTTTGTGATCCCCTCCTTATCGAGTCGCTCCAAGAATGGGATTACAATTCTCCGAGTCGTTCCGAGTATCTTGCGAATATCCGCAGCAGTTGATGGCCCATTGGAGCTTATGAACCTTTTTACTTTTTCTACAGAATCTTCAAAATGAGAGGATAGTAGTATTGCCTTATCGTCTAATTGAATAGCTTCTCCAGTTTCCAAGAGAAATTTTAGTGCGGATGAGTCATCTTCATTTTGTACGAATTCTTTGGGATTAGGTGGCTCTAGAGGATTTAAATTAAGGGCATCACGTATCCGCTTGCCTGCTAATTGTAATTTGTCGGGGAGTCGTGGGCTATGATCTTTTCTTCGGATTATAGTTCCACTCCTGATGTATTCGCCGGTTCCGAGAGTCTCAACTAATATTTCAAAGAGCTTAGGGTCAGGTAGGTGCTTTTTCATGAAGCTTCTCAGCATATTAATATCAATGCCTGGAAGTTCTGGGTGTTTATTGTGAATCGTATCAATCCTTTTCGTGGCAACATCTATCAAATCGAGCCACCATTTTTTTTCAAATATCCAAGGCCCTGAGTTTATCGCATCTATTTGTTCTAGTGCTTCATTAATATGGGCTTTTGAGAAACATGACTGTGTTAATATTTCAGAAGCGGGAAAGTATTGATCGCGAGTTATAAGAGATTGAAGAAATGACTTTGCGCAGTTTGTTGATGAGGATCGAGTTTCAAGAAATTCTTTTTGTTCTTGGGACCTATAACTTTGGCGAGGAGGAGTTGGATCGAGGATAGTTCCTCCGGCAATGGTGAATCGCTTTGACCAGTCTCTTAAGACGAACCGATCGCCTGCGTGTGTGTAAGCTGGTTTGTCTAATCGGATCTCAGCGAGTGCCTTTTGACCTGGCTCGAGTTCTATATTGTCAAAAAACAATAATTTTCCTGAAATGTTAGAACTGCAATGGTGAAATCTAATGCGCTGAGCATGCTTTATCTGTCCAGCTTTAGATTCTCTTTTAATTCTTTCAACTAAAACATGGATGCGACGAGAGGGTGATCCTATTTCCTCAATTGTGATTGTGTCGCCGCGTTTGACGCCGCTTCTGGATTTGCCTTTTCTGATTTCAACGTCAGGGATGTTGAGCGCTGTTCTCATGCCGGGCAAAGATTCAGAAACTTCGTGTTGATGGTTTTGAATTGCACGGATTGTGGTTTCAGATGACTGAGGCTGGATGATTGCTTTTTGCCCCTTTGTGAATTTGCCTCCAGTCATGGTTCCAGTTATGACTGTTCCTACGCCTTTTGGCGAAAATACTCGGTCCACAGATAGCCTCGGCTTTTGAATGTCAGGAGGAGGAGTAACCTTTTTAATTTCTTGGATTAAAGCCTCTCGTAATTCTTCAATGCCTTCTCCGATTAGTGCGCAAACAGGAATGATGGGAGCATTTTCGAAGACACTACCCTTTAGTGACTCTGAAACCATTTCAGATGAAAATTCAATATCTTCAACGGAATCGGATTTAGTTAGAACGACTACGGCGTTACGAACATTTAAGTATGTTAAAACATGAAGGTGCTCTTCTGACTGAGGCATCCACCCATCATCGGCAGCCACGACAAACATTGCTACGTCTACAGAGCCTGCTCCGGCAACCATGTTTTTGACGAAGTCAGCATGACCGGGAACATCAATGAGTCCGAGGCTGTAATTCTTTTTAGGCTCCTCAGAGTCATTTAATAGGAGATGAGCAAATCCAAGATCAATCGTCATGCCGCGCGATTGTTCTTCGGGCAATCTGTCGGGATTGGTTCCGCTCAAAGCTTCAATCAGAGTGCTTTTGCCATGATCAATATGCCCAGCAGTCGCAACAATGTAATTAGTGGGGGTACTCATTTCATCTGGGCTTGCCGAATTAAATCGAGGCTCATTGTGCAAGTTGGGCAAGATGTATGCGTTAATTCATTTAGTTTTCTATTAGTTAAATGCTTGGGCTGATCTGCTGTTTCCTGAGTCCACCAATATGATTTTTTGAAATGTTTGATATATTTTTTCGGATGCCCAAGTATACCGTTGCTGAGAAGGATTACATGTAATGATTCGTGTCGTATGAGCCATTCTGGAATGCTTCCATCTGCATGGGCAAAGTATACGGCCGCCACATTATCCGCTTCTTTCCAAGAAGTGAGGCCTCCTTGAAATTTATTGCGAATCTTAGCTACAGGCATGCCTCTCCAGTCTTCATATTTTGCTGAGATTGGATCATGTACTTTGATGGTATCACCTTTGAACCTTTTGCCTGTTTTGGTTTCTAGATCTCTGATCTGCCCCTTGATTTGTGAAACGAGCCATTGGTTAGGATTTTCTTTTCCCTTAGGGGCTGTAAATGTAGGCTCACTGTAGGGGTGATGGCATCCGGAGAGGATGAATGCAATAAATAGACTTAAGAGTGATATTTTTGATGTCATTTAAAAAACAAAAATGGAGCTAACAGTAACACGAGATTTGATAGTGAAAAGCATTGGAGTTTGATATCATTATTAGTATGAATTAACAATAAAGTTTAGGCGTGAAACTTTTATGATAAGTTTTGTAGTTTAAATTAATTGCAAATGCTACTTAAGTTAATTTCAAGATATCTGTTTTTATTATATGTCTCAGAATGCAGTAGTTAATTTTTCTCCTGATCCGGGTTCTGTTGAAATTCGTGAAATTGAATATCCTGAACCGGATAATGATGATGTTATTATAAAGGTTGAAGCCGTTGGAGTCTGTGGAAGTGACATTCATCAGTGGCACTCTACTCATAGTTGGCCAGTGAATTATCCGATCGTTCTGGGGCATGAATTTGGAGGAAGGATTACTGAAACAGGAAAAAATGTTGAAGGATGGAAAATTGATGACCGTGTCGTTAGTGAAACTGCAGCAGTGATCAATTCTGATAGTCCCATGTCTCGCAGGGGTTTATATAATCTGGATAAGGAAAGGAAGGGTTTTGGATATGGAGTTGATGGAGCAATGACTAATTATGTAAAGACTCCGGTGCGATGTTTACATAGAATTCCTAAAGGCATCCAAATGGAGTGTGCGGCTCTGACAGAGCCTTGCTGCGTTGCTTATAATGCGGTGATTAATAACTCAAGAATTAATCCTGGGGACAGAGCCATTGTTATTGGGCCTGGGCCCATTGGGATATTGTGCGCTGTCTTTGCAAAGATGAGTGGAGCCGATGTCGTGTTAATTGGTTTGGATTCGGATTCTGATAGATTGGAAGTGGCCCGTTCTGGATTTGGATTAGAGACAATGGTTGGAGACGCTTCTGAATGGGCGCTTTGTGTCGATGGGTTAGGCGCAGATGTTATCATTGATGCGGCAGGTGTAAGTGAATCATTGAGGATAGCCATTGATTTGGTCAGGCCCATGGGGATCATCACTAAAGTTGGGTGGGGGCCCGAACCTCTAAATTTCTCTCTAGATCCCTTAGTTCAAAAGAATGTTACTTTGCAGGGTAGCTTTAGTCATAATTGGCCCATTTGGGAGCAGGTTTTACAATTGATGCATAGTGGTGAACTGGACATTAGTCCAATCATTGGTGGCAAGTGGGCTTTGAATGAGTGGGACTCAGCCTTTGATGCAATGCAGTCAGGGAAGGTAGTCAAATCAGTGCTTATTCCAGATTAAAATTTTCATTGTTATGAGGATTATGTCAGGGCCAAGAAATAAATAATGAAACTAAAAAACCAATCATACATTGTCACAGGAAGTTCCATGGGAATAGGTGAATCGATTGCTCGTAGAATAGTGAAGGAGGGTGGTAGCGTTTTGATTCACGGCTTGGAATCTGACGAAACTAAGGGAGTTGCGCAATCATTAGGGATGCCTCATTGCGTGGGAGATCTTGCTTTGCCTGATCATTGTGAGGAAGTGGTAAAGACTGCAATAGAGGAATTTGGTCAATTGCATGGATTGATAAATAATGCGGGAGCTGTTTTGAGAAATCTTATTGAAGAAACGGATGCAGCCTTTTGGGACACAGTAATGAATGTTAACGCTAGGGCCCCGCTACTCTTGATCCGGGCGGCTCTAGAATACTTATCCGCGTCCAGGGGCTATGTGGTTAATATCGGTTCGGTCAACGCGTATTCAGGCGAACCTAACTTACTTGCATACAGTGCATCAAAGGGGGCTCTAATGACAATGACTCGTAATTTAGGAGACATTTTGCATCGTGATTATGGAGTTAAAGTAAACCAAATTAATCCTGGATGGGTTCTAAGTGATGCTGAAAAACAACGCAAGATAGATGAGGGGATGGACGCTGATTGGTTCGAACGTTTGGGGAAAGAAGAGGTGCCGAGCGGAAGAATGATAACGACAGACGAGATTGCAGCGACGGCTGTACATTTTTTGAGTGAAGAGTTTGGTCCGATCAGTGGACAAGTCATTGAATTGTCTCAATTTCCATGCATTGGGAGGAACGCTCCAAAATGTTAATTTTAGTATTCATTGGACTCGAATAAATTGAATAAAGCATGCCAAAATTAGCAGTTTTTCCAAAGGCCTACATGAATGCTTTGTGCGTGGATGGTTCGATGTCCGTTCATGAATGGTTGAGTATAGCAGAAAGCTTGGATGTTGAAGGCGTCGAATGGTACGCGGAATTTATAGAAAATAAAGAAAGAACAAATTGGGCGAAATTTAAATCACTTGCCCATGACAAGGGTTTAGAAATTCCGATGCTGTGTTGTTCTCCAGACTTTACTCACCCTGACCTTTCTTTTCGGGAGAAGCAAATAGACAAGGAAAAGGAATGGATTGATATGGCAGCCGAATTGGGGGCGAGTTTCTGCAGAGTCTTGTCCGGTCAGAGGCGGCCAGATGTTTCTATAAGTGAAGGTCTCAAATATGCGGCGGATTGCATTCAATCATGCTTGAGTTATGCTGAGCAATGTGGGGTTTCTTTAGTTATTGAAAATCATTACAAGGATGATTTCTGGGAGTTCCCCGAATTTGCTCAACACATGAAGGTCTTTTGTGAACTTGTTGAAATGATTGAGCATCCGCGTTTCGGGGTCAATTATGATCCCAGTAATACTTATCTTGCTGGAGAAGACCCGATTGAACTCTTGCGTCGAGTCAGTACAAAAGTCAAGACGATGCACGCTAGTGACCGTTATTTAATTGAAGGTAGCCTAGAGGATTTAAGGAAAGAGGAATGTGGATCGAGTGGGTACGCGAAGCGACTTCGTCATGGCCAAATCGGAGAAGGTCTTAATGACTATGATTCGATCTTTAGGGAGTTGAGGAGAGTTGGTTTTGATGGGTGGATTAGTATAGAAGATGGAGTCGATGGGATCGAGCAACTTCGACGGAGTGTTGATTTTTTAAGGAAGAAAATATCAGATCATTTCCCGATCTAGATTGAATAGTTTAGTAAAAAATAATTCATTGAGAGAAGCTCTGTATATCAAATGAAAACTGACTCAGACGATCCTCCAAAACTTTGTAAAGCGCCGCTCTTTTATAGGCAGTGGGAAATCATAAGAGATCCATCAAGATTCATAAATGTCCTGATAAAGGAATTCGGTGATTTCATATACTACAGAGGGGTGATTAATTTTTATCTTATAAATAATGCATCTTTGATTAAGAAAGTACTAAACGAAACGCATCGAAATTTTGATAAAAATACAGTTATTTATAACCGATTTAGAAATGCATTTGGGAACGGATTAGTCACCGCTGAAGGTGCTCATTGGCGACGCCAAAGAAAATTAATTCAACCTTCATTTAGGCCGAAATTGATTGAAGGGTTTTCTCAAATTATGCTGAGTTCTAGCAATAGAACTATTGAGAGGTGGGATGACTTTTGTAAATTCAAGACTACATTTAATCTTACGAAGGAAATGAACATGTTAACGCTTGAGATTGCTGGGAAATCATTATTAAGCGACGGGTTTAATAGTGCGGCTAAGGATATAATTAGGTGGACTCATGTTATAAATAAATACAGTGCAGGAATTCCGTTCCCGATTATCAGCAGAAAATGGTTTCCTAGCCCACTCAATTTCAAGTTAAGACGTGCATTAAGAGAATACAGATCTTTTATATCAAAGACGATTGAGGCTCGGAAAGGCAATGATCAGGGAGAGGATCTGTTGTCCGTATTTTTAAGTATGAGGGACGAGAAAACTGGTCAAGGCATGGACGAGGATGAAATAGCAGAAGAAGTCCTTGGTGTAATTGTGGGTGGACAGGAAACTTCCGCGACAGCTCTGGTCTGGACCCTTTACGAATTGAGTCTGAATGCTGACGTTGAAGAGAAGCTATTAAATGAGATCATGAATGTGACGTCTGGAGAACAGATAGATTTTTCCAAAATTGGAGGATTAAAGTATTTGAAGATGGTGATCCAGGAGTCGATGCGTTTGCACCCACCCTTTTGGTTTGAGAATCGAAACGCAATGCATGATGTGGAGTTAGGGGGCGTGCGTATCCAAAAAGGTTCAATGATTGCGATTAGTCGCTATGCGCTACATCGCAATACAGATTATTGGGATGATCCGGAAACGTTTAATCCTAATCGATTTGATGAAGAATCTTCTAGAGAAAATAGTGGAGCGGATTCATTCGCCTACCAGCCATTTAGTAGCGGGCCAAGGGTATGCATCGGTCGTCATTTTGCAATGATGGAGATGATGATTATCCTTTGTTCGATATTGCAAAAATATAAGTTACGAGTGGATCCTCACTACAAACACAAAGTTGCCACAAATTTGACAATGGAGCCTAAGGGGGGACTGCCAGTCATTCTTGAAAAGAGATAGGAAAAGGCTCATAATCAACTCACACAGATTACAATTAAGTGATTTACATTATTTAATTATAAGGAGAGAGTCTTTAGCATTAATTAGGGCGATCTTTACATCGAAATTTTCGATAACCGCTATTTCATTAATGTGGATACCATTCTATAGATGACTAATTGTTGCGCTTTGTTAAAGCTGATGAATATAGATGAATAAGTATCCATACATTCCGCAGGCGATGAATGATCTCTTCAAGAAAGAGAAATCACGGATAGATTATCTTTTTCTTAGGCCGATCCTATTAATTGTATATTTTTTCCTCCGGGTATTGATCTTCCCGATAAAGTTTTTGCTTCATAGAAGGCCATTAGGATTTGAGGGCCGGTCCATAGACTGTTTGCTGGCTTTCGGCTTAAAATATCTTGCAAGCCATGAGGCGGCTGAACTTTTAATTCGCCACATTCAGATCGAACCATTGATTTACCGTTTCTTGCTAAAGAATTTTAAGAATAATGACGAGAGTCCAGACGCGGATGTCGTGAAGGGAATGGACGGCCCGGACTATCAAGAAACTGCGAACAATCAAAAATTAAACGGTATCGAAGGAGACTTTAGTGTTCTCTCCTTTAAGGAGATGATAGCTAATAGCATGACGATAGGTCACGATGAGTTGTCCTATGAAGTGGCGGAACGCTTCGATAGGGAGATCTTCTTGAAAAATCTTAGCCAGCTACGTAAGGAAAAGCCCGAAGACCATAATCAATATAGTAAGAAGATCCTGGAATTTAATAAAAAGTCTTCTTTCCAAATCCTTGGATGCACAAACGTTGTGATGCTAATAGTGATTATCATTAGTATTTTAGGTGACCTTAAAACAACAGTAAAAGCACTTAATTCATTTGGCTCGGATTCTGTTGTCCTGTGGGCGATGAAGCACATTTATAGTGATAACAAAGAAGTGCTAACGGACCTTGATTTTTATATGCAGGTCTATAACAACAGAAGCCATTACAATAGCAGTGTCTTTTTCTCTGACCCCAGCCAGTACCTCTATTATCACATAGTATTTCATGAGTTTGTTTATAGTACATTACTAACGAAGTCTCCGAACTCAGTATCGTAGAGTTATTAATCTATAGAGAAAATATATGAATTGTTACATCACAGGGACCGGGGGTTATCTTCCAGGCGATGCAATTAATAATGAAGACATTTCGAAGTACATTGGAAAGCTCGAAGGAGAATCAGAGATAAAAGAGAAGATCCTTAGGATGAACGGGATCAAGCAGCGCCATTATGCTCTTGATCGGCACCAGGACCCGACCCATGACGTGTATGAGCTTGCGGCTTTGGCCGTTGAAGATTGCTTGAATAATTGTGGGTATAAAGAATCTATTGGATATCTATCGACAGGCACTACCAATGCACCGCTCGTTGCGCCAGGTCTCGCTAGCATTGTACATTCGCGCTTAGCGGAAATGGGGATACTCCAAGAAAGTATAGAAATTAACTCGAATTCAGGAATATGCACTTCTGCGGCGCAAGCAATCATCAATGCTTGTCGGGTGGTGAGGCTAGGCGAACAGGCTTCAGCACTCAGTGTTGGCGTTGATCAGCCATCGGATATTTTAAAATCAACATCCATTGACGTTCCATCTGACCGTGACTCTCATGCCGATGACATCAAGAACTCTAAGTGGTTCATGTCAGTGTTTCTGCGATTCATGCTTTCTGATGGTGCTGGTGCTTTTCTAATTCAAGATGAGCCCGCTCCTGACGGAATATCTTTTCAGGTTAATTGGACCCATTCAAAGTCGTTTGCTAATGAAGCGCCTTTGTGCATGAAACTCGAAAGTCGTACGCTGCTCCTTAGCCAAGACGTTAACGTGCTCAATCAGTACATGAGTCAGTATTCACGAGAATCAGTGATCAGTGCAATGGAGACGAACAATGACCGACTCGGGAGCTACAGAATAGTTTTACCTCATCTTTCATCATACTTTTTCCGTCGAATGATGTTGAAAATAATCAGGGAGCTGTGCAGCGGTTCTGATGAGACGGTCGATTATTGGACAAATTTAGAAACGGTGGGAAACACTGGCACAGCAAGTATTTATTTAATGCTTAACGAATACATTAAGAGTCACGATCTCAGAGGAGGTGATAAGATTCTTCTTTTTGTCCCAGAGTCAGGACAGTTTAATTTTGTAATTATTAGTTTGACGGTAGTGCGATAAAAATGGAAGCCAAGAAGACACAGAAGAGGCTGGCGATCATTGGTGCGGGGAGTGGTGGGCTTGTAACTTTAAAATTAGCCTTGGATCAATTACCCGATTTGGAAGTCTGTTGTTTCGAAAAAACATCTTCAACGCAAGGTGCCTGGGGAAAAACTTACAAGGGCTTCGTTTCGACTTCGACAAAATATACAACACAGTTCTCCTGCCACCGAAAATTTGACTCTCAGGTCCGAGCCGGCTCCAATGAGGAGTTCAATGAGTTTTTCAGGGACAATGAATACGGAGACTATCTTCAAAGCTTCGTAGAAGAAAAAAATCTAGGGGATTTTATTTACAAAAATCATGACGTTCAAAAGATAACGAGGAAAGGAGGTAAGTGGGAATTGTCAATGCTATGTGAAGGGGAGCAGAAGGTACAATTGTTTGACTGTCTCGTTATCTCTACGGGCCTTGCTGAAAAACCAAAGGCAGTCGAGTCCACAGTTAAGACCTTGCTCTCTTTTAATGAAAAAGAACAGATCCGTGGAAAGAAGATAGTAGTGATCGGAGGAGGGGAATCAGCAACTGATATAGCTAACAGATTAGCATCACCTGAGCTGAAGAATCAGATTTACCTTTCTCTTAAGACGGGCATTCGTGTCAGTCCAAGGTACCATCCCATAAGGGGAGTCCCTTCTGATTTTCTAAGGAATAGATTTTTAATTTCAATACACGAAGATATTAGAAATGCGGTAGGGCAGAAATTTGTAGAGGCACGAATAAAGCACCAAGAAAAATTTGAGCGGTTCTTCAGATCCAAATCAAAAATGAAGGAAGGGGGTTCATTATCTGACAAAAGAAAGTACTGGGACACGAAGCTGACAAAGAGGGCAAAGGGTCATCTCTTTAATATGTTTCATAATAAAAGCGATGCTTTCCTGGGGGCCGTGGCTGAGGGCCGCATTCGAATCATTGGTAAGAACATTGATGAGTCTTATGAAAATTACTTTGATTTCGATAATGAAGAGAAGATGGAGATTTCTCCTGATTATTTAGTTCCCATGATTGGGTATGAATCCAATCTTCATGAAATATCCGAAGGTTCAATTCAAGTGAAAGATTTCTTTCTTGGGTGTCAACATGTGGATTGCTGCAACCTATTTCTAGTGGGATTTGCTCGTCCCATCATTGGGAATATTCCTACCATCAGTGAAATGCAGGCACGATATATTGTGGGGACAATAGACGGGCAATACCAAAGACCGGCAGACATCAAAGAGCAGCATGCCATCGATCGGAATTCACTGGACAAGAGATACCCAAAACTAAATATCGATCAAATGTATCCTGTAGATATGGTTCCTTATTGTAATAGATTGGCAAACAAAATGGATACGTATCCTTCCTTAAAAAAATTAAAATCAGTGCGGAGGTGGATCAAAGTCTTATTGTCTCCATTTTCAACCATGCACTATTTCGATGAAGACTTTGATCCGGATTATATAGACGAGCAGAGGGTATATTCACCATTAATCATCACAGCTCTTCTTGTTTTGATTAAGTTTTTTGACATTCCTTACACCAAAATAAAGAATATTACTGCCCCAGAAATCAAAAACGATTAACTGATCTCTTTCTTCGGGATATATAGTCGATACATTTGCATTTTTTTGTTGGTTAAAGTGTTGCGTAAGATTTATCTTTTTAGGAAGTAATAATAATAGATTACTGATTGAATGGTGAATTTGAAAACACATGGCATAATTATAATTTTGATCTGTTGCGGGGGAGCTCTTTGTGCAGCGCCAATCACTTCAGAGCAATTGCAATTTTTCGAATCGAAGGTCCGACCTCTCTTGGTGGATAACTGCTACAAATGCCATTCCAATAAGGCTGAGAAGTTAAAAGGTGGGCTCTATTTGGACCATGGTACAACTGTAATTTCTGGAGGAGATTCAGGCCCATCAGTAGTCGCCGGTGATCCGGACAAGAGTCTTTTGATAGAGGCGGTCCGCTATGAAGATCCGGACACACAAATGCCTCCCAAGAAAAAGTTAATTGATGAAAATATTAAGATCCTTGAAGATTGGGTCTTGATGGGTGCGCCTTGGCCCAATGAGTCATTGCCTGATTCTGAGAAAAAGCTCGGGCCAAAGGTCTTTGATTTAAATAAGCGAAAGTCAGAGCATTGGTGCTGGCAGCCGATCGCTAAAAGTAATCCTCCTCAAGTCGCTTATAAGGATTGGTCTTCGGATCCGATCGATCTTCATATTTTGTCAGCACTTGAAAAGGAGGGACTCAAACCTTCTTTGCCGGCGGATAAAAATTCTTTGATGCGGCGTGTCTATTTTGATTTGATTGGATTGCCGCCTAGTTCGGATGAAGTTCATGAGTTTTTGAATGATAAATCTGATGATGCTTATGAAAAGTTAGTTGATAAACTCCTATCGTCTTCACACTTTGGGGAGCGTTGGGCACGGCATTGGATGGACCTGGTTCGGTACGCTGAGAGTTGTGGGCATGAATTTGATTACCCCATACCATATGCAACAGAGTACAGGGATTACCTTATCCGGGCATTCAATGATGATGTCCGGTATGATCAATTTGCAGTTGAGCATATTGCCGGTGATTTGTTAGAGGACCCAAGAAAGAATCAAAAGGATAACTATAATGAATCGGTCATAGGAACAGGTTTCTGGCATCTCCATGAAGCGACTCATGCTCCTACAAATGTTAGAGGCAATGAAGTGGAGAGGATGGACAATCAGATCGATGTTTTCAGTAAAGCCTTTTTGGGGCTCACGGTTTCGTGTGCCCGTTGTCATGATCACATGTTTGATGCTATATCCACAAAGGATTATTATGCTCTGGCGGGTTATCTGCAAAGTTCACGCCGTCAGGAGGCTTTCCTTGATCCGGGAGATTCGATAGGATCTAAGATTTCACAAATAAAGAAACTCAAATTACAGTTGGATAGTATCCCTTTAGATTCTTTTACTAAGAACGTAGCTCCAGATAAGATAGCTCTGTACCTAATGGCTTCGAAGGATGCGATCAGTGGAGTGCAGCTAAGTGAAGTTTTTAAGAAATATAAAGTTTCAGAATCGACACTGAATCGATGGGTCGAAGCGGTTAAGGATCCTAAAATTAAGGACCCTGAGCATCCGTTATTTGTTTGGTCGCAGTTCATTGATGCAAATCAAAATTTAACCCCGGGCCTTTTCGATAAGAAAATGGAAACGGTCAAACGGAGATTAGCGGATCAACAGAAACAGCACCTCGAGTCAACGAAAGACAGCGTCAAGTTCGCAGACTTTTCGGAAAGTAGTTACAAGGAATCTGGATGGTTAGTTCAGGGCGAAGCCTTTGAGGATGCGCCAACTAAGCCAGGCGAATGGGTCCAGTCTGATGGTAAAGCGGCCGTTCCTGGACGAGCCAATGGCGGGAGATTAGGAGGCAAGTTACAGGGAGTCCTTCGTTCCCCAACATTTACAATTTCACATAATCAGATCCACCATCGTCTCGGAGCCAGGAAAGGGGGCCTTCGTATTCGTGTGATTATAGACGGCTACTATATGGAGCCTTATAACGGGCTCTTATTTGGCGGGACAAGATTGAATGACCCGAACACTGACGGACATAATAATTGGATGACTCAAGGAAGGGACTTGAAAATGTATAAGGGTCACAAAGCGCACATTGAATACATTGATCATGGGGACGGTTATTTTGATGTCGATGAGATTTGGTTTTCGGACCGCGGAGCGCCTAAGCCCGGAGCTTCCGCTATTGCATATAAAATAGCCTCTAATGATAAGATTCATTCTGTCCAAGACCTTGCCATTGCTTACGGATGGCTGTGGAAGCGTTCGATTAATGAGGACTCATCAAAAATAGATGAGGATGGGAGGAAGTTCCTTGCTTGGGGAGTCGCGTGTGGTGTCGATGATAAAAATGATGCCGATGAATCATTAAGACTAAGAAAAGAAATTTCTAAGCTTTGTGGTGAAGTTCCTGCTCCGCGCAAAGTTCAGGCACTTTGTGACGGGACCGGAGAAAATGAGTTTGTATTATTACGCGGCAATCATAGAAGGCTCGGAGATAAAGTTCCTAGAAGATTTCTTACTGCGCTAGGCGGAGAGAAAGAGCAAGCCCCACTAGTAGGTAGTGGACGATTGTCTCTTGCTAGGCAAGTCACTGATATCAATAACCCTTTAACGGCACGAGTATTCGTAAACAGATTGTGGCACCATTTATTTGGTAGAGGAATCGTTCCGTCTACCGATGATTTTGGAGTCTTAGGAAAGAGACCTTCGAACCCTGATCTGTTAGATCACTTGGCTTCTTCTTTCATGGGTGATAATTGGTCCATTAAGAGGGCAATAAGAAGAATAGTTCTTACGCAGACTTATCGTCAGTCCAGTTCAACTAATCCCGAGGGCTCCAAAGCGGATCCTCAGAATATATTTCTTCACAGAGCAAACCTAAAAAGAATTCAAGGTGAGTCTATTCGTGATAGCATTCTCATGGTTTCAGGAAGAATAGATAATAAAATTTTCTGCGATGGCGGCTCTGTGCCGATCCATGTGACAGACTTCATGACGGGAAGGGGTCGTCCCCGAGGAGGCCCCCTAGATGGGAAGGGGAAGAGAAGTCTTTATGTGTCAGTGAAAAGGAACTTCTTGTCTCCGATGATGCTTGCATTTGATACTCCTGTCCCATTCAGCAGTATGGGCAAAAGGACGGTCTCTAATGTTCCGGCTCAGGCACTCATAATGATGAATGATCCGTTCGTTCATGAGCAATCTGTTATATGGGCTAAGAGTTTCACTGATGCTAAATTAAATACGACTCAGATAGTGGAGCAGATGTACATGAAGGCTTTTTCGAGGGGCCCTAGCGAAAATGAATTAGGTGCAGCTTTGGAATTTCTTGGTGAGGGAAAAGTGGATGTGCAGAAATTAACAGATTTTGCTCATGTTATTTTTAATACGAAAGAATTTATATTTTTAAGATAAATTAGACATATGCATTGCAATAGATTTAGACCGCAGCCTTTGAGTCGTAGAGATTTATTAAAGGGTTCAGGAATTGGGTTTGGAGCCTTCGCCTTGGATGCTCTTTTGATGCAAAATGCATCAGCTTCTAATGGTAAAGGGGTGATAGGCACTCACCATGAAGTGAAGGCGAAGAGTATCATTTTTCTTTACATGGATGGTGGGGTTTCGCATGTGGATTCGTTTGATCCAAAGCCTTTACTGAAAGAACATAATGGTAAAGATCCGTCTAAGTTCTTTAAGGTAGCTCCGACACAGTTCAATAATAACGGGAAAATTTTAGCAAGTCCCTGGGGATTTAAGAAGTACGGTAAGAGCGGAATTCCGATCAGTGATCTTTTCCCTAACATAGCTAAGCACGCTGATAAGCTTGCCGTGGTCAGATCAATGACATCGGAATTCTCTGAGCACACAAATGCTAATTATTTTTTGCACACTGGCAGTGGAGTTCAAGGGCGACCGAGCATGGGTTCATGGGTCACTTATGGTCTAGGCAGTGAGAGTAAAGATTTGCCAGGATTTGTTGTAGTGAATGGGGGCCTCACGCCTCCTGGTGGACTTGATAACTTTAATAGTGGTTTTTTGCCTGCAGCCTATCAAGGATCAGTCTTCAAGCCACAAGCGTCACCGGTCGCGAACATTAAGCGTCGGGAAACTGATTCTAATCATCAGCAAAGGAAGCTCGATTTGGTTGCTAAACTCGATAAGGAAATGTCTAATCGTACTGGCGGCCAGGACGCGATCGAGTCAGCTATCAAGAATTATGAGATGGCATTCCGAATGCAGAGTTCAGTTCCTGAGTTGGCCGATTTATCAAATGAATCGGATTCCATGAAGGAGCTTTACGGGATGAACCATAAGTATGACAAAGCGCGTATTTTTGCATCGGAATGTTTGATGGCGCGTAGATTAGTGGAGAGGGGAGTCCGTTTCATTGAGCTGACGTGCCCCAATTGCGGCCATGATAGGTGGGACGCGCACGGGAACCTTAAGCGTAATCATGAAGATAACTCGAGGGCAGTCGATCAGCCCATTTCTGCTTTATTGGAGGACCTTGAGCAGCGAGGAATGCTAGAAGAGACTCTAGTTGTTTGGGCCGGTGAATTTGGTCGGACTCCTTTCGCTCAGGGAAGTAATGGTAGGGACCATCATCCTTTTGCATATTCAATGTGGATGGCTGGAGGAGGGATCAAGGGAGGGACAGTCTATGGTAAGACCGATGAATTCGGATATCATGTCACTGAAGGTAAGGCTGAAATACATGACCTCCATGCGACGATGTTACATCTGCTCGGAGTTGATCATGAGCGTAGTACATATAGATTCAGTGGCAGGGACATGAGGCTAACGGATGTGCATGGCCATGTTCTTCATGATATCATTTCATGATCTGTATTATTTTTTAATGAGTGATCTTGCTAATGATTCGTTAGTTTGATAAAAAAGATACTTCAATGGGCGCTAAAAAGTCTAAGAAAGTTAAATCTAAGAGGGAACCGAAACCGGTTGTTGAAATTAAAGGTCTGACAGTGCGTTATGATCGTGTTGTTTTGCGCAAGATTTCCTGGAAAATTGAACGCGGGGAACAGTGGGTCTTACTTGGATCAAATGGTTCAGGTAAAACGACTCTCCTAATGTCAATGGCGGGTTATGTGACTCCGACGAGAGGAGACGTTATTATTGGGGATGAGGATGTCGCTTGGAGTGAATTGCGGAAAAGAATTGGAGTCGTTAGCGCGAGCGTTGCTCAAAAAATAGATCCTTCGGAAACTGTTTTTGAAGTGGTCTTAAGTGGTAAGAATGCAATGATTAATCATTGGGGGAAGATCCCTAGGGAGGACAGGAAAGCCGCAAAGAAGGCCCTCAGGAAGGTAGAAGTAGAGCATCTTAGGAATCGTCCTTGGGGAGTCATATCCCAAGGTGAAAGGCAGAGGACGCTGGTAGGGAGAGCATTAATGTGTAAACCCAAATTACTAATTCTTGATGAGCCATGCGCTGGCCTCGATCCTGTCGCGAGAGAAGATTTCCTGGAGTTTATTAACCGACTCGCTTCCCGAAAGAAGGGGGCCCCAACACTAGTACTAGTGACTCATCACGTAGAAGAAATAATTCCTTCTATCACCCATGCAGCGTTACTTAATGAGGGAGAGTTCGTTGAAGCGGGTCCAGTAGAGGACACTTTAAAAACAAGTAAACTAAGAAAAACGTTTGGCGAAAATGTTAGCTTGCGCAAAGCGGCTGGTAGGTATCGGCTAAAAGTTGATTAATGAACTAAGAAAAAATATCGAATGAAGATTTTCTCAATAATATTATTTATTTCCCCCTTATTTATCATAGCCTCTCAGGCTTCAGATCTAAATGGGTCACGTCCAAACATCATCTTAATAATGACTGATGATCAGGGCTATGGTCCTATCGGCGCGAACGGACACCCATGGATTAAAACTCCAAACCTTGATCGCATGCATGGCCAGAGCACTAGGTTTGAGAGGTTCCTAGTCAGCCCTACCTGTTCACCTACGCGCTCAGCGATAATGGGAGGAAGGCATCCGCTCAAGAATGGAGTCACTCATACCATCCTTGAAAGGGAAAGAATGTCACTTGGAACAGTGACGGTTGCTCAGCACCTTAAAGAAGCGAAGTACAATACTGGGATATTCGGGAAGTGGCACTTAGGTGATGAGGCCAAGTACCAACCAAATAATAGAGGCTTTGATGAGGTTTTCATTCATGGTGCTGGGGGAATTGGACAATCCTATGCCTGCAGTTGTGCAGATGCTCCAGGGAACAAATATTTTGACCCAGTGATTCGTCATAATGGAAAGTTTGTGAAAACCAAAGGGTACTGTACTGATTTGTTTTTCACTGCGGCTCTTGGATGGATAAAAAAAATGAAAGAAGCGGACGAGCCTTTCTTTGCATACATCACCACGAACGCGCCTCATGGCCCATTCATTGCGCCTCCGAGTAACACCAAACGGTTCAAGGACATAGGATTTGGTAAAACTCAGGCAGGATTTTACGGAATGATAGAGAACATTGATGAGAACGTGGGGAGGCTCTCAGCACAAATATCTGAGTGGGGATTGGATGAAAATACGATGTTAATTTTTATGTCTGATAACGGGATGACAGGTGGAGGCAGTGGCCGGCCCGGGAAAGAAATCGCTAAGGGCTATCCTTTTTATAATGCGGGTCAAAAGGGTCTGAAGGGAAGCGTCGAGGAAGGTGGAGTGAGGGTCCCGTTTTTTGTACGCTGGAAAGGGAAAGTTCAGGAAAATAAAAGCGTTCAAAAAATGGCAGCTCATATAGATATATTTCCGACATTCGCTGAGTTAGCGGGCCTCAAGTTGAATAAAGATTTAAAGAAGCAAGTCGACGGCCGTAGTCTTCTTCCCCTCATTGAAAATCCTGGAGCGGATTGGGATGATCGATATTTATTTTCTCAGAAAGCACGTTGGAAGACAGGATCAGAACCTAATGATCATATGTGGAAAACGTTCTCTGTAAGGAATCAAAGATATCGTCTAGTGGGCGAGGCTCTGTTTGATATGGAAAAGGATCCTGGTCAGAAAGTGAACATTGCGGAAGAGAAGCCTGGTCTCGTTAAGAAAATGCGAGCTGCATATGAAACTTTCTGGAAAGAGGCTAGACCATTGATGGTTAATGAGAAGGCTCCAATGTCACCCGTTAGGCCATACCACGTCTGGTACCGTGAACAAGTGGATGAGGGAGGGATTCCAGTTTGGAACGTTCCCCAGCTTTAGTTTAACTAAATAATATAAAATGCTCAGTGGTATTGACCTGAGTGATGCTTGGCATGAAGATTTGGTGTGTCGGTGGTTCGATTTGTCATTCTATTAACTTCATTATATTTATTTCTCGGTTGTGAGAGTAAATCTAGAAAGAAGACCCTGAGTTCTCCGGTAAGTAATGAACTTGTCGATTTAAATAAGAGAAAGTTCGAAGGAGTTGATAGGAAATTTTCAGAAGGAGGTTTAGGGATCGCCTTTCACTCTAAATCATCTTCAGTTCGCAATGTTAATTCTTCATGGAGCACTGAAGAGGTCACTGACGAAATAGAGAGTTCCTTTAGGATGATGTTTTTATCTGCGGACGATGCGGAGAAGCTGATTGGCAATGATTTTCGTGGAATGGAATTGGTCCCTTCTTCTGTGGAAAAAATATTATCAAAGTCCAATGAGGTTTCGATGTGGGAAGGGGCCGACGAGGAACGTCATGTTGGGAAGATAAAGTTCATTCAGTCATTATTAGAATTGCCGAAGAAGTTCCCTTTGGGCAATTACCTTAAAGTGATCGAGATATCGAGTCAGGGAGGGTCATTTAAGGCTTCGCTCATTGTTGATCATCTTGGTGAGTACAAGGAGGCTCATGCTGAATGGGTTTGTGAATGGGCTCGACGTTCTGATGGGGAGTTAAAATTACTTAGCTTGGAAAGGGAAAATTATTCGGAGCTAAGATCTGATAAGAAGACTCTTTATAATGATTATACTCAGAGGGTCATAGGAGGCACTCCTCATTATGATACTCAGATCAATAAAGGTATTTCTGAGTGGGCGGGCTTAATAACCAAGTTCGGCGACATGGCTATGACCGGTCACCATGGTCTGGCTGTTGGAGATGTGAACGGTGATGGCAGAGACGACGTGTTTGTATGTGATGGGGGCAGTTTACCAAATAGGTTATATGTTCAGAATGAGGATGGGACCGCAATGGAGGCCTCAATGAATGCGGGCATTGATTGGTATGAAGATTCTCGGGCAGCTCTTCTCTTGGACTTAGATAATGACGGGGACCAGGACCTAGTCGTTGCCACCATAGCTATGATTGTTTTTGCGGAAAATGATGGGAATGGTAAATTCACAATCAGAGGAGGCTTTCCTGACGCTCAATATCCTTTCTCTTTAAGTTCATCGGATTTTGATTTGGATGGTGATCTTGACGTGTATGTTTGTATTTATGGGGAAGGGGACAGGGACTCTGGGTCTAGAGGGTTTGATGAGCGAGCTCCAGTTCCTTTTCACGACGCTAAGAATGGGGGCAAAAATGTTCTCTTAGTTAATCGTGGGGGATTTTCTTTTACTGATGAAACTGAATCTGTTGGCCTTGGAGTTAATAATGATCGTTGGAGCTTTTCTTCTTCGTGGGAGGATTATGATAATGATGGGGATCCGGACCTTTATGTGGCGAATGATTTTGGGCGTAATTGTATGTATAGGAATGAGGGGGGGCATTTCACTGAAGATGCTAAAGGGTTAGGTTTAGAGAATACTGGTGCAGGGATGTCCGTGTCTTGGGGAGATTATGATAGGGACGGAACTTTTGATCTTTATGTAGGAAACATGTTCTCAGCAGCGGGTAATAGAGTAGGCAGACAAGATAAATTTGCTCCAGATAGGGACCTTTCTGAAATACAGGAAATGAAGAAAATGTTCCAAGGGAACACTCTTTACCGGGGCACTGAAGGAGGATTCTCTGATGTGACTAGGAATGCCCGAGTTTCGATGGGTCGATGGGCATGGAGTTCAGGATTTGTAGATATAGATAATGATGGTTGGGAAGATATAGTAATTGCAAACGGATACATAACGGGTTGGAATAAGGAAGATGACTTGTGAAGTTTTTTTTGGCGTCAGGTCGTTTCGCCTAGTCCAGTCGATGCAAATGATAAAGCTAAGCTTTCAAGGTACTCTGATTCTTGGGGCGAATTAGTTAACGCAGTTCGTGAAGGTGATTCTTGGAGCGGGAGTGAGAGGAATTCTATTTATGTAAATATGAGTGGGGACAAGTTTGTCGATTTCTCTCATCTTAGTGGTTTGGGTTTAGATGATGATGGGAGGGCATTGGCTGTGTGTGATTGGGACCGGGACGGAGACCAAGATATTTGGTTCCGTAACCGCAATGCGCCACGATTAAGATTAATGCTGAACGATAGTGCGAATCATCAGAAATCAGTGTCTTTGCGTCTCGAAGGAGTTCTGTGTAACCGTGATGCGATAGGAGCAAGAGTCACGTTAAAAACGCAGAATGAAATCATGGTCCGCTCCTTGAGAGCAGGTGAAATGTTTCTTTCCCAATCCACTAAGTGGTTACATTTTGGAATGGATATAAATGAGCGAGTAAAGAGCTTAGTTGTGTCATGGCCGGGAGGCGAAGATGAATCTTTTTCTGGAGTGAAGAGAGGGGGGCGCTATTTGCTCAAAGAGGGTCAAGGCGAGGCAGCCAATGGTTCCTTTCCTTCATTGGTATCACTGAAACTTGATGCTGTAGCTATTGAGAAACAAAACTCGTTTAGTGATCATGTGTATTTGCCAGTCGAAGTCCCATTTCCTCGATTATCTTACCGTGCTCCAGATGCAAAAATGAAGGAGATGAGGATCAATGGGGTCCCTCTATTAGTGACGTTTTGGGACAGTTCGTCTCAGGACAGTTCATCCGAATTGGAGTCATTAGAAGAGGAACGCGTGAGAATGAATTCTATGGGAATTGATTCATTGGCCTTGTCCGTTGACGGGATTGAAAGAGCAGGTTCGGCCTATGAATTAATAACTAAATCCAAATTCCAAGGGAATTGGGGATTCATTCCTGAAGACTTTTTTAGTTTAGTCAAGCGCTGGCGAGGAACTCTCTTTGAACGCTCGGCTCAAATAGAATTCCCTTTTTCTTTGTTGCTTAACGGTAACGGTAACTGTGTTGCGATATATCGGTCCCACGTTTCAGGTGAGATGATTCAGAACATGAGTCGGTTAGCTGCCATGGATGAACTCTCGCGTTGGCACAATGCACCCTTATTACGTGGTAGTTGGTTCACGAATCCGGTCAGCAAAAATTACGTCAGATCGTTTCTCGAGCAGAGAATGAAAAGATAATTTTTAGAGGCTAATATTGAAACGGAAATAAGTATCTTTTAATGAACTGATCGGGTCCGATGTCCGGACCGTTATGGTTTTGGTTTTCTTGTCATCGGAAATAGTTTCTGAAATGGTTTCCATTTGTGACTCTGAGTTCCAATCTTTAAGGTCGTGACTCAGTTGTATTTTTATATCTGCATCAGTTGCTTGGATGTTTTCCGTATAAGTTATTTCTAAAAATTGCTTCCCTGCGACGCTCACTACCTTTGCTCTAGGGTTTGCGAGAGGCTCTACAATATTAGGATTCGTATTGAATGCATATTCGATGAGGTTAATGAGGCCATCTGCATCGTTATCACCTAAGTTATCTGTTATTTGATTGGTTTCTCTCCATTCTTTGAACCCTGATGATACTGTTGCGTCAGGATAACCGGGCCGGCCTCCATTCACTGCATGTTCTTTCCAGCTCGAAGGTTCATTAGGCGTTTCGCCGGCAAGTACCAATGATGGACCGGTGCCGTCAGCGGCAATAGGCCATGGGATCTGGTCATTATAAGTAAAATCTACAATATTATTTGTGGTACCATTCTTAACGAATAGTCGCTCGCCATCATTGGAAAGGCGGCCAGTGTATTCGCCGGCAATATAAATTTCTGGATCGTTGCCGTACCGAGCTCTGAATGCATTTTCATTACGGACAATGACGATCCTCTGATCTGGATTTAGGATTGTATTTTCTGAGAAGATAAAATTGATACCATCTTCGAAATGTATATTTGAAAGGTCTATGGGCGAGGATGCCGTATTTAAAAATTCAGCAAATTCGTAATCGTCCCGATCAGCAGATACGTTCATCTCATTTTCGGAGGAGGGTTCTTCTGGGTGATAATGAAGTTCTGTTATTTTGAAATTCGAAGAATTTGCAGGGACTGACCCTATTGAGAAGAAAGCTTCATTGAGGGCGCTCCATTCTCTATTGCTAGGGTTATAGGCGCGGGTTCGGATCAATGAGGGGTCATTAAGAATCACAGGTGAGGTGATCCTGCTCCCTACGCTCGTGTCAACTTCTCCCCGCAGAACCAGGTCAAAACTTATGTCGGAGCTGTTAGGAGATGAGTTGTGAATTTCCACTGCGATCTGATTGACCCCATCGACAAAGCTAGAGCTTGGAACCTGATATTCATGGTAAATGCGTTCATTCGGAGTGCCTGAGGTTGAGTAAGTATCATAACCGGCATTTGCTGGAAGATTCTTTGTGCGAATGATCTCTGATCCGTTGGTGTAAACGGCTGCTCCGTCATCATATTTAAGTTTGATTATGAAAAATGAATAGGATGACGGGTTTGGCAGATCGACGCTAGTGCGGAAGTAGGTAGTGGCATTGCGTTGAGTGCCAGGAGCACCATCAGAATCAATGTAGCTAATCAGAGTTGCTTCGTCGCCCTCATTGTATCCAAGTTCTGAGGGGCCTGATGGCCATTGAGAATCATTGAAGTCTCGACCAAACCATGAGGCACCTTGATCTGAACCGTCATCGAGATATTTCCAAACGTGTCCATTCTTAATGTAATCCTTTGGGATAGGAGCCTTGTCATTGAACGTCGCGGCGATTGCCTGAGGGTTAATTGATCCGCCTGAAAGTCTTGGGTCAGAGCCGTTCGTTGTATAATAGATTGCCAGAGTATTGGTGCTCATAGTGATGCCGGAACCCTCTGGTATTGATCCTCCGTGCTGATTGAATACTGGAGAAATTAAATTTGGATACATTCCAGCGCTTCTAAATTTTGCCATCATATTGGCCGTTAGTCTTGGCAACTGGTTATTGAGAAGATTGTTTTGATATGCTTCCCAGCTCGTTGGAGAATGGTTAGCTCGTCCGCTACGTACGTTTGTCCATCTGGCAGCTTCTGCCAAAAATGGCATCTTAACTTCATCGACCCTGCGCTGTAGTCTTGAAGTTAATCGGTCAGGTGTCATTGCGCCATCATTGAAAAAATGTTTATGAATTTGATCAGCGAGTAAGATTTTGTAATCTGGATCTCCTTCTCTGCGGAAACGGGTCAATGCATTCAGTGGTCCGTTATGATTGACGGGATAGCCAGATGATCGAAGGAATCCATCAGCGTCTTTCATAAAGAATTTGAAGGGAATGCCAAGGGGAACTGATCCGACACTACGGAATTCAGACTCAGAATTACCAGAAGTCCATAGCAGCATAAAATCAATTACATTTGGGATGTCGATGTGATTGGCTGAAGCCGAGAATGGAGAATTTCCATTAATTAAATTCCGAGTCTCTGTCCAATACTTCCCGCTACCGTCAAATACGACTCCTTGAAGAAATTCGCTCCCTGAATTGTTGGCGTTGATTGCCTCGTAATCTTCTTTGGATCCTCCTAGATACTCTGATGCCATTGCGCCGTTCCAACGTTCGCGGAGGTGATACATTCCCCAGTATGTTCCGTTAAGGTAAACATGAACAAATCGTCCATGAGGGGCGATGTGCCCCATTTCCAGCATCGAGTCATCAGTGAAGCGGTTTGACATGTATGCGCCACGGTCAATCATATCGTGCGAACCTGACCTGAGGTTAATGCTATCAAATTCTTGTGCTGGAGGCATCTGATTCTCGACTCCCTCATAGATAGGATAACGAAGTTTGGTTGCTCCGTATTCACTTCTGAAATAGATACGGAAATTCTTTTTTGAAAAGTTTGTGTAGTATCCACCGAAAAGAGTGACGCCAGCATTTTCCTGAAACCCTTCGGTCCCGTCAGGGAAAATCATTTCAATAGATAGGGGCCTCTCCTTCTCTGTATTGAGTGTGTTTGGGCTTTCAAATGACAATGATATTGATGGTATTGCCTTAAGAGAATCCAACATCAATGGTTTGTATTTAGCATTTTCGGTGATGGATGTGCTCATGGTCCGCTGTCCTACAACATCGGCAGGAAATACATAGGTATTAGTATCGATATTGGTTGATGAATATCCTGACTTATAAGCGATGGCCCTTATGACTGTCGTTTCATTTATTGAAATTGGAGAGTTATATACGGTCCCTTCAGTTTTGCTTGGGGCCGTACCGTCCAGAGTGTATCTAATCTTAGCGTCTTCGGTTTTCGTGCTTATTTCGAGCTCAAAAGGATCTTCATAAAACCCTCTGTTCACATTGAATTTTGTGTCACCGACTAGTCCGTCTATACGTTTGCCGTTTATGGTTCCAGGCGTTGGATCTAAAAAGTAGCCGTTCTGAGGAGAATTCAGATCTGTTTTTCTTGCTGTGAGTTCCGGAGAGATGAGGAAGTCAGAGCTACTTTGAGAACCGTTCAATCCTTGTATTGCAAGTATGTTCTGACCTTTCTGCAGGGGCCCTGAAACAGAATATTCAAAGAATGTAATTGCATCATTTTCGTTAGATCGATTTGAAGTGGATGAGGAATTCCATTCTGGATCATCAGGTGCGCTAATTGAATGTATTTTTTTACCATTAAGATACGCAGCGAATCCGTCTTCCCATTTCATCCATAAAGTGAGATTACTTATTCCGCTAGCGTCAGTTAAATTGAAGGGGATTCTAATATAGATTGAAGCATTAATGCCCCGCATGACAGATTTAACGTCACTCCCGTCTCCGATGTGTGGGATGTATTTTGTTGAGTTGTCATAACCGATGCCGGTTTTCCCAGAAGACCAAGACGCATCGTCGAATGTCGTTTCTGTCCATCCATCAATTGGGGCGAACGGAACGTGCCATTTTGCGTCACCGCCTTCGGTCAGAAACTTTACATCTCTAGGCTCTCCGTAACCGCTTCCGAATGAGACGTCTTCGTATTGCCGGGGATAGCTATTGAACTCGCTTGCTATAGTGACTCCGTCTGGTTTGATTAGGGCTAAGAAATCTCCATTTGATGAACTTAGCTTGAAGTTGGTGTGAAGATCATTGTTTGGATCTTTCAGGTCCTTGCCTGAAGCAAATACCAGAATGAACCCATCATCATTGAATTCTTTTTTGGGGAACGTCCACTTAGTTAAATTGAGTGGATCATCTGTCAGATGGTAACCTTCGAGGTCTCCGTTTTCTCTGTTAACGTTTGAAATTTCAATCCAGTCATAATTTTGACCGTTACTGTCCTCTAGGCCCTTATTATTATTTGTAAGAAATTCACTTATTACTGCCGTCTGAACGGGTTCTGCCTGTAGTTGAATGTTAAATAAATAAAAAGATAAGACTCCAAAATATATGAATTTTGATGATAGCGGCATGAGGTGATCAGTTATGAGGGATTATTGATGTTAGGGTTACCAACCAGCTCCTTTAACATTAGTTTGAATCCTGCAAATATACATATCTGCAGTCAGATAAAGAACCGATCCGTCTTCGCCCCAACCGCAATTGGCTGTCTTTTCTCCAGTGCTGATGCGTCCGAGTAATTTTCCAGACGAAGTGAAAATCAAAACGCCTCCTGGCCCGGTGGCCCAGACATTTCCTTTATTGTCAACTTTAAGACCATCCGGTAGGCCTAGAAGCTTACCCACGTCGTCAGTTGCATCAAAGAACAGCTTCCCTTTGCCTAATGTTCCGTCGTCATTGACTGGAAACTTTTTCCATATTGCAGCTTTGGGATCTGATTGTGCTACATATAGGTGCTTCTCATCTGGTGAGAAGGCAATGCCATTGGGCCGAGTCATTTCCTTTGTCAGGAGAGTCAATTGTCCTGATTTTGAGAGGCGATAGACTCCACAAAAGTCGAGTTCACGTCTGGGATCGTTGTATCTGTTTGGTAATCCGTACGGAGGATCAGTGAAGTAAAGGTCACCAGTTGAATTGTAACAAGCATCATTTGGGCTATTCAGACGTTTTCCTTTGTAATTGTCTACTAAGGTTCTTTTTCCTCCTCCTTTTGTTATGACGGATATGCGTCGGTCTCCATGTTCACAGGAAACGAGTCGTCCCTTGGAGTCCAGTAGGAGTCCGTTGCACCCAGGTTCATTGCCATAGTCAGTAGGGCCAGTGTAACCGGACGGTTTAAGGAAGAGGCTCACGCCCTTATTTTCTTTCCACTTCATGACGGAGTTTCTGGGAATGTCCGAAAATAATAAGTGACCGCCTTCTTTGTCTTTGACCCATACCGGTCCTTCGGCCCAAACAAAGCCATCACCGATGACTTCGATCTCCGCATCCTTCGCAATGAGTGAATCAATTTCAGGATCGGTTCTTATTACTTTGCCGATGGTAGGAAAATTTTTGGTATCTATTGTGCTTACTGCTGGGGTCTTTGAGTCCTGAGCGAATGAAGAAAAGGTTCCGGCAATAAAAGTAAAGGCGATAAAATGAGCTCTCATGGGTATAATTGTAACCCTGCATTGCCATTCGGAAAAGAAAAACCCTCCTCATTCTTTTAATGAGAAGGAGAATTTTGGATGAGTGAATCCAAGATTGTTTAGATTTTGTACTAATTGATTTGTGTTGAACTTTGATCTGCGAGATTTAATGTGTTTTTGTAATCCTGGTCTAATTAAACTTGTCTTCCTTGTCCGAACAGAATTTCTCGAACGCGACAGATAACAAACTTCTTGTCGAAGGGGTGGCATCTATTCCTCGTGGATCCGGTTCCGAAAAGAACACCGGAGCTAAAGTAACGTCTCTTTTTGTGGCTGTCCTCTTTAATGGTACAATTTTGCTGATCCTAATGCTGATAAGTTTTACTTTTTTTGAGACAGATGAAATTGAATTAGTTGTTGCTCAAGGCCCTAGAGATACCAAGACAAACATCAATAAGGAGCAGTTCCAGCAGAAGCGGCAGATGAAACCGACGCCAGCTTCATCATCTAGTTCATCTCCTATTTTGACATCTGTTGCAGTGTCCCCGAATGCTGTGTTCGCTATTGAAAGCTTGGCTGATACTAATACTTTTGGGATTGGTGATGGTTGGGGAAAGGGGGCCAGCTTTGGATCTGGTCAGCAGGGAGGCAGTGTTGGTTTCTTCGGTTCCCGTTCAGTTGCTCAGAGAGTCGTTTTTATTGTGGACGTGTCTGCATCATTATCGAATCAGCAATTTACGATGATTAAGAATGAGCTCAATAAATCATTAAAGAGGTTAGCGCCGTCCGTTAATTTCCAAGTCATTTTCTTTTCAGGTCCGGCATGGTTCGCGGAAGATGAGCAAAGTGTAAAGAATAAGGTCCATACAATAATTCATAAAGATAAGAAATATGTATGGAAAACAAATGGTGGTGCGAGTCGATACTACATTGAATCCGAAGAGGACTTGTACACATCGCCTTGGGTCATTGCGACTCAAGGAAATATTAAAAAAATTGGCCGTAGAATTGAAGCTGTTAAGAAGTCATTCGGAACTGACTGGAGGCACCCCTTAAAGATGGCATTGCAAATGAAGCCGACTGCTGATGTGGTTTATTTTTTGACTGATGGGGCAGTTGGAAATGGTCAACAGGCAGTAGATGAAGTCATTAAATTAAATAAGAGAGGCCCCAAGGCAAAGATTTACACCATTTCCATGATGCAACCAAAGGCTGAGAATTTGTTAAAAGATTTAGCTGAAAGATCAGGTGGCGAGTTTTCCATTGTAATGGGGGACGGGGAAGTGAAGAAAAAAAAGAAAACAAAAAAATAGTTTTTCTGCGTAAGCTCATATGAAGGCCAAGAACGATGAGTTGTTTGGTATGGGTCTTTAAGCTTATTCACCTGCAACAAATTTCGTGGTTCCCGTTATAATCTTCGGTGATTTTGTAATTGGGTGGTTCGTGGTGGGGTGTTAGGATTTAAGTATGAAGAAGCCATAACCCCACGATGAACCCCGTACCATTATTAGTTATTCTTGTGTCACTGCCCCTTTTCTTCGGGGAGTGTTGGAAGAAAGAAAATATTACTGAAGTCCTAGAATTCGTTACTGCGACTAAGCTTATAGAACCTACTATAGAAATTGAGAAGAATGGGTTATTCACTGTCAAGCATGAAAACAGGCAGAAGCTTTAGGAAGAAACCTATAAGGACGGTGAGCTTGTCGAAGGTTCTCAAAAGTGGTGGAACAAAAAGAGCGGACCTGTTGATTCATTGAGAAAAGATTTAAAATAATAACTCCATGAACCCCGCGCGTCTGTTAATTGTTCTTGTGTCACTGTTCCTTATTTCCGGAAGATATTTATCTGGTCAACAATTAGAGAATGCGATTGCAGTTTGTAACAATATAACGATTAAGAATAACGAGACTGAGATAAATATAAAAGAACTCGAAATACGCGGTGAAGGTCCGGATTTGAAAAATCCTGTACTTGTTAAGAAAAAATCAGGAATTCCTTTTTCGGGTAGAGTTTTCGAATTGTATAGAAATGGTCAAAGAAGGGCTTTGGGCTCACTAAAGAACGGCAAGCATCAAGATTCGTGGCTATTTTGGTACGATGATGGAAATAAAAAATGTGAAGCAACTTTTAATAATGGTAACAGGAATGGGTTATGGGTGTATTGGCATAAGAATACTCAAAAGAAATACATAGGTAACTTCAAGGACGGTAAAATGGATGGACTTTGGGTGTATTGGCATGAAAACGGACAGAAGAGATTTCAAGGGAACTTCAAGGATGGCAAGGAACGAGGTGGACATGTCAGGTGGCATGAAAACGGGCAGAAGAAGGCGATAGAAAACTTCAAGGACGGCAAATTAGTCGGAGGTTCTGCTAAGTATTGGAACAGCAAAGGTGAACCTATTGATTCTAGAAAATAAGCTGATAAAAAATAACACTCCATGAAACCCAAGCGCCTTGCACCCTCACACGCGGGTTCAGGCTTAGCCTCTTTCCTCAGACTCGCCCAACACAAAGAGATGCGGAAGCATTACTCATTTCTTGGATTATTCCTAATAATGGATGACGATCCCTGATCATTCACCTCATTCCGATAACCGCTGATTTGATTGGCGGTTAGGATCACTTTGCTATCCTTGCGTATCATAATTCCCGAACCGCCGTTCTGCCCCTCGATAACATTATCTATTGCGTTCAATTTTCCTTCCAATAATACACCGGCCACACCACCACCTCGAATTGTGTTTTTAATCAAAACGACCTTCGAGCCACCTAAAATTGCAATGATAGGTGGCATGCCTCCGGTTCTCACCAATTTATTGTTCTGAAGCAAGACCTCCGATCCGTCTGGAATTCCTACGGCTACCAGACGATTTTCAATACAAGCATTATCAATGACGCGCGCCTGTGAATTACCTCGAATTCCAATCCCCGCCATCTTATTTCTTTCAAGACGGTTTCTTAGAAGTAAAGGTTTTGCAGAATCCACACCAATCCCCGCTGCCATATTCTCAAAACAATAATTGTCCACGATCAGGGGTGAACTCTCGTTCTGACAACCTATGCCGGCAAGCTTATTGCGGTAACAACGATTACCTCGAATAATTGGAGCTGATTCGTCTTCAGCTCCGATCCCTGCCATTTCGTTATTATAGCAGTCGTTATTTTCGATTAGAGGACAAGTGTTAGTTCCCGTACGAATTCCGATCCCCGCTCGCCGATTGCCGTGACAGCGATTATTGCGAACTAATGGATTGGAAAACTCACTTACTCCAATACCGGCCCTCACATTGTTATAGCAAATATTTCTGGTAACCAAAGGACTGGCACCGTTATGACCGATTCCTGCGTAAAAATTCTCGAAGCATATATTGTTGTCAATATGAGCTGTTGAGCCTTGCATCGAACCTATCCCTCCACCCATATTCCGATAACAAATGTTACCGGATACCAGAGGAGAACATTGCTTTCCCTCAATACCGCGTATAGCTATTCCAGTATCTCCGTTATGGTTGACAATATTATTAATGATAATGCAGTTGATCCCTGCAATTGCGATCGCTGGAATTCCAAACTTTCCTATATGATCATGTGATTGATTCTCTCCCTGCTCAGCCCAGTGCTTATCCCATCGTTTTGCATCGTATGCTCCAATACGCGTGACCGTAAATCCGTCTAACGTAGCACCCTCGGCCATCATGACTCCCGGCAAATGAGATTCTTCGTTGCCCCCGTCAATAATAGTCCTTTCAGCACGTACAAGCCCAAGCTTTCCTTTTTCTTTTTTGCCGACACTGCGAACAGTGATTCTAGGCTTGAGAGCAATGCGTTCGTTATAAGTGCCAGCGGCAACCTCTACGACATCACCAGAATCAGCAGCATTGATTGCAATCTGGATCGTCTTGTGATCCTCTGGAACCTGAATGCTCTTTCCTGACAAAGGATCCTTGGAACAAAGTAAAAAAAAGATCAATAGAAGTAGAATTTTCATGTCATTTTTTCTGTTGCCATAGTAAGAAAGCATTAATGGTTAAGAGCAGTAGTCTTGCACCATTCTACATGTATCATAATTCCGGGTTCACATATCAACTTATTTGAATCTGGATATTATTCGACGTTATAACTTTGTTCAAGGTTTGATCTCTCCAATCACCCCACGATGAACTCCGTACCATTATTAGTTGTTCTAGTGTCACTGCCCCCTTCTTCTTGCGGGATGTGAGGAGAAGGAACCTGTTACTAAAGTTGCAGAAATAAAGTATAAACTCGAAGGTGATGTTATCACTAACTTTTCTAAAAAAGTATCAGGAGCGCTAATCATTCCCCAGCTAGAAGCCATCACCGTGCTCGTAGAAGTAGGCTTCGGTGCCATCATCATAGATCGGCTGGAGGGGTAGGAACTGGTTGATAAGCTCCAGTCTATCAGCTTCCGAGAGAGTAATGGTAACTTTCAGTGCGATGTCAATACGGACCCCATTGTCACGGTTCGAAGAACCGTCTCCAGGAGGATGTCGAGAAGTGGTGGCATCGAGACTGGGGCCGCCAACGGCCACGTAGGCAGTGTTGCTTGAAGCGTTGCGGTAAAGTACATAGAGGAGCTGGTCGTTGGTGATCTTGTCGTAGTCTGTCGTGTAGGCTTCTGTCGTGTCGGTCTGGCCAGGGGACGCAGGCGCAGTATGGTTGATGTAGGTTTTCTGAGATGGGAGAGGTTCCATCGTTAAGAAGCTATAGTTGTCAGATGCGTATGTGGTCCATCCGTTGGCGAGAGCAATTGATTTCATTGCCGCGGCATCATCGTTGTGATCCATTAGAAAATCGAGTAACCTGGATCCATGGCTTATTGAATTGAGAGTGCACCACCAGAAATCATCGGATCCGCCATAATAATCGAGGCCGTGGTATTGCTCGCCGTGGAAAAATATCTCGCCGGTATCGACGTGATATTCAATCTCGCGGTAGGTGTCGGATGCAAAGCGAGTACGCAACACTATCCCTCGCGGGATTTTGGTGAACTTGGTCGCCAGGCGAAAGAACTCTTTCTCCTTATCGATTTCCCATGACATTGGTGAGGCGGCTTCCGCTTCAATGAACCATTCTTCGAGGTTATTCGAGGACAGTAGGTGAGCATCGGAGTTCCATTTGAGGCTGCCGATACCATTATTGATGATGAGTTCAGGTGCCGCCAAGGTGCTCCGATCAGGTTGAGGGGGCAATCCTACGAGGTCGCCAAGATAGTTTTCGATGAGACCGCGAGCGGCGTCGCTTAAGGCAGATTCGAAGATGATCATCTGGCTCATATCGCCGACGAAATCATAGCCGTTCCCGCTGTATGCCCCGATGACGATGGCTGCGTTTGCTGTGACGCTGTTGGTCGGGGTTCCAACAAGATTGAGATTCATACCGTTGGCATAGGTGTCGTGCGTATTGGCAGTGATGACGGTGCTCCAGACGGTATCAATGCCGTCGTAGGCAGTGATGTCATCGCCTGTATAGGTTGTGCCGTTATACATCTCCACGCGAAAACCTTCGTTACCATCGTCGCGCTGATGCGATATGTTGTTGAGCCCTACGTTGTAGGCGTAGGTGCCAGAGGTGGCAAACGGCGAGTTGTCCTGATAATGGCCGAGCCAGAAGATGGTAAAGTTACTAGTTCCGGCATTGGTCAGAGTTCCTGAGAGGTAACGGCCATCGGCGGCTACACTAGGGTCATTAAAAATCAAGCGACCGCTGCCATCGTAAGTAATTAGATTAGCAGCTCCGTTACCGCGCTGTGTTGACGAAGCGGCCATGCCTTGGAGTGATTTGCCGTCTCCATCTACCGGGGTCCAGGATTCGACGACGTTCCCGGCAGTTGCGACTCCAGTGCGACCATCATAGTGGGCGACCAGCGCCGATCGAGCATCGGTTGAGAGCGCTGGCACATCTTCGAAGAGGCTCGCAGATGTAACGGCACAACAAATCAAGTAGATAGCAATCGCTGTCGGTATGAATTCAGTTTTCATCGTCATGGATCAGAATAAGTTATTTTCCCCAATATTCATATGAGTCTGAACTGTCGGAGTTGTCTTTTTTGCTGTAGCTAAAAGAAAACGCGAGAAGAGCTGCTAATATTGGAGGGATCAAGATAGTTAGTCTCCTTAATAATGATTTATTTGATTCATTAAATGTTAGTAGTCCGATCCAGGCAATTGATGGTGCGGATAAGAGTAGGCAGAAAGAGTGAGTGGGAGGCAATTCAAAGTTTCCGAAATAAGAATAACAACTCATGTGTGCCCATATTAGTGCTGAGGCAATGGCATAACCTGGAGAGACTCTTTCTTGTTTCTTGATTAATCCTATTATCAGGCCAATAGACGCTATTAGGATCGTGATGCCAAGGAGTTGTGCGATGGAGGCACTGTTGAACCCAACAACGATGGTTCCGGAGGCGATTGTCCCTAGTGCTATATAGAAAACAAAGAAATCTATAAGCTTTAACTTTGTAACGATGGCGTGAAGTGAAATTATTGAGCAGACCATTGTGAGTGCAAGTGCACAGAAAACATTAATGCGATCAAATAAGCTGAACTCCTCATGGTATATTTTAAATCCGTGCAAACCGAGCCCAAGAATGAGTATGGATATTAGTGTGGCAATTATATTTACTACATAAGTGGAGCGGATATTGAAAAGTCTTCTTAGTGTAAAAAGAGAAGCCAAAGCAAGTAGGCCAAAGGGTAGCCAATCGAAGGAGTCATTCGGTGGAAATCCATTGATTCCTTCTATGGTCTGATGGCCGATGCTATAACAAATGGCAAGGGCCCATATATCGAGCGGTTCAGAGATTAACTCTTTTGTCCTTAGGGATTTACTGAACTTATTACTCCATATTAGAACGAATATAGAAGTGGATAAGATTGCGGGTATGAGAAGGGGGCTGAAAAAAATATGTAATTGATCAATGCTCGGCATTGTATTTTGCCGGTTTAGGGTTTGATCTTTTAAGCAGATTTAATGGCGGCCATCATGGTCTTCTTTATTTGCCAAGCCCCTCAATACTTACGGTAATGTTGACTTGATCCGATAAAGCGTCTGGGAGCCCAAACTTCATGCCGAAATCGCTTCGGGTGATGCTGAAGGTAGCGACGGCTCCCAATAGTGGGCGCTTATTGCCAAAGTGCTGACCTATCCCGTTAACTTTGTACGCAGCGGTGATTGTTTTTGTTTTGCCGAGCATTGTGAGCTGACCTGTAATTTTACCTTTGTCAGCGGATTGGCTTTTGAATTGAATTTCAGGGAACTGAACAACATCAAAAAAATCTTTGTTCCTGAGATGGTCGTCTCGTTTTTTGTGGCCCGTATCGATGCTGGCAGCTTTGATAGTGAAAGCCAATTTACTTTTTTCAGGGCTGTCCGGATCGTATGTTACCGATCCTTTAAAATCATTAAAACGGCCGTGGGCTTTTCCTACTTTAAAATGAGTGATGTCGAATAGGATGTATGAACCGACTGGCTCGATCTCATATTCAGCCGCATTCGAAGGCAATGTAATTAACATGCATGCGATAATTGCTGCGACATGTTTGATGATGGTTCTAATGGGAGGCATGGATTCTATTCTGGTTTGTTTTCTTCTTTGTGAGTGGATTTAACATAGAGCTCGCGTAATTGTTTAAAATCAACTTCAGCAGGGCTAGAGGACATGAGGTCGATTCCTCGATTATTTTTCGGGAACGCTATCACTTCCCTAATGCTCTCTTCACCGGCGATCAACATCACTAATCGATCAAATCCAAGTGCCACACCTCCATGAGGAGGTGCTCCAAAACTGAAAGCGTCCAGTAGGTGGCCGAACTCTTCTTTCGCTTCATCTTCTTCTATTCCTAAGACTGAGAATACTTTTGTTTGCAGCTCACCTTCATGAATTCTAATGGATCCCCCACCTATTTCATTGCCATTCAAAATGACATCGTAGGCCTCTGCTCTGATCATTCCATAATTGGCTTCGTCATTTAACAATTCTTTATCTTCATCTATTGGGCGAGTGAATGGATGGTGAACGGCGTTCCATTTTCCAGTCTCTTTGTCTTGAGCGAGTAGTGGAAAGTCAGTGACCCATAAGAATTCAAGGTCATCGTTATCTTTTGTCAGTTCCAGGTACTGTGAGCACTCCAAACGGACCCTTCCTAAAACCTCACAGATGATCTCCCAATCTCCGGCTCCGAATAAAATCAAATCACCTTCCTCAATTTTCATCGTTTCAGTGAGAGCGGCTTTTTCTTCTTCGCTGAAGAATTTAACGATGGGAGATTTCCATTCACCATCTTCAACTTTTATGAACGCGAGCCCCTTGGCTCCGTGCAATTGGGCAGTCTCGGTCAAATGATTCATTTGTCCTGTCGTGACGCAGGCAAAGTTCTTTGCATTGATGGCTTTTACTACGCCTCCATCATTCAGGGCTCCACTGAATACTTTAAATTCACTACTTTTGAATACGTCCTTTAGGTCAGTCAGTTCCATCCCGAACCTCTTGTCAGGTTTGTCACTGCCATACATGTTCATTGCATCCTGATAAGTGAGCCTTGGGAAAGGAGCCTCAATTTGAATTCCCGTTGCTTCCTTAAAGCATCTAGATAATAGGCCCTCTATGATCTTTATGATATCATCAGCGTTCACGAATGAGGCCTCTATGTCTACTTGGGTAAATTCAGGCTGACGGTCAGCGCGCAGGTCCTCGTCACGGAAACAACGAGCAATTTGGAAGTACTTTTCGACTCCGGCAACTTGGAGCAATTGTTTGTACTGTTGAGGGGCCTGGGGAAGTGCGTAAAATTTTCCAGGATTTAGCCTAGAGGGGACAAGGAAATCTCTGGCCCCCTCGGGGGTGCTCTTACTTAGGATTGGGGTCTCAATTTCCAAATAACCCATCTCATCAAGATAATCTCTGCATGACTTTGCGACGCGATGGCGGATCTGTAAATTTCGAGCCATCCTGGGTCGACGCAAGTCAAGGTACCGATGCTTGAGCCTTAGGTCCTCATTGGAAAGTTCCTTGTCGAGTTGAAATGGGAGTACCTCGGAGTGATTGACGATTTCCAGGCTATTGGCTACAAGCTCAATTTCTCCGGTGTCAATATTTGGATTGGTTGTGGCTTGGCCTTCAATCTCCGGTCTTTCCGATACGATTCCGGTAACGCGGACGACATCTTCCTGCCTCAGTCCATGGGACATCTTAGCTGCTTCTGCGTCCTCTTCACTCCTGAATACGGCTTGCGTAATTCCTTCGCGATCTCTTATGTCTATGAATATTACTCCATGATGGTCGCGCTTGCTATTGACCCAACCAATGAGGGTTGCAGTTTGGCCAATGTGTTCTTTGCGGAGTTCGTTGCAATTGTGCGTTCGCATATATTTAGAAGGAAATTTATATTTGGGGGGCTATTTATTTTGCTAAGAGCGGGCCTTCGGGAGGAGTGTTTTTGATGGACTTAATGAACTTAAGAATCTGGTCAGTTTCAATCTCTATTTCTTCCCGCTGGATTAAATCTTTTACTTTAATTTTTGGATATTCTGATCCGATAATTACTGCAGTTCTAGATTTGAGGTTCTCAGCATTTCCAAATTGTTTGCCAACTTTTGTTGGTGCGAGTGGATAAGAGACTCGGCAACCGTTGTTTCTTAGTAGTTGCGCTATGGAGAGTGCATCGTTCCGGTGATTTTCATCAGCAATTATAATGTATGCGTCTGAAGAATCTTCAGTTCCCAAGTAATTTAATAATTTAGTATTTGCCGATTTTGTTTGTTTAATGAGGTCAGTGATTACGACGTCACCCATCGCGAATCCGCAAGCAGGGATGTCAGCGGCGCCGTCACTGATGAGTGAGCACAGTTTATCGTACCTTCCTCCTCCAGCAATTGCTCTCATGTTTCTATTCGTGTCGAACACTTCGAAGACCGTGCCAGTATAGTACGCTAATCCTCTTACAACATTAAGATCCACTTTAACATAATCGGATAGTCCGCGAGCTTGTAGATTGTTTATTACTGATGAGAAGTGCTTACTGTCAGCGGCAGAATCTATAAAATTCTGTACAGCTTCTCTTGTCGTTCCGATTTTTACTAGAGCTTCATTAGTTACCTCGTCTTTTTCTTTTTCAATTTTATCAATCGTTTGAAGAAAATGTTCTTGGTAGGAGCTGTCGATGGATTCTTGGCGCATGAATTCTAACCATGCTTCCCGGTCACTGAGGCGTATAATGAAGTCTTCTTTAGTGAAGCCAAGTGCCAACATTAAATCTATTGAAAATGCAATCAGTTCCGCGTCAGCCTCTTTAGATTCCTCACCTAATATATCGGCATTGAGTTGATAAAATTCTCTTGTCCTACCTTTCTGCGGTTTTTCGTATCGGAAAAATTGCCCAATGCCAAACCATCGTAATGGTTTCTTATAGTCTCGTTGACGTGTCGCGGCCATCCGAGCCAGTGTAGGAGTGAGTTCGGGACGCATAGCCACTCCGCGTTCGCCTCTATCATCAAAGTGAAAGAGCTGCCCTAGAATCTCGTCGCCACTCTTTTTCTTATATAAATCTGTTGGTTCTAGAATGGGGCCATCATATTCATGGAAGCCATATATGCGCGAAATCTCGCGCCATTTCCCGAAAACGTAATTTCTGACAGCGCAATCTTCCGGGAAAAAATCCCGGAAACCGGGGAGTTTTTGTATTTTTTCACCCATTTCTTGTGTTATGACCGACCAATTTGGCTGCTTAATCGCGAAATTCAACCGATTTGGACATTGAGGCTTCAGCTGATCTGGTCAAAGTGTTCTATAAATGCTTACTGAGCTAAGAATAAGCAACTTTCGTTGTTTTGAGAGTTTTGACTGCTCTTTAGAGAGTGGAACTACACTATTTGTAGGTGAAAACGCTCAAGGAAAGACATCAATTTTGGAATCTATATGCGTTCTTATGCGCTTACAGTCGCCCAGGAGCAACAAAGTCAGTGATCAAATAAGGTTTGATGCAGAAGCTTGCTCTATCGAAGGAATCTTATCAGGGAAGCGGCTTCTTTTTTCTGCAGCTGGTCCAAAGCGGCGGATGACAGTTGATAATGAATCTTTTAGCAAACGCAAAGACTATCTAGCGGAAACGGGTCTAGTGGTCTGGATAGGTAATGATGATATTGATCTTGTTAGGGGAAGTGCTGAGTCAAGGAGACGATACTTGGACTTTGGAGCCTCTCAGCTTAGTGCAGGCTACTTGCCGGCGCTGAGAGCTTATACGAGAGCGCTGCGTGCAAGGAACTTTCTCTTGAAGCGTGATGCTAATCCATGCTGGGATCAGATAGACTCATATACGAAGCTCTTGGTTCAGCATGGTACTTACATTGCCGAGCAGAGATCAGCTCTAATATCGTCTCTTGTTCCTTTTGCAAAGAAATTACAATTGGATGTGAGTGGAAAAGATGAACTCCTTTCATTAAATTATGTGCGTTCAGGGAATGAGGACTTGGAGCTTGCTTATGAGGAGAAAAAGGAAGCAGAGGCCAAACAGAGGCTCACCTTAGTGGGACCTCACCGTGATGACCTTGAGCTATCTATTAATTCATTGCTCGCTTCTAAGTTTGCTTCGGAGGGGCAGCAAAGGACAATTGCCTTATCTCTAAAAATTGCACAATCGCATGTGCTCCGTGAGCGTAAAGGATCGAATCCAATATTGTTAATTGATGACATTTTTGGAGAACTTGATTCCTCTAGACGTAATCGTCTCTTGTCTAGTTTTCCTGAAGGAGCTCAAAAAATTATTACTACTACTAGTTTGGACTGGGCTTCGGATGGATGCCTCGAAGGTTCACGGTGCTATTCATTGAGCAAGGGTCTGCTTGATGAGATGTAATAGGAAATAAGGAAATATGTTGAAATAGATCAAAACTTATGGAGATTATTGCTTAATATATTTTAATATTCAGCTAGCATTAAATTTCCTAACTTCTGATAACTTTTTCAATTCCCCATGAGAATTATTTTTTTGATGATTGTTGCGTCAGCACCTTGTTTCTTTTGTGGCTCTTGTAGTTTTTCGGAATTCTCCTTATTCAATCAACTCGGCAAGATAGAGGCATCGGGTCCTGCTTATACGGTAAGGACAACGGCGTATAGCCATAGAGAAAAGGAGCAGAGGGGTAAGTACGGAGCGTTGACTGCTTCTGGTCGTCGTTTGCGGTATGGAAAGATTCGTAGTGCTGGGGCGGATTGGTCAAGGTACCCGCTCGGCACTAAGTTCAGGATCGTTGGTCAGCCCCATATTTATGTAGTTGAGGATTATGGTAGATCTCTGGTAGGGACAAATACTATTGATTTATATAAGCCTACACTCAGAGGCATACGCAATTGGGGCACTCGCCGAGTTAATATCCAGATAATTGAATGGGGAAGTCTTCAGCGGAGTGAGGAAATTTTGAAGGGTCGGCTCCATTATGCGCATGTTCGAAAGATGTACAATGCGATTAATGCAAAACGTAATTGAATATAATAACAGTTCGGATTCAGGAATTTAGATGATTAATGTTCTCTCAATATGACCAAGAAGGACCGCGCGAAATTTGTGCTTCAAAGATTGGACTTTCTTTACCCAGAAACTCCTATCCCTCTTAATCATTATAGTCATTATACGTTATTGATTTCAGTGTTGCTTTCAGCTCAGTGCACTGATGAAAGAGTGAATAAGGTTACACCGTCTCTATTTTCTGAGGCGGACACTCCTTCTTCTATGGCTAAAATGACTGTTTCGGATATCCAGAAAATTATACGACCTTGTGGACTGTCTCCTCAAAAAGCTAAAGCGATAAGATCCTTGTCTAAGATCCTTCATGAGCAGCACGAGGGTGAAGTTCCAAGGACCTTCGAAGAACTTGAGGCCTTGCCGGGGGTCGGGCACAAGACAGCATCGGTTGTAATGTCGCAGGCTTTTGGGGTCTCTGCATTCCCTGTCGATACTCATATTCACCGTTTGGCTCAGAGATGGGGTCTTAGTAACGGGAAAAATGTTACGCAGACAGAGAGGGATCTTAAGAGGCTCTTTCCTGAGAGGAGTTGGAACAAATTGCACCTCCAAATAATTTTTTATGGCCGAGCTCATTGCACGGCGAGGAGATGCGACGGTAGGGTCTGTGATATTTGTAGGTCCCTTTATCCGGATCGCAAGAGGCCGAAGAAGACGAAGCGGTCCTGATTTATCTTCGTTCTATTTGTCAGATTGGGAGAGTTTATCTGTACTCAAAGTGATTAAATTCTCCGCAAATTTCACACTGTTTATTTTCTTCAGAGAGTCTGCAAAGTGGTCATCATTTTTATACATTTCAAGTTGATCCTGGGTCCGCCACTTTTGTAATAAATTCTCGGGCATTGATGAGCCGTTACTTGATTTGAAATTGCTGACTCGAAGGAATGCCGCTCCATTTAATACTTCTAACTTTAAAGTCATCTCGCCGTTCCAATATTTTCTTTCCTGCCAAGGAAGGAACTTCCGCATTTTTCTTGAACACAGAGCAGTGATGGTTCCGTCAGATTTGATTCCTTGGAAGAAGTACTCATTTCGTAAGTCTGATAGATAGTTATCGTTTGCGATCAGAATATTGATGTCTTTGACTGATAGGCTCAGCTCAGTTGTTTCAGATGAATCGGAATTTATCTGCTGATCGAACGTTTTTATTTTTGATCTTATACTATTAAGTTCAGCTTCTGTTCCTTGCTCTTCAGGTATGTCAAGGGGCTCGGTTTCACTGTAAGGAACCAATTCTTCTAAGTGCCTTGCCCCACTCACTATGATTTGTATGACTATTCCTGTCATGAAGGCGAGTAGGAGACACACAATTGCACAGCCCAATTTAGGGTAATTGCTTCCTTTTCGTTCATTGTTCTTTATAATTATTTCTTCTGTGCTCATTGAGTTTACTGGTATCAATTATAGGCAATTTCAAGAATCGTCCACTTGAACCTTTTAACTTAGGGAGGAGACTATTTTATTAATGCGAGTTTTGGTAGCCATGTCAGGAGGAGTGGACAGCAGTGTAGCTGCTGCCCAATTAATTAGTGAAGGGCATGAAGTGGTTGGAGCGTACATGAAGAATTGGATTAATGAGGGAAATATTATTGGGGACTGTCCTTGGCAACAGGACATTGTGGATGCTCGCGCAGTTGCAGATCATCTGGGCATTGATTTTCGGGTAGTGAATATGATGGATGAGTATCGTCAAAGAATCGTAAAATATTTACTAGAAGGGTATCAGTCTGGAATCACGCCTAACCCGGACGTGATGTGTAATCGAGAAATGAAATTTGGAGTGTTTCTTGATTATGCTAAGAGCGAAGGTTTCGAGGCCGTAGCAACTGGTCATTATGCGAAGATCAGATCAAATAATGACGGGACACGTGATATTCTTTGCGGGAATGACTCTAATAAGAATCAGACATACTTCTTGGCCCTGTTGAATCAGGATCAGGTCCTTCATGCTCTTTTCCCAATTGGACATTTACTCAAACCTGAGTTGCGGGATCAAGCAGATCAGCTAGGGCTTCCAAATGCTAAGAAAAAAGATAGTCAGGGCATTTGTTTCATCGGTGAGGTGAAGATGTCTGATTTTTTACAAAATTACGTAGATGATAGTCCTGGTTCAATCGTGAATCTTGATGGAGAGATTCTTGGAGAACATCGTGGTTTGCATTTATACACTTTGGGTCAGCGCAAAGGGATAGGTGTTCCGTCGAATACTTACCGTGAGGCCTATGTTGTAGTGGGGAAGAGAGCAGAAGAAAACGAATTGATTGTCGGTTTTGATCAAGAGGACACGCCGTATCTTTATGCTTCGAGTTGCACTGTTGGAAGTTTATCTTTCGTTAACAGGAAGCTAGTTCAGGGAGAAAAAATATTAGCTCAACCGAGATACAGAACGCCGGCAGTGCCTGCGTCGTTTAATTGCAGAGGGGACGAAGAGGACTCGATCGATTTGATCTTCGAACAGCCTCAGCGAGCAATTACGCCTGGCCAGGTGTGTGCGTTTTACGATGAAGATGTATTATTAGGAGGCGGGATCTTTGAATCGGTCGACTACACAAAATGAGTCTCGAAAATTTTAATCTGAGCCTCTAATTATTTAAAGGGCTTCGATTTCTGCAACCGCTTCAATTTCAATCCTGCAATCGAGAGGCAGGCACGCGACCTGGATCGTGGACCTCGCTGGTTTGTGCGATTCAAAATGCTTTTCATAGACACTGTTAAATTGAGAGAATTCAGCCATGTCCTTTAAAAATACTGTCGTTTTGACAACATTCATAAGAGAGAGTCCTTCATTCTCAAGGATAGCTTTAAGGTTCGCCATTACTTGGTCAGTTTGATCTTCGATCAGATCGGCAACTAGTGAACCAGTTGATGGATCTATGGGGATTTGACCGGAAGTTATTAGTAGGTTCCCAGTCCTAACGGCGTGAGAGTATGGTCCTATCGCTTTGGGGGAATTTTCTGCGGTGATTTTTTGCATTGTAGGTTCTTTAGGTGATATGAAATTGATTAATCCTTGAGTGCATTATTGAGACCCTTGCGCATTTCATTTATAGGGGCTTCACGATTGAACCAGGTCTCAAATGAGATGGCGCCCTGATGAAGGAGCATAGAAATCCCATTAGCGGAGCGGGCCCCAGTCGATATGGCGTTTCTTATTAATTTTGTTTTTCTAGGGCTATATACCATATCGTATACGAGATGGTGTGGTTGCAATAAGCCGGAAGGAATGAGTTCAGGGTCAGAGTTCTTCATGCCGAGGGAACTAGCATTGATGATGAGGTCGATGTCTCCGAGTTCATCTACGAGTTCGAGCTTGGACCATCCTGTCATCTTTAACCGAGATGATGAGGAATGAATGTGTTTTTCTTTCAGGTCCTTCGCTACTTCATCATACACGGGTTTGACCTTTTCTTCTGTCCTGTTGACTAGGACTAACCTCTCCACTTCTTCGATTGCGCATTGTATGGCAACTGCGCGCCCGGCACCGCCTCCGGCTCCGAGGATCATTACCCGCAAATCACTAAGATCGATTGAAAATTCTTCTCGTATTGCGCGGACCAGGCCGGGCCCGTCACTGTTACTTCCTATGGATTTTCCGTTCTCGAAGCGGACCGTATTCACGGCTCCCATTCTGCGGGCCGAATCGTCGACGCTGTCGCAGGCGTTAATGGCTTCGAACTTCAAAGGGACAGTGCAGTTTGTCCCATAGAATCCGTTCTCCTTGATTAAGTTCAAAGCTTCTGAAAATTCGTCCTCTGGAACTTTGATTTTTACGTATTGAGACTTAATGCCACAGAAATTTAATGCCGGGTTATGAAGTTGTGGGGACAGTGAGTGTTCTACAGGGTTTCCGAAAACAGATAGTAATGCCGGAACATCAAATTGCTCATTTATGGTAGACCAGTCTTTGAGGTCGCTAACGGTAAATGTTTTCTCTGAATCGTTCATCGAATTAAATATTAGTATAGATTTTATCGAGCCTTTCCTTGATCCTTGCAACCGTCGCGACTCTTCCAATCGTTTCTAGAGTGGGCATCAGATCAGTGCCTTGTCCTACCCCAGTAGCACAAACGCGTAAAGGAAACATCAGAGCTCCTATTTTGATTTGTTTTGTGCCCGCGAAATCTTTGACTGCGTTCTTTATATTTTCAGCGACCCAAGGGTCCAGAGATTCAAGGATGGTACTTAGTTCCTTGATTCTTTCACCAATTTCTGGATCAGTTGAAATTTTTAGAGATGCGTCATAATCTGTGGGATAGTTGTCATTTAAAATTGGCTCTAGTATTTTTTCTATTTCTGAGAGGTGCTGGACCCTAGGTTGGGTCAAGGAGATTACCTGTTCTGATGCATTGCTTGAGAAGGGGAGAGCCCTTTCAAGGTATTCCTCTTCAGTCAGATCGCTGACATATTGCCCGTTAAGCCATTTACATTTATTCAAATCAAAACGTGAATTGCTTTTGTTTAAATGGTCAAAGTCGAACAGTTCAATTATTTCACTCGTGGTTAATTTTTCTCTATCGTCTTTTGGAGACCAGCCAAGTAATGCAATGTAATTTGTTACGGATTCTGCTAAGAAGCCTTCATTTTTGTACCATTCGATTCCTGCTCCAGCATCCCTTTTGCTCATCTTGGAACCATCTTCATTCAATATTAGAGGAATGTGTGCAAAGATCGGAGCGGGGCACTTTATGGCGTTAAACAAAGCGACATGCTTTGGAGTATTGGATAGATGGTCTTCTCCTCTCAAGACATGAGAGATGTTCATTTCAATATCATCAATGACGTTAACGAAATGAAACAAAAAGGTCCCATCAGGTCTCCGGATTATGAAATCCGGATTCGCTTCAATTTCTATTCCCTTTTCTTTGTCCCAGGCACGATTGCCCGTCGTACTTAAATTAATAGTTTGAGGTCCACAAATTTCATCATGAAACTCAACGTCGGAAATTGGGACCTTGAAACGGATCGCTCCATTATCTTCATATACTAGATCAGAGTCTTCTAATCTCTTGAGGTATTCCTCATAAACACTTTGGCGCTGGCTCTGATAGAAGGGCCCATCGCCACTTTCTTTTCCTGGGCCTTCGTCCCAGTCCAGATTGAGCCATTTCAAGCCATTTAATATTTCGTCACATGATTCATCCGTGTTCCGTTCATGGTCAGTGTCTTCTATCCGAAGAATGAACTCTCCATCATTGTGCTTAGCGTAAAGCCAATTAAATAATGCAGTGCGAGCCCCTCCAACATGAAGATATCCTGTAGGAGAAGGGGCAAATCTTGTTCTAATTTTAGAGGATTCCATTTTTGGTTTGTGTCATGATGCTATCAGCATTGGCTCAGGTCAAAAGGAACTGTTTGAATAAACATAAGTTTTCTTCTTTTGAGTCTTACTCAGGCAGAGTTATGGTATGAGTCATGTTCAAGTTAAAGTTGCACTGGCAGATTTTAATAGCTCTTCTTTTTGGCCTTATTGCAGGGACCCTCATTCAACGTGAGTTTGGTTTGCATGCAAAGGAGACTGTTTATGTTGGCATACTAAAGTTTCTTGGCAATACGGTTTTTATAGGCCTCCTGAAGATGGTGATCGTGCCTCTCATATTCTCTTCTATCGTGGCAGGGATTGCTGGGAGGAAGAAGTCAGGGGGATTTGGGCGTCTGGGACTAAAAACGTTGGGATATTATATGCTGACGAGTTCTGTAGCTATTGTGATTGGTCTTTCGGTAGTTAATCTGATGAAACCTGGCCTCGTTGATGGCCAGCCAAATCCTGAACTAGTTAAGTTCATGAGTGAGAACAGTGAAGAATTTGAGAAGAAAGGAGCATCGGTCGGCAAGGATGCGACTGGTCTTCAGGACGAGCCGCATCCTCTTGGAGTCGTGGGTTCTTTGATTGAGAGAATGATTCCTGAAAATGTTTTTCAATCAGCTTCAGATAATGGGGCCATGCTATCTCTCATATTCATTAGTATACTCACAGCGTTTGGCCTCTTGTCCTTGCAGGGGCAGGCGGCAGAGACTCTCACTGATCTGATCATAGGAGTCAATGAGCTCATGATTAAAATAACAGGATGGATCATGAAGCTGGCGCCTCTGGGAGTTTTTGGTCTGATGGGTTGGACCATTTCTCAGACAGGTCCTTCCTTTTTATTCTCTATGAGTAAGTACATGTTTTCAGTAATTCTAGCGTTAGGAATACACTTTTTTATCGTCCTTCCTCTGATGCTTCTTTTATTGGCAAAAGTGAATCCTATTAATCATTTCTCTGCCATGAAAGAGGCCCTACTCACATCATTTTCAACGGCGTCCTCTTCTGCGACTCTCCCAGTCACTTTGAAGTGCCTTCAGCAGAATGTAGGAGTCTCAAAGCGCGTCTCAAGTTTTGTTCTTCCTTTGGGTGCTACAGTAAATATGGATGGTACTGCCTTGTACGAATGCGTTGCGGTCCTGTTCATAGCTCAGGTCATGGGAATCACGTTGGATTTTTCTGCTCAATTATCGATTGTTATTCTGGCTCTTCTTACAAGTATAGGGGTCGCAGGAGTTCCTTCGGCGAGCTTAGTTGCTATTGTGATTATTCTGCAGAATGTAGAAGCTACTAATGCAAAATTGGAGGGAGCCTTCGCGGCGATCGGAGCAATTTATGCAGTGGATAGGATCCTAGACATGTGCAGGACAAGCGTGAACGTTTTTAGTGATTCATGCGGGGCCGTGATTGTCGCTAGGAGCGAAGGAGAGAGTTTACTGCTTGGAAGCCCAGAGCGGAACTGATTGGATCTCTCAGAATCGGAAAAATGAATCTGCTGTCTCGCTTGTTTTTTCTGAGAGGCTCTTTATTGAGATTTCTCTTAGATCTGCAATGAATTGAGCAGTGGTCATTGCGTGTGAAGGTTCGCAGCGCTTGCCTCTGAATGGGACCGGAGCAAGGTAAGGGGAATCAGTTTCGATCATGAAAGAATTGACTGGACAGGATTTCGCGCATTGTTGGATTTCAGATGCGTTCTTGAAAGTTACGATGCCAGTGAAAGAGATCAAGTGGCCTTGTTCGATCAGAGGCTTTGCGGATTCCCACGATGAGCTGAAGCAGTGAAAGACTGCTCTTAATTTTCCATGGAATGGGTCGATTATTTTGTTTATGTCCTTCCAGCACTCATCGCCTCTGTCTCTGTGGTGGATCACAACATTTAGACCAAGCTCGGCTGCCAGTTCTAGTTGAGAATGGAAAAATTCACTTTGAAGGTCCCTATAGGATTGCTCAGTCCAACCCGAAGGAGCCGGATGAAAGTAATCTAATCCAATTTCTCCGATAGCGGCGACGGATTCTTTTTCGGCTATGTTTCTGATCTCTTGGATCCAGTTATCATTTGTGATCTCGGTAACGGAGCAGGGATGAATTCCTACTGCTGCGAATACGGAGTCATTATTTTTTGCAATCTCTATGCATCTTGATGAATTCTCAAGGTCAGTAGAAATTGTCACCATCCTTGATACTTTTGCAGTGACCGCTCGTTCAATGACTTCATCCAGGTCAGAAGAAAAATTCTCAGAGGCGAGATGACAATGTGAATCAGTAAGCATCTTGGCTCATGTGGTTAACGACTAATTGGTTACCATTTTAATAAGTAGCTGGCCCACGTGAGTCCGGCTCCAAATGCAACTAGCAGGACAATGTCCCCTTCATTAATAGATTTCGTTTTATTGGCTTCATCCAAAGCAATTGCAATGGCTGCGGCTGAGGTGTTTCCATATTTTGTTAAGTTAATGAAGGTCTTTTCTTTTGGAATGCTCATTCGATCTGTAATGGCTTCGATGATTCTTAGATTGGCTTGGTGAGGAATTACCATGTCCACATCCTCAGAGCTTAATCCATATTTTTGCAAAGCATCCTCGGCCGCGCGTCTCATGGCATTGACCGCATATTTGTAAACTTCACGCCCTTGCATGCGAATCGTATTAAGTTTCTGGTCAGCATTTTCTAGAGTTATTGGGCATGCTGAACCGCCCCCTGGCACATGCAGGATATCAGTTTGCCTGCCATCGCTGCCTAACGAAGAGGAAAGGAGTTTTCGTCCCTTGTCATTATTTTCGTCGATCGTAAGAATGACCGATCCTGCACCATCTCCAAAAAGAACGCACGTGTTCCTATCTTCCCAATCGACCATACTGCTGAGCTTTTCAGCACCAATAATTAGAGCGGTTTTCCGTTGCCCGCTGAGGATAAGACTTTCTGCTATTTGCATAGCATAGAGGAACCCTGAGCATGCTGCAGAAACGTCAAAGCACAAAGAGTTAGTGGCTTCAATGTTTTTTTGCACGTAACAAGCCGTTGCAGGAAAGAATGCATCAGGGGATATGGTCGCAACAATGATAAGATCTATGTCTTCGCCACTAACATTAGCATCCTCCATGGCGGCTTTTGCGGCTTCTGTTGCCAGATCACTAGTCGATTGTGTGTCTGAGGCGATGCGCCGCTCTTTGATGCCTGTTCTGCTCCTTATCCATTCATCGGAAGTGTCAACGATTGCTTCCAACTCATGATTGGTTAATATTTTTTCTGGAACATAGCTTCCGGTTCCAGATATTGTGACGGAGTGGGCCATATCGTGTCTAATGATAATGATTAGACGGGTGAAGGAAAGCTGAGTTTTTCTATTTCTTCTTCGATGTGTGGATTGATTCGCCGAGTGATGGATTCAGCTGCTACCCTGATAGCATTTTTGATTGCAAGTGGAGAGCTTCCTCCGTGCGCAATTATGCATACGCCATTAGTTCCCAGGAGAGGACTGCCTCCATATTCCTCATAGCTTCCACGTGCCATCGCTGCCTTAAATGCAGGCTTCACTAGTGCTCCTCCTATTTTTCCTAATGTATTCTTTTGGATTTCCTCACTGATCCATTTTGCCACGGCCTTGGCGGCTGCTTCACAAGTTTTCAAAACGATATTTCCAGTAAATCCATCGCAGATAACCACATCAACTTCTTTTGAGAAAAGGTCATGGCCCTCGATGTTGCCGATGAAGTTCAAGTTACTTTCCTTCAGAAGCCCAAAGACTTCTCTAGTGAATGAGGTTCCTTTTTCTTCTTCTGCCCCATTTGACATTAGTCCGATCTTAGGATTTTTCTTATCATGGACATAGCTCGAATATACGGATCCCATGACCGCGTACTGAAGCAGATGACGTGGCTTTGCTTCCGGATTTGCTCCGGCGTCCATTATATAGGATATTCCGTATTCATTAGGTATGGGGGATGCAATGCCTGCTCGGTCTATCCCATTTAGATTTCTTAGTTTTAACGTTGCTGCGGTAACAGCAGCTCCAGTGTTTCCTGCGCTGACGACGGCTTCGCAGGTGCCATTTTTTACTAGATCTGTTGCGACGCTGATAGAAGAATCTTTTTTTCTACGGATGGCTTTTGCTGGAGACTCATTCATCTCAACGATTTCACTCGCATGAGCTATGGCTATTCTCTCAGTGCTTATGGAATGTTTGTTGAGGGCTTTCTTAATTTTTTCCTGATCACCGACCAAGTAGAGTTCTTTGATGGAAGGTAATGTCTCGAGGGCCATGCCGGCACCTTTGATATTTGATTCAAGGCCGTCATCGCCTCCCATTGCATCGAGTGCTATTCTCATCCTTTTATAATTATATCGAGCCGTACTTAGTGCCCGAGGTATAATCTAAATCCTTACTGGACACAGGTTACTGAGTCAAAAGGAAAGCTCTGCTGGAGAAACTTAGAATTAACCTGAATGCTTATTTATTGAAGGGAGGTTTTTTCTAGAAAGAGTCTATAACTAGTACCTGACGGTTACGATAGAAGCCGCAATTAGGACAAGCTATGTGTGAAGGTGTCACTTCCTGACATTGGGCACATTTATTGAGTTTTGGGGCCCGCCAGCGATTTGCTCCTCTTCTCATGCGGGATTTCATTAAGGATGTGCGACTTTTAGGGACTGCCATAATGGAAAATGAGTTAATCGAGATTTAATTTATTTAGTTCTTCCCAGTCTTTGAGTAGTGATTTTTTCGCTTCTTTAATTTCTATTTCTTCAAAATCACCCTCAGTGTTAAATTTCCCTGAAGCTGGACATTTCCTGTTATTTTCTTCGCCTTCTTCGCAATTTGGGAAACTTGGAAGGGCGAGGAGGATATCTTCCCTTATGCTGTTCGTCAAGTCTATCGTGGAATTCCCTTCAATTGGTAAAAGTAGCGAATGTTCAGTCAAATTGACTGAAAATTTGAATGTATCGAGGCAATGTGGGCACTGAGATGTGAAAGGGGCTAAAAAATCACCTCTGACTAATAAGTTTTCGTCAACGATTGACGCTGCAACCTTAAATTTCAAAGGTCCGGCACTTTTAACAATATCTGACTCTGATAATTCCCAAATATCGTCAACGACGTTCCCTTCAATTACTAAAGATTCATTTTCAGGAATTGCTCGAGTATCAATTGTCATAATAAGGTGATAAAAATATTGTTAATTGATTAATGCTCAGGGCCCTATCTCAATTTGAGACTATAATTTAAATCGAGCTAGTTTTATTTGTTTATGTGGTGATAAAATGTTGAAGCAAAATTGATTTACGATAACGATAGCTGAAATTCAATTAAGCTCAATTATGGTCTGATTGTATTTCAATGATGGACTCACCTCAATCCAAAGATCCTCAAAAAGCAGATCCTCTAGCTGATGCATTGGAGCGTCTCGAGCGGTCGGTCGCAAATAGAGAGAAATCGAGAATGGCTTCATTGGCTGATTCAGGTTCAGATGTTCGTGAAAAACAAGCCGCTAAAGTTACTGAGGGTAACGTTGTTGAATCGGAAGTTAATACTGAAGTGGTTGTTTCAGGCGATGAGGTTAGTGCTAATGAGCTGAATAAAAAAAATACCCCAAAGAAGAATGGGTCATGGTCCAGAGCAACATTCAATATAATGATTCAACTCTCTTGTGTTCTTGCCGTCGGGTACTTGTTGTTACCAGTCTTAAAGAAGGACATTCTACAAGATCTATTGATGGCATTAGAGTCTAATCAAAGAGCAGAGTTTGAGGAGAAGGCTAAGATTACAGAGGAGCTAAATACTATAGGTGAAAGGATAGATTCTTTGTCTGGTGAGTTGAAAAGTATTAATCAGGTAACTCAAGTGTCTGCTAAAGACGTTTACAAAGAGTTAGTCTATTTGCGTGAAAGAAATAAGCTCATAACATTAGGAGATTCGGCAATTCATAATTCAGATAGAGCGTCCCTCGATCAATTGCTCAGAGTTTCAGAGGAGAGTGAAGATGATAGATTAAAGACCGGAGCGGCATCAGAGATCCTTAGAGTTAAATTTGCTTACATGAATGGTTTGAGGAGAGGGACACATACGATTCCGGTGGGCCAATTATTCCCCGATCAAAGCCTCAAGAATGAGACGGAATTGGATACTGATCAGTTGATTGAATTATTGGATAACGCTGAAGCGAAAGTCGATAACCGAGTAAGAGCAGCTTATCTGTTAGCAGATAAAAGAAACAGTAAAGCTGTTGACGCGTTAGCTAAAGTGGTCGAGACAGATTTGAATTTAGATGTTGTTCGCGAGGCGGCAATGACCTTCAGCGAGATGACTGGATTTAAGAATGAAGACCTCTTTAACACTGACGTGCTGTTGCAATGGTGGAGGAATAATTCTGATCAGATAAGGATCATACTAAGCAATTAATGCTTAGGGATTAGTAATTTTATTTAGAATTAGCTATTAACGGCTAGCTGATCTTGGCAATGATGGATTCGAGCTTTTTGCCATATTCAACGTAGCTTTCGAATTGCCGTTTGGCTTTTTCAGCTAAGTCCATTTCTTTGTCAGGCTCTTCATGAAAAACGGTCTCGATGTGAGGCTCAATGGAGATATAGCCTTCATAGCCATTCAATTTTAGGTCAGATAGTATTTGTTTTACATTTCCCTGGCCCTCACCGGGCATGGTGAATGTGCATTCTTTTGATGAGTCATCCCATGTCCCATCTTTGATATGCACATGAAAAATATGAGGTTTCAGTGCTTCATAAAAATTCCATGCGCTCTGACGAGGATATGGTCCTTGAGCAGACCGGTCAGGATTGAAGACTGGATTGCCTGTATCAAACACCCATTTCATATCTGGTATTTCCCGTTGCAATTCGAGTGCATGTGTAATGCTCATGCCGCCGTAGTTCATGCAATTTTCATGAACTGATATAATCCCTTCGTTTTGAAAATCCGATATTATTTTCTTTAACCTTTTGATCCTTTCTTCGAAAAGCTGTTCAGGTAAATCATTTTCTGTTCCGTCTTCGAGGATTGCATAACTCATTATCCTGACAATTTTTGAGTCGAGTAGCTTCATCCTAGTAATGCATCTGGAGACTTCTCCTTCAGTGATGTCGAAAGGATCATTGATGGAATGAGCCCAGTTCCCAATCGTTGACCCTATTCCGCAAACTCCTATTCCTGCTTCTTTGAATTTTTGAGCGGCCAGGTTAAACGCTTCTTCAGGAATTTCGTGTATGCTTCCTTTTTCAAACCCATCAACTTTAACAAATCTGGCTTCGATATGGTCCCAGCCTAATGCGTTAGTCGCTTCGATCTGGGCGTCTACGGTTTCTCCTGCTTCGTCAGCAATTCCTGTCAGTTTCATGTTTTATTGGATTTCGCAAAGTCATCTGCCGAGGCCATTGATTGGGCGTCAATTTTCTTCTTTTGGAAAGTAGAGTTGTCACCTTTTTCTTTCAGGATTGATGCATATTTAGAAGCATCCATTGGCAACTCAATGGTTTTACCTTTCCACGCAGAAAGTAATGATGCGTTCGCTAACTCAACGCTGTTAATGCCTTCCATGGCTGGCGATATCAGTTCTTCACCTTCACGGATAGAATTGATGAAGTTCTGTATTATTTCAATGTGTTGGCCGCCCCTGCCTTCGATTGGAATGTTGACAATGGACGTCTCAGGTTTTGAGAATCCGGACATGGAATTGGCGCTAAATTCTGAGCTGGTTACTTCATTTTTGTTCCATAGAATGTTATTTTCTTCAACTGTCACTACGCCTTGATCAGCTATGACTTCGAGTCTGTTCACTCCAGGAGCTTCTCCTGTAGAAGTGATGAATGTTGCATTCTTTCCATCATTGTATTGAAACAAAAGAGTCGCATCATCTTCGACTTCGATTTGATGGTAGCGTCCGAATCCTAGGAATCCGGTGACGCGTTGGGGCATTCCAAATAACCATTGAAACAGGTCAAGGTTGTGCGGGCACTGGTTAAGAAGAACTCCTCCACCTTCTCCTTTCCACGTGGCTCTCCATCCGCCCATGGCGTAATAGTATTCGGTCCTGAACCAATCCGTGACGGACCAATGGACGCGCCTTATCTCGCCGAGTTGGTTAGTATCAATTAAGTCCTTTAATGTTGTGTAATGAGGGTCTGTGCGCTGATTAAACATTGCGGCGAAGACTCTTTTCATTCCTGTGTCCTTGTAGGACTGAATGAGTGCTTGGCAATCAGCTTTATCAACGGCTAGAGGTTTTTCCATTAGAACATGAAGATCGGCTTCTAAAGCTTTGATTCCAATTTTTCGGTGCGATGGGTGAGGCGTGCAGATATGAATAGCATCTATTTCTCCAGACTGAATCATTTCATCAACGTCAGTGAACTGTGCTTCCCCATCACGCTTCTCTGGGAGGCTTTCGAGAATGTCGCAGATAGCGGTTAGTGAGAGTCCCTCAATTTTCCCATCCAAGATGCTCTGTCTGTGAGCTCTTCCCATATTGCCTAATCCGACAATGCCGTAACGTATATTTTCCATAGCTATACTCTTTTTGTAATTAACTATTCTTCTTCACTTTCAGAGCTTTTTGTCTTAGCAGCCTTTTTCTTTGCGGTAGCTTTTTTCTTTGCCCTAGGAGGAAATTCCCAGCCCAGTTTTCCAGTGGACTTATCGAGTAAAAGATGAGCTCTAAAGGGTCTTCCCTTTTTGGATATGAATCCTTCAATGACTTCAGTTTTACCTTCAGTGAATAGTTTAATGACTTGATCTTTTGGTAGTTCTTTTTTAAGAATTTCCTTGCTGAGGCGGGTTCCTCCCTTTTGCTTGTTGGTTGCCATGTCAGGACAAATGTAGGCCCGATCGGTTTCGTATACTTTTACTACCGTTCCATCGGGAAGTTCCGCTTCAGTGATGAGTTGATCATCGCTTAAGTTTTTGGCTTCTTCTTCTCTTTCTTCGTCACCCTCAAAGATGAACTGTGGCTTCCATCCACCACGGGCCCCTTGTTCCAATGCAAGTTCGGCAGTGAACGCTTGGCCGAAACGGTTCTTGAAACTTTCAAATGGTCCTATCCTGCCTTCTTCTAGAAGTGTCTTGGCCTGTTCAGGTGTGATTTCATGACTGGCTATATATTTATTAAGTTTAAATTTACATTCAGATTCTTTGCATTCATAGCTGCCATCAGTTTGCTTGAGGACATTCCCTTGGCAGTCTGGGCACGTGGCCTGCAGATCTTCAAATACGCGGTTAGCGAGTTCGGCCATTTTTTCTTGTGTCCGATTCACGATGTCTTCGGTCAGTTTTTTAATTTCCGACATGAAGACCTCTCGGCTCAGATTGCCCCCTTCCATTAATTTTAATTTGTATTCCCACTCGCCTGTCATTTCTGGGGAACTCAAGGAATCAATTCCAATGTTTTCTAATAAATCAATTAGGGCCAAGCCTTTATTGGATACCACTAAATCTCTCTTCTGTTGTTCGTGTCGGAATAAATATTTATGAGAAATTAATCCTTCTATTATCGCGGCTCTAGTCGCAGGGGTACCTAAGCCGCGTTCTTTCATTGCTTCTTTTAATTCCCCATCATCAATGCGTTTCCCGGCAGTCTCCATTGCACCGAGAAGAGTCGCTTCTGTGTATCGTGCGGGGGGCCTCGTCGCTTCTTCTTTTAATTCGGTTTCTATTGCTTTGGCTTTGTCGCCAGTTTGAACTGCTATCAGTTCATCTTTTTCAGCTGCTACGCCTGGCTTTCTTCCATAAACTTCTAGATATCCGGGAGTGACTAGGACTTTGCCTGTCGTTAGAAAAGAGTCTTGATCGATCCTAGTGATTCTCCTCGTCGTTTCAAATTCTGCAGAAGGAAAGAATATTGCGATGAGCCTTCGTGTGACTAGGTCGTATATTTTTTGTTCCTGTTCCTTTAGTGCAGTAATGGGAATCTTTCCGGTTGGGATTATTGCGAAGTGGTCGCTAATTTTGGCGTCGTTGAATATGCGCTTGTTTGGCTTCACCCAATCATTAGCAATGACTTTGGAAGAGCTGTCGATTATTTGCTGATCGAGTGATGGGCTCGAGATTCCGGCAGCAAATCCTTTAATGTTCGATTTAATGTTCGGTATGTAATCCTCGGGGAGGCACTTCGAGTCAGTCCTTGGATAGGTCAGTAGTTTGTGCCTTTCATAAAGTGATTGAGCGATGGCGAGTGTGTTCCGAGCGCTGAATCCAAACTTACTTGATGCGTCTCGCTGCAATGTAGTGAGATCATATAGTTGAGGCGGCGCTTGCTTTGCAGGTTTTTTATTTTCTTCGATGGTTCCTGTTTTTTCTTTGCATCGAGAGACGATTTCATCCGCTTCTTCTCGGCTCCATATTCTCTCGGGTCTTGACTGATCGTTGTCAGTATCTTTTTTGAAGTCTTCACGAAACCAGCGCCCCTTATAGGAACCGTTATCGGTTTCAAATTCGCTATGAACTTCCCAGTAATCCTGAGGTGTGAAGCTCCTTATTTCTCTTTCTCTTTCTGATAAAATTACCAGGGTAGGGGTCTGGACCCTGCCGGCCGTTGTGACATTAAATCCTCCATGCCTCGAGTTGAATGCTGTTAAGGCTCTAGTCCCATTAAGGCCTACGAGCCAATCGCTCTCAGAGCGGCATAGGGCCGCTTCTGCAAGTGGAATCATTTCTTGGTCGTCTCTGAGTGATTCGAAAGCGGTGAGGATTGCATTGTTTGTCATTGATTGCATCCACATGCGCTTAATCACTTTGTCGGCTCCTGCCACTTGCATGACGTAGCGAAATATTAGCTCTCCTTCTCTACCTGCATCGCAAGCGTTGATAATAGTTTCTACTTCTTTCTTTTTGATTAAGCGTTTCAGTAGATTCAATCTGCTTTCACTCTTCGCGATGGGTTGCAGTTCGAATTTTTCGGGTATCACCGGGAGGTGTTTGATTCCCCATGGAAGTTTTTTGCCGTGTGGCCCTGATGGCATTTTTAATTCAACTAGATGTCCAACCGCTGAAGAAATTAAGGCGTTGTCGCTTTCGAAGTAGGTATTTCTGTCCTTACCTCTTTTCTCAAATTTGCCTAATTTTTTGGATAATACTCGAGCAAGGTCAGTAGCGACGCTTGGTTTTTCAGCAATTATGAGAGTTTTTGACATGTTAAGAAGGCGAACCTAGGACAGAATTCTAGGATTTTTCAATCAGGTTTCTTCAGATATTTTTTTTTTTTATATCGAAGGGTTGATGAGAGGGGATGAACTAGTGGGGTTTTATGATGCTGAAAACCCTAAAAACAAGACACTTCTATATCATTTGCCGACCGATATAATCAATGATTCTGATGAGAAGCTCATCGTTGATTTTTTTTGAAGGGGGAGGCTTTATCTGAGAATAAAAGATCTAAATATTTAGAATTTCGCGTTTTAACGGATAGTTGCGATTGATTCTGAGATCATTGCCTCGGTCACTTTATCAGTGAGCTCGGGCCTTCCTAATTCATGAAGAGCAACGAAACGAATTTGACCATTTTCGAATTTTTTGTCAGCTCTCATAATGTTTAAGATCGAATCTGTAGATATTTTTTTATCTAGATTTACCGGCAAATTAAATTTTATAAGGGCGTTTTTTATGCGATCACTTTGCTCTGAGGGAAAATCAAACATTTCAGATGAAATGAAATTTGCACATATTAGTCCTAGGCTAATTGCCTCACCGTGCAGGAATTCTCCATAACCTCCTGCTGTCTCTATGGCATGACCGATGGTGTGTCCGTAGTTAAGATGGGCTCTTGTTCCGAGGAGTTCCTTTTCATCCTCTTCCACAACCCTTGCTTTTATCTCTGCGTTTTTTGCTATTAATGAATCCAGATTTGATGAGCCCCTTACATTCATTATTTCCTCAAGCATGTCACCGTCGCGGATTGCAGCGTGTTTAATTGCTTCAGCAAAGCCTTCATTAAATTCTCGTTCTGGCAATGTTTGCAAAGTCGTAGTGTCTGCTATTACGAGTTTTGGTTGATGGAATGCTCCGATTAAATTTTTCCCCTCAGGCGCATTGACTCCTGTTTTTCCTCCTATCGAACTGTCGACTTGAGAGACAATGGTTGTGGGTATTTGAATTAATGGAATTCCACGATAAAAAACTGATGCTGCTAATCCAGCAAGATCACCGATAACGCCTCCACCAAGAGCGATTACAAAGCTGTGCCTGTCATGTCCGGCTGCTATCATTTCACGGCATATTTCTTCAACGTGTGATAGTGATTTGCTGGATTCGCCCGCGGGAACGGTAACTAAATCACTTTTTATTCCGGCGCTATGCAGTGATTGCTGGACCTGCTTTGCATAGAGTGGCGCGACATTGGAATCGGATATTATGACGCAATGTTGAAGGCTGAGGTGCTCTGCAATCTTTGTTCCGCAATTATCGAGAATGTTCTGGCCAATAATTATTTCATAATTGTCTGGGGGGCTCAGGTTGACCCGTATTGATATTGGGGAGTTATTCATTGTGGGGTGGAATTATCAGGCCAGCGATCTTTTCAATTGCTGAATTTGGATCGTCTTTCTTTTCAAGGCAAACGTTTTGAAATCCCTTTTCTCGTTTAAACCATGTGATTTGTCGCTTTGCATAGTTTCTAGAGGATTGTTGTATGGAATCGATGCACTCTTCTAGAGATGTCTTTCCTTCTAAGTGAAGTCGAGTCTCCTGAATGCCGATTGCCTTTTTGGCTGTGTCGGAAATGTTTTCTGGCAATGAACGGTTTTCATCAATTAGACCATCCTTTACCATTTGTTCGACTCTTAGATTTATCCGGTCATAAAGCTCTTGTTTTGGGCGGTGCAGTGAAATGCCATTAAATTTTGGATGATGCTTTTCCCATTCATTTTTAATTTCAGACATTGGTCTATCTGCAAGGATGCTGATTTCTAATGCACGGGTAACGTATCTTCTGTTTTTTAAATTGATCTGAGAGGCTCCTACGGGATCACATTTTTCCAATCTACTTATTAATTCTTTATGGCTTATTTTATTTAGCTCCCCCCTTAGTTCGTGATTGGCTGGTGGGAGGTTGGATAGTCCATGGGTGAGGCTTTTAATATAGAGGCCACTTCCGCCCACAATAATTGGGGTTTTACCTCTATCAGAAATATCTTCAATCTGACCATGTGCCATTTCTGAATAGCGAGCAGCATTACAGTCCTCTTGCAGTTCTAGAGCCCCATACAGATGATGTTTAATCTGACCTAGTGCTACTGATCCGGGGGAAGCTGTAACAATTTCAATTCCTTTATATATTTGAAAAGCATCTGCATTTACTATTTCGCCGCCAATGTTTTTGGCAATCGAAAGAGCTATGGAACTTTTTCCAGTTCCGGTTGCGCCAACCAAGTATAGCGGCAGCATGGAATTTAATGCTTATCTTGAAAGAGCTTTTAATCTTCGGTTCTACCTCTGCTCTTGGCTCCGTTTACTATGATTTTTCTTCCCATGTACTCATGATCGTGTAGGTCCTTTGCTGCTTTTATTGCGGCATCAATATTGTTCATTTCAACAAATGCGTAACCCTTTGATCGAGCATTGCGACTGTGCCTGACAATTTCAGCGCTTCTGACGTCGCCAAATTTTTCAAATAGCTCAATAAGATTTTCGTCGCTTGTCTGGTATGAAATATTACCAACGTATAATCTTTCTGAAGTGACTGGTATCTTCTCTGGAGGGAGTGACTTTCGAGGTTGTTTCTCACTTGTTGTGACTCTCTTTTTTGAGTTGTTTCTATTTTGAGGTCTTTGCTTCTTATTGTTAGTAGGCTTTTTCTCTCCTAAACCGATCAGATTTAAAAGTCTTTGGATTAGAGATTTTTTCTTAGGCCTCCTGGGGACTTTTTGTTTTATGTACCTCCGGTTCTTACGAGGATTTGATCCTGAGTTACGGTTGCGGTTGTTGCGGTGGCCAGATTGTCTTGATTCTGCCATGATATTTTATTGTGGTTTGAGTGTTGTTTTTCGTTTGGCAGGAGGTATGGAATGTTGCTGATTGAAGCAATTATTTTTGCTGTCTTTTCGAGATCGCAGCCGATTTCCCTTAACACTTTCGTTAGTTTCTGCCGTTTATTATTATTATTATTATAAAAGCTGTTATGATTCGTAACGTTCTTCACGTGGATGCTTGTCAGCTTGCCTCTTAGAGAAAATGCTGAAGGTATGTGTAATATTACAATGGAGTTCATTGTGAGGATCCTAGTGATTTAGCTTTCTGCAACTGAACATAGTCAGAGAGTGCATGGCGGCAAGGTCTTTTAAAATATCTAAAGAGCTCAAGTCATTGACGAAGCAATTTTAAACCCTTTAATTCACATTTGTGCAGTGACTTATTGGGTAATTCCCTTTTTTTGCTATTTTCGTGTGGATATTGCTTGGAACCAATTGTTGCACTGAGGCTTACGATAGTTAAGTTTACTAAAATTTTAAAAATGCGAACTCTTTTCAGGTTTTATCATGTTTTACCGCTAGTAGTTCTATATGTTTTTATAGGATCTGATTTAGTTGATAGAGCTATAGGGAATCAGAAATTTGATGTGGATTCATATATTGTTGTTGATTTGCACTCGAAGAAAATTCTGTCGGCTCGTGAGATAAACAAAAAACGCCAAGTGGCTAGTTTAACTAAGATTGCAACAGCGGTTGTAGTTTTGGACTGGGCTAAGGCCTCAGGTGCTGACCTTGGTCAGAACATAATCATCCCTCAGAGTGCGTTGTCTATTGGAGGCCCTAATCAATTAAAGCTTAGGCCAGGCGATCAGGTCAGTATTCGCGATGCTCTTTATTGTTCAGTATTAGGTTCGAATAATTGGACAGCTGAAGCTTTGGCGTATCATGTTGGAAAAGATTTACTTGTGCGTGGCGGTAAAAACGGAGACCCCGTTAAGGAATTTGTAAAACACATGAATGCATTAGCCATTGAAAATGGTTCTAAATACACAAAGTTCATCAATCCGCATGGGATGGACCATCAGAGGAAGACTCCTTATTCAACCGCGAGCGATGTTGCGCGTTTGACGATTTACGCAATGGGAAAGGCGGCTTTTTCTTTTATTTGTTCACAGGCAGAGAGAAAAGTGTCAATTGTGTCTATCGGAGGTAGGAAAGAGTTCATTGTTAAGAATACAAACAAGGTATTAAACGTTGATGGGATTGATGGAGTGAAGACTGGATTGACATCCAGAGCCGGTCCTTGTCTCGTTGTTACTGCGGCGAAGCAACCAATTGTTAGTGAGCTTGCTGATGGGAATAAACAAGTCACGCCACGTCGTCTCGTTGTTGTTGTTCTCGGTGCTTCGGATCGTTTTGGGGCAGCGCGTTCTCTTCTTTTAAGGGGTTGGCAAAAATTTGAAACATGGAATCGGAGCGGAAGACAGATCCGTGATCGGGCTGAACTTTTATCAATGTCGAAAGAATAACGTGCGCTTATGCGTATTTGCTGCTCAATTCAAACACTAAACATCAATCCACAAAGCTCATGGACCAACTGATCCAACTGTTACAGGAAAACGCACGACATAGCATTGCTGATTTGTCTGATCTGATGAATTTATCAGAGGAAGAGGTCGAATCAAAGATTGTGGAATTGGAGGGGTCAGGTGTCATATTGGGCTATGCGGCAGTAGTTGATTCCGATAAGGTTAATGATAGTGGTGGGGTTTCTGCTTTCATTGAGGTGAAGCTTACGCCAGAGAGGGGTGGGGGATTTGATAGGCTTGCTGCTAGGATTGCAAAGTTTGATGAGGTCGAAAGCTGCATGCTGATGAGTGGTGGCTATGACCTTTCAGTGGTCATAAGTGGCAGTTCTTTACATGAAGTAGCAAGTTTTGTTGCTGAAAAATTGAGCACGCTTGAAGGTGTGATTTCAACCGCTACGCATTTCCAGCTTAAAACCTATAAATCAAATGGCTTCTTGGCCAGAGTTGAGAATTCGGGGCAAAGATTACCAGTGAGCCCTTAATTGTTTTTAACCGCATTTATACGGGGTAGATTAATGTCGCTAAGTAACAAGATTTCTAAACAAGTAAAGAACATTCCCAGATCAGGGATTCGTGATTTCTTTGAGCTTGTGCTTGGTAGAGATGATGTAATATCGCTTGGAGTTGGAGAGCCAGATTATTCAACCCCTTGGCACATTAGGGAGGCTGCTATCTATTCACTTGAAAAAGGTGAAACGAGTTATACTTCGAACTTAGGATTAGAAAAATTAAGGGAATCCATTAGTCGTTATGTTTCTCATTGTTTTGAAGTCGACTACGATTCGAGTTCTGAAATTTTGGTTACGGTGGGAGTTTCTGAAGCGCTTGATTTGGCATGCAGGGCTTTGCTTAATCCAGGAGACGAAGTGATATATCACGAGCCTTGTTACGTTTCATATGATCCTAGTATTCGTCTGGCTTACGGAGTTCCAGTTCCTGTCTCTGCAACTGTTGAGGATGGGTTTTCAGTGAAGGCAGAAGAGATTGAAAAGTTAGTAACTTCTAATACGAAAATATTAATATTAAATTTTCCAACTAATCCGACCGGAGCAGTTATGGGAAAAGAGGAGCTTCAGAAGATTGCAGATATCTGCATTGCGAATGATCTGATAGTCATCACTGATGAGATATATAGTGAGTTGGTTTATGATGACGAATACAATCACGTTTCTATCGCCTCTCTGTGCGGAATGAAGGGACGCACAATTCTTTTACATGGTTTTTCGAAGGCCTATGCAATGACCGGTTTTCGTCTCGGTTATTCTTGTGCTCCCCCTGAGATTACTGAGGCGATGATGAAGATTCATCAATATTCCATGTTATGCGCACCGATAACAAGTCAAATGGCTGCTATTGAAGCTTTAGAGAATGGATCAAAGGCAGTAGAGAAAATGCGGCAAGATTACAAAAAACGTAGAGATCTGATAGTGAGAGAATTCAATGAAATGGGACTGCCATGTAATTTACCAGGTGGAGCTTTCTATGCATTTCCTGATATCAGAGGGACAGGTCTTACGAGTAAAGAGTTTGCATCTGCATTGCTAGAGAAGCAGAACGTTGCGGCTGTGCCAGGTGATGCTTTTGGGGCGAATGGTGAAGGTTTTTTGAGGTGTTGCTATGCCGCTGATGTAAAATTAATTAAATCCGCTTTAGATGGATTTCGAAAGTTTCTTGTAGATATTAAGGGATGAACGTTCTGGGTCAGGACCAGTTAAGCGAAGAGGATGGAGCAAAAAAAACGTTGGCTCATGTTTTGCCGATAGTGACCTTTTTGGGCCTGATGGCCGTGGTTCCTTTGTTGGAAATAGTAGGATTTGTTGTTGAGAATGATGAGATGTTTCCCTGGTACCGCCATGCACCAGAGCAGTGGCTCTATCCGATGCAGGTGGTTGTTTGCTTGTGTCTTATAAAGAAGTACTGGAAAAGGTATAACTTTGCTCCTTTTCGCGGAATGATTTTCGCGACTCTGATGGGGATTATCGGGATACTGGCGTGGATATTGCCAGGGTATTTGTTTGCTGAACTGGATATGGATGAAGGTTGGTGGAATTTTTTTGGGTTCACTGCTCGAGAAGGAGGATTTGACCCAGCTCAATTAGGTGGAGCTGATACTTTTATGTATTGGCTGTTAGTTGTACTTCGTTTTTTGCGGATGGTCGTAGTAGTTGCTATTATAGAAGAGGTTTTCTGGAGAGGTTTTCTTATGCGATACTTCCTTGATAAGGATGGGAATTACTGGCAACAGCCATTTGGAAAGTTTTCATTCAAAACTTATGCTCTGATTACTTTTCTTTTTATGATTGTTCATTCTCCCGCTGATTATTTTGGTGCTTTTATTTATGGTAGCATTGCGTATTGGGTTGCTGTGCGCACCAAAAGTTTGGCAGCATGTATTTTAATGCATTCGGTGGCGAATTTTCTGCTCGGTTGCTACGTTATGTCTACTGGAGAATATGGATACTGGTAACGATGAAAATTGGAATAGCTCAATTAAATAATATTGTAGGCGATCTGCTAGGTAATGCTGAGGCTATTGTTTCAGCTTATAATCAATTGGTCGCTAAAGGAGCAGATATTGTAATAACTCCTGAACTGTCATTGACTGGTTATCCCCCAAGAGATTTAGTGTTTAAATCGACTTTTGTTCCAAGGAACTTGGAGGCCCTAGACAATATTATGGCAAATGTGGGGTCCGTGCCTTTGATGGTTGGATATGTTGATTTTAATACGGGGGATGCTGGTAAGCCTTTCGAAAATGCAGTGGCTGTGCTTCAAGGTGGGAAAAAAATAGATAAGATTATCAAGTGTCTTTTGCCTACATATGATGTTTTTGATGAGGCTCGATATTTTCAACCCTCCAAAGAAGTGAAGCCTTTAATGCTATCTGGGTTAAGCGTTGGAGTGACAATTTGTGAAGATGTTTGGAGTGAGGATTTTCTGCCTTCAAATTTATACGTCAAGGACCCAGCCGGTTCATTGGCGGAGAAAGGGATAGACGTTCTCCTTAACCTTAGCGCTTCGCCATTCCATTCTGAAAAACCAAAAGAACGCCATTTCATGCTTTCGTTTCTAGCTCGAAGAATTGGGGTTCCGGTTATTTATTGCAATGCCATTGGGGGTAACGATCAATTAGTTTTTGATGGTAACTCAATAGGGTATTCATCAGAAGGAGAAGTGATAGCGCAGTGCCCCGGATTTTGTGAGTGCTTAGAAATTGTGGACACAGAGGATGAGGCTAAAGCTTATCAAGTTTCAGATAGGCTTGAAGAATTATATAATGCTTTGGTTCTGGGATTGAGGGACTATATCCACAAGTGTGGTTTTAAAAAAGTTGTCATTGGATTGAGTGGGGGAATTGATTCGGCGTTAACTGCGGCCTTGGCGACTGGGGCGTTAGGTGCGGAGAATGTTCTTGGAGTTACGATGCCCAGTGAATTTAGTTCCTCTGGCAGCGTTGATGATTCTGAAAGCCTGGCAAAGAATCTAGGAATTGCTTTTGAAAAAATATCTATAGAAAAATCTTTTGAGTCTTTGAAGAATGATCTCAGCTCAATTTTTAGCGAGGCAGAAGAAGATATAACAGAAGAGAACATGCAGGCCAGACTAAGAGGCTTGCTGCTAATGTCTATATCCAATAAGAAGGGATGTTTACTTTTAACCACAGGCAATAAAAGTGAATTGGCTGTTGGCTATTGTACTATCTATGGGGATATGTGTGGAGGTCTTGCCGTCATTAGTGATCTTCCGAAAATGACTGTTTATGAATTGTCTAGATGGATAAATCGTGAAGATGAGGTCATTCCTCAGAATACCATTGATAAACCTCCTAGTGCTGAATTAAGACCTAATCAGAAGGATCAGGACACATTGCCCGAATATGAATTGCTTGATCAAATATTGGAAATGTATGTTGATGATGCCTTGAGCGTTTCTGACATTATTAATAAAGGCTATGACAAGGAAACTGTGGATTGGATTTCCAGAAGAGTTGACTTGAATGAATGGAAAAGAGGGCAAGCAGCGCCTGGACTAAGAGTCACTTCGAAGGCTTTTGGAATAGGGCGTCGCATTCCTATTGCACAAAATTTTCGTGGCTAAGGTAGCGGCTTGACCTGGGAGCCCACAGCGCAGATGTTTTGAATATGCTTGATCCTTGTGAATTTTCCAATCAGCAGCTTCGCGATTTAGTTCCCTATGAGCCGGGTAAGCCCATAGAGGATGTTGCACGTGAGCTTGGAATTGATCCTGATGATATTATTAAATTGGCATCTAATGAGAATCCATTAGGGCCTTCACCTAAAGCCGTTGAGGTGATGAAAAGTACTGCAGATCAGGTCAATATTTATCCGGATGGTGGGGGTTGGAAGTTGCGTAATGCGATTGCAGAGAAATTCTCTCTCAGCATGGATAACGTCGTTTTAGGTAATGGATCTAATGAAATTATAGAATTTATTGGTCATGCATTTCTTAGTCCTGGAGATCAAATTATTGCAGCTGAACATGCTTTTGTTGTTTATAAGCTAATGGCAACTCTTTTTGGGGCAGAAACTATTGAGATTCCCGATCCGGGATTTGTCCATGATTTAGAGGCGATGGCTGATGCGGTAACAGAACGGACTAAGGAGATTTTCATAGCTAATCCTAATAATCCAACAGGTACTCTCGTCACTCAGGAACAAATTGATCGTTTTATGGATCGTGTTCCTGACCGCGTCATTGTTGTTTTTGATGAAGCTTATTATGAATTCTTAGACGTTCCCCCTGATACATTAAAGTATGTTCGTGAAGGTCGTAACGTGGTGGTAATGCGTACTTTTTCTAAGATACATGGACTCGCAGGATTAAGAATCGGTTATGGTCTTGCTCCCTCTGGTCTGGCTTCTGTTTTACAGAAGACGCGTCAACCATTTAATGCAAACCACTTAGCGCAGGAAGCCGCGGTGGCTGCTCTTGCTGATGAAGAGCACCAATTTCAGACAAAGAGGATTACAGATGAGGGGCGTCAATTTTTTCAAAAATCCTTTGATGAGTTGGGGCTCGAATACATACCAAGTTATGCAAACTTTGTCTTGGTTAAGGTCGGAGATGGGGATGCAGTTTTTGATGCACTGCTTCGCAAGGGAGTAATTGTGAGAGCAATGCGAAGTTATAAATTGTCTGAATGGGTTAGGATATCCATTGGCATAAAAGAGGAAAATCAGCGCTGTGTGGAATTATTAAAAGAGGCCGTTCTTGGCTGATAAATTAAAAACGTGGAAGATACTATTGTAGCGATAGCTAGTCCCCCGGGTCAGGGTGCAGTGGCTATTTTGCGAGTTTCTGGGTCAGAGTCTATCCCAATTGCTAAGAGGGTTTTTCGACCTAAAAATTCCCAATCCAAATGGCTGCCTCGAGTCCTTTTGCTGGGCACTATTGTTAATTCTGACGATGAAACAATAGATCAAGTGTTGTTGAGTGTTTTTATGGGTCCGGCAAGTTACACGGGTGAGAATCTTGTTGAAATTACATGTCACGGAGGAATGTTCGTCACTCAGGCCGTATTGGATACGATAATTTCAACCGGAGCCAGGCTAGCGGACCCAGGAGAATTTTCAAAACGATCTTTCCTGAACGGTAAAATGGATTTGACGCAAGCTGAAGCTGTGATGGACCTTATCAGTGCTAGGACAGCACTTGCACTCAGAGCTGCAAACAGTCAATTAGAAGGGCGACTTGGAAATCGTATCAGTGAGCTCAAACAAAGCTTGCTTGCCATTTTGGCTCACGTTGAAGCTTATATTGATTTTCCTGAAGAGGACATTGATCCAGATGCTAACGAATCAATTATTCAAAAGCTTATAATTTTATCGGAGAGCGTTGGAAATTTAATTAAAACAGCAGAGCAGGGTAGGATTCTTAGGGAAGGGTTGCACGTCGTCATATCTGGTCCGCCTAACGCAGGTAAATCAAGTTTGCTTAACTCGTTGCTGGGATATGAGCGAGCAATAGTAAGTGATCTGGCTGGGACCACTAGAGATACGATCGAAGAGATGATTAACTTGAAGGGGATACCGGTAAGATTAACTGATACTGCAGGGATTAGAGAAGTTGAGGAATTAATCGAAAGTGAAGGAGTTCTCAGAGCTAAGCGTGAACTGAAGCGTGCGGATTTGATCCTTACTGTTGTTGATGCAACGATAGATAAAAAAGAAAACGAAAAGATTAAATCTGTCTCTAGTGACGAGCTCAATCATATAAAAGTATTTAATAAGGCTGATTTAGGGATTCATAATTCCTACAAAGGAGAAGAAGGCGTTCAGATTTCCTGTTTGGAGGGGACAGGAATTGAATTGTTGGTAGGATTGATTGTTGAATCATGCTTAGGAGAAAATGATCATTTTGCTAAAAATTTAATAGCAGTCAATTCTAGACATAGGGCATGCTTGGAAAGTGCTCATTCGAATGTAAATAATGCTATTAACGCTTTTAAAGAAGGGGTTGAACCTGAGTTCATTTCTGTGGATCTACGAGAGGCTCTCGATTCGGTCGGTGAAATAGTTGGAAAGGCAGATGTGGAAGATCTTTTGGGTGAGATTTTTTCTTCTTTTTGTATAGGTAAATAAATTATTGGCGAACTAAGTGGCCTAAATTTAGCTATTAATTTCAGATTAATTTTGTGCAGAGCAAGGAGTTACACCTTTCTTGAGGATTAGGTTGGCATACTTTTCAGTGTCCCCGCTTGCAATAATTACAAATGCTGACCTGCTTCTTTCATAAAAACTAAATCGTTCCAATTTTCCGATTTTTAATTCTTTGGTGTGGTGTTTCTGGATAATTTTTGAGTACTCGTTTTCTATATTGTGATTGGTATCGTCTCCTTCTACTGTGGCCATCATTGTGGCTGGCGAAGTCACAAAATCATCCAATGCAAAAAGTGGTAGGATGGCTTCCAGTAGGGCGCTAATTTTCAAACCATCTGCTCTTATGCATCTGGGATCCAGGCTTTCCGCAGGAAAGTGAGCATCAGCAAATACTATCTCATCTCCATGCCCCATTAAGGATAGGGTTTTTAGTAATTCCGGGCTAATTAATGGGGAGATTCCTATTAGCATTGAGATTTTGCAGTGCCCTAATTTGCCCAGATATTTGATATCATCGGCAGGAGCAGGCTGATTAATTATTATTTCGGATTAGAAATTTTCCATAGGTGATGATCGCTTCGAACATAAAGTGAATCATTGGCTATGGCAGGTGTCCCAAGAATGGTTTCTCCTAATTCAATCGTTCCGGTGATCTTTCCTTCTTTGCCGCTGAGATCAACGGATTGTAGTAAACCCTTGCGTTCGGATGCAATGTAAATATGTCCTTTGCTGGCGACTGGAGATCCACTGAAGGGACCCTCTAAACGAAGTCTCCATAGTCTTTCTCCGGTGTCTTTTTTTGCAGCGTTCAATACTCCAGCGCGGTTAATAATAAATATTTTATCATCAACAATGATAGGACTTGCAGTTCCAGGTCGCAATTGAGGCTCTTGCCACAATATTTCTGGTGTATTATTATCATTTCTTGGCTTGAGTGCTGTTATGCCATTTGATGGAATAAATATGGTCGATCCATCCTTTGATGCTACGCTTGAAGGAATGGTGGCGGCCCCTTCCCCGTAAGACCATAAAATTCTACCTGACGAAGCTTCAATCGCTGAAACTCCTTCACTTCCCTGTATAGCAACAACATTTTTTTCGACTTTGATGGGTGAGGTCCAATTAGCTTTCTTTGTACGGGGAAATTTCCAAATGTTGGTTCCTTTATTTAAATCAATTCCTGCAGTAAAAGATTCACTGTCGTTTTCAACTTGAACGATCAAAGTGTTAGATACGATTATTGGGGAGCTTGCCAGGCCAAGGCTATTACTAGCATTTGGGTAATCTTTCATCAGAGCTCTCATCCATTTTAAGTTTCCATTAAGATCAAGGCAGATGAGATCATTGCTCGAGTAAAGTGCATAAATGCGCTTACCGTCACTGGCTGGTGTTGGAGCAGCAACGCATGTTTTTTCGTGACAAATGGTTCGGCCTGTTGCCCAAAATTCACGAGACCATAGAGTTGTTCCGTCATCGGAGTTGAAGCACATTATGTGAAGCCGGCTTTGATCTGTAGTGCTTGCGGCTGTAAGGAAAATGCGGTTACCAATTATTATCGGACTAGAAAGGCCTCTGCCAGGTAAGCTCTTTTTCCATGCGATGTTTTTTTCACTTGAAATGGAAGTAGGTAATTTTGATGAGTCAGCAATGCCTCGGTGATCAGTTCCTCTGAACTGTAGCCAATCTTCTGCGTTCAGTAATTGTGCTGATGAGGAGATACTTAATGCAGCTAGTAAATTTAATATGGTCTTCATGATTTTGATCTTCTTGGTCGGCGTGATTGTTTTTCAGATTGTGGAGTGGGTTTGCGGTTTGATGCTAAGATGGCTACGCCGCTTTCATCACAGACCCTTAATTGAAACTCCCACTGGACTGTCCATTCTTCTGTCTGTTCGTTCTGACAGGCTTTAACAAGAATTGTGTTTTTGCCTTCTTTTAGCTGAATGTTCAATTTGTATTGATCGATGCGCTGTCCTCTGTGGTATTCGTCACGGCCGAAAATGTATTTTCCGTTCACCCATATCTTCCACGCATTTTTGCATCCTAGTCGAAGTTCTGCTGTCCTTGAGGATTTTGATTCAAATTCTGTATATGCATAGGCGGTCGTTTCTTTTAGCATTCCAAAAGGTTTATTTAGATCGATTTTACCGAGAGAATCTGAACTGGCCAGAGATACCCATTCAGTTTCCTTTTCCTTTCCCTTATACTTAGCGCTGAAATTAATTTCCTCTTCGGGTGGAAAAATTGTTTCAAAACCTTTTCGTTCAGTATTATCAAATGGGCCAATTACATTCCACCGCATGAGAAACCCGAAATGTTTAGGTAAATCCACTTCAATTCCAAGTTCTTTAAGGGATTTGGAGATGGGGTTAACTTGGTTTTCTTCAACCGCTGCATTCAGGGCTTGTCGATATATTAGTATTGCTGCTGATTTTTTTCCTTCTTTCTTCAATGAGGAGGCTTGATCAATGAGTGAAGAGATTGCGTCACGGCGCAGTTCAGGACTAGGATCATTAAGGAGGCCAGGGATTAAAGCTTTTGCCGTGATTGGTTCATTCTTTTTGATTAGCTCGAAGGCAAAACGCCTTGCTTTAGGAGGATGAGATTGATCCATGAAATATTCACCAAGAGGATCAATTGCTGTTTGTCCTGATTTTTCTAGATTTTTGGCTATAACTTCGGCGGCCGAACGCAACCAGTTAGAGGCAATTGGACCAGCCTTATCCATGGCATCAAAAACCATTATTAAGGAGTTAACGTCTGCGTTTTCAGTAATCTTTGACCATGCTTCTGCAGCTTTGCTATTACCTTTGCCTTCAGGTCCAACTTCTAAAATTGTTTTTATTGAATCTGGAGAAGAGCAAAGGATAGTTGATGTAGTTAACAGTAAAATAAGAGCCAGAGTCCTTTTCATGGTTTAATATTAGTGATTTAATAAGGGAAAGATCAAGCACGTCGATGTTGAATTAATGAATAGTCTGGTCAATATATAATTATGTCTCAAAAATGCTCACATCTGACATCGCGCCGTCATTTTATTAAATCAGCCGGAATTACAGCGCTTTCTGCTCCGTTTGTCACTTCCGGTTTATTAGCCAATCCTCCGAGTGAGCGGTTGAGGCATGCTAGTTTTGGAGCTAGTGGAATGGCCGGTGCGGATATCGGATCGCTTTCAAGGAGTAATCATTTCGAATTGGTAGCAGTAGCTGATGTGGATTTAAAGAGAGCGGAAAGTATTCGGAAAAGATTTCCAAAGGCAAAGTTTTATCAGGACTGGCGTGAACTTTTGGATAAAGAAAGTAAAAATATTGATTCGGTAAACGTATCTACGCCAGATCATATGCATGGTCCGATTGGGCTAGCGGCAATGGATTTAGGGAAGCATTGCTATGGGCAGAAGCCATTAGCTCAAAATCTGCGGGAATGCAGAGCTATGGCTGAGATGGCAAAAAAGAATAAGCTAATGACCCAAATGGGGATTCAGATTTCTTCCGCTTTTACAGAAAGATTAGTAGTGAGTTTGGTTCAGAGTGGAACAATAGGAAAAGTTACTAGAGTCCATTCTTTTTCAAGTAAGAAGTGGGGAGACTTGGGGCCTGTGCCTCAGACAAAAGACAAGATTCCTGAAGGTTTTGACTGGGATCTTTGGTTAGGTGTTGCTAAGCATAGGCCATACATTGCTGGTTATTACCATCCAGGGAACTGGCGCAAGAGACGTGATTTCGGAACTGGAACATTTGGCGATATGGGCTGTCACATTTTTAGCGGTTGGTATCGTTCATTAGGTCTAACTTCACCTTTGTCGGTAGTCTCTCATGGGCCTGCGTCCAATCAGCACAACTGGGCCATTAATGCAAAGATTGATTATGTGTTTCCTTCAACTAAGTATACAAAGGATGGGAACGTTTCAGTTACGTGGTATGATGGTAATGCGAGGCCACCAAAAGAAGTTGCAGATTTGGTGAATGGTAAGGTTCCAGGACAAGGAAGTATTATAATTGGTACTGAGGGAGTCTTGCTCGCCCCTCATATGTCCACGCCGACTCTTTATCCTGGTCAGAAATATGAAGGGTTCAAGTATCCAAAGTTAGAGCCTAGGGATCATTATATGGAGTATGTAGATGCTGCACGTGGAGCCAGTGGTAAAAAACCTTCAGCGAATTTTGATGATTATTCCGGACCCTTGACTGAGACTGTTTTACTGGGTTGTTTAGCGACGCTCTTCCCAGGAGAGAAACTTGATTGGGACACAGAAAAACTCAAAGTTACGAACAATGTGAAGGCGGATCTTCAGGTAGGGAGGGATTACAGGGATGGTTGGAAGCCGAAATCGCTTATCTAATCCTGATAATAGTTGGCGTCATTTATTACCCGAATAATTTTTCATACGTTTTAAAAGCGAGGACCAATGTTACTATGAAGCCGATAGTAACGGTGCACAGCATCCATGTAGGTATTCGAGGCTGAGATTGAGTCCTTTGATTGTTTTTAATTCCTAAGAATAAGAGAGCTAGTGCTAGGGTTGGTCCTCCCAAAATCGTTGATGCTTGAGCTATGATAATGGGATTTATATTGTTTTTCGAGGCTGGATCTGTAATAGCAAAAAAGGCTCCAAATAGTCCAGCTAGTAAAGTGAAAGCGGTGCAATGCTTTGACCATTTTGAATCAATTTTACCGCCTTTCCCGAAACCATCTGCTAGGAGTCGCCCGCCAATCATAGCGTTTATTAGAAAGGAACTGAGGGCGCCTGCAAAGATTCCAATAGTGAAAATCACACCCGCCCAGTTTCCAAAAAGATTCTCCATTTGAATTGCCATATCATTGACCGTTTCCAGCTTAATTGTTTTTCCTGACAAAGTGGATGCTGCAGTCAGCATTATCACGAGTGTTATTAGTCCAAGTGTTGTAATGCCTACCACGGTGTCCACAAAAGTTTCTTTGACGTTCTTAGAATTCCAACCGCGGTCTCTTACTAAGTAGGCTTGATAGAAGGCGCCTGCAATTGAGAATGTAGTAGCAATGAGAGCAAATACTGCTAATGAATTTTTATTTTCCGGGAGGCTTGGCTTTAGTCCTTTTATTGACTCAATTAATGAAGGCTTACTGATTATGAAGTTGAATATGAAAGCAATGACCATGAGTCCAATTAAAACTTTCATTAATGTTTCAACTGGCTTGTATAAGGATCTTGATCGATACACGATAAATAACAAAAAAGAATTCAGTGCGATTAAAGCAAGAGTGGGGAGGTGATTTCTTATGAATGTTGAGTGATGATTGTCACTGTATGGTGCTATTGCTTTAAAAACAGCCATGTTGTTTGATGTTTGGAATCCCGCGGCAATCAAGAATACAGTGGAGCCCACAAGTATTGCGGTAAACCTTCCAAAGCTCTCTGTGATTTCATCACAAGGGGTTCCCTTCATGATTGCTCCCAATCTTGCAGATAGAGCTGAACTTCCGATCATTAGTAAGACAGCAAGAACAATTACCCATGTCATTGAATAACCGTAATTTGCACCTGTCTTAGAGGCAGAAAGAATGCTCCCAGGTCCACATACTACTGCCGCTACTATGATAGCTGGGCCAAGATTTTGAAGGCTCTTATTCATTAAATAAATTTTCTAGGATTGAATGGCCGCGCGGGGATTAGCGTAGATTATTTCTTTTATCTGTGAGTCATTCATATTTAGATTGTTCCTAAGGTTATCTATAACTTTTGGCGCAGTCAGTGTTGATCCAACTAAATGAGACCTGTCTGGTGACCAGGCAACGCCATCTTCTTTAATCACGAGATCCCATTTTCCCAGCGTATATTTCCCTGGTTTCATTCTTGCTGCTGATATGGCGTCAGTCACTGCAATGGCTCTTTCTGTGGGGATGATTTTTAGATAATTATTAAGCACAGGAAATGGTATGTGAATTCCGTCGGCGATAAATGATATCCATATGTTGTCACTAATTTCTAAAATTCTTTGAATGATGTTATCGTGACGCTCTAATAACATGGGGCAACCATTGCCAAGGTGAGTGAACATGGTTAGACCATTATCAATTGCTCCAGCAATTTCATCTCTTGTAGGATTACAGTGACCAGCTGAAACAGTGATACCTGATTCTTTTAGCATGGCGGTCACTTGATAATTGGGATCTCTTTCAGGCGCCAAAGTGACTAACTTTGTTAGGCCTTGAGCTGATTCCAGAAGACGTTGAGTGTCATCAATGTTGCTTAATTTCGCATGATTGGATGGGTGAGCTCCTATGTAGCCGGCTGATTCGTTTAGATATGGACCTTCAATATGAAAACCTGAGATCATTTTTTCGCACACCGGATCTAAGTGCCTAATTTTGTTAATCCTATTAATTTTTCGACACATGGAATCTATGGAATCGGTAATTACTGTTGCCAGTATATGTTCGACCCCATCATCTTTGAGGGCTAGGCAGGCATGGTGAAGTGATTCTTCGGTTAATGAATCGGAGTTGAAATCTGCCCCCGCATAACCATTGATCTGAAGATCATAAAAGTTCACGGTTCTATTCTAACTACTTGTCCGCTATTAGCCGATTTTAATGCAGCCCATCCCAGTTCGGCGGTTGAAGAGGAATTCTCAAAACTTAAGAAAGACTCTCTTTCTTCTAATATGCACTCTAAAAAATGATTTACGCATGCTCCGGTCTGATGTTTGACGACATCCCCGCTATCGGGTGTCGTGGTATCTTCCGGCCAAAGTGTTGTGGGTGGGCATCTTGAAGGATCTAATGGATGGATCCACTTTCCATCGGTTGTTTTGTTAGACCAAAATCTTATCTTATTTGGTCTATCTAGGTAACTGTCAAAAATTAGACCTCCGTTAGTCCCGTGAATATTATGGTATGCGTCGTAACCATTGGCTAGATCGACATTTCCGAAACAGAAACCTGTGGCTCCATTGTTGAAATTAATCATTATGTTATAAATTGGAGCAGTTTCAAATCCTCGCGTGCTGTCCTCATTCTTTGTTGCATAAACGGATACAGGCTCCGCTCCATTTGCCTCCATTATATTCAACATAACAGAAATTGCATGAATGATTCCCATGCCGATTGCATCTCCCATGATTTCGGATCGCAGTTTCCAGGATTTGCTTCCGCTGATGTTTATCGGATGCCGGTAATTTACTTGTATCTGTGTAATTTTACCGAACTGTTCATTTCTAACCATGTCACAGATTCTTTTTTCCATGGAATCAAAATTCATTAGATAATTAACATATGTAATGAGGTGCGGTTTAGATTTTGCCAATTCCAGTTGTTTTAGATAATCTGAATAAGATGTGGAGCATGGCTTTTCACAGAAAATGTGTTTGTTGGCATTTAGTGCAGCGATGGATTGTGGTCCATGGGATGAATTAGGACTGCACAGAAAAACAGCATCTATTTCAGGATCACTTAGCATTTCAGAATAATCTTTAATGTATAGGTCCTGACTTAATCCTAGGTTCAGTAAGCTTTCTCGGGCGTTCTTTTCTGATCTCTGGTGAAGAGCAATTATTTCACTGTTCTGATGTTCTATGATTCGCTGCATTAGCGTTGTCCCCATCCAACCTGCCCCAACAAATCCTATCCCAATTTTAGAGTCGCTTGCCATTTTTTTTGAATTTATACCCGAAGTAATTAATTGGAATTAATTGCTGAGGCTGATTGGCTATCGAGGAATAAATTGCAATCAGAATGGCTTTGGAGGATAGAGGCGGGGCAAGAGGGGATTATTTCACCAGTCACGGTTTCCGAAACGGCCGAGGATTTTCTTTTGTCTGGCACACTGCAAATTATCGATGCGCTTTTCATGATTTGCTTAACAGACATTGATATGGCTTGGTTTGGTACGTCATCTAGCGATTTAAACCAACCTTCACCAAGTTGTTGTTGCTGGCAATTCTTATCAAGGTTCACAATGATGTAAGGATCACTGATTTCAAAATCTGCAGGAGGATCATTAAATGCAATATGAGAATTTTCACCTATACCGATAAAGGCAACATTAATTTGAACTTCCTTGATTATTTCGGCTAGACGCATGCATTCGCTTTTAGGATTTAGCTCAGCGTCAATAAAGTGAAAAGATTTAATTGGCACAGGCAACTTAGAAACGAAACGTTTCCATAGATAGAGCCTAAACGATGCAGGGTGATCTATTGGAATGCCAATGTATTCGTCGAGGTGGAATCCTGTCACTTTAGTCCAGTCAATCCCATCTTCATTAGTGAGATGACTAAGCATTTCAAACTGAGATGAGCCAGTGGCCACGATAATGTTGGCTTCACCTTGCCTCGAAATTGTTTCTTTGATTTTTTGAATTCCTATCCTAGCTGCCTCTTTTCCAAGATCATTTTTATTTGTTGCTTTATGGATATTCATTTCTATGGAATTTTTCCTTTTTGATTTTGACTAGAGGAGGATCAGCTCTTTCTTGATTTTTCAACTGGGTGAAGGATCAACAGAATTACAGGTCAAAATAATTAGAGACAATGTCCATCCACGAGTTTGCCATCAATGCATGACCAGCGACGGATGGATGAACGCCATCGCCGGCCCAATATTCGGGTTTAGTACCTGAAGCGACAGCATCATCAAACATTTTTTGGAAAGGTACAAATAACGTTCCAAACTTCTGAGAAACTATTTTAGAGACAGCTCTTCTTTCATCGAATTCTGGGAACCATGTATCATTTATTGCGCCGCATCGTAGGACAAATGGCTCGCAAATAATGATTAGTGTGTTGGGAAGTTTTTCTTTAGTGCTTTTAATCAGCTCTGAGTATTGAATTTCGTAATCCTGAACGGTTCCTTTGTAATTTCCATTTAACTTGTGCCAAATGTCATTCACTCCAATTAATATGCTCAATATGTTTGGCTTAAGATTGATGCAATCCCTTTCCCATCTTGCAGCAAGGTCAGGAACTTTATGGCCGCTGATCCCACGGTTATAAATTTTCAGGTTTTTCTGAGGTAATTTGGCCAGTGCTTGTCCGGCAATTGCATGAGGATAACCTCTGCCTAGCATTCCAGAATGGTTTGCTCTATCCTCAGTTCTTCGGTCCCGCCCCGTATCTGTAATCGAATCTCCTTGAAAAAGGATAGTGGATCTTTTTGCTAATTTTTTAGTATTTGCTTTAGCGTTTTTTGATAAAAATGAGGCGCAAGCCCCAGAAAGTATTGAGTTTTTTAGGATCGAACGTCGTTTGAGTGGAGATTCTAGTTTCATGATGAATAAATTGGAGAGTATTCTTTCTCTTAATTGATTGCAATGTTTCTGATTTTTTCAGGATGCCATTTATTCAGAATGAGATTAATAATAAAAAAAAACTTATCTTGAACTTTTGTACGTAAATCAAAGAGAATAGGTTAAGCCGTTACATTTAATGAAGACTCTATTTATTTTAATATTAATTTATGCCAACGCGGGTTTTGCAACTGCAATTGAATTTAAGCAGGAGGAAAAGGTTGTTCTTCTCGGAAATACATTCATTGAAAGAGATGTTAACTTTGCTCATATTGAAACTCATCTAGCGCTTGCTTTTGCAGATAAGAGGCCAACATTTAGAAATCTCGGCTGGAGTGGAGATACCGTTCATTGTGATGCTCGATCCTATTTTGGACCTCCCAAAGAAGGTTTTGATAGACTTAAAAAGCATCTCGAGTTCTTAAAGCCCACTCTCGTGTTAATGTGTTATGGTGCAGTCGCCTCATTTGAAGGGGAATCTGGATTGGATCCTTTTCTTGAAGGGTACAAGAGACTGATGGCGATGATAAAATCAACTTCTGATGCTAGAATTGTTCTTGTGTCACCCCCGCCTTGCGAAACGCTTGGATTTCCTTTACCTGACATGGGGTCACAAAATAAAAGATTGGCTGTTTATAGTGAAGCGATTCAAAAATTAGCTACTAAAGAAGGCTGTGATTTCGTGAATCTATTTGATGCCCTTGGGGCAGGTAAGAAAAGAATGATCCCTCCCGTTACTATTAATGGTATGCATTTCAGCGAACAGGGATACAAAAGAGTAGCTGTGGCTTTAGGGGATGAATTAAAGGTTAAAGGAGTCGGTGTTGATTCGCTAAATAAGGAAAAGTTGAGACGGATTGTTATCGAGAAGAATAAATTATTTTTCAATCGGTGGCGGCCACAAAATGAAACTTATCTTCATGGTTTTAGAAAGCATGAGCAGGGTAATAATGCTAAGGAGATTCTACAATTTGATCCTCTAATTACCAAGAAAGATCAAAATATTCATGAGATTGCACTTCGCCTTTCTTCCAAATGAAAAGATTAGAATTAAGTAAGAATAAAACTTTTTGGAGCAAAGTGATTGCCTTCATTGTCATTGCATTGCCGAGCAATGTATTTGCGCAGAGGAACCTTCCTCTTGATGCTATTCCAAAACCTGATCCCAGTGAACAGATTTCAACGTTCATTCTTGATGAAGGGCTTGAGATTAATTTGTTTGCTTCCGATCCAATGATCGCTAAACCGATCAGTATGAACTGGGATGAAAATGGGAGGCTTTGGGTTGTAAGTAGTCGTCTCTATCCTCACATTAAGCCAGGGCAACGGTCTGATGATAAGGTTGTGGTATTGGAGGATCTAGATGGAGATGGAGTCGCAGACAAATCTACTGACTTTGCTAAGGACCTTTTAATTCCTACTGGCATTATGCCTGGAGATGGGGGGGTTTATGTTGCAAACTCAACTGAGATTCTCTTTTTAAGAGATCTTGATGGTGATCTCAAAGAAGATGAAAGGCGTGTGGTTTTGAGCGGATTTGGAACTGAGGATACGCATCATATTATTCATGCATTTAGAGGAGGTCCAGACGGCATGATGTATTTCAACCAATCAATATATATACATTCTCATGTTGAAACTCCTCATGGAGTCAGAAGGCTCCTTGCTGGAGGTATTTGGCATTATCGAGCAGAGACAGGTGAGTTGGAAGTTTTTGCTAGAGGATTTGTTAATAGTTGGGGACATATATTTGATAGGTATGGACAGAGTTTCGCAACTGATGGGGCTTACGGTGAGGGTATTAATTATGTCTTTCCCGGTAGTGTTTTTGTGACAGCTCATAATACTAAAAGAATTATGAGAGGTCTGAACCCTGGCCAGCCCAAGCAATGTGGTCTTGAATTAGTTAATTCTAGTCATTTTCCCGATGAGTGGCAGGGAAATTTAATTACAAATGACTTTAGGGGACATCGAGTTAATAGGTTCGTCATTAGCGAAAGCGGCAGTGGATACGTATCGCGTCAGGCTCCTGACTTGATTCGAACGACACATAAAGCTTTTCGTCCTATTGATGTAAAAGTTGGTCCAGATGGAGCCTTGTATATAGCGGATTGGTATAACCCTATAATTCAGCATGGAGAAGTAGATTTCAGAGATCCCCGAAGAGATCATGTGCATGGGCGGATCTGGAGAGTCACTTATAAGGGACGCGATCTTTCTAAAAAGCCGAAATTAATAAATCAAGAAGTCCGTGCAATTGTTAATCAATTAAAATCGCCTGATTCATACACGAGGCACTTTGCAAAAAGAAATTTAAGATTAAAGAAAAAGTCAGAAGTTATAAGTGAGTTAAAGTTATTAGAGGAGTCTGAAGGAATAACTGAAGAAGATAGATTGGAAATTCTTTGGGCAAATCAAGCTGTTAACAATCTTGCTGAACCTCTATTAAGAAAACTGTTAGTTTCTAAGGATCATCGGGTCCGAGCCGCTGCAGTTAGAATCTTATACCACTGGAGTAACCGGGTCGATGATTGTATGGAAGTATTGGCTGAGGCTGTCATTGATGAGCATCCGCGCGTCCGTCTTGAAGCTATTTCAGCATTAAGACAAGTGGGGACTGTTCAATCATTTAGGAGCATTCTCAAAGCTTTCACAAAAGACATAGATACTAATATTGATTTTGCTCTATGGCTTTCAGCTCGTGAAATGGAAAGCGTATGGCTGCCGGCTCTTGAAAAAGGAGAGCTTAGTTTTGGAGGGAATATTTCAGCGCTTGAATTTATCCTGAAAGCGGCAGAGAAGCCCGCTGCTCTTAAGTTGTTGAGTTCGTCATTGGCTTCTCGGGATATTCCTAGTGAAGGGTTTCGAGAGCTCGTTTCCCTCTTTGCTGATATAGGGAAAGCCGAAGATTTAGATTTGCTCCTTTCATCCGCTTTCTTAAAAGAGAGAGATAATCCGGATAGAGATTTTGTATTTAAGGAATTGATTCGAGCGAATCAGCAAAGGCAGATAAAGCCACGTGAAACAAGGAAATCGGATTTATTGAAATTATTACGCTCTGGAAGCTCTGTTGTTGCTGAATTGTGTGGCAGTTGGAAAGTTGTAGAGGCTAGACAAGAAATTATTGAGTGGCTAAAGATGGATGAAAAAGTTGAGGTCGCGGCTTCATCATTGAGTAGCATGGCGGATGATGAAAGTAAGCAAGCTCTTATGAATCTTGCGGAAGATGAGAAAAGAATGATACATTCGAGGGCAGCGGCAGTTGGTGCTCTTGCAAAATTGGATCCAGTTAATGCTAGCGAGTTAGCTGCTCAAGTCTTAGTTAAGGCGGAAACGGCTCGAAGTGCTGAATTAATTTTTGAAATGTTTCTTGCGAAGGAAAAAGCCTCAAAGTATCTAGCAGCAGAGATTTCTGGAAAAAAAATCAATTCAGAGATTGCGGCTGCCGGAGTAAGGAAAAGTTTGGCAAGTGGTGGAGATACTTCTCAATTAGTAGAAGCTTTATCTAAGGCAGGCTCGTTGCAGCCGATTGTGAATAGACTGTCGGATGAAAGAATGAAGTCCTTGATAAGCGAAGTCAAATCTAAGGGTGATGCTGTGCGGGGGGAAAGTGTTTATAGGAAGAGCCAATTATTGTGTCAGGCCTGTCATGCGATTGGGGGAGGCGGAGGTTTAATTGGACCTGATTTGGTGAGTATTGGGTCAAGTGCACCAGTGGATTACATCATCGATTCATTGCTTGAACCTGCAAAAAAAATAAAAGAAGGCTATCACACTACGGTTGTTACCACTAAGAAAGGGGATTTGATAACTGGCGGCTTAATTCGTGAGACGAACCGGGAAATTGTATTAAGGATGGCTGATGGGAACGAAAGAAAAATTGTAACGACTGCAATTAAAAAGAAAGTCATCAGTCCAATCTCATTAATGCCTCCAGGGCTCACGGCTAGTCTTCGTAAAGATGAGTTTATAGATTTGATTCGATTCCTTTCGTCTCTCGGTAAAGAGGGAAATTTTAAGGTGCCATCTGGCCGATATGTAAGAAGATGGCGTATTCTACCGACCAATGGCAAAGCTGGAAATCTAATTAGAACAAAAGGCATTCAATATACCATGAATGGGAAAAATGATCTGCCATGGAAAGCTGCTTATAGTCAAGTTAATGCCGAGCTTCCAATTGAAGAGATCGGTATAAATAACGGGTTTAACAATAAGTTAAGTGCAGCAAAATTTGAAATTTCTGTATCAGTACCTGGAAAGATAGGATTGCGCATTGATGACACAAAGGGGTTACAGGTTATTGTCAGTGGCAAAATGATTGAAGCTTCCGTCGAGTCAGTTTTCAACCTTGGGAAAGGCATTCATAATATCATATTTATTACTGATCGGGCTGTTAGAGAGTCCAATTTAAAAGTTCAACTTTTTGATGTGGATGGATCCTCTGGACGAGCGAGCCTAATTGGAGGTCCTTAGATTATTTGTTGGCTTCTAACTCATGAGCTTTAATTAAGCGGTTCACAATTTCTGGAAAAACTTTAGCAAAGTTTTGTTTTTCTTCGGGATCTTTCTGGATGTTTGATAAGAAGATTTTTGCTGGAGGTGCGGAGTTCTTTACCGGTGGATTACTTGTATCTCTAACGTTTCCAATTAATTTCCATTCCCCTTCACGAATTGCCCACTGGCTATTTTTATTTCGCCCTACTTGCCAATGCAAGACTTCATGAGGGCTTTTATTTTCTTTTCCAAGAAGAAGAGGGACTAAACTTTTGCCATCTATCTTATTTTTGATTAATTTAACATTTGCAAGTTCTGCTAAGGTTGGAAGCCAATCACAGGAGTGCGCTACTTGATTTATTTCTTTGCCTTCAATCAGTTTGGATGGCCACGAGATGATAGCTGGCACACGAATTCCCCCTTCGAAGAGGCTGAACTTTGCTCCTCTATATGGCCCTGAATTTCCGCCTCCGAAGTGAGCTCTTTCTTCTGTTGAATGACCATGGTCGGATTGAAATACAATAATTGTGTCATTTCTGAGACCCACTTCATCAAGATAATGTAATAAGCTTCCAATGCGTGCGTCTTGTGTGGAAACAAATGCATTATATAGTTTTCTTGGCATTGCTAATTCTTTGTAACGATTTAACCAGTGAGCTTCACCTTGATATGGGTAATGAGGAGTGTTCAATGCAAAGTATATAAGAAAGGGCGAGTCTTGATTTTTCTTTATGAATTCACATGCTTCGCGAACCATCAGGTCAGGGAAAAATTTCCCATCTTCGAAAATCTCTTTACCGTTACGGTGCAGGTCATGCCTATTAGGTCCTTGCCAGTAGAAAAAATGAGAATAATTGTCGATGCATCCTCCCATGTGGCCGAAGGAGTGGTCAAATCCTTGTTTATTTGGCATGTGTTCTGGAATGTATCCTAGGTGCCACTTTCCAATGTGTGCTGTCTTATATCCGGCCGTCTTGAAGTGTTCAGCTATAGTGATTTGTTCACCGGGCATTCCAGGTTTTCCCTTTTGGGATGTGGTATTACCTGGGACCCCAGCATGAATTGGATATCGGCCAGTCAAGAGTCCCGCGCGTGAAGGGGAGCAGACTGGAGCTGCGGAATAGAATTGAGTGAAGCGGATGCCTCTGGCTGCAATGTTATCAATGTTTGGTGTTTCAAGATCTTTTGCGCCATAGCAACCAGCGTCTATGCTGCCTTGATCATCAGTGAGGATAATGATGACATTTGGTTTCCTGCTAGCTAAGGATTGTAATGAAAGTGCCAGTAGGAGAGTGATGGATGTAGTTATTTTTTTGAGGTGGATTATCACGGTGATTAAATGTTTTATTTTGTTGTCCTTTAACGATTAGTCCTGAATGATATTTATATAAAACAAAAAACTTCTCATGAGTCGATTAGCATCTTTAATATTATTATTTTCTGTTGTTGGTAATTGTTTTATTGCCGCATCTGACTGGCTTCAGTGGAGAGGTCCTACAGGTCAGGGCCATAGCAATGATGAGACTTTGGCAGTAGAATGGAGTGAAGAAAAAAATGTTACATGGAAGGTCGATATCAACGGCAGGGGCTGGTCTTCTCCTGTTATATTGAAAGATCAGATCTGGTTCACGTCAGCAGAAGAAACTCTTGCGACTGAGGAGGAAGCCAAGGAAAGGTTAAAAGAGAATACCGGTAGCCAGCCCCTAACATTACTGAAGTCATCTCGGTTCTATGCTGTGTGCATAGAAAAAAAATCTGGGAAAATCATTCATAACATTGAGCTATTTACTGTGGATAAACCTCAATGGGTTCATAGATTCAATAGTTACGCGTCACCAACACCTATGATAGAATCGGGTAAAGTCTATTGTCATTTTGGCACTTATGGCACGGCATGCGTTGATACAAAAAATGGGAAAGTGCTGTGGCGAAACCTTGAATTAAAATGCATGCATGAAAATGGTCCAGGTAGTTGTCCTGTTCTTTATGATGATGCGATGATTTTTCATATGGATGGAAGTGATGTTCAATATGTAGCGGCCCTCAATAAGGTTGATGGATCCTTAAAATGGAAAACCTTACGGAGTGGTAAAATGCATGTTAATCCGCAGTTAAAGAAAGGGTATAGCACGCCGATTATAATGAAGCGTAATGGTAAAGATGAGCTCATTTCTCCAGGCGCCAATTGGTTATACAGTTATGATCCAAAGACTGGGAAAGAGAATTGGAAAGTAGATTACGAAGTTCTTGGTTTTTCCAATGTCGCAAGACCAGTAAGTGGAGACGGTATGATTTATGTGGCAACCTGTTTTATGCGATCACAGATGCTTGGCATCTCAGCAGGTTCAACGCCTGAGATAGTTTGGAGGTATAAGAAGGGAGTCCCTAACACTCCGTCTCCTTTGTTGTCTAAAGGTCTATTGTATTTTGTTGGTGATTCGGGAGGTTTGGTGACTTGCCTCGACGCAAAGTCAGGCGATTTAGTTTGGAGTGAAAGAATTGCAAGCGGCAAGTATTGGTCAGCGCCTTTTATTGCAAATGGCAAAATATATTTTCACAGCGAGGAGGGCATTACTACTGTGATCGAAGATGGGCGAAACTTTAACATTGTTTCAGAAAATAAAATTGATGGAAAGTTGATGTCATCTGCAGCTGTTTCAGACGGAGCAATTTTTCTGCGAAGTGATAAGGCGTTGTACAGGATAGAAAACAAATAAGATTTTCCCCTATGTACTGGAATTGGATAAGTGATAATTATCGACTCATCCAATGGATAGGGATTGCATCTATCTTATTGTTTTTTTTGTCTCTTTTTATTCTGAGATGCGTCATAATTCAATTGCCGGATGATTATTTTTTAAATGATTCCTCTGCTTTGAATAAGCGTTCAGGGAATCTAATTGATCTAGCTCGTAGGGTGGCTAAAAATCTTTTTGGATTTTTACTTATAATTTGTGGAATTATTCTATTATTCATTCCGGGACAAGGGTTGGTGACGATAGTGCTAGGGGCATGGATAATGGATTTGCCTTGGATAATTAAAATTAAGAGAAAGTTTGTTTATTCTAGATTGGTAAAGAAGACTTTGAATTGGGTTCGCTCTAAAAATGGGATATCACTGTTTAAATTCCCTTAGGAATAATTAATTTAAAAACTTCCCACTAACATAGTAAAAATTTTAAATTTGGTTTTCCTTTGATTTGAGTCCAAATTATTAAAGTTAAATTAATTACTTTATAAGATTCGCTAGATATATTCGGTTAATCTAATGAGAGGAACAATTTATCCTTAGCTGCATTATGAAAATGCGTTAATCTCGAGATTCTATGTTATCCATTTATTCAAGGAACAAAGGAAAGTTTTGTGACGGAATGTCACGTAGAGGTTTTTTAAGGGTTGGCGGACTTTCTCTTGGCGGGGCATCACTGCCTCAAATTCTATCAGCAGAAACTTCATTAGATTCTTCTAAATCTGGCTTGGGGCATAAAGCTGTGATAATGATTTTTCTTGCAGGTGGCCCTCCGCATCAAGACATGTGGGATATAAAAAGAGATGCGCCTACTAATATTCGAGGTGAATTTAATGCCATAAAGACGAATGTGTCTGGTATCGAAATATGTGAGCTGTTTCCAAAAATAGCCCGTATGGCTGATAAATTTGCTTTTATACGATCAATTGTTGGAGCTCAGGGAGGGCATGATGCGCAGCAGTGTTTGACAGGTAGATCACCTCGCAACGCTCCAGCCGGAGGGTGGCCTTCGATTGGTTCAGTTATGTCAAGTGTACAGGGCTCGGCCAGTACTGCAGTTCCTGCATTCGTTGGGCTATCACCTAAATGCGGTCATGATCAATGGGGTGATCCAGGGCAATCAGGTTTTTGTGGGCCCTCTCACTCTGCATTTACTCCTAACCGAGGCGGTGGCGCTAGTGATGTTGAGTTGAAAGGGATTTCTTTGGAGCGCTTAGGGGATAGGCAAAGTTTATTGAAGAGCGTTGATTGCTTCCGTAGGGATGTTGATGCTTCCGGCGTTATGGGGAGTCTTGATGATTTTAATAATCAAGCTTACGGAGTTTTGACTTCTAGTAAGCTTGCAGAGGCATTTGATCTATCCAAGGAGGATCCTAAACTAGTTGAGAGGTATGGGAAGGGAACTGAAAAATTAACAGCTGACGGACCATGGAAGAGACTCGATCAATTTTTAATGGCTCGTCGTTTAGTGGAAGCGGGTGCGAGATGCGTGACGATTGGATTCAGTCGATGGGATTGGCACGGTTCCAATTTCAAGAGGGCAAAGGAAGATTTTCCTCTGTTAGATCAAGGAGTAACTTCTCTAGTTCAAGATCTCCATGACCGAGGTTTAGATAAGGATGTTTCCGTTATAGTTTGGGGTGAGTTCGGACGTACTCCTGTAATAAATAAAAATGCAGGGAGGGACCACTGGCCAAAAGTTTCTAACGCATTAATTGCTGGAGGAGGAATGAGAACGGGGCAAATAATAGGCTCCACTACTAGAGACGGAGGAGAAGCGGATGATAGACCAGTTACCTTCCAAGAAGTATTTGCGACTTTATATCATAGCGTTGGGATTGATGTTAGTAGTGCCACTGTGAATGATCTAAATGGAAGGCCTCGTTATTTGGTTGATCAGCGATATAAGCCAATGCTTGAGCTGGTATAGAAATTAATATTAAATGGTGTAGTTCCTAATCTTTAAATTACTAATGATAACAATTTTTGAGGACTACGAATCTGGTAATTTCTGCGACGGTATAGCTCGAAGAAATTTCCTTAAAATTGGAGGACTGGCAATGGGCGGGCTCGGGTTGTCTCAACTTTTACAAGCTGAAAGCAATAGTAGGACCGGTAGCTCCAACAAATCAATAATCATGATTTATATGCCTGGAGGCCCTCCTCATCAGGACATGTTTGAAATCAAAACTGATGCTCCGTCTGAAGTTAGGGGTGAGTTCCGTCCTATTTCGACTAAGGTGCCGGGTGTTCAGATATGTGAACACTTGCCAAAAATCGCGAGCATAGCCGACAAGTGCGTTTTTATCCGTTCCGTGGTTGGAGCAAAGGACAGGCATTATAGTTATCAATGCATGACTGGTAAGCATAACGATAATTCACCGGCCGGTGGTTGGCCTGAAATAGGGTCAGTGATAGCGGAATTGAATTCGTGCTCAGAACACAGGGCCCATACACCGACTTATATAAATCTGTCTCCAAAAATGAAACATACGCCATACAATTTTGGTCATTCGAGCTTTCTTGGTGTGTCATGTAAACCATTCCGACCGAATGGGGATTGTTTGTCGGATATGACATTAGAACAGATAACTTTAAATCGATTAGGAGACAGGAAGGATCTCTTACAAAAATTTGATAAATTGAGACGTGATATCGATTCCTTTGGATCTGTTGCTGGTATGGACGGGCTCAATCAGCAGGCATTTGAAATTCTTAGCTCAACTAAGCTTGCGGAGGCTTTGGATATTGAAAAAGAAGATCCAAAGGTCCGTGAACTTTATGGTGAAGGAACTCAAAAAGTACAAGGAGATGCGGCTCCCCGGTTGAATTCGCAATTTCTTACAGCGCGACGTTTAGTCGAAGCTGGAGCCAGGGTTGTGACTTTGAGTTACAGCTTCTGGGATTGGCACGGATCGAACTTTAAAAGAGCTAAAGATAATTTACCTGATTTTGACCAAGCCTATTATGCTCTTATACAAGACCTTGAGGACCGAGGAATGCTTGATGATGTGACGGTAATTGCCTGGGGTGAGTTTGGTAGAACGCCCAAAATTAACAAAAATGCAGGGAGGGATCATTGGCCGAATGTTTCATGTGCATTGCTTTCAGGGGGCGGAATGCAGGTAGGAGGAGCTATAGGAAAGACTGATCGGTTAGGGGGTGAGGCAGTAGAAAGACCCGTGCATTTTGCTGAGATTTTTGCTACACTATATAAAAATATGGGAATTGATGCATCACAAACTACCGTAACTGATTTGGGTGGAAGGCCTAGATATTTAGTAGAAGGGTATGATCCCATTAAAGAATTGATTTAATATTTACTAATATAAATACCTATGAGAATTGGACTTTATTACATAATCATTTTGTCGTTAGCGACAACTAATTTAACAGCCGAGGAATTATATATATATGCCATTTCAAAACCAAATGAGGCGGTCAAATTAATTGGTCCAGACGCCAACCTTCAACTCATAGTTACAGGAAAAAATATTTCTGACATGACTCGATCAGTGAGTTACGAGACAGATCCATCTTCCATAGTTAGAGTTTCTAAGACAGGCCATGTAACGCCTCTTGCTAATGGCTCAGTTAAAGTTACAGCAAAGACTGCTGAGGGATTGTCAGCTCAGATAGAATTGACAGTAGAGCAATTTGAAATTCCACAACCAATCAATTTTTCGAATGAAATAGTTCCATTGTTTACTAAACATGGATGTAATGGGGGAGGTTGTCATGGTAAGTCCGAAGGGCAAAATGGATTTAAACTTTCACTGCTTGGTTTTGAGCCGACCGAGGACTTTGAATATTTAGTTAAAGAAGGTAGGGGTAGAAGATTATTTCCCGCTGCTCCACAACATAGTCTCTTATTGAGGAAGGGAGCAGGCGATTTACCGCATGGAGGAGGTGCTCGATTCGAGCATGATTCATGGGATTACAAGGCCATTGTCAGGTGGATGGAGCAAGGAATGCCTTATGGTAGTCCTGATGATCCAAAATTAGAGAGCATATCAGCTTATCCCAGTTCACGTATCGTTGCGCCAGAAGCGGATCAGCAGCTTGCAGTCACGGCATTTTATACGGATGGATCAGTTCGAGATGTCACTGGTATTGTTAGCTATGAATCCAATCAAAAAGAAATGGGTGAAGTTAATCAATCTGGGTTAGTTACCATGCTAAGAGATCAGACTGGTGATATGGCGGTAATGATCCGTTTTCAGGAGCAGGTATCTGTTTTCCGAGCAACGATTCCACTAGGTATTCCAACTGAAAATTTTCCTATTGTTAAGAATTTCATTGATGAGCAGGTCTTTAATAAATTAAAGACACTCGGATTGCCATCTTCTGAAATATGTGATGATACGACCTTTCTTCGTCGGGCTGCGATTGATATCGCGGGTAGATTACCTTCCTTGCAGGAGGTAGAAGATTTTTTATCTAATAATGATCCTGAAAAGAGATCGCAGTGGATAGATAGTCTACTTTCTACGACTGATTATGCAGAGTATTTCTCAAATAAATGGGCTGCTATTTTACGTAATAAGAGGAAAGGCAATACATATACAAGAGGGACTCAAGCATTTCATGAATGGTTAATGGGGAGTCTGCATGCGAACAAGCCATATAATCAACTGATCACCGAATTAGTTACAGCACGTGGCGAAATATCTCATAACCCAGCATCTGCTTGGTTTAGGAATGTGACTGATCAAAAAGAAAGATTACAAGACACTGCTCAAGTGCTGCTTGGAGTGCGGCTTCAATGTGCTGAATGTCACCATCATCCATACGAGAAGTGGAGTCAGCAAGATTACTATGGATTTTCGGCATTCTTTTCTCGGGTAGGTAAGAAGAAGACTGATGTTCCAGGAGAGGAGGCGGTTTTCCACAATGTTGGGTTAGCTACCGCAAAGAATCCTAAGTCTGGAGAAAATGTTAAACCTAAACCTTTGGGAGGAGAACCGCTTACTATAAAGCCAGAGGATGATCCCAGATTGGATTTGGCTTCCTGGATGACCTCGGAAAGTAATCCTTTCTTCGCCAAAATGTTAGTTAACCGTTACTGGAAGCATTTCTTCAATCGTGCAATCGTAGAGCCAGAGGACGATATGAGGGTTACTAATCCTCCGACCAATCCTGATTTATTGGATTCGTTAGCAGATCACTTCGTTAAATCTGGTTATGATATGAAGGATTTGATTCGAACAATCTGTAATTCAACAACCTACCAACTGAGCGCGATTCCAAATAATCATAATGCAGGAGATCGGCAAAATTACTCTCGATATTTTCCTAAACGTCTGACTGCTGAAGTATTGTTAGATTCTATCGATGGAATTACAGGATCATCGACAGCTTTTTCGGGACAATTGGCAGGGACTAGAGCCGTTTCTTTACCTGATGACAGTTACAATTCGAGCTCTTACTTTCTTACGGTTTTTGGTCGCCCAGAAATGGATAGTGCGTGCGAATGTGAAAGGGCTCAGGGTGCCAGTTTGGCACAAACATTGCATTTACTGAATTCAAAAAACATTCAGGATAAGTTAGCCGGCGCAGGAGGGAGTGCAGATAAGCTTTCGTCTCAAGGGGACAGGGCTAATGAGGAGAAAATTGTTGAGTTGTATAAGAGAGCATTTTCTCGTGAGCCTAAAGACGATGAGACGAAGACGGCCATTGGCTACATTAATAAAAAGACTCAACAGGCTAAAGAGGCTGGAGAAAAAATTAATGAAGCAAATAAAATGGCCTACGAGGATCTTGTTTGGGCCCTTTTGAACACAAAAGAATTTTTATTTAACCATTAAGCATTGCATTTTTATAATATTTTTATGCGAGGATCTTGTTACATAATTTCGTGGTTGTTCCTAATTTTTATATTAGAAAATTTAGTTGAGGCGCAACTTCCTGCTCCACGTCTAGATTCAATTTTTCCTATGGGGGGGGAGGTAGGTGAATCTGTAGATATTACTTTGAAGGGGGCTGACTTAACTGATGAAGGGCAGTTATTTTTTAATGTTCCAGGCATTACTAGTGAGCCTTTAGGGAAAGGAGTTTTTAAAGTTAATGTTGCAGAAGTAGTAAGTTCTGGCAGTTACGATTTGAGGTTTGGAGGTAAGGATGGAACGACTTCCCCGATTAGTTTTACCGTAAGTAACAGGGAAGAAAAGATTGCTCCTAAAGAAGCGACGGATAAAGCTAAAGCGGTGCTTCTTGCAGATAATGTGGTGATGAATGGAATGATGGAGCAAGGGAAGGCGCATTATTACAAGATTTTGGTCAAGAACGGAGGCCGTTACTTTATTGATTGTTTTGCTGAGAGAATTGATTCTAGGGCTGACGCATTGTTAGTCCTGACTGACTCGTCCGGAATTGAAGTGACGAGATCAAGGGAATCGATTGGCGGGGATCCTTTAATTGGATTTACTTCGACTTCTGAAGGGGAATATTTCTTAAGAGTTTCCGATTTTCTTGCCCGCGGAGGTGCTGGATATAATTATAGAATCCAACTCAGGCAAGGCCCTCAAATAGATTTTGTTTTGCCTCTATCTGCGCAGCCAGGTAAGACGCAATCTTTTCAAATTTTTGGGAAAAATCTTCCGGATGGAGTGCCTTCTGGTGAGAATGGCCTTGAGAGAATAGAGGTTAATATTGATGTTCCGACAGAAATGGAGAGAAGGAAAACAATGCCAATGAAACCTTCGGGGGCAGGAGTTAAAGGTTTTCATTATGCGTTGGGAGAAGGGAATAATATTTCAAATTCCGTATTCATAGCTCAATCTAATTTTCCACCAGTAATTGATGGTGGCTCAAATTCTTCTCCAGAGGATGCGCAAGAAATTCCTTTTCCTTCGGAGCTGAGCGGGCGATTTTATCCAGATAAAAAGTCCTGGTTTTCATTCAATGTCGAGAAGGATAAGGAATATGTAATTGAAATTATTGCTCATCGATTAGTAAGTTATTGCGACCCATCGATTGTGGTAGAAAAAGTGATTGGTGATGCTGAGGGTAAAGAGAAAGTATCAATTATTGGGAAAGCTGATGATCAAGAAGCTAATGTGGGAGGACGACGTTATCCTACAAATAGTCGTGATCCAATATATAGATTTAAGGCTGATATTGATTGTAAGGTACGTGTGGCTGTTAGTGATAATTTTGCCACTAAAGCGCCTTTCAGAATGATTATTCGAGAACCTAGGCCTGATTTTGATCTATTGGTTTCAGCTTCAGCTCCAGCGGGGGATAACAATAAAGGCAAAAAGATTGTCAGAGAAGGAATTGCGATTAGACGTGGGCAAGTTGGGAATTTGGACGTCTACGTTCTTCGGAGAGATGGGTTTGATGGTGAAATTGAGTTACAAGCACAGGGTTTTCCAGAAAGTTTTAAAGTTAAAACCACGAAATTAGAAAAAGGAAAAAATCACTGTTCTTTATCATTTTATAATAAGGAAGATGCTCCGGCCTGGGTAGGTAAAGTAAAGATTGTTGGTGAGGCAGACGTGCAGGGAACAAAGATTCAAAAAGAAGCTGAGAGTCTTACGGTGAACTGGTCAGTAAATGATGCCGATCAGGAACGTGTTATTTCAAGAACAAGCTCAGGCATTACCGTGGCGTCGATTGAGGAACAAACGCCGATGAAGGTCGTTCCTGCCGAAGATAAGATCTGGGAAAGTTCACTAGGTGGCAATTTAGAAATCCCAATCAAATTTATTACGACTTCTGAGATCAAGGATAAGGTTACTATTGTTCCTGTTAATTTCCCTGGAATGGGAAAAGCTCCTCAGATTCAGGTCGATAAGGGTAAGACTAAGGAATCCCATAAGCTGATAATACCCTTATTAAACAACAAGGATAATAATAAGTATCAGGAAGGCACTCATCAATTTGTTCTGAGGGCGTCGACTAAATTAGGTTATAGGCGTGACTTGCAGGTTTTCCAAATTGCAGAAGAGCAAAAGAAGAATGCGACCAAGATTTTGGAGGAGGCCAAAAAAACGCTAGGGACTCTTAAGAAAGAGTTTGAATCTGCAAGAAAATCTCTGAATGAGGCAAAATCTAGTAGTGCTGAAACAGAAGAAGAAAAGAAGAAAAAAATCACGGATGCTGAATCTAAGGTTGGACCGGCAGAGGAGTCCTTCAAGGAAGCTGAGAAGAAATTAAAAGAGGCTGAAGAGAAAAATAAAAGTGCCGACCAGAAACTTAAGCAGGCCACAGACAGATCAAAGCCGAAGGATGTTCAGTTCGTTAGTTATTCGGAGCCGGTAACTGTAAAAATCGAAGCGTGTCCCATCAGATTGAAAGATAGCAAGTCTCCTGTTGAATTAGGGAAAGGACTTAAATCTAAAGTTGTGGTGAATTTTGATAGGCTATACGGGTTTGCGGATAGCGTTTCATTAAGTGCAAAATTACCTGATGGTACCAAAGGGGTAAAAGTTGCAGAAGCTAGTGCAAATAAAGATCAATCAGTTATTGATCTTCCGATTGAAATTACGGCTGATGCGAATCTTGGATCAATTCAGTTAGAGTTGATTGCTAAATTAAAATTCAATGGAATAGACTTACAAACTAAAGGGAATGTTTCAATAAAAATCACTGAACCTCCCGCGGCTCCAGAAGAACCTCCCGCGGCTCCAGAAGAACCTCCCGCGGCTCCAGAAGAACCTCTCGCGACAAATTAATTTTCGTGAAATTTATTACTTTTTCATTCTGTATTTTATTTTTTTGGTGCGGTGTAGGTCTGGCCCAGCCATTATCCATTGCATCTATTGATCAAAAAGAGCTAGTCAGTTACGCAAAAGATATTGCACCTGTGTTTAAGAAGAGTTGCATCGCTTGTCATAATGCAACAAAAGCGAAAGCGAAACTCAACCTTGAGAACGTTTCAGTAATGATGAAGGGCTCTGATAATGGAGAGGTTATTGTTCCTGGTAATGCCAACGATAGTTTGGTTTTTCTTCAGGCTTCTCATCAGGAGGAGGAATTTATGCCGCCGCCAAAGAATAAGTCTAACGCGCCAAATTTGAGTCCCAATGAACTTGCTTTACTTAAGCTGTGGATTGATCAGGGAGCAAAAGATGACGATACGCTTGCAGCAGAAAAAAAAGTCAATTTTACTGCTATGAGTGAGAGAGTAAGAGCAATTTACTCTGTGGCTGTTTCGCCAAACAATCAATACGTTGCTGCTGGCAGAGGTAACCGAATATTTATGTACCATACACCAACGGGTAAAAGTCTTGGTGAATTAGTTGATCCAGATCTCAAAGATAAAGGCGAATCGGCTCATATTGATATTGTTGGGAGCTTGGCGTTTAATGGTGATGGGCTACTTGCTTCCGGGGGATTTAGGAATATTAAACTATGGCAACAGGCTGATCCCGAGCTGGTATATGATGCAGAGCCGGTTGACAATGTGCCACTTGTTGCTGGAGTCAGTAGTGATACTAAATTATTTTCCGTTGGAGATGAGATTGGTTCCGTTAAGATATATATTTCTGAACCTAAGAAAGTGGTAACTTTCAAAGATCATGCCACGGCTATAACTGGAGTGGGCTTCGGAGTGGATGGGAATATAATTTCAACTTCTATTGATGGGGTTGTCAGTGTTAGGAAAATTGGTGAAGAGTCACAAACTGCGACGGTGAAATTATCTTCTCCAATCAATGCAATGGTGGTTATTAATGGGGGGAAGCAAGTGGCTTGTGGCTGCGATGATGGTACAATAAGGATATTGTCTATTGAGGCAGCGCTGGGACAGGTTCATGAGCTTAAAGGACACACTGCGAAAATTGTTTCTTTATGTTCTTTTGGTGAAGATTGGAAGAGTTTAATTTCAGGAAGTGCGGATTCGACACTTAGAATTTGGCAAGTTGAAGAGGGTAAGGCAAACCAGGTCAAACAAATAAATAATGAACAGGTGCCTGAAGCGATAGCGGTATCAAATGATGGGAAGCGTTGTGCTTCCGTTTCTGGTAATGCTAAAATTCGCATTTGGAACATTGGTGATGGGAAGTTGATCGCTGATGGGGATGCAGGTTGGGAATTAATTGAAGAGCAAAAATCTAAAGAAATTAAAGTTTCTGTTTTGACGAAGATACGTGATGAAAGGAAAAAACAATTAGGAGAAAGTGATAAGAAATTAAAGGCGGATCAAGAATCATTAAAGAAGGCCCAAGATGCGGAAAAGAAATCAGTAGAAGAATTAGCGAAAAAGAGAACTGAGCTCGTTTCAGCAAAGGATCTTAAGTCCAAAACTGAAATGGATCTAAAACAAAAAGAAGAAACAAAGGCTCCTGATCTTAATCCGGCTAAAGAAGTTGCAAAGAAAGCGACGGAAGCTTTAACGGCAAAAGAAAAAGAAGTCAAAGATGTCGAAAGGAAACAATTGGAAGCAACTCGTAGTCGTGAAATTTCTGAGAGGTTTTTAAAAAGATCAGTCGAGGCTAATTCTAAATCAAAGCTAAAGCTAGCTGATGCGGAAAATGACTTAAATCAGTCAGCCAAGATTCATGCGGATATAAAGGCAAGAGCGAACCAAGAACAAAAAGTTCTCAGAACTGTTACTTTTTCGCCAGATTCGGCTCAGGTCTTTGCGGGTTCTGATGGTGGTAATATTTATTCATGGGAAACAAATGCAGGAAAGCCGTGCGATGTTATCGCTACTAAATCGGGTGCCACGAAAGTAATTACTACGGTAGGGAAAAACATCTTAGTGGCATCTGCAGATAAGACGGTCAGGATTTGGGATTCGACTCCGAGGTGGAACCTTCACAAAAAGATTGGGGAATCACAAGATTCTAAAACTTTAGTCGATAGAATAAATTCTTTGTCGTTTAGCCCCAATGATAAATTATTAGCATCGGGTGGAGGAGTTCCATCGAGGAGTGGAGAGTTAAAGGTATGGAATATTGCTGACGGCAAGTTGGTTTGCGCAAACACTGAATCTCATAGTGATACAATATCGGGAATTTCTTTTAGTCCTGATGGGAAATTTATCGCTACGGCGGCAACTGATCGTTTCGTAAAAGTATTTAATATTGAGGGTGCTGTTCTTGAGCGCAGCTTTGAGGGGCATACAAACCATGTTCTTGATGTTGCTTGGCGAGCAGACGGATTTGTTTTAGCAAGTGGAGGAGCTGACCAAATTGTTAAGGAGTGGGATTTCGAGAAAGGCAATCAAAAACAAACAGTGAAAGGCCATACTAAAGGAGTAAGTTCAATTGCATATATGGGTGCCAGCGAAAAATTAATTTCGAGCAGTGGGGATCAGTCAGTTAGAATTGCAAACAAGCCTTTGCCTGACGCAGCTACATTTATACATTCATCAAGCGTTAGTAAGGATGGAAGTATAATTGCGGCAGGAGGAGAAGATAGCATCCTTCGCGTTTGGACGACAGGGGACAGTAAATTATATTTGAAATTACAGTAAAATCTGTGATCGGCTAAGAATAAGTAAACGTTAATAATTTATGAAAAAAATCACACTAACAATTATTGCTCTAAGTGTTTCATTGGCACACGCTGACTTCGAAATTAAGGAGCTATCAGGAAAATATATTGATGTATTGGATGGGGGGCAAGTCGTGGCTCGAGTAATGACCGCGCATGATACAACTTCAGCTGAATCCAGGCATGAAACCTACAAGGTGTACACTCATGTATTCGATGAACAGGGAAAGGCTCCGATCACTAAAGGTGCTGGGGGTCAATACACTCATCACCGTGGGATTTTCATAGGGTGGTCGAAGACAAAATTTTCTGGAAAACAAATCGATTCTTGGCATATGAAAGGTTGTGATCAGATATATAAAAAAATAATCGATTCAACTTCTACTAAGGATCACGCTACTTTGACTATTTTAATTCACTGGGTGACAACTGATGGGGTTGTTTTCATTGAAGAGACTCGTACTCAGACCTTCAAAAGAGTCGAAGCAAAGGGAGCTTACTTGCAGATGGACTTTGATACTGCTCTGATGGCTGCAAGTGCAGATGTTGAGTTGAATGGTGATCCTGAACATGCTGGATGTCAGTTCAGACCAAGTGATGAAGTTTCAAAAAACAAGTCTGCCAAATATATATTTCATAAGGACGGACTTGATTTAAAAAAGGATAAGGATCTTCCATGGGCAGCTGAAAGCTTTAAGATTGGTGAGAATATGTATTTCGTTCAGCACATGAGTCATCCCACCATTCCAAAAGGGAATACTTATTCAGCTTATCGTGATTATGGGCGATTCGGAGCTTATTTTGTAAAGAAAATCGCGAAAGGGGATTCCTTAAATTTACGTTATCGCTATCTTGTTGGTAATGGGAAAATTCCGGGACGGGATTATTTCGCCTCTCGTTATAAAGCATTTACAGATTAGTGTTAGACTTCGTTCTTGACTGGATTAGACCTAAAGATTAAGGCCATAACACCAAAGGTTACGATTAATCCAGGTCCATACAAACCGATTTTAGCGTAAGATGCCCAACCCGCCCCGAGTGTAGCTACTAGTGTCGCAATAGTCATTAGGATGTTCCATTTTAATTTGGCAATTCCTTCAGGTCTTTTATCCCCAAGAAGACTTTTTGAATTCATTAGAAGCAAGAATGTGATGTAAGCAATCGGAAGAAGAGTGAATCCAAATACGGACGTTGGTATTACGAGATATGCGCTGAGCTTTCCCCATGCAATAGGTCCAAAAAAACCAATTCCTCCTGCGATCAGACAACCTATACGGCGAAGTTTTTCATCATCAGGTCTGTCAAATGCTTCACATATGGCGAAGCCATTAATCAGCATTAGAATAACAACTGTTGAAACAGCCATGGCGAGTACACCAAATCCAAACACCCATTGAGAAATAATTTTTCCTGTTAGAGGCTCAAGCGAAGTTGCCAATTCTAGTTGGCTGGGTCTAGCGGTCATCAATTCCAGCTTAGCGTTGGCTTTTTTCTCTTTAGGCATTGCGATGTATATGGACTTAAGAGTATCTTCTTTATTGTCTTTTAATTCACTGTACGCTTTATCGCCAAATTGGGCTTTCGCAGTTTCTACGATAGAGTTACTTTTACTAAAAACGTAATTATCTGGATTCGCATGAAATTGTGTTGCAGTAGCAATTACTAAGCACCCAGTGGCAATAACAAAAGGAATGAAAAGCCCGGTTGAAAGATCGAAAACGGCTAGGCCACGATGCTCTTTCCCCCATTTGCGGCGGAGCATCGAGTAAGGAAGGAGGAAAGTCATATTAATTCCAACAGCAGTACCAAATGCTGTGATGATGGAGTCTCTTTGTTTGCTTACAATGGTATTGGTCCATTCAGCTGCCTTTTCAGGGTTTAATTCTTTTAATCCTTCAATCACACGTTGAAAATTCTCTGAAGGTTTAAAGAGTGCACCAAAATCCGGTATCAGACCTCCAAGGATTGCGCTCCAACTAACAAGTGAGTCCTTTGATAATGACATTTTTAAAATTACTCCTATGAATGATAGGACAATGAGGCCGACAAAGATTTTTAGAGTTTTTTCGAAGAGGAGAATTCCTTTATTTCCCTTTCCATATGAGAACACGACAAAGGTGGCGATGCTTAAAACGCAAAAAGAGACAACGAGAATCCAAGGGAGACTTCCTTCTTTTCCGGCGTCCGGCAACTGTGGAATTAGGTTTTGCGCTATTGCTCCGTAGGCAAGGTTAAATTGAGGAAGGCACCACACCATATTTGCTAGCATTGTTGCTCCGAGCCATCCCCATCCGAGAACAGGGGAAACATGATTATTGATGGCTTTAAAAGGGCGTTGTCCAGTGGAAAGCGTTACATAGGCGATTGCGCTTAGCATTATGATTCCAAGAATCATCGCGAGTGGCTGAACCCACATGAATTTAGAGCCTCCGATTGCGCCAAGTGAAAGTGCACCAATTAATGATCCTCCGCCCAAAGTAATGGCGCTTTGCAACCATCCTGGGCCACAGAGTTTAGAATATGTTTTTAGTTTTGCTCCTGTGCCTTTATTAGCTACAGAACTAAGTAATTCCTTTTCTTTAATCAGTGCGTCTTCGGTTTTTGACATTTATGCGTGTGTTTTATTCTTACTGAGATTGGATAATGAAATGAGTTGGAGCTGATGACAAGAGAGATTCTCGAATTTGACGGCAATGCTGATTATCCTTTATAATGATCGATATGAGATATTTTATGAGATTTTTTACTATTTCTATAGGTGTTTTTTTAATAAGTCCTGTTTTGCACGCTGTTGATAAACCTAATTTTATCCTCATTAATGTTGATGATCTTGGCTGGACTGATCTTGGTTGCTTTGGCAGTGAGATATATGAAACGCCCAATATTGATGATTTAGCTGAAAATGGGATGCGTTTTACAGATGCATACGCAGCTTGCGCAGTATGTTCGCCGACCAGAGCTGCCATTATGACCGGAAGGTATCCAGCAAGGTTAGGAGTTACGGATTGGATACGGGCAAGGTTTCAAGGCGGGAGAATACCAAATGACAAAAAGAATCCAATGGGATGGATCGGATCTAAAGCTAATAAAGTTTTGTGCCCAAAAAATGCTCTGTGGATGGAAAGTGAAGAAATCACTATAGCGGAACAACTTAAAAGTGTTGGGTATAAGACTTGTCATATTGGGAAGTGGCATTTGGGAGCAGATGACTGGTATCCTGAGAGGCAAGGATTCGATGAGAATTATGGAGGTTGTGATTATGGGCAGCCGCCTAGTTATTATGATCCTTTTTCTAATAAAAGATTGAAGGGTATTAACGGTTTGCCTGGAAAAAAGAAGGGGCAATATCTCACTGATCGGGAATGTGATGAGGCCTTAGGATTCATTTCAAGAAACAAGAAGGCTCCATTTTTTATTTATTTTGCAAATTATGCAGTCCATACACCGATTCAAGCGAAGGTATCTTTATTGGATAAATACAAAAATAAAATCAATAAATTATCTAAGGTTAAACAGAAGAATGCAGCATATGCAACCATGGTTGAAAGTGTGGATCAGGCGGTGGGGAGAATCCGAGAAAAACTAAGTGAGCATGATCTTAGTAATAATACGGTCATTATATTTACATCTGACAATGGGGGATTGCTGGGGCCAACTAATAATGCTCCGCTCCGCTCCGGCAAAGGTTATCCTTATGAGGGTGGCATACGAGTTCCTTTAATTGTTCATTGGCCAGGAGTTACCAAAGTGGGAGGAATTAGCACTGTGCCAGTGAGTAGTATTGATTATTTCCCAACTATTTGTGCTGCTGCCGAAGTTGCATTGCCCTCTAAGAATATTATTGATGGTTTGGATTTGAAGCCTCTAATGGAAGGGAAAGATTCACTAGGGAGAGAGACCTTATTCTGGCATTTTCCTCACTATCGAGGAAGAGTTAAGCCTTATACGATCATACGGAGCGGTCCATGGAAATTGATCAAGCGCTATGATGGGACAGAATATGAATTGTTTAATCTTGCCCAGGACATTGGAGAAGCAGATGAGCTTTCAAATCGAATGCCGGCGAAAGTGAAAGAGCTAGATGCGAAGATTTTGAAATGGCTTCAAAGGACTGAAGCAAAAGTTCCAAAAGCCAATCCGGAGTATGTCGGCAATAAATAAATATTAACAACTTCTTCCGCCTTCGTTTTGATTTTCATTTTGGCTGTTAATTGGAGGAAGAGATTGTTCTAGGACTCCTTTTGCTTTGGGCCAGGCGATGAAAGCTTCGATTAACATCCATGCTTCAAGAGCGAGTGTAGTTAATCCGATAGTGGCTAAAAGAGGTTTTTGCTGAGCGATCCATCCGTTTGACTCAAAAAGCTTAATGGACATTGCTAGGGCAGGGAGGATTAGCATGAACATTGTAGGAAGTGCTATGAACCAAATAGGAAGGTTACGGCGACGCATCCAAAATAAAATAACAAGAAATGCTAATCCGCCTAGCAACTGATTCGTTGCTCCGAAAAGCGGCCATAAGTTAAGACCTCCTTTTCCTGCATTTTCCCAGGACCATCCGAGCCCAGTAGTCGGGCTCGCGGCGACACCAAAGGCTAGGATGACAGCCAATATAGTTGCTCCATGTTTGTTTGTGAGCCAACTCAGAGGGTTTAGGCTTAAATTAATTTTAGTTTTGGATCCAGTTGCAGATTTCTTTGTATATAGAGTTGCTGCAATTTCTTGTATTACATAGCGCTGAAGTCGGCACGCAGTATCCAAGGTTGTTGCGGCAAAGGAAGCAACGAAAACACCCATGAGAGCGACAGCGAATTGCGGTGCAAGTCCTAGTGCTTTTAGGAAATTAGCAGATCCATCAACAAAAGCTCCCACCTTAGCACCAAGCCCTTGTGCTCCTCCCCAAGTTTCATAACGAGATAAGTAAGCATCTTTTCCTGTTAAAAAGCTCCCATTACTTGATTCAGTTCCCAAGCCTAATCCGGACACGCAAGCTAAGATAACTAAGACAGCAAGGAAGCCTTCCGTTAGCATCGATCCGTACCCAACAAATTGTGCGTCAGTTTCGCACTTTAGTTGCTTTGAACTGGTCCCGCTTGATACAAGACAATGGAAGCCGCTAATAGCGCCGCATGCGATTGTTATAAATAAGAAGGGAAAGATCCAAGGCGCTCCATCCGGTGCGTCTGCTCCAAGCCTTGTTGCGGGTGCAATGATTTCAAGTGGAGGGCGAGCTGAGTTTCCGATGGGAGCGCCGCCCCATATGCCGGCTACAATTAATCCAACCAATACAAGGCCAACAGCGCTCAATAACTGCATACTGTTAATAAAATCTCTTGGTTGTAAGAGAGTCCATACCGGGAGTACTGATGCGATGTAGCAATATCCTAAGAGGACGATGACCCATGTTATAACCGACCATTCAGCAAGGGTTGAGTTGAATTTGCCAAGTGTCCCGTCATTGCCATAAAAAACACTCAAATACATGATAGCCAACGCAATGATCGAGGGTATTAAAATATTAGCCCCTTTTCTATGGATAAGAATACCAATAAAAACCGCAATTGGTATTTGGATGAAGCATGGGAAAATTGCGGCGGGATACATTTTGAAAACAGAAGCTATAACTAGGCCGAAGATTGCCAGTACAATGGTCAGCGCCATAAATAGAATTGATAGAAATAGAATGCGAGTTCGAGGAGCTAAAATGCGGCCTGCAATGTCTCCGACGGTTTGCCCTCTATTGCGCATTGAAACGACTAACGAGCCAAAGTCGTGAACGGCGCCAATAAGAATTGAGCCAAAGATCACCCACAATAGTGCGGGTAGCCAACCCCAGACTACGGCCAGTGCAGGGCCAACGATAGGTCCTGTCCCTGCGATTGAAGTGAAATGGTGCCCGAAAACAATACTTTTTTTGGTTGGCACGAAGTCAATGTCATCCTTCAGTTGAATGCTAGGAGCTTCTGCTTCTGCGCTTAATTTGAAGATTTTTCGACCGAGGAACTTTCCATATGTATGGTAAGCTATGAGGTAAAGAAAAAAGGCACCAATAGCAATGAGAAGAGTGGACATGTATAATGAATGTTAAATTATATACTATAACAAATTAGCTAGATTTTTTTAATTATCTGTTCCTATTGGACTTACCAACCTCATGGATTTCAATCAAATTTTTGTCTGTATTATTCTTGTACTGGTTTTTATCGCTTTTGTGAAGGAGTGGTTTTCTCCGGACTTGGTCGCCATGGGGGCATTGGTGCTACTTGTTGGCGCGGGAATATTACCAGAGGAAAAGGCATTAGCAGTGTTCTCTAATCCAGCGCCAATAATTGTTTCATGCATGTTTGTATTGAGTGCAGCTTTAGAAAGGACGGGTACTATTGAGGCGTTAGGGGAATGGTTTGGAAAGTTGGCCGGCACTAGAGAGATGCGGATTCTTGTAATGTTGATGCTGATTGTAGCGCCGCTTTCTGCTTTTGTTAATAATACACCTGTCGTCGTTGTTTTTATGCCAATTCTTTTAGCGTTGGCTCGCAAACATGATCTTGTGGCATCCCGGTTTTTAATCCCGCTTTCATACGCTGCGATTGTTGGAGGAACTTGTACTATTATAGGCACTTCAACTAATCTAGTTGCGTCTGGAATTGCTAAGGAGAGAGGGCTTGAAGAGTTTGGTATGTTTGAGGTGTCGAAATTGGGTGTTATTTTTGTTGCGGTGACATTTTTCTACATGCTTTTCATTGGAAGGAAATTGTTGCCTGATAGAGTGACCCTCTCCACTCTTTTTGAATCGGACGAAGGTAAAGAATTTCTAACGGTTGCTATCATTAGCAAGGGTTCTGAGTTAATAGGTAAGAATATTAAGGATTCTCGACTTGGAAAGATTCGTAATTTTCGAGTAATTGAAGTAGTTCGATCTGGCAATAAACTTACGAATTCAATTGGTCAGATTGTTTTTGAAGAAGGTGATCAATTATTAGTTAAGACGAGAGTCGAAGGAGTAATAGATGCGGGTGAAACTACAGGCATTGAAATTGGGGTTGAAGCAGAATTGGGTCTCCAGAGATTGCATACCGATTCAGCTATTTTAATTGAGGGTGTAATTGGGCCAGGTTCTTCTCTTGTTGGGCGTTCTTTAAAGGATTTGAATTTCCGCGAACGTTTTGGAGTGATTATTCTCGCAGTGCATCGACGTGGTGTGAATTTGAGGGATAGTTTTGAAAATGTGAAGCTTGCTTTTGGAGATACCATCCTGGTCGAAGGCGGTGTCGATCGCATTAATAATCTCTCGCAGGAGCGTGATTTCATTAACTTATCACAGCCTAAGGGGCGTTCTATTAGGCGGTCAAAGGTTCCGTTTGCGGTTGGTGCATTGTTGCTTTTTATGGTGTTAGCTTCATTCAAGGTGGCACCGCTTATTGTTTTGGCTCTTGGCGCTGCATTATTTACTTTGTTCACTCGTTGCATTGAACCCTCAGAGGCATATGAGTCCATTGACTGGAAAGTGGTTTTTATGATCTTTGGTATGTTAGGGCTTGGTAGCGCTTTGCAAGAGGTGAAAGTTGTAGAAAGTGTCGCTATTAAAGTTACAGATTGGGCAGCAATTCTTAATAATATCCACGTACTGGTTGCTGTTATTTATCTCATTACGGCTGTTTTAACTGAGATTATCAGTAACAATGCTGTTGCTGCCTTGCTCACTCCTGTAGCGATTACAATCGGGATAGCTTTAGATATAGACCCGCGACCACTTGTTGTTGCGGTGATGTTTGCGGCTAGCGCAAGTTTTTCTACTCCTATTGGGTATCAAACCAATACTTATGTTTATGGTGCCGGTGGTTATAAGTTTACGGATTTTTCTAGGGTTGGAATTCCATTGGCCTTAATACTTTGGGCTTTATCTACCTTTCTTATACCGCTGATGTGGAATAGCTAATGATGTCTTTATACGTTTTATGTTTATTATATTGAACGGATAGTAATTTAGGTTGCGGGTTGAGGCTTTTGGAACTAATGATTGCGACTCAATTTTTGGGTTCAAAGAGCCTAGAAATCATACTATTTCATTAAATCATTTGAGCCTGTAGTAACTATCAAAATATCACTGGATATGGCAAAAAAAGCTGTAAAGAAGAAGGCCCCCACAAAGAAGAAGGCCCCCGCAAAGAAGAAGGCCCCCGCAAAGAAGAAGGCCCCCGCAAAGAAGAAGGCCCCCGCAAAGAAGAAGGCCCCCGCA